>Ga0105856_1000594_pt1 | contig 18441 bp, 14 predicted proteins | sample OrgsoiDNA_201060_FD_89681 | JGI IMG/M metagenome (GOLD analysis project Ga0105856, IMG submission 89681) | Permafrost soil microbial communities from the Arctic, to analyse light accelerated degradation of dissolved organic matter (DOM) -... | ecosystem: Environmental > Terrestrial > Soil >...
AGCAGGTAGAAATCGAAAAACAGCGCCTGCAAACCGAAAAACAAAACAATCAGGAAACGGTGTGAACATGAGCAAGACCCATCATATTGCCGTCTTACCCGGCGACGGCATCGGCCCGGAAGTTATGCAGCAGGCTTATAAAGTACTGGACGCTGTGCGTCAGCGTTTTGGCCTGAAAATTTCTACCAGCGAATACGACGTGGGTGGCGCAGCCATCGACAAACACGGCAGTCCGTTACCACCGGCTACCGTTGCCGGTTGTGAGCAAGCTGACGCCATTCTGTTCGGTTCGGTCGGTGGCCCGAAATGGGAACATCTGCCGCCAAACGATCAGCCAGAACGCGGCGCATTATTGCCACTGCGTAAACACTTTAAGCTGTTCAGTAACCTGCGCCCTGCCCGTCTGTATCAGGGTCTGGAGGAGTTCTGTCCGCTGCGTGCCGATATCGCCGCCAAAGGCTTCGATATTCTGTGCGTGCGCGAACTGACCGGGGGGATCTACTTTGGTCAGCCAAAAGGCCGTGAAGGTCAGGGCATGCATGAGAAAGCCTTCGACACTGAGGTCTATTACCGTTTCGAAATTGAACGCATCGCCCGCATCGCGTTTGAATCTGCGCGTAAACGCCGTAGCAAAGTGACTTCGATTGATAAAGCCAACGTGCTGCAAACGTCCATCATGTGGCGCGAAGTGGTTAACGAGATCGCTAAAGACTACCCGGATGTCAGCCTGAGCCACATGTACATCGACAACGCTACCATGCAGTTGATCAAAGACCCGTCGCAGTTCGACGTGCTGCTGTGCTCTAACCTGTTCGGCGATATTCTGTCTGACGAGTGTGCGATGATCACAGGCTCCATGGGCATGTTGCCATCAGCCAGTATGAACGAGCAGGCGTTTGGACTGTTCGAACCGGCGGGCGGTTCAGCACCAGATATTGCCGGGAAAAACATCGCCAACCCAATAGCACAAATCCTTTCTGCCGCACTGTTACTGCGTTACAGCCTCGGCGCTGACGAAGCAGCAGATGCCATCGAGCAGGCAGTCAACAAAGTATTGGAAGCCGGACACCGTACAGGCGATCTGGCAAACAGTAACAACGCAATTGGCACCAGCGAAATGGGCGATATCATTGCCCGCTTCGTGGCCGAAGGGGCATAACATGGCGAAGACCTTATATCAGAAATTGTTTGATGCGCACGTCGTCTACGAAGCGCAAAACGAAACGCCGCTGTTGTACATCGACCGCCATCTGGTGCACGAAGTGACGTCTCCGCAGGCGTTCGACGGCCTGCGCGCCATGGGCCGTCAGGTGCGTCAGCCAGGCAAAACCTTCGCGACGATGGACCACAACGTGTCCACGCAAACCAAAGACATTAATGCCAGCGGCGAAATGGCACGCATTCAGATGCAGGAGCTGATCAAGAACTGTGCGGAGTTCGGCGTGCAGCTGTATGACCTGAACCACCCTTTCCAGGGCATCGTTCACGTTATCGGTCCTGAGCAAGGCATGACCTTGCCGGGCATGACCATCGTCTGCGGTGACTCGCATACCGCGACGCACGGCGCCTTCGGCTCACTGGCGTTCGGTATCGGCACATCCGAAGTAGAACACGTTCTGGCGACGCAAACCCTGAAACAGGGCCGCGCCAAAACTATGAAAATTGAGGTCACCGGCGATGCCCCTGCGGGCATTACCGCGAAAGATATCGTGCTGGCGATCATCGGTAAAACCGGCAGCGCGGGCGGTACTGGCCACGTAGTGGAATTCTGCGGTAAAGCAATTGAAGCCCTGAGCATGGAAGGTCGTATGACTTTGTGCAACATGGCAATTGAAATGGGTGCGAAAGCCGGTCTGGTTGCAGCCGATGAAACGACTTTTGCTTACCTGAAAGGGCGCCAGTTTGCGCCGAAAGGTCAGGACTGGGATCAAGCCGTTGCCTACTGGAAAACCCTGAAGACTGATAGCGATGCTAAATTTGACGCGACAGTCACTCTGAACGCAGCCGATATCGCGCCGCAGGTCACCTGGGGTACTAATCCTGGTCAGGTGATGGCAGTCAATCAGGTGATCCCAAATCCATCATCGTTCAGCGATCCGGTTGAACGCGCGTCAGCCGAAAAAGCCCTGGCCTATATGGATCTGCAACCGGGCATCAAACTGACAGATGTGGCTATCGACAAAGTGTTTATCGGTTCTTGCACCAACTCACGCATTGAAGATTTACGCGCCGCTGCGGCTATCGCCAAAGGCCGTAAAGTAGCTAATGGCGTGCAGGCGATTGTGGTTCCAGGCTCTGGCCCGGTGAAAGCGCAGGCAGAAGAAGAGGGTCTGGATAAGATCTTTATCGAAGCCGGTTTTGAATGGCGTCTGCCAGGCTGTTCTATGTGTCTGGCGATGAATAATGACCGTCTGGAACCAGGCGAGCGTTGCGCATCCACCAGTAACCGTAACTTCGAAGGCCGTCAGGGCCGTGGCGGCCGCACGCATCTGGTTAGCCCGGCAATGGCAGCCGCGGCAGCGGTGACAGGCCGTTTCGCTGACATTCGTGAATTGAACTGAGGAAAACACCATGGCTAAATTTACCCAACACATTGGTCTGGTGGTTCCGCTGGATGCGGCTAACGTCGATACCGACGCCATTATTCCTAAGCAGTTTTTACAGAAAGTGACACGCACCGGTTTTGGCCAGCACCTGTTTAACGACTGGCGTTTCCTTGACGATGCCGGACAGAAACCTAATCCGGATTTCGTGCTGAACAAACCACGTTATAAAGGCGCAAGTATTCTGCTGGCGCGTGAAAACTTTGGCTGTGGCTCTTCGCGTGAACATGCACCGTGGGCACTGACCGACTATGGTTTCCACGCAGTGATAGCACCCAGCTTCGCGGATATTTTCTACGGTAACTCGTTTAACAACCAGTTGCTGCCCATCACCCTGAGTGATGCGCAAATCGATGAGTTGTTCAAACTGGTTGAAGCCAACGAAGGGATCACCTTCGTGGTGGATCTGGAAAACCAGACCGTGCAGGCGGGTGATAAAAGTTATCCGTTTGAGATTGACAGCTTCCGCCGCCACTGCATGATTAACGGTCTGGACAGTATCGGTCTGACGTTGCAGCACGAAGCGAATATCTCAACCTACGAGAACAAACAGCCCTCATTCATGAACTGATTGTTGGATTGTAAGTAAAAAAACCCGCGTATATCGCGGGTTTTTATTATTCATCAAATGTCTCTTCAGCAAGAGAGATCGCAAGACAATCAGACGTCTTTCACTTTCCACATCAGGCCGAAGGCCACCAGCGACAAAAGCGTGATGACCCAGTAAACCGGTTCATGCCCAAAATTTTCCACTATCGCGCCCTGCAATAACCCCGCACAGATTACGCCCGTGGAAATGCTGTTGGTAAAAAGCGTCGTCGCAGATCCTGCACGTCCGGGCATAAGGTCCTGAAAATAGAGCATCCCGATACCGGCAATGATGCCTATGAATATAGCGTTGAACAGTTGCAGTAACATCAGCGCAGCTTTAGATTCAAAGGCCACCAGCCCGGCATAGAATACAACACCACTGGCAACGGCAAATAACATTAACCGGCGTTTACCCCAGCGTTTGACCAGATAACCTGCCAGCAGCATTGCCGGGATTTCAATCCCCGCAGCCGTGCCCATCAGCAGACCCGCCAGACCTTCTGGCAGCCCTAAATCACGCGTGATGTATAACGGCATGTCGATCACATACATGATGTTGCAGGTCCACATCAACAACGAGGCAAGAAACAGCAGCCGGACATCCCGGTTTCGCCATGCGCTGACCGGCACCACCACCTTGTCAACCGTTTGCTCTGCGCGTGGCACCGAGGGCAGGAATAACCAAATCATGGCGATACTGGCAACATATACCCCGGCGGCGCACAGATACATCAGCGTGAAACCGTATTTTAACGCCAGCATGAATGACAGTGGTGGCCCAAGCACCCAGGCCAGAGAAAGCATGGCGCGCATCATCGAGCTGAACATCACCACTTCGCTCGACGAGCGGTCCGCATGTTCACGCGCCAGAGCAAACAGTTGTGGCATGGCCGCATTGGCGATAGCCGCAAGCAAAACACCGACCGTGATCAGTACCAGGTAGTCACGACTAAAGGCAAACACCAGACTGTTGCCCACGGCCATCAGGATGCACACCAACAGCAGCTTACGGCGATCGCCTTTGTTATCGGAACGGTTAGCCAGCAGAAAACTGATGGCAATCCCGGCGATGGCATTCACCGTATAGAACAGGCCAACCCACATCGGTCGCACATTAACTTCATTGGTCAGAAACAGGCTAAGCGTTGGCGCCTGTAACGCGCCCGCAATCCCGCAAAGTAAGGAAACCAATAAGAAAGTGGCGTACACCGAATTAACTCGACGTTTAAGCATGACCCATCCCTGATAAACCGAAGGCGAAGAAACAACACTGCCCAGTGTAGACATCTTTGCTGCGGATGCCGGAAAAATATGCAGCCATAGTGTACCTGAATCAGTGAGTTCTACAGCAGAGAGGTTGACATAATTTGGAATATGGATCGAAAAATAAAATAAAAAAACCAGTGAGTTACCTCACTGGCTGGTGACAATACACCATTACTCAGAAAATCTTTGCCACCGTTTCAGAGGGAGTAAATACCCGGAACCGGCTTCATAAATGTTGGCGATACTGCTCGTCGTTCATCTCGTCAATATCCCACTGCATCAACCGTGACAGGGTGTCGAGGCGATACTCTTGAGGCACCCATGACAACCATTCTGTGTGCGTTTTAACCGCTCTTTTCTGAGCAATTGCCAGAAAATAGCGCTGGTAAAAGCTGCGGTTTAAGACTCGTTTCATGGTGCCTCCCGTTATGCATCGCGGCTTTGTTGCTAAACAGTATCGGGTTAATATGAGGAAAGATAAATTGATGAAAATCAGTCAAGGAGTTCCTCTTTTATGTCATCACCCCGTTTGCAACAACAGTTCATCAGGCTCTGGCAAAGCTGCCACGGAGAAGAGACCGAAACCACCCTGCAGGCGCTTTCCGGGGTAATGAACTGCTCACGCCGCCATATGCGATCGCTGCTGTCCACCATGCAGGGTGAGGGTTGGCTCAAGTGGCAGGCGGAAGCCGGCCGGGGAAAGCGATCCACATTGACCTTTCTCTATACGGGGCTGGCACTCCAGCAACAGCGGGCTGATGAACTGCTGGAAGAGGATAAAATTGACCAACTGGTACAGCTGGTTGGTGATAAGAAGGCCGTACGTCAGATGCTGATTTCTCAGCTAGGCCGCAGTTTCCGTCAGGGCAAACATATTCTGCGCGTTCTCTACTACCGCCCCCTTTTTAACCTTCAGCCCGGCACCATGCTACGACGTTCGGAAACTCACATTGCCCGGCAGATCTTCAGCGGCCTGACGCGCATAAATGAGGATAATGGGGAGCTAGAAGGTGATTTAGCCCATCATTGGCAACAAATCAGCCCGCTGCACTGGCGCTTTTATTTGCGCCCGGCCATTCATTTTCACCACGGCCGTGAACTGGAGATGGCTGACATCATCACCACCTTTACCCGCCTGAGCTCGCATCCGTTGTTCAGCCATTTTGCATCGGTGCAGTCACCGACCGCCAACGTGATCGATATTCATCTGCTATCCGCTGACAAATGGCTCCCCTGGTTACTCGGAAATGTTCACGCCATGATTTTGCCGCAGGAGTGGGAATCTTTGCCTGATTTTGCCCGACACCCGGTCGGTACCGGCCCCTATGCCGTGGTGCGCAATCAAAAAACCCAGTTACGCATTCGCGCTTTTGACGAGTATTTCGGCTATCGCGCCCTGATCGATGAAGTGAATATTTGGGTTTTGCCTGAATTAACCGAAGATCTTGTCCATTCGGGCGTGCAGTTACAGGCCGATGAATCCGGCAACAGTGAGCTGGAGAGCCGGCTGGAAGAGGGATGCTACTTCCTGTTATATGACCAGCGCTCAGCGGTGGGCAGTGACGAAGAGACCCGTTTATGGTTAAGCGAACTGTTAAGTCCGATCGCCTTGCTCCATGCCGCCGAACCGGTTTATCAGCGTTACTGGTCACCTGCGTTTGGCCTTTTACCGCGCTGGCACCACAAGCAGGCCCATCACAAACTGAGTAAACCGGGCAATCTGCACCAACTGACGCTGACGTACTACAGCGAGCACTCCGAACATCTTGCAATACGCGATGCTATCCGTCCCCTGCTGGCCGCAGAGGGTGTAGAACTCCACACGCAGGTCGTCGACTACGCCAGCTGGCATAAGGGAGACGCAAAAACCGACCTGTGGCTCGGCAGTGCCAACTTCACCCTGCCGCTCGAATTTTCGCTGTTCGCGACATTGTTCGAACTGCCATTAGCCAGCCATTGCATGGGTAATGATTTGCGCAACGATGCTGCAATGTGGCGCGAAGGGAAACTCACGATGGCCGAGTGGGGGCAAAAACTGGTGGCCAATAACCATCTCCATCCGCTGTTTCATCACTGGCTGGTTCTGCAGGGTCAGCGCAGTATGCGCGGTGTGCGCATGAACACGCTGGGCTGGTTTGACTTCAAATCGGCCTGGTTCGCGCCACCAGACAATTAATCGGACTATCGCATTGCCGCGTTAATCTCTAGAATGACAAACGTTCTCAACGGGGTGCCAGAGTTTTGCTAACGCAGCGATGTAAACGCCGCGAGCAAGTTTGGCTGAGATTTAGACCCGTCGAACCTGATCCGGTTGATACCGGCGGAGGGATTTGAGACTGCGCGCTGCTCACTCAAAATCCTTTGCCCCCTTTATTTTTGGAGCGCAAAGTTGAAAAAATTACTGCCCCTTCTGTTGTTATTGTCAGCACCGGTCTTTGCTGCCAAACCGATCCTCACCGTCTATACCTATGACTCTTTTGCCGCTGACTGGGGCCCTGGCCCGGCGATTAAAAAAGCCTTTGAAGCTGACTGCGGCTGTGAACTGAAATATGTTGCCCTTGAAGATGGCGTGTCGCTGCTCAACCGTCTGCGGATGGAAGGTAAAAACAGTCAGGCCGATGTGGTCGTCGGGCTGGATAACAATCTGCTGCAGGCCGCCGAACAAACCGGTTTATTCGCCAAAGCGCCCGCTATCGAAGCCAAACTCGATATCCCCGGCGGATGGAAAAACGATACCTTCGTGCCTTACGACTACGGCTATTTTGCCTTTGTATATGACAAAAATAAGCTGAAGAACCCGCCAAAAAGTCTGGAAGAGCTGGTTAACAGCCCGGAAAATTGGAAAGTGATCTACGAAGATCCGCGCACCAGCACACCGGGTCTGGGACTGCTGTTATGGATGCAAAAAGTCTACGGTGACAAAGCCCCTGAAGCCTGGGCAAAACTGGCGAAGAAAACCGTCACGGTGTCCAAAGGCTGGAGCGAAGCCTATGGTCTGTTCCTGAAAGGGGAAAGTGATCTGGTTCTGAGCTACACCACCTCTCCTGCGTATCACATTATCGAAGAGAAGAAGGATAACTACGCCGCCGCTAACTTCAGTGAAGGCCACTACATGCAGGTGGAAGTCGCGGGCCAGCTGGCGGCAAGCAAGCAACCGGAACTGGCGACGAAATTCATTAAGTTCGTCACGACCGCAGGGTTCCAGCAGACAATCCCAACCGGCAACTGGATGTATCCGGTGGTGAAGGAAAATCTGCCCGCGGCCTTTAGCCAGCTGACGGTTCCGGCCGTTTCGCTACAGTACAGCGCCAAAGAAGTCGCAGAACACCGCAGTGAATGGATCCGGGCATGGCAAACCGCCGTCAGCCGTTAATCCCTCACTGGTTGTGGCCGGGCATGGTCGCCGCGCTCTGTATTCTCGCGGTGGCTATGCTGGCGCTGGGTTCACTGTGGCGTCATGCGCCACAGATGACCGGCCCGTCGCTGTGGCGTGATGCCTATCTGTGGCATGTGATCCGCTTTACCTTCTGGCAGGCGCTGCTGTCAGCATTGTTTTCGGTGCTGCCCGCGATTCTGCTGGCTCGGGCACTGTTTCGGCGGCGCTTTCCTGGGCGGCAGATTTTGCTGCGCCTGTGCGCCATGACGCTGGTGTTGCCGGTACTGGTGGCGGTGTTTGGTATTCTCAGCGTATATGGCCGTCAGGGCTGGCTGGCCCAGCTGTGCGGCTGGTTCGGCGTTAATTACACCTTCTCGCCTTATGGGCTGAAAGGCATTTTACTCGCGCACATCTTCTTTAATATGCCGCTGGCGGCCCGGCTGTTGCTACAGTCTTTGGATAATATCGCCACCGAACAGCGCCAGCTGGCGGCTCAGCTCGGTATGAACGCCTGGCAGCAGTTCCGTTTTGTTGAATGGCCTGCGTTGCGACGTCAGATTCTTCCCGCTGCGGCGCTGATTTTTATGCTGTGCTTTGCCAGCTTTGCCACCGTGCTGTCGCTGGGCGGCGGGCCACAGGCCACCACCATTGAGCTCGCGATTTATCAGGCATTGAGTTACGACTATGACTTAGCGCGTGCCGCCACGCTGGCGCTGATTCAGCTGACGTGTTGTCTGGGATTAGTGGTACTCAGTCAGCAGCTAAGCCGCGCACTGCCAGTCGGTCATACGCACGCCCTGACATGGCGCAATCCGGATGATTCACGCGTGAGGAAGCTCTTTGACGGGCTGCTAATTGGCCTCTCGCTGTTACTGATTCTGCCACCACTGCTGGCGGTGATCGCCGACGGTGCTAACCGGGCAGTGTTCAGTGTGTTGCAGCAGCCCGCGCTGTGGCAGGCGCTGTGGACGTCAGTACGGATAGCTGCCGGCAGCGGTTTACTGTGCGTCATTCTGACCATGATGTTGCTGTGGAGCAGCCGCGAACTGCGCCTGCGTCAGCGCAATGGCTGGGCGCAGGCCATGGATATCAGCGGTATGCTGATCCTCGCCATGCCGGGTATTGTGCTGGCCACCGGCTTCTTTTTACTGCTGAGTGATACTTTCGGTCTGCCGCAGTCCCCCTGGGCGCTGGTGATATTAACCAATGCGCTGATGGCCGTACCCTACGCGCTGAAAGTGCTGGATAACCCGATGCGGGACGTGGCAGAGCGTTATAATCCTCTGTGCCTGTCGCTCGATATGCGTGGATGGCAACGGTTGCGTTGGGTCGAACTGAGCGCCCTGAAACGCCCGCTGACTCAGGCGCTGGCTTTCGCCTGTGTGCTGTCGCTGGGAGATTTTGGCGTCATTGCCCTGTTCGGTAACGAAAATTTCCGCACCCTGCCATTTTACCTTTATCAGCAGATCGGTTCTTACCGCAGTCAGGACGGCGCAGTGACTGCGCTGCTGTTGCTGCTGCTCTGTTTCCTGCTGTTTACCCTGATCGAACGCTTACCGGGCCGCCATGCTGACGCTAAATAAACTGACTTATCTCTATGACCATCTGCCGATGCGCTTTGATTTACAGATTGAAGCGGGAGAACGTGTCGCTATCCTCGGGCCGAGTGGCGCAGGAAAAAGCACGCTGCTGAGTCTGGTGGCAGGTTTTCTGGCGCCCACCAGCGGGTATATCACGCTAAACGGAGAAGATCACAGCCACACACCTCCGGCAAAACGCCCGGTATCGATGCTGTTTCAGGAGAACAATCTGTTCTCGCACCTGACGGTGCGCCAGAACATGGGACTGGGGTTGCATCCGGGGCTGAAACTGACGTCAGATCAGCAGTTGGCATTGCAGGATATCGCCCGTCAGGTTGGGCTGGAGGAGTGTTTAGACCGGTTGCCGTCGCAGCTTTCGGGCGGACAGCGTCAGCGGGTGGCGCTGGCGCGCTGTCTGTTGCGCAGCCAACCAATTTTACTGCTTGATGAGCCCTTCTCCGCACTCGATCCTGCACTGCGCAGCGAAATGCTACATCTGCTGGATAAAGTCTGCCGCGAGCAAAACCTGACGCTGCTGATGGTGTCACATAATCTGGACGATGCCGCGCGGGTCGCGGGCCGGACGTTGCTGATTGTTGACGGGCGTATTTACTACGACGGCCCGACGCAGGCACTGGTAGAAGGCAGCGCAGCAGAAGCCAAAATATTAGGCATTCCACTGCGTTAAGAACGGCCTCAGCGACTCATCACTTTCCACAGCAGGTGCCCGTAAACCGGCATCAGAGGCTGCTTACTCAACATCACAAAACTGACCACAGTGGCGGTGACGCTAAGGACGCACACCCAGCGCAGACGCGGTAAAGGCAACCAGCGGGACACTGCATCATCACTGTTTTTCGCCGACCGGACCCAGCGCCACACCAGCCAGGCACTCAGCCATAGCAGGCTGACGGAACCGAGCAGCAACCATTTAAACAGGGTGCTGTTGTGCCCCGCCGGAATATCAATTGCCACGCCCGCCAGAATCCCAGTAAAAAATAGACCGGTGGCCAGAATATGCAGCCGACAATATTGGGTGGCGCAAACTTATAGGGCGGTAAATTCAGCATGCCCGCCACCAGCGGCACCAGTGGCCGCGTCGGCCCGATGAAACGCCCGAGAATGACAGTCGCAAAGCTGTGGCGATCGAGGGCATGGCCGGTTTTGTCGAGCAATGCCTGATAGCGTTGCAGGAACTTCCAACGGTGCAGCGGCCCTTTGAATTTCCGCCCGATGAAGTAGGACACCCAGTCGCCGCAGAAGCACCCCAGTCCGGCAGCCAGCCAGGCTTCATACAAGCCCACCTGCCCGCTGCCAATCAGCGTGCCCAGCGTGGCCATCATGACAGTGCCGGGTAAGATCAGTCCGACCAGCGCGAGTGATTCAAAAAACGCCACCACTGCGACGATGATCAGGGCGATTCCCACCGACTGCGCGACGAGGTGTTGTAAATAAGCTTCCATAAAATCCCAGTGTTATATCCCCGTCATACTTCAATTTGCAGATGCGGAGACAGGCTGCGTGCTGCGTTTGTTACGACAAACCGGTTAAGCGGCTGAATTGTCAGTGCACGGGCAGAGTGAGTCAATCGCCTAATTGTATGCATATTTGCCGCAAAAGGGGGCAAAAGCGCCACCGATGGACAAAGACTGTATAAATAACCATACTCTGTCTTAGCAAAATTCTTTTTTTTACTTTGTTCAATGAGGCGCTTATCAATACCCGTACCACCAACGTACCCGCCGCCCCTGCTCCCCGGCAGGGTTTTGTACTTACCCGGCACTGGCGTGATACGCCGCGCGGCACGGAAGTGGATCTGTGGCTGGCGACCGACGACGGCCCGCAGAAAGTCCGGCTGCCGCCTCAGGAATCCGTCGCATTTTTACCGGCCACTCAGCGGGCTCAGGCCGAACGGGCGCTGGCCGGGGAAAAAGGGTTCAGCCTGCGCGAGCTGCCGCTGCTGGACTTCCATTCCCGTGCCGTCCTCGGGCTTTACTGCCCGCAGCACCGTCAGCTCATGCGCATGGAAAAACTGCTGAAAGAAGCAGCCGTCACCGTTTACGAAGCGGATATCCGCCCACCTGAGCGCTTCCTGATGGAACGCTATATCACGGCGCCCGTGTGGTTCAGCGGTACGCCGGGCGCGGATAAGCTGCTGCTCAATACCCGCATGAAACCTGCCGAAGGTTACCGCCCTCCGCTAAAGTTATGCTCACTGGATATCGAAACCAGCGGCAATGGCGAACTCTACTGCATCGGTCTCGAAGGCTGTGGCCAGCGCCACGTTTATATGCTCGGGCCGCCCAACGGTGATCCGCAGACCCCACGCGATTTTATTCTCGAATACGTCGACAGCCGCCCGATGCTGATTCAAAAGCTCAATCAGTGGCTGGCCGACTTCGACCCCGACGCCATTATTGGCTGGAACGTCGTGCAGTTTGATCTGCGCGTTCTGCAAAAACACGCCGAACGCTACAACATCCCCTTACGTTTCGGGCGAGGCGGCGGCGAACTGGAGTGGCGTGAGCACGGCTTCAAGCAGGGTCATTTTTTTGCCGCCGCAGCCGGTCGTCTGATCATTGACGGCATTGAAGCACTGAAAACGGCATTTTGGAACTTTCCGTCGTTCAGTCTGGAAAACGTCTCGCAAACTTTGTTGGGTGAAGGCAAAGCCAGTGACAGCCCCAATCAGCGGCTCGAGGAGATCGAGCAGCGTTTTCGCGAAGATAAACCGGCGCTGGCCCATTACAATCTGAAAGACTGCGAACTGGTGACGCGCATTTTTGCCAAAACCGAGCTGATGCCTTTTCTGCTGGAACGCGCTTCGGTCACTGGCCTGGCCGTCGATCGCAGCGGAGGCTCGGTGGCAGCCTTCACGCATCTTTATTTACCGCGCATGCACCGCGTCGGGTACGTCGCCCCCAATCTGGGCGAACGTCCGGAGGAGATGAGCCCCGGCGGATTTGTCATGGATTCACGCCCTGGGCTATACGATTCCGTTCTGGTACTGGATTACAAAAGCCTCTATCCGTCGATCATCCGCACCTTTTTGATTGACCCGGTCGGCCTGGTGGCCGGGCTGCAACAGCCCGACGACGCACATTCAGTGCCGGGTTATCGTGAGGCGCGCTTTTCACGTCTTAAGCACTGCCTGCCCGAAATTGTACGGCAAATCTGGCTGGGGCGTGAAAGCGCCAAGCAGCAGAAGAATAAACCGTTGTCGCAGGCGCTGAAGATCATCATGAACGCCTTTTATGGCGTGCTGGGCTCCAGCGGATGTCGTTTCTTCGACCCAAGACTGGCCTCTTCCATCACCCTGCGCGGCCACGATATTATGCGCCAGACCCGTGAGCTGATTGAGGCAGAAGGTTATCAGGTGATCTATGGCGATACCGACTCCACCTTCGTCTGGCTCAACCGGGCGCAGTCGGAAGACGAGGCCAGCGCGATTGGTCGCAAACTGGTGGAACAGGTGAATACCTGGTGGAAAATGCATTTACAGCAGGAGTATGGCCTGGAGAGCGCGCTGGAACTGGAGTTCGAAACGCATTTCAAACGCTTTCTGATGCCAACCATTCGCGGCTCAGAACAGGGCAGTAAAAAACGCTATGCCGGGCTGGTGAACGGTGCGGACGGCGAGCACATTATCTATAAAGGTCTGGAGACGGTTCGTACCGACTGGACACCGCTGGCGCAGGTTTTTCAGCAGGAACTTTATCACCGCGTATTTCATCATCAGCCTTATCAGGATTATGTCCGCGACTATGTGGCGAAGACGCTTAGCGGCGAGTTCGACAGCCAGCTGGTCTATCGCAAACGTCTGCGCCGTAAGCTCAGTGATTACGAGCGTAACGTGCCGCCACACGTGCGCGCGGCAAGGCTGGCCGATGACTACAATGCACAGCAGGGTCGCGCAAAACAGTATCAGACCGGCGGCTGGATAAGCTACGTGATGACCACCTCCGGGCCGGAGCCGCTGGAGAATCTGCATTCGCCGATAGATTATGATCACTACATCGAACGCCAGCTCGAACCGGTGGCCGACGGCATTCTGCCCTTTCTTCACGACGACTTTGCTACACTGATTAACGGTCAGATGGGATTATTCTAAGTAAAAGGAGGGGCAGCAGTGATTCACAGGTGACGAACCGCTTACCTTCCATTACCATAGCGCCCTTTCCCAATTCTGATTCATCCTCACACAGTAAATCACTCCGCGCCTGCTGGCGGGGAAAGAAGACTATTGCCCGAGAAGCATCAGAGGCATAGCAAGCATTGCGCAGTCGCCTTCGCAGTTGCCATATTTAGAGCACACAACACAGAGAGAGATTATGCCGTTTACATTGGGTCAACGCTGGATAAGCGATACGGAAAGCGAATTAGGTTTAGGCACTGTCGTCGCGATTGATACGCGCATGGTGACCCTGCTTTTCCCCGCCACCGGTGAAAACCGCCTGTATGCCCGTAATGATTCCCCGATCACCCGTGTGATGTTTAATACCGGTGATACCATCAGTTGCCACGAAGGCTGGCAGTTACTGGTTGAAGAAGTCATTGAGGACAAAGGGCTGTTGACCTATGTGGGCACCCGCACGGACACCGAAGAGACCGGTGTGTCGATGCGCGAAGTGCTGCTCGACAGCAAACTGACGTTCAGCAAACCGCAGGACCGCCTGTTCGCCGGTCAGATTGACCGCATGGACCGCTTTGCCCTGCGTTTTCGTGCCCGCAAATATCAGCGTGAGCAGTTCCGTCTGGAGTTCGGCGGCCTGCGCGGGATGCGCGCCAGCCTGATCCCTCACCAGTTGCACATCGCCTACGAAGTCGGCCAACGCCACGCGCCGCGCGTACTGTTAGCCGATGAAGTCGGTCTGGGTAAAACCATCGAAGCGGGCATGATCATCCATCAGCAGCTTCTGTCTGGTCGTGCCGAGCGCGTGCTGATCGTCGTGCCTGAAACGCTGCAACATCAGTGGCTGGTCGAAATGCTGCGCCGCTTCAACCTGCGTTTCTCCCTGTTCGATGACGACCGCTACGCAGAATCGCTGCACGACGCCACTAACCCGTTCGAAACTGAGCAACTGGTTATCTGCTCCCTCGACTTTGTGCGCCGCAATAAATCTCGTCTGGAACAGCTCGCTGACGCCGAATGGGACATGCTGGTTGTCGATGAAGCACACCATCTGGTGTGGAGCGAAGAGGCGCCAAGCCGTGAATATCAGGTGATCGAGCAGCTATCCCAGCAGATCCCAAGCGTGCTGTTGCTGACAGCGACACCGGAGCAACTGGGCCAGCAGAGCCACTTTGCCCGCCTGCGCCTGCTCGATCCGGATCGTTTTCACGATTACGAAGAATTTATTCACGAACAGCAGCAATATCAGCCGGTAGCCGATGCGGTCACCCTGCTTATCAATAAAGAGCCGCTGACTCAGGAAGCGCTGACGCTGCTCGGCGAAAGTGTCGGCAATGCCGATACCGATGCCCTGCTGAAAGCCGCTAACAACGGTGACGAAGCCGCCGCCAAACAGCTGGTCGCCATGCTGATGGACCGCCACGGCACCAGCCGCGTGCTGTTCCGTAACACCCGCAACGGGGTGAAAGGCTTCCCGGATCGTCATCTGTACGCGGTAAAACTGCCGTTGCCGACCCAGTATCAGACGGCAATCAAAGTCTCCGGCATCATGGGCGCGAAGAAAACCATGGAAGCCCGTGCGTTAGACATGCTGTATCCGGAGCAAATCTATCAGGAATTCGAAGGCGATAACGCCACCTGGTGGAACTTCGACCCGCGCGTCGAATGGTTGCTCGGTTACCTTACCAGCAACCGCGATGAGAAGGTGCTGGTGATTTGTGCCAAAGCCGCCACGGCGCTGCAACTGGAGCAGGTTCTGCGTGAGCGCGAAGCTATCCGCGCCGCGGTATTCCACGAAGGTCTGTCCATTATCGAGCGTGACCGTGCGGCGGCCTATTTTGCCTCGCAGGAAGATGGCGCGCAGGTGCTGCTCTGTTCTGAAATCGGCTCTGAGGGGCGTAACTTCCAGTTCGCCAGCAAGATGGTGATGTTCGATCTGCCGTTTAACCCGGATCTGCTCGAGCAGCGCATCGGGCGTCTGGACCGTATCGGCCAACTCAACAACATCGACATCATGGTGCCTTACCTTGAGCAGACCGCGCAGGCGGTGCTGGTGCGCTGGTTTAACGAAGGGCTGGACGCTTTCGAACATACCTGCCCGACCGGACGCACCATTTATGACAGCGCGTATGAGCAGCTGATTGCTTTCCTTGCCAAGCCAAATGAGCAGGAAGGTCTGGATGAATTTATTGCTGAATGCCGTAGCAAACACGATGCGCTGAAGCTGGAGCTGGAAAACGGCCGTGACCGCCTGCTGGAGATGCACTCCAACGGTGGCGAAGCGGCGCAGCAACTGGCGAAAGAGATTGGCGAACAAGATAACGACGTTAATCTGGTGAACTTCGCCCTGAACCTGTTTGATATCGTGGGTATCAATCAGGAAGATCGCAGCGATAACCTGATCGTGCTGACACCGTCCGATCACATGCTGGTACCCGACTTCCCGGGCCTGCCGGAAGATGGCTGCACCGTGACATTTAACCGTGAACAGGCGCTATCGCGCGAAGACACCCAGTTCATCAGTTGGGAACACCCGATTGTGCGCAATGGTTTGGACCTCATTCTTTCCGGCGACACCGGCAGTTGTGCGGTTTCCATTCTGAAGAATAAAGCGTTGCCGGTCGGCACGCTGCTGGCGGAGCTGATTTATGTGGTTGAGTGTCAGGCGCCTAAGCATCTGCAACTGACCCGCTTCCTGCCGCCTACGCCGGTGCGAATGTTGATTGACAGCAAAGGCACCAATCTGGCGGCGCAGGTCGAGTTTGAGAGCTTTAACCGCCAGCTCAATGCCATAAATCGTCATAATTCCAGCAAACTGGTGAATGCGGTACAAGCTGACGTACATACCATGCTGCAACGTGCTGAACCGCAGATCGCTGACGAAGCCCGCGTGCTGATTGAAGCAGCGAAAGTCGAAGCCGACATTCAGCTCAGCAAAGAGCTGGCGCGTCTGAAAGCGCTGAAAGAGGTCAACCCAAACATTCGTGATGACGAGCTGGAAGCGGTAGAATCAAACCGTACGCAGGTTCTCGCTAATCTGAATGACGCAAGCTGGCGTCTGGACGCTATTCGTCTGGTCGTCGTCAGCCATCAGTAATGTCAGCACAGAGGCGGGATTGCCCTGCCTCTCTTTTCTCACTTTGATGACAACAGACTCGTGAAATCCGCTATGAGCGAAAACCAGCCCGCCCCGTATCAGCCGTCCAATACCCGCCCACTGGAGGATTACCATCCGCCAACCGATCCCTGGTTGCAGGTGTTGTTTCAGGATGAACACATCATGGTGGTCAATAAGCCCAGCGGACTGCTGTCGGTGCCGGGTAAAGCGGCAGAACATCAGGACAGCCTGATGACACGCATTCAGCGTGATTTTCCTGAGGCAGAGTCGGTCCATCGTCTGGATATGTCCACCAGCGGCGTGATGGTCACCGCGCTGACCAAAGAAGCCGAGCGCGAACTTAAGCGCCAGTTTCGCGAGCGTGAAACCAAAAAGGTATATATCGCGCGGGTGTGGGGACACATGGCAGATGATTACGGCATCATCGATCTGCCGCTGATTTGCGACTATCCGAACCGGCCAAAACAGAAAGTGTGTCACGAAACAGGCAAAAAAGCGCTGACGCAGTATGAAGTGATGTCATGGGACGACGACGGCACCACGCGGGTCAGGCTGCGGCCAATCACCGGGCGTTCCCATCAGCTACGCGTGCACCTGCTGGCACTCGGGCATCCGATTCTGGGCGATAAATTTTATGCGCCGCACGACGCGCTGGTGATGGTCCCGCGCCTGCAACTGCACGCGCAGGAGCTGTCGTTTTATCATCCGATCACCGATGCGCCGCTGGTCTTTAACTGCGAGCCGGACTTTTAGATTCAGTTTCAGAAAAGTCGCACCCAGTAAAAAGGCGCTGAATTCAGCGCCTTTTTTTCGTTCAAATATCCCCTAACTCATTCAAGTCGTCGTTGAAACGGCTACGCACAGAAGTTTGAGGGGGGCATTATTTGAAACCTTTCTCGCGTTTGATGAGATCATACGCAGCCTGAATCGACTGTGCTTTTTCTTTAGCCATTTCCATCATTTCCGGCGGCAAGCCTTTTGCCACCAGTTTGTCCGGATGGTGTTCACTCATCAATTTGCGGTAAGCGCGCTTGATGGTGGTGCCATCATCGGATGGGCTGACGCCCAGCACTTTACACGCGTCAGCCAGCGTCGGCCCTTGCGGCGCCTGACGGTAACCGCCCTGCGAAGAGTGCCCTTGTTGACCACCGCCAAACTGCTGCCCCCCCTCCATCATGCTCAGGAACTGGTCAAACTGCTGGCGTGAAATCCCCAGCTCTTCCGCGATGACATACAGCACCTGACGCTCATTGGGATGCAACGAGCCATCAGCAAAAGCGGCCTGAATTTGAATTTCCAGAAAAGTCCGGATTAGATCAAAACGACCAAAGCAGATACCCCGCAACTCACGCATTTTTTCGCGCAGCGGATAGCTCGCTTCTTTCCCGATTTGAAACGCACGCTGGGCCGCATTACGGTTCTCACCGTGCAGTTGCATGCGGTCCATATACAGACTGGCAATCTGAATGTCGGCTTCGGTAACTCTCCCTTTTGATTTGGTTAAATGCCCCATCACCTCAAAGGTGGTGCGGAAAAAAAGTGTTTGTCTTGTCTGCTGATCGGCAAAATAACCGCGACTCTTAACCGAGCGCGCTTTGTCGAACATATGCCCAACCAGCAGTCCTATTACGATTCCCCAGAACCCCACACCGGACATTAAGCCCAGCATAAGACCGAGCAGCTTTCCCCAATACTGCATATACTCCTCAATTCACCATGGCGTCGTCGAAAAATTGCTTTATCATAACCGGCATTTACCGTTGTGCCTAACGGCG
>Ga0105856_1000597_pt1 | contig 18373 bp, 17 predicted proteins | sample OrgsoiDNA_201060_FD_89681 | JGI IMG/M metagenome (GOLD analysis project Ga0105856, IMG submission 89681) | Permafrost soil microbial communities from the Arctic, to analyse light accelerated degradation of dissolved organic matter (DOM) -... | ecosystem: Environmental > Terrestrial > Soil >...
CAGCGGACACAGCGGCGGCGCGTTGCGTGGCGCGCCGCCGGACAAGGGCTTACTTCGCTGCTTCGAGCGTTTGCTGGACCGCCTGTTTCATCATCCGGTCGACTGAGCCGGACTTCTTCTGCTCCGCGATGTAGCGGTTCAGCACGTCAAGGTCGGCGGCCGGGATTTCCTTGTTCACGCCAAAGTTGGCGGGCAATGCCGCGAGCGGAGGCTGGGGCTTGAACGCGACAACCGAATCCGCATGCGCCGCGGTCACCAGCATGTTCGTGGCGATGTCGTCGGCCAGCACGTCGGCGCGCTTTGACAGCAACGCGAGGCGCGCCTCGTCGGCGCCCGGCAGGCGCATGATGTTCGCCTTCGGCAGCGTGTCGCCGATCGCCTTGTCCGCGACCGAGCCTGCCATCACGGCCAGCGTGAGGTCCGGACGGTTCAGATCGGCCATGGATTGCGGTGCGGTCTTGAACTTCGGGTTGTTCTTGTTGTACGCGAACGTGACGCTCGACTCGGTGACGGGTGCCGAAAAGCTGACCGCCTTTTCCCGTTCGGGCGTGTCGCTCAGAGACAACGCCATGTCCCACTTCTTCGATTGCAGACCGGCGATCAGATTGGGCCAGGTCGAGTCGACGAACTCGACTTTCACCTTCAGCACGTTCTCACCGAAGCCACGGCACAGGTCAGCGAACGCGCCGCCGAAGGACTGCGTTTTCGGATCGCGGATGACGTACGGCGGCGAAACCGCCGCGCCGCAGCGCAGTACGCCTTCGGATTTCACCTTTTGCCAGGTCGTGCCGGCATCGGCGTGCGCGATGCCCTGCAGCGATAATGCACTGACGGACATGACGGCGGCGACGCCCACGTGGACAAGTGAGCGGCGGCTGACAATCGACGAGATATTCATAGGTACTCCGTACGTATTGAGATTGCGGGGATGTGACTGAGTGAGCCGTAATAAGAGCGTGGAGGCGAGGTCAGGACTTGTGCTCTGTTCACCATGTTCTCCAAACCAGCTTGTTGAATTTCAGGGTTAGCCTCGTTCTCAATTTATTATTCGTAGTACAAATCGACCGGACCAGAGTCTATCTCCGGCCCGTGCTGCCTGGTCAGTCGCCTTCGATCGCGTAGGTTTCGATCTCGACCTTTTGCCACGGGCGCAGCATCGAGTCGACCTGCACCAGCGTGCTCGCCGGGCGAATTGCATCGAAGGTTTCCAGATGCGCCTTGGCGACGGCATCGGCGTCGTTGATGTCGCGTACGTAGACAACAGTACGAACGACATCAGCTTCGCTCATCCTGGCTTCAGCGAGCACTTTGCCGATCACGTCGAGGATGGCGCGCGTCTGCGTGTACGCGTCGCTGCGCTCATGAGTGGCCGGCGCGCATGTACCGGAAATGTGCAGGTGCGGGCCAACGCGCACTGCACGCGAATAACCGAATACGCTCTCGTAGGCTCCGCCGGAAGAGATTTTCTGGCGGGTTTCGGGGGAAGTCGTCATGGTTGGATTTTCCTTTCGCGGATGACGTAGTGTTGGCTCGAATTGACGCGCTCAGCGCATGAACACTCCGCCGGCGACGCATATCGTCTCGCCGGTGATGTATGAAGGTTCGTGCGCGAGGTTCCAGGCCCAGGCCGCGATTTCATCGACGGATGCGGCGCGGCGCAGTGGAATGCCGGGGATGGCAACCTCGATGCGTCCGCCGCAGCGCGTGCCCTCGGTGTCGACCCAACCGGGTGCGATCGCATTGACCGTGATCCGGCTTTCGGCGAGTTCGATCGCGAGCGAGCGCGTGAACGACACCACGGCGGCCTTCGACGCGCTGTACAGTAACTGATTCCGGGACACGGCGAATGCGTCGACGGAAGCAAAAAACACGATCGCGCCCCCGTGCTCCGGTCCGATGTGCTTCGCACCAATCCGCGCAACGTTCAGCGAGCCGAGCACGTTGATATCGAAGATCCGGCCGTACAACTCGACATCGAAACTTTCGAGCGACGAAGTCGGGAAGATCCCTGCGGCGTTGATGACTGCCGCGAGGCGTGGCTTGCCGGCGAGCGCCTGCTCGATTGCGCGGCCAAGCGCCGCTTCGTCGACAATATCGGCGACGACCGGCGTGATGTTCCGCTCGACCGGATGCACGGATTTGGCGATGTCGACGGCCAGGACGTGCCAGCCTTCGGCTGCAAAGCGCAGCGCGGTCGCGCGGCCCATCCCCGAGTTTGCGCCAGTGATCAGGACGCTTTTGAGTGGTGTGGAATTTTGTTCGTTAGTCTGCATGTGAAGGTCCGTTTGAAAATCAGGCGGTGAGTTGCGATTCGGTTTCGGTGCGCCCCGTCAGCGTGTCGAACGCATCGAGCTGATGCTGGGTCTGGTCCAGGTTCTGTTGCCAGAACCGGCGGACGATGTCGATTCGTGAATCCGGCGTCTGCACGCGCGCAAAGTGCACAGCGAGATCCTTGACGCCGCGTTCGCGCACCGCGATCAGGCGGCTGACGAGGCGGCTCTGTGCGCAATAGACCGGCCATTGCGCCCCGCGCGGCGCCGCAAGACCGACGAAGTACAACGATTCGGCGGTCGTCGGCAATGTCATGGCGGCGGTGCGCAGCGGCACGCCGTCGCGCCAGTCGAGCAGCGATTCGTCGAGGAAAGGAAGCGTGGTATTGAAGCCCGTCGCCCACAGGATCGTGTCGAACTCGGCCTCCGAGCCGTCGGTGAAACTCACGCGCTTGCCTTCGATCGAAACCGGCCCCGGTGCCACCTTGATCCGGCCATGCTGGATCCAGTAGAGCAGCAGCGAATTGACGACCGGTGGCTGCTTTTCCAGGTCGTACGTTTCGGGAGCCGGCATGCCGGGGTAGTGTTCGTGCGAACCGAGCACGACATGAATCAGCGTTGATGCTGCCGTGTTCTGCATCTCGGGCGGCAGAGCGGCCAGGAACGGAATCTCCGCGCGCGGCAGGCCGAAGAAGGTCTTCGGCTGAAATACCTGCCCGGTGCGCATCGCGATCGTCACGTCCTTGCGGGCCTGCGCGACATCGACGGCGAGATCGCAGCCGGAATTGCCGAAGCCGACAACCAGCACGCGGCCTTCGATGTCGCCCGTGTTCTTGTAAGCGCCGGAGTGAATCGAACGGCCCGTGTAGCCTTTCCCGATGCCCGGGATGTTCTGGTCCCAGAGATGACCATTCGCGACGATCACGCCGCCGAAGTCACGCACGCTGCCGTTCGACAGCGTGACACGCCAGCCGTCGGCGCCCCGCTCGCCTATCGGTTCGATCCGTTCGACCGCCGTGTTGAAGGCGATCCAGCGCTCGAGTCCGAAGGTCTGCGCATAGCTGCACATATACGCGGCGACCTGTTCGCGGCTCGGGTACATCGGATACGAGGCGGGCATCGGGAAACCGTCGAAGCACGAACTGCTTTTCGGCGTGATCAGATGTAATGCTTCGTAGTCCGAATGCCAGTGCCCGCCGACGCGGTCACCCTTTTCGAAGCACTCGACCGCCAATCCGGCGTCGGTCAGGGTCTTCACGGCCGCGAGGCCGGCTGCGCCGGCACCGATCACGCAATAACGCTTTTGATTCACCACTATTCACCTCCATCTGTCGGTCCATCCGGGCGTGTCCCGAATGAATGTGCGTCAAGTGGAAGCGAGTATCGGAAGGTCAATAAGACCCGTGAAGGATGCTGGTCCCGCTGTTTCCCATAGACTGGTCCTATGGCTGGCGTGCTTTTCGCGGTCGCAAGGTGTTGCCCAGGAACGGCAAGACACCGCCAGCCAAGGCGCAGCGGACAATTGCGGCTCTGCGGCTGAGGCATGCGCGTCGCCGCTCAGTGATTTCCCGCAGTCGGCGTCTCAGGGTCCGCGCCGTTTCTTCGGGTCGGAGTCGAGATTCTGTTCGGGATCGAGATGCGCGTACAGTCGTTGCACGCGCGCGAGGTGTTCACGCATCAGTTGGACGAGGACCCGCGTGCCGGCCGACAACGGCGCATCGTAGCGGTGGATGAACGCGAAGACCTCGAACAGCGGCGGATCGATCGGGGTCCAGCCGAGCCGGTTTTCGTATCCGAGCCGGTGCATGATCGGACGCGACGCAATCACGTCGCCAAGGCCACGCGCGGCCAGCTCGAAGCCGGTCGACTGATGATCGACCTCGATGATCGGATTGAGGATCACGCCCGCTTTCTGTGCGCGCGCTTTTAGCGTGATCCGTATTGGATCCGATGCGCTCCAGCGCGCTTCGGTCAGGATGAGCGGTGCGCTGGCCAGATCGACGATCGTCTTCGGTCCCCGGAGGCGTGCTGGATCGGCGCTGATGTAGCCGACTCTCGCCGACCAGACCGGCTCGCTGACAGCGAGATTTCGCTCGTCGAGCGGAATCATCACGAGTCCGGCCTCGAGTTCGCCACGGCTCACAGCCTCGGCAATCTCCGATGAGTTGTTGCCCACGATCTTCAGCTTCACGTCGGAATAACGGATGCGAAACTCTTCAATCAGGTCCGCAAGAAAATAGTGGTGGGCGGTCCCGAACGTCCCGAAGCTCGCCACGCCTCCCTTCAACTCGCGCACGGACTGCACGGCCTCGTAGCCCTGCCGGGAAGCGGTGGTCGCAGCCTGTGCAAACGGTTGCAGCCGACGGCCGGCCTCGGTCAGCATGAGCCTGCGATTGGTGCGGATGAAAAGTGCGGTGCCGACCGATTCCTCGAGACGCAGGATCTGGTCGGACAGGCTCGGCTGCGCGACCTGCAACTGCTCGGCCGCCTTCGAGAGCGTGCCATGTTCGATCGCGGCCAGGAAGTAGTGCAGTTGCTGGAGGGTCATGGCAGGCAAGGAAAGCGGCAGTAAGCGCTGACGCGACTTAGCCTAAGCGCGTCCGTGCTGCTGGCCGGTCGGTGGGGAAGGAACCGATTGTAAAGCGCACGAATAAATTCGGATACATCCTGCTCGGGCTCATATTTTCGAGCGGTGAACGATCGGTAGAAGGTGTCTGCGGCTCGTCCTATAGCGGCCAACTCGACGCGAATGATCGAGTGGAGAATTGGGCCGACATTGAGACATCCGCTTCGCGGGGTCAACGGTCTCTGGACCCGAACCCTACAAGATGCCTGATTTCCAGATCATCTGAAACGCGGCGGCAAGTATAAAAAGCAGCACCAGAATTCGGAATGCGCCCGGTGGCAGTCTGTCGCGAAGCGGGCGTACCAGCATGATGCCGATAATCACAGGAACACTTGCCGCGGCCGAAATAGCGATGTCCGTCAGGCTCGTGTGAGCACCCCCGCTGAAGGTGAGGATCAGGGTGAGGATCGACACAACGAGAATGATCGCGATCTGTTTCGTAAATGCCTTGCCTGTTGCTCCCGTCGCGATCAGATACATCGCGAGCAAAGGGCCGGGCACCGACGCAATACTTTCCATCACGGCCGCGCCGAACCCAAACACAAAACCAGCGGGCCTGGCCAACGAAGGCGAAAGCGTGAGCTTCGGCGCCGCGAGCAATAAAAGCGCAGCAAGCATCAACAGACCGCCAGCAGCGGCTTGCGCACGATGCGGTGCGAGTGAAATCAAGACCGTCACGCCCACGATATTCCCCAGGACAGTGCCAACGAGGGGAGCTGCAATACGGCGAACCGTGGGGAGCATCTCGCCGCCTTCCAGCGCTTGCGGGATATTGCCGAGAATGATGGGCATCGAAAGAAGAAGCACTGCCTGCTTGATCGGCAAGAACTGACTCAATATGGGCATTGCGACGAGCGGCACGCCGATGCTCACAATTCCTTTGACCATGCCGCCAAGCACGAGCGCGACAACAATCCCGAGTATTTCGGGCATATTGAGCGCATGAAGGCTAGCGCCGAGAACGCCGTCGGTAAGATTAATTTGGGCCGCCGTGAGAATGAACGATGCCTTGGCCGCCACGCAATATGAACGACCGAATCGTATGGTTTAGCGTTGGAGAGCCCACGCATTTCGAAGGCAGTTATTTTAGCGCCGACTGCGCATCTTCACTGCCTGTGTGATCTGGCTCGCCAGTGGCGCAAACGTTTAAGTTGGTCGGCCGTGTCGCTTACGCCACGGCCATACAGGCACACGCTCTCGCTCATCTACTTCCGCTCTACTCGGAAAAACCCGCCGGCGGCCGCGGTCGAAAACCCACAATCACGGCGTTAGCATCTGCAAAGAACACATCCGGGAAGATGGTCGAGACTTGGGTAAGCGCGACGCGGGCCGCCGTGAGCATCATTGAAAGTTGTTGATCTGATGCCGACTCGCCGAGCAGTAGCCGCTGCACGAGCACGACGCCGCCATACCTCGCAAAGAGGCGCAAAACGTAGCCAAGGGAGGAATTGGTCAGCATTTCGGCGCCGTATGTATCGGCAAGCGCCGCGAGGATGGCGAGTTCCACCTTGTTCGGTCGACGGGGCACACGGCGCTCCGCCGGGCGCGTCCCGCTTACCGGAAGGCTGCCGCTCGAAGGCGAGACACGGGTGACAATCTGGCTCGCCGCATCGAGTGCTTGCACTCCCGACCTCAGCCCTGCCCTGAATGCCGAAATGGCTGCATCCATTCGAAGCACGAGACGAGCGGTCTCCTGACAGGCGTGATTGGGCGTGGGTTCGGACATGGGCGAAACTCCAGTCGAGGGTGTCTAACTCTACACTGGAAATGCACTGCGCATAAAGCACACGAGGCACCGCGAGGGCGAGATTGCTCAATGATCGCGCTGATCATGCCGGGAACGAGTCCCGGGGCAAGGCATTGCTCCCAGGCGCTTCAACCTGACAACGTTGCAAACGCCTAGGCATGTTTTTGTACTAGACGAACGACGGTATTCCAACTGCGTGTCGTAACAGGAAGTCCGAGGAGCTTTTCGAGAAATGCGTTGGGACTTCCTGGCGTATTTCCGACTTTGATGCTGACGCTAAATGCCTCGGAATGCGTCAATTGCAGCACCTTTACATCGCGACGTTTCGATTCCAAGGGTAGCTGCAAAGCGGACAAGCCATTTGTTGCATGAAGGAAGGACGCACAGCACGTGTGGACACTATTGGACTCTATTTCCACGAAGGGGTCGAGAGCGATGAGCTGAGTCAGATAATCAATGGTGCGAATGTAGCCCGGCTCTTTAAGCCCACACGTCCTACGAAGTATCTCGCAAGCGCCATTGAACACTCTTTGCGATTGGCTGCCGGAGCGTGTTGTGAAGACCATCGTTCCATTTGTCAGGAACGATGACGCTGACACTGCGCCTGCCGCGGCGAACGCCTCTTCGAACTGGACCTTAGTGGGACAATTCGGCCGCCCGAGATTCAAGTTACGAAAGAAGGCAACGTGTTTATTCATTTTGGTCTTTGCGACGCGAGAATAAAATTTGATCGAACCTGACGCCGCCAACGAACATAACGCGGGGTGGAAAACGCCATGCATTTTAGCATCGCGATAACGCCCTAAGTTCTTGAGAAATTCTTCCGACCGCGCAAGCGTGCGGTCGGAAGAAGTTATCGAATAGACAAGACAACTATCAAAGTTGAAGGCGAGTGGGCATACCCACCCGCTCAACCCCGCAAAGCCGTGGAGATGCCCTTGAGCCCCGCTTCCAGCTCCGCGCGTGTCGGCCAGCCATATCCAAGCCTGAAGTACCGGTCGGACATCTCGAACCAGTGACCCGGACCTACGTACGTCCCCTGCTCTTCAATCAGCCGGCGATAAAACGCGTCTGTCCCTCCTGCGGGTTCGGATCGCATGCGCGGAAAGCAAACCACGCCGCCCGCAGGCTCGACCCATTCAAGCAGATCTTCGCCTGCGATCCAGTTGCTCACAATTTCCAGACGCGTGCGCATTTCGATGAGCGTCGGTTCCAGAATGGCCGACCTGTTCGAAAGAATCTGCTCGCCCACCCATTCGTCGATCACGCTGCCGCAAATGCTGATCTGCTCCTTCGCCGCCAGAAAGAGCTGCTGCAGCCGCGCATCCTTCGTGACGATCCATCCGAGCCGCAGGCCCGGTGCCCCGTACGCCTTCGACAACGAGGACACGCTGATGACGTGCGAACCCAGCGACGCCGCGAGCGGCAGCAGGCGGCCGTATGAAAGATCGCGATAGGTTTCGTCCACCAGAAGGTAGCAGCCGTTTTTCCGCGCAAGGTCCACGAGCGCTTGCAACTCGGCCTCGGAAACCACGACGCCCGTGGGATTGTGCGGGCATGTCACGCTGATCACCTTCGTGCGGGGCGTGATCGCCGCGGCGAGCTTCTCGAAATCAATTGCGAAGGACTCCTCGAAATGAAGATCGATATGCGTGATGTCGCAGCCGATAGCTTTCGGTGTTTCCAGATTCGTCGCATAGTTCGGACGGACCACGACCAGATGGTCGCCCGCGCCGAGAAGCGCCGTGGTGATGATAAAGAGCGCCCCTGCCGCGCCCGTCGTAATCAGGACATCGTCGACGCCAAGCCCCGTGCTTTCACCGGCGATCAGCGAACGCAAGGCCGGGCTGCCCCGATGCTCGCCGTAGAGCAGCTTCAGGTCGGGCACCTGCAGATTCAGGCCAGCAAGGGTCTGGTCGGCAATCGAGCTCTCCGACAGGTTGTATTGAATGCGCCCATAGCCGAACTCCTCGGGAGACTCGACTTCAATGGGCATCCGGACGTATTTCATAAGCCTCTCTCCACCTAAATGAAGGGCCTATGGTGACAGCCGCGCAACGCGATCACCATCCCTCCAGAGAGGGATCGGCTTGCGCGCGCAAGGCGTTCAGCCGAGCCGGCGGTGCAGGGCAAACAACTCGGCAAGCGAGCCGACGCCAAGCTTGCGAAAGATCTGCTTGCGATGATCCTTCACCGTATAACGACTGATGCCAAGACGAAGCGCGATTGCCTCCGAGCTGCAACCGATCAGCAGCATCCCGGCAATTTCGGCTTCCCGCCGCGACAACGGCGCCATCAGGGCCGTCGCAGCGGGCTCCCGCGCCCTGGCACTCAGCGCGGACTGCCGGTCGAACGCCGCGGCCATCGGCGCGCCCAGGGCCGCCAGGTCGTGCAGCTTGCCGGCGGATAGCGTGCGCGCCCCGCGTTCCCGATAGAAACTGAGTTCGACCACGCCGCCGTACGCCCCGAAGTACAGCCCGATTTCCTCCATTCGCGCGGGCCACCCCACCGTGCGGTAGCCGAGTTCCTCGTCCTCGCTCCTGATGAGATACGGCCGCACGTTTTCGCCGATACCTTGCGCTCCGATCTCGTAGTCGCGCGCGCGAAACGCTCCGGGATGAGTAAGGGACTGGAGTACGGGATTCAGGCGATGCGTCACGGCGACGTAGTTCTGAATTCCCTGCGTGCCGTGCGCCGCATCGAAGTTATCGAACATGAGGCCCGGCTTGTCGTCCCGCCGGTGAACGACGACCGCCGCCAACTCGAAGCCGAGCCAGTCGAGAACGGACTGCGCCGTCACCGCGGCGAAATCGGGGTTGCCGATCGCGCCGATAACGCGCGGGAGGATAGCTGTCTGCGCTTGCATTGGGGGACGCCTTGTAGAACGCCTTAGGGCTGCGGGCAAATTGAAATGAACGTCGGCGCCCCTCCCGAGGGGGATGCCCGAATGATCGAAGACGTGACACGATCATGGCGTCGGCGCGGCTGCATTCGCGCCGCTCCATTGTTACTGTACACAAGACCAGAAAGGAATTCTCGCCATGCTAGTGGATCTATCAGGAACGCACGTGCTCGTGACCGGCGCAAGCCGCGGCATCGGTGCTGCCATCGCCCGCAGGCTGGGCGCGTCGGGCGCACGGGTTGCCGTGCATTATCGCGGGAACAGGGACGCAGCCGAAGCACTCGCGACCGAAATCGGCCACGGCGCTGTGGCGTTCGGCGCCGACCTCGCATCCTCCGCTGCCGCCGCAGCCCTTTGGACAGACGTGGAGGCCGAGTTCGGCACGCTCGACGCCCTGGTGAACAATGCGGGCATCGCGATCGAGTCGCCACTCGCGTCGGCAACCGATGATTGGCTCGCTCACTGGAACCAGACCATGGCGGTCAACCTCACGGCAACCGGACTGCTGAGCCGCGCCGCCATCGCACATTTTCAGACCCGAGGCGGCGGCAGGATCGTCAACATCGCCTCGCGAGCCGCATTTCGCGGCGACCAGCCCGACTACCTCGCGTACGCGGCGTCCAAAGCTGGCGTGGTCGCGCTAACCCGCTCGATTGCGCGCGGTTTCGGCAAGGCCGGCATCAAGGCATTCACGCTCGCGCCCGGTTTCACGCGCACCGAGATGGCACAGGCATTCATCGATCAATATGGCGAAGACTACGCCACCAGCGACATCGCCCTCGATCGCCTGACCGAGCCCGGCGACATCGCGCCGACCGTCGCGTTCCTGCTCAGCGGTCTTGCCGACCACGCCACCGGCTCGACCATCGACCTGAACGCGGCCTCCTACGTGCACTGATAATGCGGTTCCTTGAACCGCACACCGCATGCCGGTGTGCGGCGTCTCGCGCATTTCCAGCACGTTCAGAACTTGTGGCGGATACCGACGATCAACGCTGTCTGCACGTCGCTCGACGAGTTGGTCAGGTTGCTGATGGCCGCGACCGCTGTTTTCCCGGTCGAATCCTTCCCGCTCGCATGCTGGTAGATGCCCACGAGATACAGGTCCGTGCGCACGGAGAGCGCATAGTTTGCCGCGAGATTGACCTGGCTATAGGTGGCCCCGGAAATGCTGCCGATCGAGCTGCCGCGTGTATAGGTATAGGCCGTGCCCAACTGCAAGGCCGGCGTCACCAGATAGGCCAGGTTGATTTCCCCGATGTTGAAGGTCGCGGTGCCCGTCAGTTTTTGCGGGTTGAGGCCCGCGCCGGCCTCGGCGCCGATGTCCTTGAACTGGACGTTGCTGTACACGCCGCCAATGGTCGCATTGCCGATCTTGTACGCGGCGCCCGCCGAGACGACCTGCCACGTATGCGCCGACGCGAACCCGCTGTACACGGGGCTCGACATATTAAGCGCCGAGGTTGACGTCGGCGAGTTCGCGCTGGGATTGGTACCAAAGACCGAGAAGTTGGGGTCGCGTGCGTTTTCATACGACACACCGAGGGCCAGCGGGCCATTGTCGTAGCCCGCGCCGACGGCATATATCTGGTCCTGCGTGAATTCCCCCGCCTTGCCCCCGAAGCTGTAGAAGCCACCGAAGGTCAGGCCGCCATAGTTGGGGCTGGCGTACTTGATCGAGTTGTTGATCCGGTTGGTGTTATCGAGGTTGTCCATGTCGCCCGGATGCGAGCCGTATATGCTGCCCCACTCTTTCAGCGTCACCAGCTTTTCGGCGTTGCCCGACTCGAAGCTGCCGACATAGTCGCCGAGCAAGTCGTACTGGCGACCGAGCGTCACCGTACCCATGGAACTCGCCAGCCCAACGTAAGCTTTGCGGCCGAACTCCGAGCCGCCTTGGCCGAGCGTGCCGTTGTCGATGTTGAAGCCGCCTTCCAGGCGGAAGATGGCCTTCAACCCGCCGCCCAGGTCCTCCGAACCGATCAAGCCCCAACGATCCCCTTGCAGGTTACCGGAACCCAATTCGTACTGGCGGCTACCCTTTGAATTCGAATTGAACACGAAGCCATTGTCGAGGAGCCCGTAGAGAGTCACCGAACTTTGAGCGTGTGCAACGCCGTACACCGACATGCACGCGGCAATTCCCAGGATTTGTTTCTTCATCGCCCCACCCCAAAGATATCGTGAAATAGATAAAACACCGTGAAAACCAGGTCCTATAAGCAGGATTGCGAAGGATCGTAAGTGCGCAATTTTTGCCAAGTAAGACCAGTTTTCAAGATCACGATCGATATTGAAGATCATCGTTTCGCGGACAGCGGGTTATGCTTGGCGCGACCGGCAACGCCCGGTCCGCACGCGAACAGTTGTCCATAGATGAATTCCCGAGTGATCGGCTAACTGGATACCGATCGCCTGGAACGTTCTTCTCAATCGAAATTGGGACTTGTAGGATTGCCGTCGAGGATTACGGCCGGCGTGAGGTTTCGCGGAAGCGGATCTTAATGATGCATGCTCGACCAAGGAATGCGGTGGGGAAGTAACCAACGGCGTTTGCGGTGTGCTTTCGCGGCCTCTTCGGAAGCGCACCGTTTGAGTACGCCTGTTGGTGGCGAATGAGCATTGCCCGGATATCGCTTTCCGACGATGCTCACTCTTCCGCAGCCATGCTCATGCGATGCGAGTCGATCTCGCCGACCGGTCCGATCGGACGCTGCTCACGCTCCGCGATAGTGGCCAACTGTCCGGTGCGGGTACAGCGCACCAGCGCAAACGACAACAAAGCAGCAAATATTACGTAGAACGCGGGGATCTGATTGTTTCCCGTGAAATGGATCAGCAAACTAATAGTCAACGGTGCCATGCCGCCAAACACCGTCACCGCCAGGTTATAGGACAGCGCGACGCCGGTGGAGCGAGTCCGTGCTGGAAAGATCATTGCCAACATTCCCGAGTGCGGGCCCGATATCATGGCCTGGAGCACGGATGCAATGATCTGGCCGGTAATCAGGCGAGTCACAGACGGCTGTGTGTTAATGAACCAGAAGAGCGGGAATGTACACACGGCCGCCGCGATCGCCGTCGGATAGAACAGCCGGTACGCGCCAAATCGATCGGCAAGCTTGCCTGAGACCGGCAACAAGACAACGTTGATCGCCCCTCCAATAAAGATCCCGATCAGTGCGCTGGACAGAGGCAGATGCAACTGACGTTCCACGTAGATTGGCAGGTACGAAGTCCATACGTAACTCGAAGCGGTACCAATGATCATGACGCCGATTGCACACAATACAGCGTCGCCCTGCTCCCTCAGAAAGCTCGCAAATTTCGTCGCGATCGATCGGTCTGGGCCGGCGTGCCGCCGACTTGCCTGAAAATCAGGTGATTCGGCAACGTGATGACGAATGTAAAGACCTAACGGGCCAGCAAGGGCTCCCACGAGAAAGGGAACGCGCCATCCCCAGCTGGCCAGACTTGCGGCGGGCAGATGCGTCGTCAGCAAGTAACCTCCGCCGGACGAAAGGAGACCCGCTACGGATTGCGCAACATTGTTGAAACTGCCATAGAACATCTTCTTGCCGGCCGGTGCCATCTCAACCAGGATGACCGAGGTCATACTATATTGACCTCCGACAGAAAGACCCTGAAGGAGGCGCGCTAGAACGACAAGCAACGGCGCGGTGACGCCTATCGTCGCGTAGCCCGGAGCAAGCCCGATCAGCAGCGTGGCGACCACCATCATGATCATCAGAAATGACAGCGCCCGCGCCCGGCCTACTCGATCCGCATACATCCCAAGCAGCACACCACCAAACGGGCGCACGACGAAACCCAACGCAAAGGTTCCGAACGTCAAAGACAACGACACGACAGCGCTGTCACTGGGAAAAAACACTTGGGCGATCGTCTTCGAGAAATAAGCGTACGCAAAAAAGTCGAACCATTCCAAGCCATTTGCAACTACCGATGTTGCGATAGCTCTACGGATCTGTCGCGGACTGGGTCGCACTGGCTCGGCCGCTTCAGTATCTACAGGAATTCTCATGTCTTTCCTCCAACCCGTTGATGAAGTAGTTCCTTTGATACTCAGTTGGCAAGAACGACTGGTTCGCCGGCGAGGCTATAGCGCGTGAACGTGCGATTCAGCGCTGGCATTGGAGCAACCTCCATCTCCCCAAGCGCGGGTTCCATAATGACCATAGCCACGGTCGCGGTCATTGCGTGACGCGTACCGGGCCGAGGAGGCCGGCAGACGGAGAACGGCGTTCCAAACGAATCGAATAGCGCTTCTTTCAACTCCTGGCGACCGATCAAGGTCGACCGGTTCAGAATTTTTCTTACACGCCAGTCACGGTAATGGCTGTCAGCAGAGTTTTCGCATCCCGTGTCGATCAACTTGCCTCGCGCGACCGGACTTACCCAGTGATTCGCATGCACGATAAGTTGATCGTCGCCCGGATAAATGGGAAAGGCTTCGTCCGGCGCACACTCCAGATCGATGCCAAACCCCTCTGCCATACCAAGCATGACGTTGTTCGAACACGACTTGGGCGTCGTTGCGATCACCTTCAGGGCGTTTGCGAAGACCGACTGCTCAAGTACACTGCGGCGCAGCAGGGACAACGGAACACCTGCCTGTTTGAAATCACGCTCGGATTCGAGGTAGTTGGCCGTGATCGACACGCCGGCGCTGTTGAAGCCGCTTCGCGCAAGTCCGCCCGCTTCGACAAACGTCAAAAAATCAGGGCCGTCGTCGCTACGCACTCTCAGGACAATACCTGTTTGGGCGCAATCGGCACGCCAGTCCCAGTTCTGGCCGTGAATCAACCGCCCTGTCGCTGACCGATCCGGCAGGATCAATGCGCCGGTACATCCGTCGCCGGCATCTTCATTCACCGCCGCCACTTTTTCCGCACGCGCTTTCGCCAGCACCTCGGTTCGCGCGTTGATCATCACGATGTCCTGGAAAGCCACGCCGGATCCCTCCGCAATCCCTCGCATCTCATCCAGGTAATGGGATCCAAACTCGCCAATGCTGCGTTCCATTGAGCGGATCAGCGCCTCTCGCGACCCAGCGCTATAGCCGAGGTCTGCGAGCGTTTGCGCGTACATCGCAGCGCTCGCACGCACTCGTTGCGCCGCCTGAACACCATATTGGCGGCCGCGCTCAAAGGGATTGCCCGCGACTGAAATAAACGGGAACTGATCAATGATTTGCATGGTTTTCTCGGCAATCCAAGCCCACAGATGAGGGCTCTAAATAGTCGTACAAGTATTTCTGTAGGATTCCTGTGTTACCTGACCGGTGCCTTCGCTATTGGGATAGCGATCAGGTTCCCGACGAACACCGCGAAATCTTACAAAGCGCATACAGCAACCATTTTCTTCTCTCGAACTCCGACAGATCCTACGACTGCTCGATCCGTAGTTCAGTGGCCCGACCGGGTGATCCGATTGTGAACCGCACCAAATAAAAACAAAAACGCATTTTTTTATAATTTTGCTAAAGATAAAATTTAGTATTGTGCGATTACGGGCTAAGCGCGGGTGGCGAGATGAGTGAAATACGTACGTTGCGGACATTTCTTGCTGTCGAAAGGTACGGCTCCCTGGCTGCAGCCGCTAATCGGATGGCGTTGACCCAGGCCGCGGTTGGCCAACAAATGCGAGCGCTCGAAGAGGAATGCCACCGGCCGTTGTTTGATCGGTCGCGCCGGATGATCCAGCTAAATGCGGCCGGCCGCGCGTTGGTGCCGCACGCGAGTCGAGTAGTCGCCGCTTATGACTCGCTGCTGCAAGGCACCGACCTTGACCAGGGACTTGCGGGAGCGATTACGATTGGTGCTACTGTTTCGGCTATGGGGTTCTTGTCGAACAACGTGCTTGCCTTGAAAGCTCGATTTCCTGCCCTGAGCGTTCGGCTCATTCTTGGAAATTCCTTCGAGCTTGTGCGGCAGGTGCTGAGCGCAGAAATAGATGCGGCGTTGATTGTCGACGTCTTACGCGATACCCCTGCAGCACAACGGTGGACGCCACTTTACGAGGAACCACTCGTTCTTCTGGCAAGCACCCAGATTGCGGCACCTGGCGCGGATACGGCGGATCTGCTCAATTCACAGCCGTTCATCCGGTTTGACCGGCGCTCGCTGACAGGTGCCAATGTAGAACGCGCGCTGCGCAGGATGCATGTGAAGCCAAACGAAATCCTTGAAGTCAACTCGATCGCGGCGATCATTGAGTTAGTCAGGCAGAACGTGGGAATCTCCGTTGTACCGCGGCTCAAACACATTGGGTGGTCTCACGATTCATTGCTGGAAACACTAGCGTTGCCAAACGCCAAATGGGAACGCGTAATCGGCATGATCGAGGGCGAACGACAACCTCACATCACGTCCGCAGTGCGGGCACAGCTCGTTCAATCTCTCGAAGACCGAGCGACCGGTTCGATGTCTCGAACCTATCAGGCGTAGTGTCGATACAGCACAAATCAAATTCGGTCGCTTACCGCGTGGTTTCAGGCACAGACGCCAAGACACCTCGACGACCCGCCGACAGTGCATTGGAAAAGGTAATCATCGCAAGCCCCATGATCTGCCAGCGACTGATTCCTTGGCCCAGTATCATCCATCCAATCGCGACCGCGACCAAAGGCTCGGCACTCATCAAAATACCAAACTGATAGTGAAGCATTGTCTTCAATGCCCTCATTTCCAATGCGTAGGGAATGAGCGGATAAAAACACGCTGCGACCAGCAGTTGGCCAAGCACAGATACGGTAGGCAGTTGGAAGGCGCCTTCAGTGAAACTGGTGACGCCGCTCAGAGCGGCCGCCACCGTTAGCGCGATGCCCAAACTGCCGGCACTGGAGCTTGCTTGCCCTACCTTCTTGGCGATCAAGATATACCCAGCCCAACTTGCCGCTGCGCCGAAAGCCGGCAACGTGGCATAAATCGACACATTGGCTGATCCCACCGCCAACGTAAAACAAATCCCGGCGAAAGCCAGCAACGCAATCAATACGGTAAACGGGCTGCGGCTCGTTGCTACTGCTATGCCGAGCGGTCCGAGAAACTCAATCGCTGTCGCCAAGGCCAGCGGCATGCGCGTGACTGCGCTGGAAAAGAATATGCCCATGCCTGCCATTGCGACTCCCAGGAAAAATGACGGAAGCAGCGCGGCCTGTACGAGGGACCGGGGACGAAAAACCGCACTCACACCCACCGCTATCGCCGCGGCAAAGGAGAACCTGACGAAGGACGCTTGAACAGGGCCGATCAATGTGATGACTGGAAGGGATATTGCCACGCCTACCTGCACGGCGATCAATGCCATGAGGCATAGAAGGGACGGAACTATTTTCATGGTTCGGGTCCGGGCCTCGCCGTACGCTGAGGAGAGCCGCGCTGTGATGTCGTGATGGCGTTTCTTCTGACACCACCTGAGTCTTGTCCGAACCCGCTCGTCAATCGAAAACGCGATGCCGGGTGCCATAACATTGCGCAGGACGCGACATCGCTACCAATCCAGTTCCGGCGCCACACTAACAAGCAAGGTTCATCCGCTGTCATTCTCAGTTGACGCCTGATGGCGTTGGTTGGCTTGCGGGTAAGAACACGGCAATCGGTGTTTTCGAAAGGTCTAACGCGGCTCATGTATCGGTTAGGGGTCTCCCTCGTGAAATCTTGCTTGACGTAGTCGGGGAACAGGTCGGAGTGGACGAATCGGTCTTCATATTGAACAGGCGACGCGTTTTCGTAGTAGACGATGCGCGAATGGAACCTGTTTGCTTTGCTGGCACCTAGCCGTAAACAGTCTTCCTCCAAAGCAATCGCATTGTCGCTAAATCCGAGTGACAAAACTTTCGCAAGAAACCGGTTGCCACGCTGTTCAATCTCGTCTTCTATGTTCATTATTTCTAGCCGCATTGACTGACAACGTGGGACCGCCACGAACGTGCCGACGCCTTTCACGCGGTTTACCACCCCCTCCAGGGATAACTCCCACAATGCGCGCGAGATCGTCATGCGGGCAACTGCGAACTGCACGGCCAACTGCTTCTCTGAAGAAATAGGCTCTCCGGTCTTCCATGTTCCGTCCGCAATCGCATTCAGCAAATACGCCTTTATCTGCTGGTAAGCAGGGACCGCACGCGTCATCGTGTTTGAGGTCCGCGACTTTGTATGGATTTCATTTCGGACAAGTCCCGTAATGACCCGAAACGAATTGCCGAAAGCGCTCGGATTTGGAATTGGTGAAGAGTTCCTCCGGTGTGCCTTGCGCATCAATAAGTCCCTGGTGCAGAAACACCACCCGGTTCGACACATGTCGTGCGAAATCCATCTCGTGAGTAACCACTAGCATGGTGCGTCCCTCCTCTGCCAGCGCACGCATCACGCGCAATACCTCGCCGACCAGTTCGGGGTCTAGTGCGGATGTTGGTTCGTCGAAAAGCATGACCTTCGGGTGCATGGCCAGTGCCCGCGCGATCGCTACACGTTGCTGCTGGCCGCCGGACAGATGTGCCGGATAGCAATGGCGCTTTTCGTACAGGCCGACCTTTTTGAGCAGATCTTCTGCCTCGGAAATGCACTCCGCTTTGGCGCGCTTCTGTACGTGCAATGCACCCTCCATGACATTTTGCAGAGCGGTCATGTGAGACCAGAGATTGAAACTCTGGAATACCATGCCGAGTTGTGCACGCACCCGGTCGACCTGGCGACGACTGCGCGGCTGCCGTCGACCTTGACTGCCGCGACACATCTCTATGGTTTCCCCCGCAACGGCCACAGCGCCGTCGTCCGGCGTTTCGAGCATGTTGATGCAACGCA
>Ga0105856_1000600_pt1 | contig 18358 bp, 12 predicted proteins | sample OrgsoiDNA_201060_FD_89681 | JGI IMG/M metagenome (GOLD analysis project Ga0105856, IMG submission 89681) | Permafrost soil microbial communities from the Arctic, to analyse light accelerated degradation of dissolved organic matter (DOM) -... | ecosystem: Environmental > Terrestrial > Soil >...
ACATCTGCACGGGGAAGGTTGACATAGAGAACGCATTCACGTATCAATTTACCCATCGGTTTACATACCTCCGATTCAAACCCAAATTTAAGAGAAGCTGAAACTCATGTTAATGACAACTCGTCTACTAAGCCTACTACTCAACGCAGAACACTTGCGCGGTATGGCAGTGGGCGAAAATCAGAACTGATTTCCTCTTCCACAGACACTAAACCCGCGCCGATGCGCGGGTTTTTTTTTACCTGCACGGCGTGAAAGTAAAGCAGACAAGGAATTTACCATGAGCGAACAAGTCATTATTTTCGATACCACGCTGCGTGACGGTGAACAGGCATTACAGGCCAGCCTGAGCGTTAAAGACAAATTGCAGATTGCCATTGCGTTGGAAAGAATGGGCGTTGACGTCATGGAAGTTGGCTTCCCCGTTTCATCACCTGGCGATTTCGAATCCGTACAGACCATTGCCCGCCAGATTAAAAACAGCCGCGTTTGCGGACTGGCGCGCTGTGTCGATGGCGACATTGATGCCGCCGCAGAAGCGCTGCGCGTGGCAGAAGCCTTCCGTATTCACGTGTTTTTGGCGACCTCAACGCTGCATATTGAATCCAAATTAAAGCGCTCGTTCGACCAAGTTCTGGACATGGCGATCCACTCAGTAAAACGCGCCCGTAACTATACCGACGACGTTGAATTCTCCTGTGAAGATGCCGGTCGTACGCCGTTAGACAACCTGTGTCGCGTGGTTGAAGCGGCGATTAAAGCCGGTGCCACCACCATTAATATCCCTGACACCGTGGGTTACACCACGCCGACCCAGTTCGGCGGAATCATCACTAATTTGTATGAACGCGTACCGAACATTGATAAAGCGATTATTTCCGTTCACTGCCACGACGATTTAGGCATGGCGGTCGGTAACTCGATTGCCGCCATTCAAGCCGGTGCTCGTCAGGTTGAAGGCACGCTGAACGGTATCGGTGAGCGCGCCGGTAATACCGCGCTGGAAGAAGTGATTATGGCCATCCGCACCCGTTCTGATTACATGAACGTGCACACCAACATTAATCACAAAGAAATCTACCGCACCAGCCAGATTGTCAGCCAAATCACCAACATGCCAATCCCGGGCAACAAAGCGATTGTCGGTTCAAACGCCTTCGCCCACTCCTCCGGTATTCACCAGGATGGCGTGCTGAAAAATCGCGAAAACTACGAAATCATGACGCCGGAATCTATCGGCTTGAATCAAATCCAATTGAACCTGACTTCCCGCTCTGGCCGCGCTGCCGTTAAGCACCGTATGGAAGAAATGGGCTACAAAGAATCCGACTATAATATGGATCACTTGTACGCGGCGTTTCTGAAACTGGCCGACAAGAAAGGACAGGTTTTTGACTACGATTTAGAAGCGCTGGTGTTCATTAATAAGCAGCAGGAAGAACCGGAGTTTTACCGTCTGGACAACTTCAGCGTGCAATCGGGTTCAAGCATCACTGCCGCCGCCTCGGTCAATCTGGCCTGTGGCGATGAGATCAAAACAGAAGCTGCCACCGGTAACGGCCCGGTTGATGCCGTCTATCAGGCGATTAACCGCATTACCGGCTACCAGATTGAACTTATCAAATATCAGCTCACTGCCAAAGGCCACGGCCGCGATGCCTTAGGGCAGGTTGACGTGGTTGTTTCCTTTAATGGACGTCGCTTCCACGGCGTGGGTCTGGCAACCGACATTGTGGAATCCTCCGCTAAAGCGATGGTCCACGTATTGAACAGCATCTGGCGCAGCAAGCAGGTAGAAATTGAAAAACAGCGCCTGCAAACCGAAAAACAAAACAATCAGGAAACGGTGTGAACATGAGCAAGACCCATCATATTGCTGTCTTACCCGGCGACGGCATTGGTCCAGAAGTAATGCAGCAGGCCTATAAAGTGTTGGACGCGGTACGTCAGCGTTTTGGCCTGAAGATTTCTACCAGCGAATACGATGTCGGTGGCGCTGCCATCGACAAACACGGCAGCCCATTGCCACCGGCTACCGTTGCCGGTTGTGAGCAAGCTGACGCGATTTTGTTTGGCTCTGTCGGTGGCCCAAAATGGGAACATTTACCACCTAACGATCAGCCAGAGCGCGGTGCGTTATTGCCACTGCGTAAGCACTTCAAGCTGTTCAGTAACCTGCGCCCTGCGCGTCTGTATCAGGGACTGGAAGAGTTCTGCCCGCTGCGTGCTGACATTGCTGCCAAAGGCTTCGATATTCTGTGTGTCCGTGAGCTGACCGGCGGGATTTACTTCGGCCAGCCGAAAGGCCGTGAAGGTCAGGGCATGCATGAAAAAGCCTTCGACACTGAAGTCTATTACCGTTTTGAAATCGAACGTATTGCGCGCATTGCGTTTGAATCTGCGCGTAAACGCCGCAGCATTGTGACGTCAATCGATAAAGCCAACGTGTTGCAAACCTCGATCATGTGGCGCGAAGTGGTTAACGAGATCGCTAAAGATTACCCCGACGTCACGTTGAGCCACATGTACATCGACAACGCCACCATGCAGCTGATTAAAGACCCGTCACAGTTCGACGTGCTGTTGTGCTCCAACTTGTTCGGCGACATTTTGTCCGACGAGTGCGCGATGATCACCGGTTCCATGGGCATGTTGCCTTCGGCCAGTATGAATGAGCAGGCTTTCGGTTTGTTCGAACCGGCAGGCGGTTCTGCGCCAGATATCGCCGGCAAAAACATCGCTAACCCGATTGCTCAGATCCTCTCTACCGCGCTGTTACTGCGTTACAGCCTCGGCGCGGATGACGCGGCAAACGCCATTGAACAAGCAGTGAATAAAGTGTTGGAAGCAGGCCACCGTACCGGTGATTTGGCTAACGGCAGCAACGCAATCGGCACCAACGAAATGGGCGATATCATCGCGCGTTTCGTGGCAGAAGGGGCATAACATGGCTAAGACCTTATATCAGAAATTGTTTGATGCGCACGTCGTCTACGAAGCGCCAAACGAAACGCCGTTGCTGTACATCGACCGTCATCTGGTGCATGAAGTGACGTCGCCACAGGCCTTCGATGGTCTGCGCGCGATGGGCCGCCAGGTGCGTCAGCCGGGCAAGACCTTTGCCACCATGGATCACAACGTCTCGACGCAGACCAAAGACATTAACGCCAGTGGCGAAATGGCCCGTATCCAGATGCAGGAGCTGATCAAGAACTGTGCGGAATTCGGCGTTCAGCTGTATGACCTGAACCACCCGTTCCAGGGCATCGTCCACGTCATTGGCCCTGAGCAAGGCATGACTTTGCCGGGTATGACCATCGTTTGTGGTGACTCTCATACCGCCACCCACGGCGCCTTTGGTTCACTGGCTTTCGGCATCGGTACCTCAGAAGTTGAACATGTCTTGGCGACGCAAACCCTGAAGCAGGGCCGCGCCAAAACCATGAAAATTGAAGTCACCGGTGATGCGCCAGTGGGCATCACGGCGAAAGACATTGTGCTGGCGATTATCGGTAAAACCGGCAGCGCGGGCGGTACCGGACACGTGGTGGAATTCTGTGGTAAAGCGATTGAAGCGCTGAGCATGGAAGGCCGCATGACCCTGTGTAACATGGCGATTGAAATGGGCGCGAAAGCCGGTTTGGTTGCCGCCGATGACACCACCTTTGCTTACCTGAAAGGTCGCCAGTTTGCGCCGAAAGGCCAGGACTGGGACGAAGCGGTCGCGTACTGGAAAACCCTGAAAACAGACGACGACGCTAAATTTGATACCACCGTCACCTTGGACGCGGCAGACATCGCGCCACAGGTGACCTGGGGCACCAACCCGGGCCAAGTCATGGCGGTGAATCAGGTTATCCCTAATCCTTCCTCGTTCAGTGATCCCGTAGAGCGCGCATCGGCTGAAAAAGCCTTGGCCTACATGGACTTGCAACCGGGGATTAAATTGACCGACGTGGCTATCGACAAAGTGTTCATCGGTTCTTGCACCAACTCACGTATCGAAGATTTACGCGCCGCGGCGGCGATCGCCAAAGGACGTAAAGTCGCGAACGGCGTACAAGCCATCGTGGTACCGGGCTCAGGCCCTGTTAAAGCGCAAGCCGAAGAAGAAGGTCTGGATAAGATCTTCATCGAAGCCGGTTTTGAATGGCGTCTGCCGGGTTGCTCAATGTGTCTGGCCATGAACAACGACCGTCTGGAACCGGGCGAACGTTGTGCCTCCACCAGCAACCGTAACTTCGAAGGCCGTCAGGGCCGTGGCGGCCGCACCCATCTGGTCAGCCCGGCAATGGCCGCCGCGGCGGCGGTAGCCGGCCGTTTCGCTGACATTCGTGAATTGAACTAAGGACACCCTCATGGCTAAATTTACTCAACACATTGGTCTGGTGGTCCCGCTGGATGCAGCGAACGTCGATACCGACGCCATTATTCCTAAGCAGTTTTTGCAGAAAGTGACCCGCACCGGTTTTGGTCAGCACTTGTTCAATGACTGGCGTTTTCTGGATGACGCAGGCCAAAAACCTAACCCAGATTTCGTGCTGAACAAACCGCGTTATAAAGGTGCCAGCATCTTGCTGGCGCGTGAAAACTTCGGCTGTGGTTCCTCACGTGAACACGCGCCGTGGGCGCTGACCGACTACGGTTTCCACGCGGTGATCGCCCCGAGCTTTGCCGATATTTTCTACGGTAACTCGTTTAATAACCAACTGCTGCCTATCACCCTGAGTGATGCGCAAGTGGATGAGTTATTCAAACTGGTGGAGGCCAACGAAGGCATTACGTTTGAAGTGGATCTGGAAAATCAAACGGTGAAAGCCGGGGATAAAAGCTATCCGTTCGAGATCGACAGCTTCCGCCGTCATTGCATGATCAACGGCCTGGACAGCATCGGCCTGACGCTGCAACACGAAGCCAATATCTCTACTTATGAAAGCAAACAGCCTGCGTTCATGCGCTGATCGCCAGACTGTTTGATAAAAAAACCCGCGATCATCGCGGGTTTTTTATTGCGCCTAAAACAACTCAGACATCTTTTACTTTCCACATCAGACCCCATGCCACCAGCGCTAACAAGGTGGCGGCGCCGTACACCGGATAGTGACCAAAATTCTCGACAATAATCCCCTGCAACAGCCCCGCACAAATGATGCCGGTCGAAATACTGTTGGTGAATAACGTCGTGGCCGAGCCTGCGCGTCCGGGCATGAGATCTTGAAAATAGAGCATCCCGATACCGGCAATAATGCCGATAAAAATGGCATTGAAAATTTGCAGCAGCATCAGCGCCACTTTTGATTCAAACACCACCAGACCGGCATAAAACAGCACGCCATTGGCCACGGCAAACAGCATCAATCGGCGTTTCCCCCAGCGTTTGACCAAATATCCCGCCAGTAACATGGCCGGAATTTCTATGCCCGCCGCCGTGCCCATGAGCAGCCCCGCCAGTCCTTCGGGTAACCCTAAATCACGGGCGATGTACAACGGCATGTCGATGACGTACATCAGGTTGCAGGTCCACATCAGCAAGGAGGCAAAAAACAGCAGCCGTACATCCCGATTACGCCATGCACTGACCGGCACCACCACCTGATCAACCGGCTGCTCGGCACGCGGCACCGACGGCAGAAACAGCCAAATCATCAGGATGCTGGCGGCATAGACACCGGCGGCACTCAGGTACATCAAGGTGAAACCGTAGTTCAGCGCCAGCATAAACGAGAGCGGCGGGCCCAGCACCCACGCCAGAGACAGCATGGCGCGCATCATCGAGCTGAACATCACCACTTCGCTGGATGAGCGATCAGCGTGTTCGCGGGCCAAAGCAAAAAGTTGCGGCATTGCCGTATTTGCGATAGCCGCAAGCAGCACGCCTGCAGTGATCAACACCAGATAATCGCGACTGAAAGCAAAAACCAGCGCGTTGCCCACCGCCATTAAGCAACAGACCAGCAGCAGATTGCGGCGATCCCCTTTGTTATCTGAGCGGTTCGCCAGCATAAAACTGACGGCAATACCGGCAATCGCATTCACCGTATAAAACAGCCCCACCCACAAGGGCCTGACATTGACCTCATTGGTCAAAAACAGACTGAGCGTCGGGGCCTGCAATGCACCGGCAATGCCACACAGCAAGGAGACGAGGAGAAAGGTGACATAAACCGAATTAATACGACGTTTGAGCATGAGCCATCCCTGAACGTTCAAAGGCGGGTAAACAACAACGTTCAGTGTAGACCGGTTGGTGTTTAAAATAGAAGCATAAAAAAACCAGTGGGTTACCCCACTGGCTGGTGACAATACACCATTACTCAGAAAATCGTTTTCACCGCTCTGCTCGAATCAGACCAGGCAAAGCGGCTTATAAATGTTGGCGATATTGCTCGTCGTTCATCTCGTCAATATCCCACTGCATCAACCGCGACAAGGTGTCCAGACGGTAGGCCTGTGGTACCCACGACAACCATTCGGCGCGCGATTTCAGGCCACTTTTCTGCGCAATCGCCATAAAATAGTGCTGATAAAAACCACGGTTCAAATAGCGTTTCATGACGACTCCTTGGTGATGGATTGCGGCTTTGTTGCTAAACAGTATCGGGGTAATATGAGGAAAGATAAATTGATGTAATTTAGGTCAGGAGTTCCTCTTTTATGCCTTCATCTCGACTGCAACAACAGTTCATCCGTTTATGGCAAAGCTGTCACGGAGAAGCCACCGATACCACGTTGCAGGCGCTTTCTGAGGTGATGAACTGCTCACGCCGCCATATGCGCTCCCTACTCAACACCATGCAGGAACAGGGCTGGCTGCACTGGCAAGCCGAGGCTGGCCGGGGAAAACGCTCGACGCTGACATTTCTCTATACCGGGCTGGCGCTCCAGCAGCAGCGTGCCGAAGAGTTGCTGGAAGAGGATAAAATTGATCAGCTTGTACAGCTCGTGGGGGATAAAAAAGCGGTGCGCCAAATGCTGCTTTCCCAGTTAGGTCGCAGCTTTCGGCAGGGAAAGCACATCCTGCGCGTTCTGTACTACCGTTCGCTGTTTACTCTGCAACCCGGCACCATGCTACGTCGTTCCGAAACACATATCGCACGGCAGATCTTTAGTGGTCTAACGCGGGTAAATGAGGAAAATGGGGAACTTCAAGGCGATTTATCTCATCATTGGCAACAATTGACGCCGCTCCATTGGCGCTTTTATTTACGCCCCGCGATCCGCTTTCATCACGGGCGAGAGCTGACGATGGGCGACATCATCAGCACCTTTAGCCAGTTGCGCGACCACCCGCTGTTTGGTCATATCGATTCCGTGACTTCCCCCGCTGCCAACGTCATTGATATCCACCTGACATCGGCCGACCAATGGTTGCCGTGGTTACTGGGCAATGTCCACGCGATGATTTTGCCGCAAGAGTGGCAGTCGATGCCGGACTTCGCACGGCATCCGGTGGGCACCGGCCCTTACTCGGTGGTGCGCAATCAAAAAACGCAGTTACGCATTCGTGCCTTTGACGACTATTTCGGTTTTCGCGCATTAATCGATGAAGTGAATATTTGGGTGTTGCCTGAATTAACCGAAGATCTGGTGCATTCTGGCGTACAGCTCCAGGCCGATGAGTCTGGGAATGGCGAACTGGAAAGTCGCCTGGAAGAGGGCTGCTATTTTCTGCTTTATGATCAGCGCTCGCCCATTGGCAGCGATGAAGCAACCTGTTTATGGCTAAGTGAACTGCTCAGCCCCATCGCACTGCTTCACGCTGCCGACGCGATTTATCAACGTTATTGGTCACCGGCTTTCGGCCTACTACCGCGCTGGCACCACAAGCGCGCGCATCAGGAGCACAGCAAACCGGCCAATCTGCGCGAACTGACGCTGACCTACTACGGCGATCACTCAGAACATCTGGCGATCCGTGATGCGATCCAACCCATTCTGGCGGCCCAAGGCGTTGCGCTAAAAACGCAGGTAGTCGATTACGCCACCTGGCACAAAGGCGAGGCGAAAAGTGACCTTTGGCTGGGCAGCGCCAACTTCACGCTTCCGCTGGAGTTTTCCTTGTTCGCCACCCTGCTCGAACTGCCGCTCGCCAGCCACTGTGTCAAAGATGATCTCCATGTCGACGCCGCATTATGGCGTGAAGGAAAACTCACCATGGCCGACTGGGCGCAAAAACTGGTCGCTAATAATCACCTTCATCCGCTGTTCCACCACTGGCTGGTGCTGCAAGGCCAACGCAGTATGCGCGGGGTCCGCATGAACACCCTCGGCTGGTTCGACTTCAAATCCGCGTGGTTTGCACCACCAGACAGCGAATCGCCCTTTCACAACGCGCCATAAGCCTCTAGAATGACAACCGTTCTCAACGGGGTGCCACTGTTTGCTAAAGCAAGTTTAAGAGGCTGAGACTTTATACCCGTCGAACCTGATCCGGTTGATACCGGCGGAGGGATTTGAGACTGCTCATGCTTACTCAAAATCCTTTGCCCCCACTACTTTTTGGAGTGCAAAGTTGAAGAAATTACTGCCTTTCCTGCTGTTGCTCAGCGCCCCGGCCTTCGCGGCCAAGCCTGTTCTCACCGTATATACCTACGATTCCTTTGCTGCTGACTGGGGCCCTGGCCCGGCTATCAAAAAAGCCTTTGAAGCTGACTGCGGCTGCGAGTTGAAATACGTGGCGCTGGAAGATGGCGTTTCGTTGCTCAACCGCTTACGCATGGAAGGCAAAAACAGTCAGGCGGACGTGGTGGTCGGGCTGGATAACAATCTGTTGCAGGCCGCAGAACAAACCGGTTTATTTGCCAAAGCGCCTGAAACCGATGCCAAGCTGGACATTCCTGGCGGCTGGAAAAACGACACCTTCGTTCCTTATGATTATGGCTACTTCGCGTTCGTCTACGACAAAAACAAGCTGAAGAATCCGCCGAAAAGTCTCGATGAGCTGATCAACAGCCCGCAGAACTGGAAAGTGATTTATGAAGATCCGCGCACCAGTACGCCGGGCCTTGGCTTGCTGTTGTGGATGCAAAAAGTCTACGGCGATAAAGCGCCGCAGGAGTGGCAGAAGCTGGCGAAGAAAACCGTTACTGTCACCAAAGGCTGGAGCGAGGCTTACGGCCTGTTCCTCAAAGGGGAAAGTGATTTGGTGCTGAGCTACACCACTTCTCCGGCCTATCACATCATCGAAGAGAAGAAAGACAACTACGCCGCCGCGAACTTCAGCGAAGGCCATTACATGCAGGTGGAAGTGGCCGGTCAGTTAGCTGCCAGCAAACAGCCTGAACTGGCAACGAAATTCATCAAATTCGTCACCAGTGCCGGTTTCCAGAACACCATTGCGACCGGCAACTGGATGTATCCGGTGGTGAAAACAGAGCTGCCTGCCGCCTTTGGCCAGTTGACGGTTCCTGCCACCTCCCTGCAGTACAGCGCGAAAGAGGTTTCCGATCACCGCAGTCAATGGATTCAGGCATGGCAAACCGCCGTCAGCCGTTGATCCCCCGCTGGCTATGGCCGGGTATGGTCGCCGCGTTGTGCATTCTCGCGGTGGCTTTGCTGGCACTGGGTTCTCTGTGGCGTCATGCGCCGCAGTTAACGAGCCCGTCGTTATGGCAAGACGCTTATTTATGGCATGTGATCCGCTTTACCTTCTGGCAAGCGCTGCTTTCGGCCGCGCTGTCAGTGCTGCCGGCGATTTTTTTGGCTCGAGCGCTGTTTCGCCGACGCTTTCCCGGGCGACAAATTCTGCTACGCCTGTGCGCCATGACGCTGGTTCTGCCGGTACTGGTGGCGGTATTTGGCATTCTCAGCGTGTATGGGCGGCAAGGCTGGCTGGCCCAGTTATGCCAATGGCTTGGCCTTGAGTACAGCTTCTCGCCTTATGGTCTGAAAGGCATTTTACTGGCGCATATCTTCTTTAATTTGCCGCTCGCTGCCCGTCTGTTATTACAAGCGCTGGAAAACATCGCCACCGAGCAGCGCCAGCTTGCCGCCCAGTTAGGCATGAATGCCTGGCAGCAATTCCGCTTTGTCGAGTGGCCTGCGCTGCGCCGACAAATCCTTCCCGCCGCTGCGTTAATCTTTATGCTCTGTTTTGCCAGCTTTGCCACCGTGCTGTCGCTCGGCGGCGGGCCACAGGCAACTACCATCGAATTAGCCATTTATCAGGCACTGAGTTATGACTATGACTTGGCGCGAGCAGCCAGTCTGGCGCTGATCCAACTGGTGTGCTGTCTGGGACTGGTGGTACTGAGCCAACAACTGAGCCGCGCCCTGCCAGTCGGCCACACTCATGCTCAGACGTGGCGAAATCCTGATGATTCACGCCTGCGAAAAGCGGGCGACAGCCTACTGATTGCACTAGCACTGCTGCTGATCCTGCCGCCGTTGCTGGCAGTCGTCGCCGACGGTGCCAATCGCGCGGTATTCAGCGTGTTGCAGCAATCGGCTTTATGGCAGGCGCTGTGGACTTCGTTACGTATTGCCGCAGGCAGCGGAATATTGTGTGTGATCCTGACCATGATGCTGTTATGGAGCAGTCGCGAGCTTCGCCTGCGTCAGCGCAACGGTTGGGCACAGGCCATGGATATCAGCGGCATGTTGATCCTCGCCATGCCGGGTATTGTGCTGGCAACCGGCTTCTTTTTGATGCTCAGCGATACGGTCGGTTTACCGCAATCACCGTGGTCTTTAGTGATTTTGACCAATGCGCTGATGGCCGTGCCTTACGCGCTCAAAGTGCTGGATAACCCGATGCGTGACGTGGCCGAGCGTTATAACCCGCTGTGTTTATCGCTGGATATGCGCGGCTGGCAACGTCTTCGTTGGGTGGAACTCAGCGCATTAAAACGCCCGCTGACCCAGGCGCTGGCGTTTGCCAGCGTGCTGTCATTAGGCGACTTTGGCGTGATCGCCCTGTTCGGCAATGAAAACTTCCGCACGCTGCCCTTCTACCTTTATCAGCAAATTGGTTCGTATCGCAGTCAGGATGGCGCGGTTACTGCGCTGCTTTTACTACTGCTCTGCTTCTTGCTGTTTACCCTGATTGAACGTTTACCGGGCCGCCATGCTGACGCTAAATAAACTGACTTATCTTTATGAACATCTGCCGATGCGCTTTGATCTACAAATCAACGCAGGCGAGCGCGTAGCGATCCTCGGGCCGAGCGGCGCGGGGAAAAGTACGCTGCTGAGTTTAACTGCCGGATTCCTGATGCCCACCAGCGGTGAGATCAGGCTAAACGGAGAAGATCACCGCCATACCCCACCAGCAAAGCGTCCGGTGTCGATGCTGTTTCAGGAGAACAATTTGTTCTCGCATTTGACCGTACGCCAAAACATGGGGCTGGGCCTGCATCCGGGATTAAAACTGACACCCGTGCAGCAGCAGGAACTGTTGGATATCGCCCATCAGGTTGGGCTGGAAACCTGCCTCGACCGCCTGCCTTCGCAGCTTTCAGGCGGGCAGCGTCAACGCGTGGCCCTGGCCCGCTGCCTATTACGTAGCCAACCCATTTTGCTGCTCGACGAACCCTTCTCCGCGCTTGATCCCGCCTTGCGCAGTGAAATGCTCAATTTGCTCGACAAGGTCTGTCAGGAGCGCCATTTGACGCTGTTGATGGTGTCGCACAATTTGGATGATGCAGCGCGCGTGGCGCAAAGAACGTTGCTGATTGTCGATGGCCGTATTTATTACGATGGACCCACGCAGGCGTTGGTCGAAGGTAGCGCAGCAGAAGCCAAGGTGTTAGGCATTCCACTGCGCTAAAGCAGAGGGTTAGCGGGTGATCACTTTCCACAACAGGTGACCGTAAACCGGCATCAACGGCTGCTGGCTCAGCATCACAACGCTCACCACGGTAGCGGCCACGCCAAGAACACTCAGTACGCGCAGACGCGGTAAAGGCAACCAGCGTGCCATCGCATCACCGCTATTCTTCTCAGAGCGGAACCAGCGCCACAGTAACCACGCGGTCAGCCACAGCAAGATTGCCGAACCAAACAGCAACCATTTGAAGACGCTGCTGTTATGCCCTGCCGGAATATCTATCGCCACACCGGCCAGAATACCCGGCAGGAAATAGACCGGCGGCCAGGTAATACAGCCGACAATATTGGGTGGCGCAAATTTGTACGGCGGCAGACTGAGCATGCCGGCCACCAGCGGCACCAGTGGACGCGTCGGTCCTATAAAGCGGCCAAGAATGACGGTCGCAAAGCTATGACGGTCGAGCGCATTCCCGGTTTTATCGAGCAAGGCCTGATAACGCTGCAAGAATTTCCAACTGTGTAGCGGGCCTTTGAATTTACGTCCAATGAAGTACGACACCCAGTCGCCGACGAAACAGCCCAACCCGGCAGCCAGCCACGCTTCATACAAACCGACCTGACCACTGCCAATCAGCGTACCCAAGGTTGCCATCATCACGGTGCCGGGCAAGATCAGCCCGACCAACGCCAGCGATTCAAAAAATGCCACCACGGCGACAATGATCAGTGCAATTCCCACCGACTGTGCGACGAGATGCTGTAAATAGGCTTCCATAAAATCCCAATGTTATGACCATCATATAAGGTCGAATTTACGGCTCAAGACAACAGCAATGTCAGGCAATCGCCTGATAGTAATCTCAATACTGACTATTGAAAAAAGTATGTCAGCCTTGTGAATCATAAGTGTAGCTTTATAAAACATGATGCGGCTGAATTGTCAGTGCAGGGATTGGGTGAGTCAACCGCCGAATTGTATGTATATTTACCGAAAAGAGGACAAGTGCCACGCCATTGGACAATGACTGTATAAATAACCATACTCTATAGCTGATATCTGCCCTTTTCACTTTACGGACTGAGACGCTTATTAACGCCATCAACTCACACGCCCGCGCCCCTGTTTTCACTTCACCACGTCAGGGCTTTGTCTTAACACGCCACTGGCGTGATACCTCGCGCGGAACGGAAGTAGAATTGTGGCTGGCGACCGATGACGGCCCTCAGCGGGTGCGTTTACCGGCGCAAGAGTCGGTCGCGTTTTTCCCCGTCGAACAACAGGCGCAGGCTCAACGGTTGCTGACCAGTGAAAAAGGCTTCAGCCTGCGAGAATTACCCCTGCTGGATTTTCGCTCCCGCCCCGTTCTCGGTCTGTATTGCATGCAGCATCGCCAATTAATGCGGCTGGAAAAACTGCTCAAAGAAGGCGGCGTGACGGTGTACGAAGCCGATATCCGTCCGCCTGAACGTTTCCTGATGGAGCGCTACATCACCGCCCCCGTCTGGTTCAGCGGCACAGCAGGAGCCGATAATTTACTGCTTGAAACCCGCATGAAACCGTCTGAGGGTTACCGACCGCCGCTAAAATTATGTTCGCTGGATATCGAAACCAGCGGCAACGGCGAGCTTTATTGCATCGGGCTGGAAGGCTGCGGCCAACGCCATGTCTACATGCTTGGGCCGCCGAATGGCGACGCCAATACTGAACGCGACTTCATACTCGAGTATGTCGACAGCCGCCCGAAGCTGCTGGAAAAACTCAATGCATGGCTGGCCGATTTCGACCCAGACGTGATCATCGGCTGGAACGTGGTGCAGTTTGATCTGCGGGTTTTGCAAAAGCACGCCGAACGCTACAACATTCCGCTGCGCTTTGGTCGTGGCGGTGGCGAGCTGGAATGGCGTGAGCATGGTTTTAAACAGGGACATTTTTTCGTTTCCGCTGCAGGCCGCTTAATCATTGACGGTATTGAAGCACTAAAATCCGCCTTCTGGAATTTTCCTTCTTTCAGTTTGGAAAACGTCTCGCAAACTTTATTGGGCGAAGGCAAAGCCAGCGACAGCCCGTATCAGCGGCTGGAAGAGATCGAGCAGCGTTTTCGTGAGAATAAACCGGCACTGGCCCATTACAACTTGAAAGACTGCGAGCTGGTGACGCGCATTTTTGCCAAAACTGAGCTGATGCCTTTCCTACTGGAACGCGCGTCGGTTACCGGTCTGGCGACCGATCGCAGCGGCGGATCGGTCGCCGCTTTCACCCATCTTTATCTCCCGCGAATGCATCGTGTCGGTTATGTCGCCCCCAATCTTGGTGAGCGACCAGAGGAAATGAGCCCCGGCGGTTTTGTCATGGACTCGCGCCCCGGCCTGTATGATTCCGTGCTGGTTCTGGACTACAAAAGCCTGTATCCGTCGATCATCCGCACCTTTTTGATTGATCCGGTGGGGCTGGTTGCCGGGCTGCAACAGCCAGACGATCAGCACTCGGTTCCCGGCTATCGCGAAGCGCGATTCTCACGTGAGAAGCACTGTTTACCCGAAATCGTCCGCCAGATCTGGCAAGGCCGGGAAACCGCCAAGCAGCAGAACAATAAGCCGCTATCACAGGCGTTGAAAATCATCATGAACGCCTTTTATGGCGTGTTGGGATCGAGCGGTTGCCGCTTCTTTGATCCGCGGCTGGCCTCGTCCATTACCCTGCGCGGCCACGATATTATGCGCCAAACCCGCGAGTTGATTGAAGCCGAAGGCTATCAGGTCATTTATGGCGACACCGACTCCACCTTCATCTGGCTCAACCGTGCCCATAGCGAAGAGGACGCGGGCCGGATTGGCCGTAAGCTGGTAGAACAGGTGAATGCGTGGTGGAAGGCGCATCTTCAGCAGGAATATGGGCTGGAAAGCGCGCTGGAGCTGGAGTTTGAAACCCATTTCAAACGTTTCCTGATGCCCACTATTCGCGGCTCAGAACAGGGCAGCAAAAAACGCTACGCCGGCTTGGTGGCGGGTGCTGACGGCGAGCACATCATCTATAAAGGGTTGGAAACGGTGAGAACCGACTGGACGCCGCTGGCACAGACTTTCCAACAAGCACTGTATGAACGCATTTTCCACCAGCAGCCTTATCAGGATTATATCCGCAATTATGTCGCCAGCACGCTAAACGGAGAGTTCGACAGCCAGTTGGTGTACCGCAAACGCCTGCGGCGCAAACTCAGTGACTACGAACGAAATGTGCCGCCGCACGTTCGCGCCGCCCGAATTGCCGATGAGTACAACGTGGCGCAAGGCCGGGCACAGCAATATCAAAATGGCGGCTGGATAAGCTACGTGATGACCACGTCAGGCCCCGAGCCGCTGGAGAATGTGCGATCGCCGATTGATTACGACCACTACATTGAGCGGCAGCTCGAACCGGTCGCCGATGGCATTCTGCCTTTCCTGCATGATGATTTTGCTACACTGATTAATGGTCAGATGGGGTTGTTCTGATTTAATTGAACGTGGCCTACATTATTCGCGCAATGGGAGACGGGTATAAGGTGACGAAAGCGCCGCCTTCTATTAACATAGCGCCCTTTCCCGATTCTGAACCACCCCCATAAAATTTATCATTCCATACGGATACTTCCGCGCCACCGGCGAGGAAAGAAAGCTATTACCAAAAATCAGGGCGCAGTACAGCCGTTCATATCAGACAGACACAGAGAGAGATTATGCCGTTTACATTGGGTCAACGCTGGATAAGCGATACGGAAAGCGAATTAGGATTAGGGACTGTCGTCGCGATCGATACGCGAATGGTCACCCTGCTTTTCCCCGCCACTGGTGAAAACCGACTGTATGCTCGTAATGATTCCCCCATCACCCGCGTGATGTTCAACACCGGCGACACCATCAGCCATCATGAAGGCTGGCAACTGCTGGTTGAAGAAGTCATCGAAGAAAACGGCCTGCTGACTTACGTGGGGATTCGCACTGACACGGAAGAAAGCAGTGTGTCCATGCGCGAAGTGTTGCTCGACAGCAAACTGACGTTCAGTAAGCCGCAAGACCGTCTTTTTGCCGGCCAAATTGACCGTATGGACCGTTTCGCCCTGCGTTTTCGCGCACGTAAATACCAGCGCGAACAGTTCCGTTTGGAGTTCGGCGGCCTGCGCGGTATGCGCGCCAGCCTGATCCCGCATCAGTTACACATCGCTTACGAAGTCGGCCAACGCCATGCGCCACGCGTTCTGTTGGCCGATGAAGTGGGTCTGGGTAAAACCATCGAAGCCGGGATGATTATCCATCAGCAATTGCTGTCTGGCCGCGCCGAACGCGTGTTGATCGTGGTGCCTGAAACCCTGCAACACCAATGGCTGGTTGAGATGCTGCGCCGCTTTAACCTGCGCTTCTCGCTGTTTGATGACGACCGTTATGCCGAATCCATTCATGAAGCCACCAATCCGTTCGAAACCGAGCAATTGGTGATCTGTTCTCTGGACTTCGTACGCCGCAATAAATCGCGCCTTGAGCAGCTTTCCGAGGCCGAATGGGACATGTTGGTGGTCGACGAAGCACACCATTTGGTGTGGAGCGAAGACGCGCCGAGCCGTGAATATCAGGTTATCGAACAACTGTCTCAGCAAATCCCCAGCGTGCTGTTGTTAACCGCAACGCCAGAGCAACTGGGCCAGCAAAGTCACTTTGCCCGCCTGCGTTTGCTGGATCCCGATCGTTTCCACGATTACGAAGAGTTCATTCAGGAACAGCAGCAATATCAGCCCGTGGCTGATGCCGTTACCCTGTTGCTCAATCAACAGCAGTTAACGCCAGAGGCTCTGGCATTGCTCGGTGAGCGCGTCGGTAATGCTGATGTGGATACCCTGCTGGCCGCCGCCAATAAAGGTGACGAAGCCGCAGCCAAACAGTTGGTCGCGATGCTGATGGATCGCCACGGCACCAGCCGCGTGCTGTTCCGTAACACCCGTAACGGCGTGAAAGGCTTCCCTGACCGCCATCTGCACGCGGTGAAATTACCGCTGCCGACGCAGTATCAAACCGCGATCAAAGTCTCGGGGATTATGGGCGCTAAGAAAACGCTGGAAGCCCGCGCCTACGACATGCTCTATCCCGAGCAGATTTATCAGGAATTCGAAGGCGATAACGCCACCTGGTGGAACTTTGATCCGCGCGTTGAATGGCTGCTCGGTTATCTGACCGCTAACCGTGATGAAAAAGTGTTGGTGATCTGCGCCAAAGCCGCCACCGCGCTGCAACTGGAACAAGTCTTGCGTGAACGCGAAGCCATTCGTGCTGCGGTATTCCACGAAGGGTTGTCGATCATCGAACGCGACCGTGCAGCGGCATATTTCGCCTCACAAGAAGATGGCGCGCAGGTTCTGCTGTGTTCTGAAATCGGCTCCGAAGGCCGTAACTTCCAGTTTGCCAGCAAAATGGTGATGTTCGATCTGCCGTTTAACCCGGACTTGCTGGAGCAGCGTATTGGCCGTCTGGACCGTATCGGCCAGCAAAATAACATCGATATCATGGTGCCGTATCTGGAGCAAACCGCGCAGTCGGTGCTGGTTCGCTGGTTCCATGAAGGATTAGATGCGTTCGAACATACCTGCCCGACCGGTCGCACCATCTATGACAGCGCCTACGAGCAGTTGATCACCTTCCTCGCCACGCCAAACGAGCAGGCCGGCCTGGATGAATTTATCCTGCAATGCCGCCGCCAACATGATGCGTTGAAGCTGGAGCTGGAAAATGGCCGTGACCGCCTACTGGAGATGCATTCCAACGGCGGCGAACCGGCGCAGCAACTGGCAAAAGAGATTGGCGAGCAGGACAACGACGTCAATCTGGTGAATTTCGCACTGAACCTGTTTGATATCGTCGGTATTAATCAGGAAGATCGCAGCGACAACCTGATCGTGCTGACGCCATCGGATCATATGCTGGTACCTGATTTCCCGGGTTTGCCGGAAGATGGCTGTACGGTGACGTTCGACCGCGAACAGGCACTGTCGCGTGAAGATACCCAGTTCATCAGTTGGGAACATCCGATCATTCGCAATGGGCTGGATTTGATCTTGTCTGGCGATACCGGCAGTTGCGCGGTGTCGATCCTCAAAAACAAAGCCTTGCCGGTGGGGACTTTGCTGGCTGAACTGGTGTACGTGGTGGAGTGTCAGGCACCGAAGCACTTGCAGTTAACGCGCTTCCTGCCACCGACTCCGGTGCGTATGCTGATGGACCGCAAAGGCACCAATTTGGCGGCGCAGGTCGAGTTTGAGAGCTTTAACCGCCAGTTGAATGCCATTAACCGTCATAACTCCAGCAAGCTGGTGAATGCGGTTCAGGCCGATGTCCATGCCATGTTGCAACAGGCCGAGCCGCAAATCGCCGACGAAGCTCGGCTGCTGATTGAAGCAGCCAAAGTCGAAGCCGATGAGCAACTGAGCCAAGAGCTGGCCCGTTTGAAAGCGCTGAAAGAGGTCAATCCGAACATTCGTGATGACGAGCTGGAGGCGATAGAATCAAACCGTAAGCAGGTTCTGGCTAACCTGAATGAGGCAAGCTGGCGTCTGGATGCCATTCG
>Ga0105856_1000603_pt1 | contig 18327 bp, 15 predicted proteins | sample OrgsoiDNA_201060_FD_89681 | JGI IMG/M metagenome (GOLD analysis project Ga0105856, IMG submission 89681) | Permafrost soil microbial communities from the Arctic, to analyse light accelerated degradation of dissolved organic matter (DOM) -... | ecosystem: Environmental > Terrestrial > Soil >...
AACAAGGCAATGAGGACTGGCAGTGCTTTATGGCGCTGTTACAGCAATCTTTCGCTGAGAATTTGCATCACGACCTGCTGCAATTATTGCTCACGCCTGATGAGCGGGCCGCGCTCGGAACCCGTGTCAGGATCGTTCAGGAGTTAATGCGGGGTGAATTGAGCCAGCGGGAGTTGAAAAATCAGTTGGGTGCCGGGATCGCGACCATTACTCGCGGGTCGAATGGGCTAAAAAGCGCACCTGCCGAACTGAAAGCATGGCTCGGTACGCAATTATTAGGCTCAGCGGATGTCAGTAAGAACGTCTAACGGCGCGCGATATGATGCTCAATGCGTTTGGGCTCTGGCCTGATAAACCGGATTATGGAAGGGGGCGAGCGCTAAAACCAGGGCCTGATGATAGACGCTGGTACGGCTAAGTTTCCCGGCGGTAAACACGCCGATCGCTCCACCTTTGCGTTTTACTTCCGCAATACCTGTCAATTTTTCCATTTCGTCGCCCAATTCGCTGCCTTGGTTAATCTCTTGTAATATAATTTCAGGCAACATCAAGCTGGCTGAACGTGATTCGCCACGCTGGTGCATGTTTTCGATGACCATCCATGCGAACGTCATGTTGTCTTCGATACCGGCTTCGACGCCAACCCAAAAGTCAGCTTCAGGACGAACATGCCGCGCACTGATCACCCGGTGTCTGGCACCTGTTCGCGTTTCGTTGCTGCCAATCGGTTGGTTGGGGACGCCGCTGTCGACGTCAACACCTTCGATGCGGAACGAGTCAGCACCAAAAATGTCCTCAAAAGCCATTGCAATAGCGTTAATCTTTGCCGGGTTAGTGGTTGCAGCGACAACGTGGTACATAGAGTTTGAGCATCCTTTAGCAAATTTCACGCAGTATAACGGAAAACACTCATGTTACAGGTATATCTCGTCCGTCATGGCGAAACCGAATGGAATGCAGCACGTAAGATCCAAGGTCAGTCCGACAGTCCTTTGACGCAAAAAGGCATTTTTCAGGCTCGTCAGGTCGCAGAGCGCGTGCGTAACGAAGGGATCACGCATGTGATCACCAGTGATCTTGGCCGCACCCGTGCGACAGCGCAAATCATTGCCGATGTGTGCGGATGCGACGTCATCGTTGAGCCGCGCCTGCGTGAGTTGCATATGGGCGTGCTGGAGGAGCGGGGTTTGGATAACTTAAGCGCCAACGAAGAGTCATGGCGCAAGCAGATGGTGGATGGAACACCGAATGGCCGCATTCCTCAGGGAGAAAGCATGACGGAACTGGCCGAGCGTATGCGTTCCGCTCTCGACAGTTGTCTTGATCTCCCTGCGGGCAGCAAACCGCTGTTAGTCAGTCATGGCATCGCGCTTGGTTGTTTGATCAGCACGATCCTTGGACTCCCGCCGTATGCAGAACGCCGTTTACGCTTGCGTAACTGTTCTATTTCACGGGTCGACCATCAGGAAAGTGCGTGGCTGGCATCGGGCTGGATAGTGGAAACCGCGGGTGATATCTCACATCTTGATCAACCCGCGTTAGATGAGCTGCAACGTTAATCGCGGCAGCCTTAAATCAAGATTAGCGACGGATAGGGATAAGGTAATCGCATTCTATTTCAGTCGGTGGCGTAGCGCTTGGCACCTTATTTTTGGTATAGAACCGTTCGATATCTTGTCCCTTTCTGCGTGTCATTTTTAGCGACGGCAGACAGGTTCCATAGAGGGTCAGAATGAATTCCTGCAACAGTTCCGGTGCGCCTTTGTAATGGAACATGGCATATTCACCTTCCTGCACCACGATCGGCTGACCTTCGATATTTTCTGGTAAATGCTTCGGTTCGATTGCGGTGGTATACAGAACTTCCTGCTCGTCGTCTTTTTCCTGACTCGGGCGCGAGTGATGTAAACCGTACAATACCGGTGGCAAGGTCTTTGCTTCGCCAATGTATTGGCGCCAGAAATGCAGGCGCATCTCATTACGGTACGTGGTTATCTGCTCCAGCGTGCAAGAATAACTCTGGGTAATCCCGATCAGATTCTGTTCCGGCAAGGCGACGAATTCCGGTTGTGGCAGAATAAACGCTCCAAGGCGAATCGGTGGACAAATCCCGAAGGAATGCCAGTCCTCCGAGCGACGATACAGTGCCGGCGTTTGTGCAAATTGCTTTTTAAACGCGCGAGTGAACGTCTGCTGAGAATCGAAACGATATTGCAGTGCGATATCTAAGATGGGGCGGCTGGTGAGTCGCAGTGCAACCGCGGCTTTTGACAGTCGGCGAGCACGAATGTAAGCGCCAATGGCATTACCCGTGACATCTTTAAACATCCGTTGCAGGTGCCATTTTGAATATCCGGCTTTGGCTGCGACGTTGTCGAGTGATAACGGCTGGTCTAAATGAGTCTCTAACCAGCTGAGAAGATCACGAATGATTCCTGCTTGATCCATAGATCGTCCTCGTTGAACTAAGATAAATGCACAGAATGATGACGGCGCATAATAACAACTTTTTCTACTTAAGACTTCTTAAGATTTTTTTTGCTAATTGTGCCTTTAGTCCATATCACGGAATATTCTGTCTATTAATTGTGAGCAACGGCTTCCTTTAATATCGTTTTTCTAAATAACACCGTCAGCGTAATAACGTGGAGTAACTTGATGAAAAAATGTTGTATTTTTGTTTTCGGACTGTTTTTTAGTTGCGCTAATGTCGCCTATGCAGAACAGATTGGGTCGGTCGATACGGTGTTTAAATTCCTCGGGCCAGACCACAAAATTGTGGTTGAAGCCTTTGATGATCCTGATATTAAAAATGTAACCTGTTATATCAGTCGTGCAAAAACGGGCGGGATAAAGGGAGGATTAGGATTAGCTGAAGATACGTCTGACGCGGCGATATCCTGTCAGCAAGTCGGCCCGATTGAACTGAACGATAAGATTAAGCAAGGCAAAGACAAAGGGACGGTGGTTTTCCAGAAACGAACGTCGCTGGTGTTCAAAAAGCTCCAAGTCGTACGCTTTTATGATGCTAACCGGAATGCCCTGATCTATTTGAGTTATTCGGATAAGGTCGTTGACGGTTCGCCGAAAAATGCGCTGAGCGCGGTGCCGATTATCCCGTGGGGAACGCGTTAATCCTGATGGGAAGGTGTCGTGCAGGATGGCGGTAGAGATTCTATAAAAGCAAAGGCCAGCAAGCGCTGGCCTTTTTCATTCCGCTATTTTCATCGCAGACCGGTTGGCAACCTGCTGCTTAATCTTCCAGATCACCGCAGAAGCGGTAACCTTCACCATGAATGGTGGCAATGATTTCTGGGGTGTCCGGCGTCGCTTCGAAATGCTTACGGATACGACGGATGGTGACGTCAACCGTGCGGTCATGAGGCTTCAGTTCGCGGCCGGTCATCTTCTTCAGTAGGTCACCTCGGGTCTGAATTTTCCCCGGGTTTTCACAGAAATGCAGCATGGCGCGGAATTCACTGCGCGGTAATTTGTACTGCTCGCCCGCAGGACTGACCAGCGAACGACTATTGATGTCCAGTTCCCAACCATTGAATTTATAACTTTCGACCAGACGGCGTTCTTCGCCAGTGGTGCCCAGATTCATGGTGCGAGACAGGAGATTGCGTGCGCGAATGGTCAGCTCACGTGGGTTGAAAGGCTTGGTGATGTAGTCATCAGCGCCAATTTCCAGACCGAGGATTTTGTCGACTTCGTTGTCACGACCAGTCAGGAACATCAGGGCGACGCTGGCTTGTTCGCGAAGTTCACGTGCTAACAGTAAGCCATTTTTGCCAGGAAGGTTGATGTCCATGATGACCAGATTGATGTCATGTTCAGACAATATATGGTGCATTTCAGCGCCATCATTGGCTTCGTGCACCATGTAGCCTTCCGCTTCAAAAATGCTTTTTAACGTATTACGTGTCACTAACTCGTCTTCGACGATCAGAATATGAGGGGTCTGCATGATTGCTACCTAAGATTGCCAACAAATTGAAAATAGGAGTACAGAAGTCCTTGTTATTCCGATGAATTTTGATGGCTTCGTCGCCATCTCACTCGTTACATGACTAAAGTACGTAAATGCGTTCCTGATGCGCTTTACATCAACACCAAAATTGTCGCCAGTTCTGCCAGAAAGCCCATCTTTTCGGCTCTCTATTGGGTTACCGGAATGGTGCGTATCCTAACCCTATTAACAGCAATATAACAGCGAGTGCCGATATTACCACCCAACAAAACTACGCTTTGTTGACATATATCAAATTCAATTGTAGCACGGTAACACTTTAGTGAAAAACACTTATAGGAATGCACGGTTAAGCCACATTTGACCCAGAATTGACCACGATTCAGCAAGTTATAAAAATAGCGGTAATACTTGATAGAATGAAGGTAAATCATTTTAAATATCAATATGATTAATAAGGCTTAATTGTCGTTGTAATGCGTATATCTTGGTTTCATGTTTTTTGAGTGCTCAAAAGTCCTTTTTTTCAACAAACATGTAGCGCTGTTAAGCGTTTGTGAATTATTACTCATTTTGAGAAGGTCCTTTTACTCCATGTAAAGGTCACATAAGATCCGCGCAGATATCTGATAGACGAATGTAAAGAGGACTGATGCAACTTCATATTATTTTGGTTTCTCCGGCACGGCCTGAAAATGTAGGCGCGGCGGCGCGGGCGATGAAAACCATGGGATTCGCGTCGTTACGCATTGTGGACAGTCAGGCACACCTTCAGCCTGAAGCCGGTTGGGTTGCTCATGCTTCTAACGAGATCTTACACAACGCACAGCATTTCAATACGTTGGAAGAGGCTCTCAGTGATATCGATTTCACGGTGGCAGCCACGGCGCGCAGTCGCGCACGTTTTCATTACTACTGTACGCCGGTGGAACTGCTCGGCCAGTTAGAAGAGAAGCGCGAGTGGATTAACCATGCGGCATTGGTTTTTGGCCGTGAAGATTCCGGGCTGACGAATGAGGAGCTGGCGCTAGCGGACATTCTGACCGGCGTGCCGATGGTGGCGGATTACCCTTCACTCAATCTTGGCCAGGCGGTGATGGTATTCTGCTACCAATTGTCAGCACTCAACCAGGTCGCTAAAGAGAAAATGACGGTGCCAGAAGCCGGGCAACTGTCCGCGTTGCGTTCAAGAATCGACCGTTTACTGACGGCGGTGGACGCCAGTGAGGATCAAAAGTTAGGGGATTGGTTGCATCAGCGGGTCGGGCTTTTACAGCAGCGAGACGCGGCCATGTTGCACACTTTGCTGCATGACATTGAAAAAAAACTGGCAAAGTGATCTGAGGCAATCCGTGGTTTGTCTGGCTTGATGCTCGGAGCTACCGCTACGAACCTGTTATTTTCACTGTTTTATTGGTTTTTGGCAGAGAATAATCTGTTGGGTTTTCACTGTGATAATCCGCGCAAAAACAGAAAAAAATTGACTTGTTGGGGCTGATGCTTTAGCTAATAGGGGCAGACAGCGTAAAAAACACAACAACAAATAGACAGACAGAAAATAAAAATGCGAATCCTCAGCCTGAATACAACAATTATTACCACCACCGAAACCACAGGTTACGGGGCGGGCTGACGCGTACAGGAAAAACAGAAAAAAGCCCGCACCTAACCAGTGCGGGCTTTTTTTTTACCGACTTTTTTAACGAATTGTCATCGACGAATGAGCTTCAGGAGAGTATCAGAAATGCGAGTGTTGAAATTTGGCGGGACCTCAGTAGCAAACGCGGAACGCTTCTTGCGTGTCGCGGACATCATGGAAAGCAATGCACGTCAGGGACAGGTTGCCACGGTGTTATCCGCGCCGGCCAAAATTACCAACCATCTGGTCGCGATGATTGAGCGCACGGTTGCTGGTCAGGAAATCCAGCCGATCATGAGTGACGCGGAGCGTATTTTTTCCGAACTGATTTCCGGCCTTGCTGTATCACTACCGGGCTTTGATTTAGCGAAAGTGAAAATCTTTATCGATCAAGAGTTCGGCCAGCTCAAACAATTGCTGCATGGCATCAACTTACTGGGGCAGTGCCCTGATAGCGTCAATGCCTCGATTATCTGCCGTGGTGAAAAACTCTCCATTGCTATCATGGAAGCGGTTTTCGTCGCCAAAGGCTTTGGCGTGACGGTGATCAATCCGGTCGAGAAACTCTTGGCGCAGGGCAGTTACCTTGAGTCCACCGTGGATATCAACGAGTCTACGCTACGCATTTCCGCCAGCGGCATTCCGGCAGATAACATCATCTTGATGGCAGGTTTTACGGCGGGTAACGACAAAGGCGAATTAGTGGTGTTGGGCCGAAATGGCTCTGACTACTCCGCAGCCGTGCTGGCGGCCTGTCTTCGCGCCGACTGTTGTGAAATCTGGACCGACGTTGACGGTGTTTATACCTGCGACCCGCGCACCGTACCCGATGCCCGTCTGCTGAAATCGATGTCATATCAGGAAGCGATGGAGCTGTCGTACTTTGGTGCCAAAGTGCTGCACCCTCGTACCATTCTTCCTATTGCCCAGTTCCAAATTCCGTGCTTGATCAAAAACACCACCAATCCACAAGCGCCGGGCACCCTGATTGGCAGTGAAAGTCTGGGCGATAATACGCCGGTCAAAGGCATCACTAATCTCAATAATATGGCAATGATCAACGTCTCCGGCCCGGGGATGAAAGGGATGATCGGCATGGCCGCACGCGTCTTCGCCGTGATGTCACGTTCTGGTATTTCGGTGGTGTTGATCACGCAATCTTCTTCTGAATACAGCATCAGCTTCTGTGTGCCGCAAGGCGAGCTGGAACGCGCCCGCCGTGCGCTTGAAGAGGAGTTTTATCTGGAGCTGAAAGATGGCCTGCTTGAGCCACTCGATGTGATGGAAAAGCTGGCAGTGATTTCTGTGGTCGGTGATGGCATGCGAACACTGCGTGGTATTTCGGCGAAATTTTTCTCTGCGCTAGCGCGTGCCAATATCAATATTGTGGCGATTGCTCAAGGGTCTTCCGAACGTTCGATCTCTGTGGTGGTTAACAACGATGACGCCACTACCGGCGTGCGTGTAAGCCATCAGATGCTGTTCAATACCGATCAGGTCATCGAAGTCTTCTTGATCGGCGTTGGTGGCGTGGGCGGCGCGCTGATCGACCAGGTTCGCCGTCAACAGGCCTGGCTGAAGGCTAAACATATTGACCTGCGCGTCTGCGGTATTGCTAATTCACGCGCCATGCTGACCAATATTCACGGGATCTCGCTGGAAAACTGGCGTGACGAGCTGGGCGCGGCGAAAGAGCCGTTCAATCTAGGTCGCTTAATCCGTCTGGTGAAAGAGTATCACCTGTTGAACCCGGTAATTGTTGACTGTACTTCAAGTCAGGAAGTGGCGGACCAATATGCCGACTTCCTGGCCGACGGCTTCCACGTAGTCACCCCGAATAAGAAAGCCAACACGTCCTCGATGAATTATTACCATCAGTTGCGTAAGGCCGCAGAAAGTTCACGCCGTAAATTCCTCTACGATACCAACGTCGGCGCAGGCTTGCCGGTGATCGAAAACTTACAAAATCTGTTAAATGCGGGCGATGAACTGCTGAAATTCTCCGGTATTCTCTCCGGCTCATTGTCTTACATCTTCGGTAAACTCGATGAAGGCATGTCACTGTCCGACGCCACGCTACAGGCGCGTGATATGGGCTACACCGAGCCGGATCCGCGTGATGATCTTTCCGGTATAGATGTGGCGCGCAAGTTGTTGATTTTGGCACGTGAGGCGGGTTACAAACTGGAGCTGAGCGATATCGACGTCGAATCTGTCTTGCCGTCATCCTTCGATTCAACCGGAAGCGTGGCTGACTTTGTGACACGTCTGCCGGAACTGGACGCCGATTTCATTCAACGCGTGGCAGATGCCAGCGCACAGGGTAAAGTCTTGCGGTATGTGGGGGCTATCGAAGAAGGGCGTTGTAAAGTGAAGATTGACGCCGTTGATGGTAATGATCCTCTGTTCAAAGTGAAAAATGGCGAGAATGCTTTAGCCTTCTACAGCCGATATTACCAGCCTCTGCCATTAGTTCTACGGGGTTATGGCGCGGGCAATGACGTTACTGCCGCCGGTGTTTTTGCCGATCTTTTGCGAACGCTGTCATGGAAGTTAGGAGTTTAACATGGTTAAGGTTTATGCCCCCGCCTCAATTGGCAACGTCAGCGTAGGCTTTGACGTATTGGGCGCCGCGGTTTCTCCGCTTGATGGCACGCTGCTAGGCGATTGCGTCACCGTAGAGGCAGCAACAGAATTCAGCCTGAAAAGCGAAGGGCGCTTCGTGTCCAAATTACCGGACCGTATGGAAGACAATATCGTTTACCAGTGCTGGCAACTTTTCTGTGAAAAGATCGGCAAGCAGGTTCCGGTCGCCATGACGCTGGAAAAAAATATGCCGATTGGCTCCGGGCTGGGTTCCAGCGCCTGTTCCGTAGTTGCTGGCTTAATGGCAATGAACGAATTCTGCGGTAGACCGTTGGATGAAAACACCATGCTGTCCCTGATGGGCGAGCTGGAAGGGCGCATTTCCGGCAGCGTACATTTCGACAATGTCGCGCCTTGCTACCTCGGCGGCATCCAACTGATGCTCGAAGAGTTGGACGTGATCAGCCAAAACGTACCAAGCTTTGATGACTGGTTGTGGGTAATGGCTTATCCCGGCATTAAAGTGTCGACCGCAGAAGCGCGGGCGATTTTACCGGCGCAATATCGCCGTCAGGATTGCATCAGCCATGGCCGTTACCTTGCGGGCTTCATTCATGCCTGCCATACGCAACAACCGGCGCTGGCTGCTAAATTAATGAAAGATGTTATTGCCGAGCCGTACCGCACGCGTCTTTTACCAGGCTTTGCCGAAGCGCGCAGTGCAGCAGAAGAAATTGGTGCGCTGGCATGTGGAATTTCAGGCTCCGGCCCGACGCTGTTTGCCGTGTGCAACGACAGCGCAACCGCCAAACGTATGGCGGATTGGTTGCAGAATCACTATCTGCAAAATGATGAAGGCTTTGTTCATATTTGTCGTCTGGATACCGCAGGCGCGAGACTATTGGGATAAATGATGAAACTGTACAACCTGAAGGATCACAACGAGCAGGTCAGCTTTGCTCAAGCCGTTAAGCAAGGTTTAGGAAAGCAGCAGGGTTTGTTCTTTCCGCTTGAGTTGCCTGAGTTTGCACTGAGTGACATCGATGGCCTGCTGGAACAAGATTTTGTGACCCGCAGCAGCCGTATTCTGTCCGCGTTCATTGGCGATGAAATTCCAGAAGATGAACTGTATCAGCGGGTGAAAAGCGCTTTTGCGTTCCCTGCACCGGTAGCCAAAGTGTCAGAAGACATTGCTTGCCTGGAGCTGTTCCACGGCCCAACGCTGGCATTTAAGGATTTTGGCGGCCGTTTCATGGCGCAGGTTCTGACCCAAGTCTCGGGCGACCAACCGGTCACTATTCTGACCGCGACCTCTGGTGATACCGGTGCGGCTGTGGCTCACGCTTTCCACGGCATGAAGAATGTCCGCGTCGTGATTTTGTATCCGCGTGGCAAAATCAGTCCATTGCAGGAAAAGCTGTTCTGCACGCTGGGCGATAACATTCATACCATCGCGATTGACGGCGATTTTGACCAGTGTCAGGCGCTGGTTAAACAAGCTTTTGATGATGAAGAACTCAAGCATGAGCTGAAACTTAACTCGGCTAACTCGATCAACATCAGCCGTTTGCTGGCGCAAATTTGCTACTACTTTGAAGCTGTGGCGCAACTGCCGCAAGAAGCGCGCAATCAGTTGGTTATCTCTGTACCGAGCGGTAACTTCGGTGATCTGACGGCCGGTTTACTGGCGAAATCCTTAGGTTTGCCCGTTAAGCGTTTCATCGCAGCGACCAATGCCAACGATACCGTGCCACGCTTTTTGGCTAACGGTGATTGGGCGCCAAAAACGACCATTGCCACGCTGTCCAACGCAATGGATGTCAGCCAGCCAAACAACTGGCCGCGCGTCGAAGAGTTGTACCGTCGCAAAACCTGGAAACTGTCCGATCTGGGCTTCGCCTCGGTCAGTGATGACACCACCGAAGATGCCATGTGTGAGTTGGCGGATATCGGCTATATTTCTGAACCTCACGCCGCGATTGCTTACCGCGCGTTGCGTGACCAGCTAAAAGAGGGTGAGTTTGGCCTGTTTATCGGCACTGCGCATCCGGCGAAATTTAAAGAAAGCGTGGAAGCGATTTTGGGTCAGGAGTTAGATCTGCCAAAAGAGCTGGCTGACCGCGCAGACTTACCGTTGCTGTCACACAATTTACCGGCTGACTTTAGCGAAATGCGGGCTTTCCTGATGGCATTGCCGAAGTAAAACACCGTTCATTTTCAATAAAAAAGCCCTCATCTGAGGGCTTTTTTTGTCTCAACACCAGAGGATTACTGCTCTGGGCGAGTAAACACCAGTTCATTGTTCTGCGAGCGCGCAGCGTCATATTGATAACCTTCCAGCGCAAAATCACGTAACTGACTGGCTTTGGTAAGACGCTCTTTGATGATGAAGCGACTCATCAGGCCTCGGGCCTTTTTGGCATAGAAGCTGATCACTTTGTAATTGCCGTTTTTCTGGTCGAGGAACACGGGTTTGATGATTTCCCCATCCAGTTTTGCAGGTTTTACCGCTTTGAAATATTCATCAGACGCCAAGTTTATCAGTACCTTATCGCCTTGCTGGCTCAACAGCGTATTAAGTTTTTCGGTCAGTACATCGCCCCAGAAGGAGTACAGGTTGGTGCCGTGGGCATTTTCCAGCCGAATTCCCATTTCAAGCCGGTAAGGCATCATCAAATCGAGCGGGCGTAGCAAGCCATAAAGGCCAGACAACATCCGCAGATGGTTTTGTGCGAAGTCGAAATCTTTTTCGCTAAAATCTTCTGCCTGCAAACCGGTGTAGACGTCGCCTTTGAACGCCAGAATAGCCTGACGGGCGTTGTCTGGGGAGAAGTCCGGCTGCCAGTCATTGAAGCGTTCGGCATTGAGCAGCGCCAGTTTGTCGCTGATCGCCATCAGGCTGGAGATCTGAGCGGGCGTCAGTTTGCGCGCAATCTTGATGAGCTCACTCGATTTGTCCAGCAATTCTGGCTGAGTGAATCGCGGCGTTGCCAGTGGGCTTTGGTAATCAAGCGTTTTAGCAGGAGAAATAATTGTCAGCATTGTGGCATCCGTTTGGTCGGCTGTCGGTTCATCGTGGGATGTTTGATGAAGATCACTTTAACAAAAACGGATGAAAACAAGTCAAAAAAATGGCAAAGAGACCGGCTAATCGAAGAATTTCAATAATAGGCAAAAGCTATTTTTTGACTTGATGAGGTCCTTTCGACCAGACGTTCGGCGTCAATTGCTGGCGAAATTCAGGGAAATGTTCGGGATTGAAAACCGGTGTTTTTCCCATACGACGCTGGCGCTCGTAATCTTTGATAACCGCCATTGCGACACCAGAAAGCAGCAGCAAAGCGGTGAGATTGGTGATGGTCATCAGCGCCATGGAGATATCCGCCATTTTCCACACCAGCGGTAAATCGGCGAAACAGCCAAAGGCCACCATCCCCAAGACTAACAAGCGGAAGACATACAGTTTCGCTTTTTCACCGCTTTGCAGAAATACCAAGTTATTTTCCGCATAAACGTAGTTTGCCGAGATAGAAGAAAAGGCGAAAATAAACACGAAAGCGGCAATCAGGTAATGCCCCAAACCCCCGCCGGTGACCGCCGAAACCGCCTGTTGGATCAGCGCGATGCCGGTCAGTTGTTGGTCCGGCACATCCAGCAAACCCGAACTGAGAATGATCAACGCGGTGGCGCTGCAAATGACCATGGTATCGATAAATACCCCAAGCATTTGTGAAAAACCTACGGCGGCAGGATGCATGGGCGAGGGGGCGGCGAGGGCCGCGGCATTTGGGGATGACCCCATACCGGCTTCGTTGGAGAATAATCCGCGCTGGACGCCTTGGGTCAGGGCCTGAGTCACACCAAAACCGATGGCACCTGATGCTACCTCTTGCAACCCAAAGGCACTTTTAAAGATCAGAACAAAGACCTGCGGCAGGCGCTCTATATTGTGAATTATTACCCACGCCGCGAGCAACAAATAGCCTAATACCATCAGCGGCACCATCCATTGTGACAATCTCGAAAAGCGCTTTAAACCGCCAGAAATGGTCATGGCGGTCAAAAAAACTAAACCGATGGCAATGTAATGAGGGTCACCGTTAAAGGATACCGCCGCGACTTGTGCGATAGCATTGGCTTGTAGCGCGTTGAAAATCAGACCGAAAGAGATCACCAGCAGCAAAGAAAACAGCACGCCCATCCAGCGCATCCCCAGACCTTTTTCCATATAGTCTGCCGGGCCACCGCGAAAGCGGCCGTTTGCGTCTCGGCTTTTGTAGAGTTGTGCGAGGGTATTTTCGAATAACGACGTCACCATGCTTATCAAAGCAATGACCCACATCCAAAAGATAGCGCCGGGACCTCCGGCAATAATGGCGAAGGCGACGCCCGCCACATTACCGGTGCCTATTCGCGCCGCCAGGCTAATGCACAACGCCTGAAAGGTCGAAATACCCCGGGGATCTGCACTGTTTCTCTTATACCAATGGGAAGAAAAAATATGACCGAAGTGGCGAAACTGAATAAAGCGGGTGCGCAGACTGAAATAAATACCGGTTCCTAACAGCAGATAAATGAGAATGGATCCCCACAGAATGTTGTCGAAAAAATCCAATAATTCAGTCATTAGCTGCCCTTGGTCGTCACTCTTTTGATGGATGAATTTCGCGTGGAAAGGGTTTTTTTTAATCAGCGCGCAATGCAAGGCGGGTAACATAGCGTTTTTATTCTGCTGGCGACACTGTCATTTTGACTGAAAATGGAGATTCCGCAGACGATAAACCCTTTTTCTTTCACTGTTATTATGCCGCCATATCTGCCTTGCGCATGGCTTTTTGCATGTTATCATCAGGCAAAGGCAAGGCATGAAAATGCCTCAACGAAAATGTACAAACGATGAGATATGCCAAATGACCGATAAACTGACTTCCCTACGCCAACTGACCAAAGTTGTTGCAGACACCGGGGATATTGCGGCAATTAAACTGTACCAGCCGCAAGATGCTACGACCAACCCGTCTCTGATCCTTAAAGCAGCGCAAATTCCTGAATACCGCAAACTGATCGACGAAGCGCTTGCTTGGGCTAAAGATCAAAGCAGCGATCGTGATCAGCAGATCATTGATACCGCCGACAAGCTGGCAGTGAACATTGGTCTGGAAATCCTCAAACTGGTGCCGGGCCGTATTTCTACCGAAGTTGATGCGCGTCTGTCTTATGACACCAAAGCCAGCGTGGCGAAAGCGCACCGTCTGATCAAACTTTATAACGATGCCGGTATCAGCAATGACCGTATCTTGATCAAACTGGCGTCAACCTGGCAGGGTATCTGCGCGGCAGAGATCCTGGAAAAAGAAGGCATCAACTGTAACCTGACGTTGTTGTTCTCCTTCGCTCAGGCACGTGCTTGTGCTGAAGCGGGTGCTTACCTGATCTCTCCATTTGTTGGCCGTATTCTCGACTGGTACAAAGCCCACGGCGACAAAAAAGAGTTCGCACCGCATGAAGATCCAGGCGTCGTTTCTGTGACTGAAATCTACGAATATTACAAACAGCACGGTTACGAGACCGTGGTGATGGGCGCAAGCTTCCGTAATATCGATGAAATCATCGAGCTGGCCGGTTGTGACCGTTTGACTATAGGCCCAGATTTGCTGAAGCAACTGGCTGAAAGCGAAGGTGCTCTGGAGCGTAAGCTGTCGTACACCGGCGAAACCAAGGCACGTCCAGAACGCTTGACCGAGTCTCAGTTCTATTGGGACCACAACCAGGATCCAATGGCTATCGACAAACTGGCGGAAGGTATCCGTAATTTTGCGATCGACCAGAATAAACTGGAAAAAATGATTTCTGATCTGCTGTAATTTCAGCGCATCCGAATTCAGAAAGGCGGCTTTGATAGCCGTCTTTTTTATGCCTGTTTTTCAGAAAATTTTGTCCATCAATGAAACTTGATATCCACTTGCCGATATACTGACAAGGTTTACCGCTTTGCGGCTGTCTTCGTTAAAAAATGCTGGGGAGAAAAGGCATGCATAAACTACGCATTGGTTTGGTATCGGTATCTGACCGCGCCTCGAACGGAATCTACCAAGATAAAGGCATTCCCGCGCTGGAAGCGTGGCTTGAGAAAGCGCTGATCACGCCGTTTACGCTGGATAAAAAATTGATCCCTGATGAGCAACCGCTGATTGAACAGGCTATTTGTGAGCTGGTGGACGAGAGCGGCTGTCACCTGGTGTTAACCACCGGTGGAACCGGCCCTGCGCGCCGCGATGTGACGCCGGATGCCACGCTGGCGGTTGCTGATCGTGAAATGCCTGGCTTTGGCGAGCAAATGCGCCAAATCAGCCTGCACTTTGTGCCGACGGCGATTTTATCCCGTCAGGTTGGGGTGATCCGCAAGCAGGCGTTGATTTTGAATTTACCGGGCCAGCCGAAATCGATTCAGGAAACCCTCGAAGGACTGAAAGACGAGGCTGGAAAGGTGATTGTTTCTGGGATTTTCGCCAGCGTACCTTACTGCATTCAGTTACTCGATGGGCCCTATGTTGAGACTCACGAGGACGTGGTAGCGGCTTTTCGTCCGAAGAGCGCCCGGCGCGATACAAAACACTAAAGTTAGACAATTTCTGACATAAGATTCAGCCGATATAGTGTGAAACATATTTGCCGTTATAGTAATAATTCCTTTACAGGAAGCGGCTAATATTTTTTCATCCTACACTTTTGTGTTACACGGTATCTTATGCAACAGGCTAATAATCGCCGGTTAAACCGGCAAGACTTTAAAACCTTGTCTCTTGCCGCCTTAGGTGGCGCCCTCGAATTCTACGATTTCATTATTTTTGTTTTCTTCGCCGCCGTGATCGGCGATCTCTTCTTCCCGTTAGATATGCCTGACTGGCTGCGACAGGTCCAAACCTTCGGCATTTTTGCCGCAGGATATTTGGCGCGTCCACTGGGTGGCATCATCATGGCGCATTTTGGTGATTTAGTAGGCCGTAAGCGCATGTTCAGTTTGAGCATTCTACTGATGGCGCTGCCCACGCTAGCCATGGGTTTACTGCCAACGTATGCCTCGATTGGCATTGCCGCGCCGCTCTTACTGCTGTTAATGCGTCTGCTGCAAGGCGCAGCTATTGGCGGAGAAGTGCCCGGTGCGTGGGTGTTTGTCGCCGAGCACGTGCCGCGTAATCGTATCGGTTTTGCCTGCGGTACGCTGACAGCGGGTTTGACGGTCGGTATTTTGCTCGGCTCTCTGGTCGCGACCGTGCTTCACAGTACGTTGTCACCCGCGGCGGTACATGATTACGGCTGGCGCATTCCGTTCTTTATTGGCGGTATTTTTGGTCTGATTTCGATGTACCTGCGCCGCTGGCTGCAAGAAACGCCGATCTTCCTTGAGATGAAAGCGCGTAAAACCCTCGCCGAAGAGCTACCGTTGAAATCTGTGGTGCTCAATCATAAGAAAGAGATTGTGGTATCGATGCTGATGACGTGGCTACTGTCAGCGTGCATTGTGGTGGTCATTCTGATGACGCCAACGTTCTTGCAGAAGCTATGGGCCATTCCCGCGGCAGAGGCGCTGCAAGCCAACAGTATGGCGACCATCGCATTAACGGTGGGATGTGTGGTTGCGGGCTGGCTCGTTGATAAAATAGGCGCCAGTAAGATGTTTATCTTCGGCAGCCTGTTCCTCGGCATCTGTACCTGGGCGTTTTATCACGTGGTCGCGGTAGACCCGTCGAAATTGATGGTGATGTATACGCTAGCGGGCTTTAGCGTGGGTGTAGTGGGCACTGTGCCTTATGTGCTGGTGCGCGCGTTCCCTGCCGAAGTGCGTTTTAGCGGAATTTCGTTCTCTTACAACGTGGCTTATGCCATTTTTGGCGGGCTGACGCCTCTTTTCGTCACCTCCCTGTTGCATCTCACGCCGATGGCGCCCGCCTATTATGTTCTGGCATTGGCTGTCGTCGGTTTGTTGCTGGGAATTTACCTCACACGGGATTTGAACAGTGAACCCCAAGGTGGCACCGCGCACCGTGTTATTTCAGGTTAGAGATAAAGCGTGTTAAAGCCAAAAGCCCCCGCAGATAAATGCAGGGGCTTTGCTTTTAAGCGCCAGGATTAGGCGTTGTTGATCACACCAATCGGTAAAACGGTACGCCCATATTGCTCATTCAGCACTTCGGCCATGGCTAAATATATCGCGCTGGCACCGCAGAAAATCCCTTCATAACCGGCGATGCGCAGTAACGCGGTATTGGCTGTCATGTTGCCAATCGCCAACAGAGCAAACAATATCACCAGGCTACCAAAAACAACCTGTAACCCGCGATTTGCCTTCAAGGTGCCAAAAAACATGAACAGAGTAAAAATTCCCCACAGGCCGAGATAGGCACCGAGGAAGCTTTCACTGCTAGCGTCAGCGATGTCCATGCGAGGTAGCATCAGAATACCGACCAGGCTCAGCCAAAAAGCCCCATATGACGTAAAGGCTGTCATACCGAAGGTATTCCCTTTTTTAAACTCCATGACGCCCGCCAGAATTTGAATCAGGCCGCCGTAGAAAATTCCCATACTGACAATCACTGCCGTCAGCGGGAAAAAGCCTGCATTGTGTAAATTCAATAAGATAGTGGTCATGCCAAAACCCATTAAACCCAATGGGCCGGGATTAGCCATCATTTTGCTCTGCATATGTCCTCTGAGCGCTAAATTAACGCGAATAAATATCTCGGTGTCTGGCGCTTGTGAAAGGGCTAAAAAGTCCACATATCGTACAGAGCGCGCAGCATCATAGGGAGGTGCTGGCGGATAAACATTGATCTGGCGTAACCGCGGTGAAAGATTTTTTTTCATTGAACCCCTTGATGCTGGCTCGCATGGCCCCATCTTATTCTCAACCGCAGTTGTTACCGCCGGTAAAACCGCTATATGGGACAGTTGAAATCAAACAATCCGTCCGCATATACAGTAGCAACCTGAACGAATATGAATTTTTAGTGGAGACGTTTTAGATGGGTAAAATTATTGGGATCGACCTGGGCACCACCAACTCTTGTGTGGCTATTATGGATGGCACTACTGCACGTGTGCTGGAGAACGCAGAGGGTGATCGCACCACTCCTTCCATCATTGCTTATGCAGCAGATGGCGAAACTTTGGTGGGTTCACCCGCGAAGCGTCAGGCTGTCACTAACCCGCAAAACACCCTGTTTGCGATCAAGCGCCTGATTGGCCGTCGCTTCCAGGATGAAGAAGTACAGCGTGACAAAGGCATCATGCCTTACCAGATCGTAGGCGCTGACAACGGCGATGCGTGGATCGACGTTAAAGGCCAGAAAATTGCACCTCCGCAGATCTCTGCCGAAGTGCTGAAGAAAATGAAGAAAACAGCAGAAGACTATCTGGGCGAGCCAGTGACTGAAGCTGTTATCACCGTACCTGCATACTTCAACGATGCTCAGCGTCAGGCAACCAAAGACGCCGGCCGTATCGCAGGTCTGGAAGTAAAACGTATCATCAACGAACCTACCGCAGCGGCTCTGGCCTACGGTCTGGATCGTGAAGTGGGTAACCGCACCATCGCGGTATACGACTTGGGCGGTGGTACTTTCGATATCTCAATTATCGAAATCGACGAAGTTGATGGCGAGAAAACCTTCGAAGTTCTGGCAACCAATGGTGATACCCATTTGGGTGGTGAAGACTTCGATAGCCGTCTGATCAACTATCTGGTTGAAGAGTTCAAGAAAGACCAAGGCATTGACCTGCGCAACGACCCGCTGGCGATGCAACGTCTGAAAGAAGCGGCTGAGAAAGCGAAGATCGAATTGTCTTCTGCACAGCAAACTGACGTTAACCTGCCGTACATCACCGCTGATGCGACAGGTCCAAAACACATGAACATCAAAGTGACTCGCGCGAAATTGGAGTCACTGGTTGAAGATTTGGTTAACCGTTGTATCGATCCACTGAAAGTGGCTCTGAAAGATGCTGGCCTGTCTGTTTCCGAAATTCAGGACGTGATCCTGGTCGGCGGTCAGACCCGTATGCCAATGGTTCAGAAGAAAGTGGCTGAATTCTTTGGTAAAGAACCACGTAAAGACGTGAACCCGGATGA
>Ga0105856_1000608_pt1 | contig 18177 bp, 15 predicted proteins | sample OrgsoiDNA_201060_FD_89681 | JGI IMG/M metagenome (GOLD analysis project Ga0105856, IMG submission 89681) | Permafrost soil microbial communities from the Arctic, to analyse light accelerated degradation of dissolved organic matter (DOM) -... | ecosystem: Environmental > Terrestrial > Soil >...
AGCAAAAACAACTGGCCGGTTTGAGTGAGGCTGAGCTGTCTGCCGCCGCGCAGGCCGCGAAAGACAGACAACTGACCGACGCCTGGCTGCTGGTATTACAGAACACCACCCAGCAACCGTTGTTACAGCCGCTGGAGGATCGCGATACGCGCAAAGCGCTGTATGACGCCTCGATTAATCGCGCCGAACGCGGCGATGCCAACGACACCCGTCAGTTGATTGCGAAACTGGCGAAAGTGCGCGCTGAGCAGGCCCAAATTCTCGGTTTCCCATCCTACGCCGCGTGGAAATTGCAGGACCAGATGGCGAAAACGCCGCAGGCCGCGCTCGACTTCATGCATAAAATTGTTCCGGCAGCGACGGCGCGGGCGCAACGTGAGGCGACGGACATTCAAGCCTTAATCGACAAACAGCAGGGTGGTTTTAAGCTGGCGGCATGGGACTGGCAGCACTATTCCGAACAGGTGCGTAAAGCCAAATATGACCTTGATGACGCGCAAATCAAACCCTATTTTGAGCTGAACAATGTGCTGGAAAACGGCGTGTTTTATGCCGCCAACCTGCTGTACGGTGTGACCTTCAAAGAGCGCCACGATTTACCGGTGTATAACCCGGATGTACGGGTATTTGAAGTGTTCGACAAAGACGGCAAATCGATGGCGCTGTTCTATGCCGACTACTTCCAGCGCGACAACAAGGGCGGTGGCGCGTGGATGAGCAACTACGTCGATCAATCCAAACTGCTGGGCACCAAACCGGTGATTTATAACGTCGCCAACTTCCAAAAACCGGCGGCGGGACAGCCTGCGTTACTGTCGTGGGATGACGTGATCACCCTGTTCCACGAGTTCGGCCATACGCTTCACGGCCTGTTTGCCGACCAGCAATATCCGAGCCTGTCGGGTACCGCGACACCGCGCGACTTCGTTGAATTCCCATCGCAGTTCAACGAGCACTGGGCCAGCGACCCGAAAGTGTTCGCTCATTTCGCTAAGCATTACCAAACTGGTGAAGTCATGCCGCAGGCGTTGCAGGATAAAATTGAGAAAGCCAGCAAGTTTAATAAAGGCTACGAGATGACCGAGCTGCTTTCTGCGGCGCTGCTCGACATGCACTGGCATAGCCTGAGCGCCAGCGAGCCAGAGCAAGACGTCGATAAATTCGAAGCCGCTTCGCTGAAGAAAGACCATATCGACCTCGCTTATGTGCCGCCGCGCTATCGTTCCAGCTACTTCCAACACATCTGGGGCAACGGCTACGCTGCCGGGTATTACGCCTATTTGTGGACAGAAATGTTGGCCGATGACGCCTTTGCGGGCATTGAAGAGCAGGGGGGATTAACCCGCGAGAACGGGCAGAAATTCCGTGACCAAATCCTGTCACGCGGTAATAGCGAAGATTTAGAAAAACTCTACGAAACCTGGCGTGGAAAAGCGCCGTCGATTGAGCCGATGCTGATTAATCGGGGATTGAAAGAGGAGTAATGAGATCAACTCAAAACGGCGAGGCGGGAATATGCCCGCCGTTTTATCCGATTTATTTCATTGCCTATTTGAGTGCCAAGCGAGTGACGTCCAGATAAGGTGAGCGCTCGTAAGAATAATGTTGCATTATCAAACTCTGGAGCATCATTTTAGACAGATCTTCATGGAAACTCGCGTGTTCAAACTCGCCATAATCAGCATCAAATGCTCGATATATTTTATGAGTTACAGAGACTCCCATACAATGATGAAAGTTTATTCCATCAGACAAAGCAATAAAATAGAATCCCTTGTCATTATCGCTATGTATTCTATTTCCTTCATGACGTGGCCTTTTTTGTTGATCTATTATTTTGTAAGGATCGCTTTTTAAGGCCAGCATTTTTTTCCCTTGGTAACTCCAAAGGTCATTGACTACCCGTTGTTGCGAGGCAAACCGATAAACCTGTGTGTAATATTGCGCCGGCTTCCTTGTTCTCAACATTTCGTTTAATAGCCACTCTCTGGTCATCGCAAAACATACGCCACGTCGTAAATCAATGTCTTCGGTTAAATACTTTAAATAATCACTTTGGCGGAATCGAAAGTTGCAGTTCATTATTCCCTCATTTTATCAAAGGATTCTCCATTATCCGCTGCGTCGCCAGTCGATGCCCCAGCCAGAAAAAGACTAATCCGGCAATCGAGGCAATGATCAGCGCGATAAACATCACCGGTGGCGCAGTGTAACTGAGCAGAAAACCACATAGCACGGGGTTGATAGCACCGCCGAGATTGCTCAGGTTCTGCATGCCATAATAACTGCCCTTCATGTTGTCCGGTGCGATGAAATCGATAAACATATATTCAGCCGGAATGACGATCAGTTCACCGAAGCTGAAAATCACCATCGCTATCATCCAAATGAAAATCGATGGCCCAGCGACCATAAATCCAACCAGTCCGAGAATGAAAAATACGATGCCGAGGAATAACCATTTCAGCAGGGTTTCCTGCTTCATTCGGCTGCTGAGCGCGTATTGGAAGGCAATGACAATGATCGCATTGGTGATCATGATGGCGCCGATCACTTGGTAGGCGAAAACCGCATTTGAGGTCAAAATCAGGTATTGCGATAAATAACCGGTAAATTGGCCAAAGACGATAGAACTCAGCGTGCTGCCCAGCGTGAAGTAAATCAGGCGGCGGTCATGAGTCAAAATGGATAAGGTTTGGCGCAGGTTCGGTTTCGGCAGCGGATTTTGATCATGCTCTGCCTGAGCCGGGCGGTTGGGAATGTGGCGCAATCCCCACATTAGGGTGATCACCGTGCCCAGTGCCAGCACACCAGAAATCAAGAATGGCAGCATCGGGCTGAATCCGGCCAGCCATACGCCCAGCGATGAACCGACCGCCCAACCCACGTTGATCAGCGTGTAGTTCATCGAAAAGGCTTTTACCCGTTTTGCTACCGGCAACCAACTGGCAATACAGGCTTTGATGGTAATACTCAGCAGCGCGTATGAGGCATTGAGCAGCGCCAGAACCACCAGTACGCCGCTGGTACCTGGCATCACAGGTAGCAGGAAAAAGCTCAGGGAAAACAGGCTAATGGAGACGCCAATGAGCGTTCGGTGAGTAAATTTATCCACCAGATAGCCGCCATACAGGCTGCTAAGAATACCGATAGCCAGACTGGCGCCGAGGATAGCGCCGACGCTTTGCGGCAGCAGGTGATAATGCTCGGTGAGATAAATGGTGATGAAGGGTAAGGTGACGCCACGTCCGATAGTGAGAACCAGCGAACTGACCAGCAGGGCAAGAATAATCGGCGGCATTCCTTTCATTTTTTTAACATTCATCCATTATTTTGTTAACAACCAGACCCATTACTCTACTCTGATCTCTGGCGTTTTTTGTGCGGTAAAAATGTTAAAAATGAATGCCCTGCGTAGATAAAATGCTGCGCTTAAACCTTATTTTAGGGTGCAATGCCACGTACCAACAACGCCGCGACGTGGCGGGATAAATCGTCCGCCGTCAGTGTGGTTTTTCCTGCATTACGCTGATTTTGTAATGCGGCAATCGGCAATAAGGTCAGCCCAAAGAGCGAAATAAACAGCAACTCCGGCTCGATATCGCCGTTCAGATAGCCCTGTTTTTGCCAGTTACGCATGCACTGGTGAATGGCTTTTTTCTCGTTATCCCCAAACCGCGCGTCCATCCTTTGTTTCAGCAGCCCGCTTTCCCCTAACACTTCGCGTATCCACAGTGGCGCGAACCACGAATGCTTGACGGCGATGTCGATCAATCGTTGCGCCAGCGCGCGAATGGCCGCCACGGGATCATCGGCATGAGTTTCGAAAATCTCTCTCATTGACGGACGCGCAGGCAGAAAACGTTCGTCGATGAGCACGTCGAGCAGTTGCTCGCGGGTATTGAAATAGTAATGCAGCATCGCTGATGTCACCCCGGCTTCGCGCGCAATGGCGCTCAGCGGCGTTTCGGCGATACCTTGCTGGGCAAACATTTTCAGTGCGGTATCGAGCAGAAGATCGCGTTTTTCATTGCTTTTACTGACACCTGCCGGACGACCCGGACGGCGTGGAAGTGGCTCTTTCATCACATGGCCTGTGGTTCGAGTGGATTCAGATTCAGACTTTTTAACACTTTTTGCCGCGGTATATTCACTTTGATTTATTGACCAAGTGAATGAATCCCTATTATATTAATTATCTAGTTAATTAATTACAAGTCAGAATCCCTTATGACCCAAGAAAACCAATCCGACCTCATTGCTGATGTCTCGACCGCCAAGCCTGACATGGCTCCGCGCCCGCAGTCGGTGCGCCTTGTCTTCTCGGCATTGATGATGGTCATGCTGCTGGCGGCGTTGGACCAGACCATTGTCTCCACGGCGCTACCGACGATTGTTGGCGAGCTGGGCGGGCTGACGAATCTGTCGTGGGTGGTCACTTCCTACCTGCTGGCGTCGACCATCGTGGTGCCGCTGTATGGCAAATTCGGTGACTTATTTGGCCGCAAAGTGGTGCTGCAAACCGCGATTGTTATCTTCCTGCTGGGCTCGGCCCTGTGCGGTCTGGCGCAGAATATGACGCAGCTCATCCTGATGCGCGCCTTGCAAGGCTTGGGGGGCGGCGGTTTGATGGTGGTGTCGATGGCTGCCGTCGGCGACATTATTTCTCCGTCCGAACGCGGTAAATATCAGGGCTTCTTTGGCGCAGTCTTTGGGCTGGCGACCGTGGTCGGGCCGCTGCTCGGCGGCTTTCTGGTCGAACATTTTTCATGGCGCTGGATTTTCTACATCAATTTGCCCTTGGGCATCATCGCGTTGTTGATCATCGGTGCGGCGTTTACGTCACAAGTGGCGCGCGTGAAGCATGAAATTGACTACATCGGTGCGGCGTATCTGGCGACGGCGCTGACCTGCATTATTTTATTCACCACCGAAGGCGGCAGCGTACTGGCGTGGAACGACGGCCAGTTGTGGTGCATTTTGGCCTTCGGATTAGTGTCGGTGGCGGGCTTTATTTATGAAGAACGGCTGGCCGCCGAGCCGATCATTCCGCTGGAGTTGTTCCGTCAGCCGACGTTCTTACTCAGCTGTTTGCTCAGTTTTATCATCGGCATGGCGCTGTTCGGTTCGGTCACTTTCCTGCCACTCTATTTGCAGGTGGTAAAAGATTCGACCCCTTCACACGCCGGTATGCAGTTAATGCCGCTGATGGGCGGAATTATTTTCAGTTCGATTATTAGCGGGCGGTTGATCAGTAAAACCGGAAAGTACCGGATTTACCCGATTATCGGCACGTTGCTGGCTTTTGGCGGCATGATGCTGCTCGGTACGCTGAAGATCGATACGCCGCTGCACACACTTTATCTGTATATCGGCATGTTAGGTCTGGGGATTGGGATGGTGATGCAGGTGCTGATTCTGGCTGCGCAAAACAGCGTCGAGCTAAAAATGATCGGTGTCGCCACTTCCAGCGCTACGCTGTTCCGCTCGATTGGCGGTTCGATAGGGGTCGCCGGTTTCGGTGCGGTGTTCAGCCACGTGTTGCAAAATAAGCTTGAAGCGCTGGTCCCTGAAGGCACGCCGTTACCGCATTCCTTGAGCGCCAAAGCGGTACAAGAACTCCCGGCCGCGATCCGCGATGATTACCTGCAAGCCTTCGGCTCGGCGATCCATTCGGTTTATCATATCGCCTCCATCGTGATGATTATTGGCTTTGCGCTGGCCTTAATGATTAAGGATGTCCCATTAAGGGGGAGGGGGCCTCTTTCAAAAGAGGCGTAAAGTTTAAGGTTAACACCTTGGGCTGCCGCCCAAACGGGCCCAGAAGGCGCGTAAGCGCGCGCCCTCTGGACTCCCGCGCTTTTTAACTGCGCGCTATCGCTCGTTGGAACGGACATGTTTCAGGTGCCGCAGTGATAGCCGCAAAATGCCGCCGCTTAGGCGGTTCCCGAATTTCAGGCTTCGAGCCTTGCGGTCTCGAACCATTCATTCGGCGTCATTTTTGAACGCGGCAGACTGGCATTTAAATCGAAAGTTATTCTGTTGGATTGGATTGGATTGGATTGGATTGGATTGGATTGAAGGTCATATTTTGACCTGCGTCGCCTCCAGACCGCATTCAAAAATGGCACTGAGCAAGAGGTTCAAGACCTTAGGCTTGAATCCCGCTGCGAAGGCACCGCCTAAGCGGTGACATTTTGCGGTGTGAACGGAAGTGGCTGAAACACGGCCACCCCGCTTTAGCGAAGCGCCGAGATCTCAGCGCAACAAAACGCAGGATTCCAAAGGGTTTCGTTTAAAACCCTTTGGGCCCGTGTGGGCGGCGAGCCCGCGGTGTTGACCTCGAATTTGAATTTAAAGACCCAGTGCCCATGAATCGCCATTCATACATCAAAGGGTTTAGCCTTCGCGATGATGGCGTCAATCACCTCCAGTACCCCTTCCTCGTTATTCGATCCGGCGACGTAATTCGCTGCCTGTGTCGCAGAGGCCATGGCGTTCGACATTGAGAAGCCAAAACCGGCTTGTTGCAGCATTTCGATGTCGTTGCCGCCGTCGCCAAAGGTCACGACTTCACTGTCGTCGATGCCCCAGATCTGCTGCAGAATGCGCAAACCGTTGGCTTTATGGCGGCCGGGAATGATCAGGTCGGCAGAGCCGTGACCGCTGGAGACAGGCGTGACGATGTGGCCCAATTCGCGGTCGATATCGGCCATTAAATTGGCTAAATGCTCGTCGGAAATATTCAGGGCGAATTTGAAAATGGTGTCGTTGATTTCGCGAGTGCTGTCGATTTGAATCAGATGATGATAAAAATTCTTCATCTTGCGATAAAAATCTTCGGGGCTGGAAGCGTGAATATACGCGCTGTTCTTACCGCAAATCACCGTGCGCACGCCGGGAATACTGTGCAGAAAGTGCAGGATTTTCTCGACCGACTCGGCAGGGATTTCCGCGACCGACACGTCTTCACCTTCGCTGACAATGTACGCGCCGTTTTCGGCCACAAAGGCAATTTCAGAGGCAATCTCGGGGAAGAAGGATTTAAGCTGGAAATACTGATTGCCGCTGGCGACGACGAACTTGATACCTTGCTGTTTTAATTGTTCATATTGCGACAAGAAGCGAGTTTTGTTGTATTTTTTACCATCATCGAGAAACGTGCCGTCCATATCCACTGCGATTAATTTTACTGACATAAATCCCTCTCGTTGCGCTCAAAATGTAACTTTCATCATAAAAGCTATCGCATAAAGGTCAAACGAAAAGGGCGGGCGAAAAACGGTCTACGCTTATACGTTGTTCAATTTTATCAATACCTATTCACTGCGCATCGGGGCGGGACAGCCCTGACGATAAATAACTAAAGAGGTACACCATGCTATTTCGCTATTTTGAGCGAATAATCGATATCTTCCGCGAGGCACCTGGCGCTGAGCCGCCGGACAAAGTCTTTCCTTTCTATTTCTATTATTTGCGTCAGGTGTGGCCGAGTTTTGCCGCGCTGCTGGTGGTGGGGCTGATTGCGTCACTGATCGAAGTGTCACTGTTTAGCTATCTCAGCCAGATTATTGACCTGACCAAAACCACGCCCGGAGAGAGCTTCTTCTCTGACCATGCGACGGAACTGCTGTGGATGGCGGCGGTGGCGATGATCCTGCGGCCGGTATTTTTCGGGCTGAATGATTTGCTGGTTCACCAGACGCTGACTCCCGGCATGACCAGCATGATCCGCTGGCAAAACCATAAGTACGTGCTCAAACAGAGCCTGAACTTTTTCCAGAGTGATTTTGCCGGGCGTATTGCTCAACGCATTATGCAGACCGGCAGCTCGCTGCGGGATTCGGCGGTGCAAACGGTGGACGCCATCTGGCATGTGGTGATTTACGCCGCCAGCGCGCTGTTCCTGTTTGCCGAAGCGGACTGGCGACTGATGATCCCACTGATTGCCTGGATTGTGTTGTATAGCCTCTGCCTGCGCTATTTCGTTCCGCGCGTGAAGCAGCGGTCGGTGGAGTCTTCGGAAGCCCGTTCAAAACTGATGGGCTACATCGTGGACGGTTACACCAATATCTCCACCTTAAAACTCTTTGCACACAGTGACTTAGAACAGCAGTATGCGCGCGAAGCGATCGGTCATCAGACGCATAAAACCCAGTTGGCTGGCCGCTTGCTGACCGGCATGGCGTTTGCCATTACCTCGCTCAACGGCCTGTTGATTGTCAGCACCACCGGCCTTGCCCTGTGGTTGTGGACGCAATCGCTGATCTCGGTCGGCGCTATCGCGCTGGCGACGGGCCTGGTGATCCGTATCGTGAACATGTCGGGCTGGATTATGTGGGTGGTGAACGGCATCTTCGAAAATATCGGTACCGTTCAGGACGGCCTGCACACCATCGCCCAGCCGCTGACGGTCACCGATAAACCACAGGCCAAGCCGTTGAAGGTCGAGCAGGGCGCCGTCCATTTCGACAAAATCGATTTCAACTATGGCACAGGCCGCCGGGTGATCAGCGGATTGGATCTGCAGATCCGTCCCGGTGAAAAAATCGGCCTGATTGGGCCGTCGGGTGCCGGTAAATCGACGCTGGTGAATTTGCTGTTGCGGCTGTATGACCTCGACGGCGGCCGTATTTTGATTGATCAGCAGGACATTGCGCAGGTCACGCAAGAAAGTCTGCGGGCGCAAATCGGGATGATCACTCAGGACACCTCGCTGCTGCACCGTTCGATTCGCGATAACTTGCTGTATGGTCGGCCAGAGGCGACGGAAGAGGAGTTGCAACTGGCGATTCGCCAGGCGCGTGCCGATGAGTTTATCCCGCAACTGTATGATTCATTGGGCAGAACCGGGCTGGACGCGCACGTCGGCGAGCGCGGTGTGAAACTCTCCGGTGGCCAGCGTCAGCGTATTGCGATTGCTCGCGTGCTGTTGAAAAACGCGCCGATTTTGATTCTGGATGAAGCCACCTCGGCACTGGATTCCGAAGTCGAAGCGGCGATTCAGGAAAGCTTCGAAGACCTGATGCAGGGTAAAACGGTGATCGCTATTGCTCACCGTTTGTCGACCATCGTCAAAATGGACCGTCTGATCGTGCTGGAAAAAGGCCAGATTGTCGAAGCGGGCACGCACGCCGAATTACTGGCGCACAACGGGCTATATGCCCGACTGTGGCAGCATCAGACGGGTGGTTTCGTCGGCGTAGATTAATCGCCTCGGCTATTTGAAAAAACCAACGCGTCAGGCTTGTCGATACGGCAACGCCTGACGCGCATCCTGTTCCCACTGCAACACCGCTACACGTTCTTCCTGCAAAAAGTTATCCACCGCGGCCTGTAATCCGCCATGTTGCAGGTGATGCCACGAATGGGTGATCACCGGCTCGAAGCCGCGCAGCAACTTGTGTTCACCTTGCGCACCGGCATCAAAACGCGACAAACCGTGGGCGATGGCGTAGTCCATTCCTTGATAGAAACAGGTTTCGAAATGCAGCCGGTCGAACTCCGCCAGGCAGCCCCAATAGCGACCATAAAAGGTCTCGCCATCCACCAGGCTGAAGGCCATGGCAACCGGTTGACCGCCGAGCGTGGTCAGCACCAGTCGCAGATGTTGCGGCATCTTTTGCGCTAATAAGCTGAAGAAATCGCGCGTCAGATAAGGCGCGCGACCGCGCACTAAATAGGTGTTGGCATAGCAGGTGTAGACAAAATCCCACTGGGCTTCGCTGACCTGCGCGCCCTCCAGCCACTCAAATTCAAAACCTTGCGCTGCTACCGACCCCCGCTCTTTGCGCATCTGCTTGCGTTTGCGTGACGCCAGCGTGTCGAGGAAATCCTGAAAATCGCGATAGCCTCGGTTATGCCAGTGATACTGCAAACCGGTGCGCTGCAGCCATTCTGCCTTCCCCGTAAACAGTGGATTATTCGACGCGTCGGTGAAGTTAATATGTGCGCCCGACAAATGCTGTTGCGCCAGATACTCCGGCAGATTATCGAGTAATTGCGCAGCGGCGGCGGGATCACCCAACAGGCGTGCGCCAGTCACCGGGCTGAACGGCACCGCGCCTAGCCATTTGGGATAATAGCGAATACCGGCGCGTTCGCTGGCTTCCGCCCACCCTTGATCAAACACGTATTCACCGGCGGAATGCCTTTTGCGATAGCCAGGAATGGCGGCTAGAATTTGGTCGTCTTCGCGCCATAATAAATGCTCCGGCTGCCAGCCAGAATGCGGTCCCAGACTGCCGCTCTCTTCCAGCGCAGACAGAAAAGCATGGCGCTGAAAAGGCTGTCCGGTGGGCACCATCGCGTCCCATAACTCGGCAGGGAAATCGACCAGACGGTTCAACGGGGTAATGGGCATTAAGCATTCTCGCTGTGGGGTGCGAAGGCGTTAATTAATAACGCCCTCGGTTGAGGGCGTAGGAGTTCGGGAAGGATTATGTCGCGCGAGCGTCCGGGTTATCAGACAACGAGATAAACTTACCGCTGGTGCTATCAAAGGCTTCGATGCTGCCTGATTCGATATCGTAAACCCAGCCGTGAAGATTCATCTGGCCTTTAGCCAGTGCTAAGGCGACGCACGGATGGGTGCGCAAATTCCCCAGTTGGGCAATCACGTTCTGGTGCACCATGCCGTCGACGCGGGCTTCATCTGAAGCATGCTCTTCTGCCTCATTAATGGCTTTCGCCGCATCGGAATAGCGTAGCCAGTGGGCCACGGCGGGCATATGGTCGAGGCACTGACAGTTGGCGATGGCGCTCATGGCACCGCAGTTAGAGTGTCCGCACACCACGATATCCCGCACGCCCAGCGCCATCACGGCGTATTCGACCGAGGCGGAAACACCGCCCGGCTCCGGCCCAAACGGCGGCACGATATTACCGGCATTACGAATAACAAACAGTTCCCCGGGCTCACGCTGGGTGACGAGTTCAGGAACCAGTCGGCTATCCGAGCAGGAAATGAAAAGTGTTTTAGGATTTTGATTTAATGCGAGCTTTTTGAAGAGCTTAGAGCGTTGCGGGAACGCTTCTTTTTGAAATCGTAAAAAACCTTCAATAACGTCTTTCATGATGGATCCTGTCTGTATTTGTTGAAACGATGTTGCCACGAAAAAGGGGGCAAATCAAAACGACTGAATTTTTTGCCCAGCGTGCACGGCCTATTTTGTGGCAAAAAACCGTTCCGGCACAGCGGAAAAGAGGCATTTTTCGCGCAGCCAGCGCATTCCTTTTCTGTTGTGATTCCTTTGTTAACGTCAACCGACTAGTCTTAATGCATAAGCTGTCGTTTACCCTTGTAAAGGAGTCTGTATGACAATCGAATACGCTGTCTTTGGTGGCGGATGTTTCTGGTGTACCGAAGCGGTATTTAAAGACGTTATTGGCGTGGAATCCGTTGAAAGCGTCTATACCGGTGGCCGCAGGCCGAACCCGACCTACGAGCAGGTTTGCACCGGCACTACCGGCCATGCGGAAGCCATTCGCGTCGGCTTCGACCCGGAAAAACTGAGCTATGACGATCTGCTCGATATTCACTTCGTGACCCATGATCCGACCCAACTTAACCGTCAGGGCAATGATGTGGGCACGCAGTACCGCTCAGCGATTTTCCCCGCCAATGACCAGCAGAAGGCGCAAGCGGAAGCTGCGATTCAGCGCGCCGCCGAAGACAATACGCAGCCTATTGTCACTACCATTGAACCGCTGGGTGAAATCTACGTGGCGGAAGATTATCACCAGAATTACTGGGATGGCGCGGGCCAGCGCAACGGTTACTGTCTGGCAGTGATCCCGCCGAAGCTGCAAAAGCTGCGTAAAAGTTTTCAAGACAAAGTGAAGTCAGCGCAAAAATAATCCGCTGTTTTTTTACTCCAAGGCGCGCCCCGGGAAACTGGCTGGCGCGCTTTTTCTTTGTGTGAGGAAACGTTTCGCCTGCGTTGCTGGGCCAGTTCGCTTGGTGTATAAATTTTCTGCGTTTGCGGTGTTTTATCCAATAAGTGTTTATTTATTAAAGGAACCAACATGAGTGAAAAAATCGGCGTCCCACACAATGCGTCTGATTTACACGACTGGCTGGCTTATATTGATAGTCTCCATTCGCAGGTTATCGACATGAGCCTGAATCGAATTACCGCGGTGGGTCGTGAGCTGGATGTGCTAAAACCCGCGCCTTTTGTCTTTCTGGTCGGTGGAACCAATGGCAAAGGCACCACCTGCCATACGCTGGAAAAAACCTTGCAGCTTTCGGGCTATAACGTCGGGGTTTTCAGCTCGCCGCATATGATCCATTACACCGAAACAGTGCGTATTCAGGGCGAAGAATTAGCCGAGAGCGAACACGTTGCGGCCTTCGTCGCCATCAATCAGGCGCGCCAGAACACCACCTTGACACCGTTCGAATTTAACACCCTCGGCGCATTTTGGTTGATGAAACAGGCTAAGGTCGACGTGGCGATCATTGAAGTCGGCATGGGGGGGCGCGACGATGCGACTAACATCCTCGAGCCGGATGTATCGGTTATCACCAACGTGGCGCTGGATCACGAAGACTGGCTCGGCAAAGACACCGAAGCCATCGGGAATATCAAAGCCGGTATTTTCCGCGCCGGTAAACCCGCCATCATCGGACAAGCTGCCGCGCCCGCTTCGCTACTCGCCCACGCCCAGAGTATTGGCGCTTTGATTCATCAACGTGAAAATCAGTGGCGGCTTAAAAAAGACCAGCAACACTGGACCTTTAGCGACGCTGCCGGTGACATCGCCGATTTACCGTTGCCAAAAATGCCGTTGGATAACGTCGCTACCGCCATTGCCGCTTTGCGCGCGAGCGGATTGACCTTCGCGGAGTCCGCGCTTCGAACGGTGATCCTTGAGGCCAACTTACCGGGCCGGTTCCAGATCGTTAATCATCATCCGATCACGATTTTAGACGTCGCGCACAACCCGCACGCCTCGGCCTATTTGGCTGAGCGGCTGCGTGAACTCCCAATAAAAGGGAAGTATCGGTTTGTGGTCGGCATGCTGATTAATAAAGATATTAAGAGCACGGTGGGGCATTTAGCGGAACTGTCTGACCAATGGTATTGCTGTTCCATTCAGGCCGGACCGCGCAGCAGTCAGGCCGAAGACGTCGCCAAACACCTCCCGCAGGCGCACACCTTCGCCGATATTTTATCCGGCTGGGAAGCGGCCAAGCGTGATGCGAAAGAAGAGGATGTGATTGTGGTGTGCGGCTCGTTCTACGCCGTTGCACCCGTTTTGAATGCATTGAAGCTGGCAGCTGAATAAGAGGTTTGTCTGACGACGCGGTGGTTTATCGTCACCGCGTCGTCATGAATGAGTGGTTTATTGCCAAATTTCTGCGGGAACGAAGGTCGGGTTTTTACCGGGCTGATGCGCCCTTCAATCATGCAAGTCCCGAGCGTGCCGGAGTTCATATGGCAGATCCGTCACAAAGAGAGAATGGGGCTAAACAATAGAATTTCGTAATGAGAGTTAGATCACGGATTTTAATGAAGAGAGGGAACTGAAACCGGCTCACTATTGTAGGGGGGATACCTTTAACGGCTATAGCCGTTAAATCGGGTTTTACCGGTTATCGGCGTTAAATTGTACTTTACCGGTTATGGCCGGTAAATATGCTAAAGCCATGACTGCGTAAAAGAGGTGCTATGAGAATAACGTCGCCCAGGCAATTAGCCATTTATCTCAAGGATTTGAGAAGGTCAGAGAAACTTACGCAGTCTGATGTCGCCAGGCGCGTAGGCATCCGACAAGACAAGATTTCCAAGTTTGAACACAATCCTGATACCACTCAAATAGACACCTTCTTCAAAATCCTATCGGGATTGAAACTGGAGTTTCACCTTGAACCCATAGGTGGAAAAGAGAAGTCGAGTGAAAAGAAACGCTGCCAAAGTGGGCCGATTTTGGCGGTGGCTGGGGTCCTTTCATCCTGATTTTGGGTGCGCGTCTTAAAGCCCACAACGGTAAAACTTTCAACATGTTGAGTCCGCATGGTGATTCCTTTTATGCCACAGAGAGAAAGACCCACAAATAATAGACGGCGGTGATCCATTGAGCCAATAAAAAAAGCCAGACGCTTGCGCGTGCTGGCTTTTTCTTTATTCGCGTTTTATTCCTGTCGAGAGGAATTAACGCATGGTAACAAACTCTTCCGCACCGGTCGGGTGGATAGCGACGGTGTTGTCGAAGTCTTTCTTGGTCGCGCCCATTTTAATGGCGACCGCGAAGCCTTGCAGCATTTCGTCCATACCGTAGCCAATGCCGTGCAGGCCGACGATTTTCTCTTCTTTACCCACGCACACCAGTTTCATGCGGCATGGCTGGCGGTGTTGAGTCACCGCGGTGTACATGGCGGTAAACGCAGATTTGTAGACTTTGACGTTGTCCGCACCGAACTGCTCGATGGCTTCTGGCTCGGTCAAACCGACGGTACCGATCGCCGGGTGGCTAAATACCACGGTGGCGATGTTGCTGAAATCCAGATGCTCGTCAGGCTTGTTGTTGAACAGGCGCTCGGACAGGCGACGGCCCGCCGCGACCGCGACCGGCGTCAGTTCGACCGCACCGGTGTTGTCGCCCACGGCGTAAATGCCTTTGACGCTGGTGTTCTGGAATTTATCGACAACGATGTAGCCCTTGTCGTTGGTTTTTACGCCCGTGGCTTTCAGGTTGAAGTTGTCAGTTTCTGGCTCACGGCCAATCGCCCAGACCAGACTGTCGACTTCAAATTCTTTGCCGTTTTCCAGTTTCAGGGTCAGGCTGCCGTCGGCATTCTTAACCACTTCTTTTGGAATGGATTCGGTGTGCAGCGCCGGGCCTTCGGTGTTCATCACTTCAACCAGCGTTTCAACAATCAGCGGATCGAAAGTACGCAGCGGAGCGTGTTTACGCACGAACAGGTGGGTTTCTGCCCCCAGCGCGTTCATCACACCGGCGATTTCAACCGCGATATAACCTGCGCCCACCACGGCAACGCGTTGTGGCATTTCTGTCAGGTCGAAGAAGCCGTCGGAGTCGATACCGTATTCTGCACCCGGAATGTTCGGGTGGCTCGGGCGACCACCGGTGGCGATCAGGATGTGATCGGCGGTGATCTTCTCACCGTTCACTTCCACCGTATGATCGTCAACGAAACGCGCGAAGCCTTTGATCACATTCACTTTATTTTTGCCCAGCACGTTGTCGTACGAGGTATGAATGCGGTCGATGTACGCGGTGCGATTGGCAACCAGCGTTTTCCAGTTAAAGCTGTTAACGGTGGTATCGAAGCCGTAGTCAGGGCCGTAATTGCGGATGGCTTCGGCGATTTGCGCCGCGTGCCACATCACTTTCTTTGGAACGCAACCGACGTTAACGCAGGTACCACCAAGCTCTTTCGCTTCGATGATCGCGCATTTCTGCCCATGCATAGCGGCACGGTTAATTGATGCGATACCGCCGCTGCCGCCGCCAATTGCCAGATAGTCATAATGTTTAGTCATTGATTTGTCCGTAAGCTCAGAGAGTGGATGCGCCACAAAGGGACGTCATGAATCATAAAAAATTGCCTATGAGTTTAACGCGCCAAATGATTTTGTCGTTAAGTTTACATCAATGATTGCAATAGGTTTGATAGCCAGAGCCTTTTAGAAAGCGGCTCTGGCATTTTTTAAGCGAGGGAAAGCAGGAAAGAAAAGCCGGATTTACTCAGGCACTACCCATTTCACCAACTGATGGCCGGTACCCGATGGCACCAGCGTTTCCAACAGCCACGGCAGGACGTTTTTCATCTGCTGCTCGAGTTTCCACGGCGGGTTAATCACGATCATGCCCGAGGCCGTCATGCCGCGCTGGTCGCTATCAGGACGCACGCCCAGTTCAATTTGCAGAATACGGCGAATGCCGGTGGCTTCAAGGTCGCGCAGCATTTTCTTGATTTGCTGGCGCATCACGACCGGATACCACAGCGCGTAAGTGCCGGTGGCGAAACGTTTGTAGCCTTCCTGAATCCCTTTCACCACGTCCTGATAATCGGTTTTCAGTTCGTACGGCGGATCCATCAGAATCAAACCGCGACGTGACAGCGGCGGTAATTGGGCTTTCAGTTGCTGATAACCGTCATCACGCAGCACGCGGGCGCGGTCATCTTTCTGGAATTCACTGCGTAGCAACGGGAAGTCGCTAGGGTGCAGTTCGGTCAGATGTAATTTGTCCTCTTCGCGCAATAACTGACGGGCAATCAGTGGCGAACCCGGGTAGTAACGCAGGGTTTCGTTGCGGTTGAAGTGTTTGATGGCTGACATGTAGGCGGCCAGTTCTGCCGGTTGGTCTTCGCGCTGCCAGATGCGCGCGATACCTTCCAAATATTCGCCCGTACGTTCGGCGTGTTCGCCGCTTAACAGATAGCGTCCGGCACCCGCGTGGGTGTCGAGATACAGAAAAGGTTTTTCTTTTTCTTTCAAAGCTTCAATGATCAAGCTTTGAACGGTGTGTTTTAACACGTCGGCATGGTTGCCAGCGTGGAAGCTGTGACGGTAACTCAGCATAGGTTTTACGTTTCCGAATAATGAATGTAGACAGTAAAATCAGTGGGTTACCGAAAGTTTATACTGTACTGGGAAGATGAAGCAGGCGGCCGGCTCATGCGGCGCGCCTTGAATGAGGCACAGTATAAACTGTCTGGCGGGGAAATTGGCAAAAGCCTTGCTAGGCTAGGACGCGTTTGGGCAGGTTTCGGAAACGCCGTTTAGATTTTCAGTGTCGATCTTGAAGGTCACTTTCGGCGCTGCACTGGATTTATCGAGAGTCACCACAAAGATGCTGTCGAAATCTTTGCCCGGCCATTCAGGCACAATTTTCGGGTCACCGCCGTTTTCCTGCACGATTTTCTTGACGATTTTATCCAGATTCTTGTGTTCCCAGGCGACGAACACGCGCGCGTTCTGATATTTGTCGTTCAGCAGCTCTTGGGTCACGCCATCGACGTCATCGGCATGATATTGAATATTGATTGGCTGATTGAGGCGAACGGCGGTCGGCATAATAGTAGAAAGCGGGCGCAGCGAATTGCCGAGCTTTTCTTCTTTCGGGCCAGCGGCAAAAATATGATCGGGCGTGCCGTAGCGGGTCAGCAATACGTTCGGCAGTGCTAAGGCGCGGTTCAGCCCTTTGCAGGTTAACTGGCCGCTGGTGCTGGCCGGTTTTTCACCATGACGGACGAAAATCAGCGTTTCTTGCGCACTCGCCGCCTGACTGGCTAAGCCCAGCGCCAGTAAACCGCCCAATAAAAATCCACTCTGCTTGGCTTTCATCATTTTATCCTTTTGCTGTGTTTTGCTTTTAGTGGCGACATATTAACCTGCCCATATCGTCAGCGTGAGTGTGCCTTGCGCATGATGGGCATAATTTTCGTTACGGGTTGAAACAGCCAATGAGGCGTTCAGCCATTGATTTCCCGCGAAACTGGCCTCATGTTAGAAATTACGCCATTTTTATTGCATCGATATTTATCAAGAAGGACCGGCCCCATGACTGAACAGCAAAATCTGTCGAACAACCCGCTTTTGCAACCTTTTACTCTGCCGCCGTTTTCTGCCATCCGTCCTGAACATATCGTTCCTGCGATGCAATCGGTGATTGATGATTACCGCCAGACGGTCGAAGACATTGTGGCGCAGTCCGGCCCGTTCACCTGGGACAACCTTTGCCAGCCACTGGCGGAAAGCGACGATCGCTTTAGCCGCGTCTGGTCGCCAGTCGGTCACCTGAATGCGGTGAAAAATAGCCCTGAACTGCGCGAAGCCTATGAGCAATGTCTGCCGATCATCTCTGAATTCAGCACCTGGATGGGCCAGCACGCCGGTTTGTATCAGGCGTACCGCGACCTGAAAGAGGGCGCGAATTTCGAAAAATTAACGCTGGCACAGAAGAAATCGGTGGATAACGCGCTGCGTGATTTCGAGCTGTCAGGTATCGGCCTGTCGGCTGAAAAACAAAAACGTTACGGTGAGATTTCAGCTCGCCTGTCTGAGTTGGGGTCGACGTACAGCAACAACGTGCTCGACGCCACCATGGGCTGGAGCAAATTGATCACCGACGTGAATGAGTTGCAAGGCTTGCCGGAAAGCGCACTGGCAGCGGCTAAAGCGCTGGCGGAGTCGAAAGAAC
>Ga0105856_1000612_pt1 | contig 18150 bp, 19 predicted proteins | sample OrgsoiDNA_201060_FD_89681 | JGI IMG/M metagenome (GOLD analysis project Ga0105856, IMG submission 89681) | Permafrost soil microbial communities from the Arctic, to analyse light accelerated degradation of dissolved organic matter (DOM) -... | ecosystem: Environmental > Terrestrial > Soil >...
CCTGAACGTTTACCAGTGCCTGAAGCACTGGACTTTGCTGGAGAGACAGAAACACATGGGTAATCTGGCTGCGCTGCTGCGCTTACCAAGTTTTAAAGACACACAGTGGCAGGTGCTGGCCGGACCGATCCTGATCCTGATTATCTTGTCGATGATGGTACTGCCGTTACCTCCGTTTATCCTCGACCTGCTGTTTACCTTCAACATTGCGCTGTCGATCATGGTGCTGCTGGTGGCGATGTTCACCCAGCGTACTCTGGAGTTTGCGGCATTCCCGACCATCCTGCTGTTTTCGACCTTGCTGCGTCTGTCGCTCAACGTTGCGTCGACCCGTATCATTTTGCTGGAAGGCCATACCGGCACCGCCGCAGCGGGGCGCGTCGTAGAAGCCTTCGGTCACTTCCTGGTGGGCGGTAATTTCGCCATCGGTATCGTGGTGTTTATCATTCTGGTGCTGATCAACTTCATGGTGATCACCAAGGGTGCCGGACGTATCGCTGAAGTCGGCGCGCGTTTTGTCCTCGACGGGATGCCCGGCAAACAGATGGCGATTGACGCTGACCTTAACGCCGGTCTGATTGGCGAAGATGAAGCCAAACAGCGCCGCTCCGAAGTGACGCAGGAAGCAGACTTCTACGGCTCGATGGACGGCGCGAGTAAATTCGTACGCGGTGATGCCATCGCCGGTCTGATGATCATGATCATCAACGTCGTCGGCGGTTTACTGGTCGGCGTACTGCAACACAATATGGACATCGGCCACGCGGCGGAGAGCTACACGCTGCTGACTATCGGTGACGGTCTGGTCGCGCAGATCCCGGCGCTGGTTATCTCAACGGCGGCGGGTGTTATCGTGACCCGCGTCGGTACCAACGAAGACGTCGGCGAGCAGATGGTCACCCAGCTGTTCCGCAATCCGCGCGTCATGATGCTCAGTGCCTGCGTACTGGGCTTGCTGGGACTGGTGCCCGGTATGCCAAACTTCGTCTTCCTGTTGTTCACCGGCGGCCTGCTGGCGCTGGCATGGTGGACCCGCGGTCAGCAACAAAAACCGGCGGCGGCGAAAGAAGTGGTCCCGGTGAATACGGATAACAAACAGCAGGTTGAGGCCAGCTGGTCTGATGTTCAGTTGGAAGATTCACTGGGAATGGAAGTGGGTTACCGCCTCATCCCGATGGTGGACTATGCACAGAACGGCGAACTGCTGGGGCGTATCCGCAGCATCCGTAAGAAATTCGCGCAGGAGATGGGCTATCTGCCACCGGTTATTCATATTCGTGACAACCTCGAACTGCCACCGGCCGGTTATCGCATCATGATGAAAGGCGTGGAGATTGGCACCGGTGAGGCGCATCCGGGGCGCTGGATGGCGATCAATCCGGGCAATGCCATCGGCGAACTACCGGGTGAAATAACCCAGGATCCGGCCTTTGGTCTGGCCGCCGTGTGGATTGAACCTGCGCTGCGTGAACAGGCACAAATTCAGGGCTTTACCGTGGTGGAAGCCAGTACGGTCGTGGCCACCCACCTTAACCATCTGATCAGCCTGCATGCTCAGGAGCTGTTCGGTCGCCAGGAGACGCAGGAACTGCTCGAACGTGTCTCGAAAGAGTTGCCGAAGCTGACCGAAGATTTCGTACCGGGTGTGGTGACATTGACCACGCTGCACAAAGTGTTACAGAACCTGCTCGCTGAGCGGGTTTCTATTCGCGATATGCGCACGATTATTGAAACGCTGGCAGAACATGCGCCGAACCAGAATGACCCCAACGAACTGACCTCTGTTGTGCGCGTAGCGCTGGGCCGGGCGATCACCCAGCAGTGGTTCCCCGGCAACGGCGAAGTGCAGGTGATCGGACTGGATACGGCGCTGGAGCGTCTGTTATTACAGGCGCTACAGGGCGGCGGTGGGCTGGAGCCGGGCCTTGCTGAGCGTCTGCTGACTCAGGCTCAGGCGGCGTTACAGCGTCAGGAAATGAACGGCGCGCCGCCGGTGCTGCTGGTCAATCACGCCCTGCGCGCGCTGCTCTCCCGCTTCCTGCGCCGTTCGCTGCCGCAGATTGCCGTCATGTCGAATCTGGAAATGAGCGACACCCGCCAGATCCGTATGACCGCGACCATTGGCGGTGAATAACATGAAACTGTCTGGCGTCGTCCTGTCCCTGCTGTTTTGCGCGGCACCGGCAATCGCGGCGTCCGGTTCGTGGTCTGACAGTCAGCAGGGCGTGACCTTGCAAAACCGGGGCGTAATGCGTTCGGCCCCGGCGCTGAATCCGCCAGCCGGTGCGCCGGTCAGACAGACGCCCTCGGCCAGCATCGAATCAGTCAGCTGGAACTACCGTTTATATGGGCCGCAGCCCGCCGGTTTACAAGTCAGATTGTGCAATACCAACAACCGCTGTGCCGGGCTGGACAGTGCCAGTGGCCAGACCCGCGCGTTTTACGGACAACCGGCTCAGTCCGCTTTCCAGATGATTTTTTTTGTGGAAGGTAAGGGCAGACTGAACCCGCCGCTGCGCATCGTCAGCCAGCAGGTAGTCGTGAATTATCGTTAATCAGAACGCCGTTTTTGCGGCGTTTTTAACAACCCGTCAGCGGGCTGCCCCCGCCCCATAGCCCCCAGGAAACGCTGCTGCGCGGCCAGAATATCTCCCAGAGAAACACAGTGATAGGTCACGCCATGGCGTGGCGCGACGTCGGCAATAATGGCAGACAGTGCGGGATAATGACGATGACTCCAGTGGGGGAAAATATGGTGCGTCAGATGCCGGTTCAGCTCGCCCATCCAATAGGATGCCTGACGAGGGCGCGGCACCCAGTCGATGGTGGTGGCGAACACATGGCGATAGCGGCCATGATTAAAACGCCCGTCGGCGGGAGTCTCATAAAAAGTGCCCATCGCCCAGTGTGACCCCAAAATCAGCACGACAAAAATCAGCGATGAGAGCATCTGGCTGCCTAAATAGCACAACAGTAGCGTCTGGACGCCGATTCCCTGCGGGTGCAAAACGAGAAAGGGCACAATCAGGGCCAGCAGCAGATGCAAGGTTTTAGTAACAAGAAAAAGACTCCAGCCGGCCACGCCGTGGTGGCGCATTTTCGGCCGTACCCGGGTCTTTCCGGCGCGGTCATACCAGTCAAAAAACCAGATGATACAGGGGAACGTCAACGCGGCGACAAAGGGCCAGTAATACTGCTGAGCGCGCATAAACCCTTTTATGTGCTGAAACGGCGTCTGGCGCAGCACGCCGTTTTCCTCAATATCCAGATCGAAACCTTTTACATTGAGATGTGCGTGGTGGCACTCAACGTGGCGCACCCGCCAGCAATCCGGATCCAGCCCCAGAGGTATACAAATCACCATGTTTAGCGCACGGTTCGCCCACTGCTGACGGAAGAAGGCGTTATGCGACGCGTCGTGTACGGCATTTATCGCCAGTAGCATGGCGGTAAAAATAAAGGCAAAGTATCCGCAGGCGAACCCCGGTGTGCTTCCTGCCGTCAGGCTCAGCGTGTAAAACAGTGCGCAGAGCGATATCAGAAAGAGAAGTTTGCCGATCATCCAGCCATCGGCGAAGCGGTGATCGTGGTTACCGAGCAGATACTGGTTGGCAGCCTGAGTCAGCTCGCGATGCAGGGCCAGATCCTCGCGCTGGTGGTAGGTCGGGGCGTTTACTTCGGCTGCCATGAACTCTCCGTATGGCCGGTGCGCGGATCGTCGCCGCGGCCCATGGTTTTAAGGAATTGCTGCTGCTCGCGCATAAGCTGGCGATAGCCGATACAACGGTAATTCATGCCGTGCTGCCGGGCGACGCGTTCAATAATTTTTGCCAGTGCCGGGCAGTGACGGTGGTGCCAGCCAGGGAAAAGATGGTGTGTCAGGTGCAGGTTAAGCATGCCAAACCATTTTTGCAGCCATAACGGAGAAGGTTGCCAGTCGCAGGCCGTCGCGAAATTATGTTTATACCAGCCCTGCGGCATCCGTCCGCCGGCGGGCGCATCGTAAAACTCAGCCTGCGCCCAGTGGGTCCCGAGCAGCAAAAAAACCACCATCAGCGAAGCAATCATCTGACTGATAAGGTAACTGGCAATGACCACACCCGCACCGATGCCATGGAGATGCGCAGCCCACAGCGGGATCACCAGGACCACCAGCAGATGTGCAATTTTAGCCACCGTAAAGATCACCCAGCCCCGTTTTCCGGGCAATGCCTCTTTTTGCGCCAGCGGCGTTTTCCCCAGTCTGTCTGACCAGTCAAATATCCAGGCAATATACGGCAGTGAAAGAGCGGCAATCAGTGGCCAGTAAAGATGCTGAAAACGCATATAAGACCGGTGCTGCTGATAGGGACTCTGCCGGAAAAAACCGTTCTCCTCGGTATCCAGATCGTAATGTTCCACATTGGCGTAGCGGTGATGAAACTCGACGTGGCGTAGGCGCCAGTAGTCGGGGTCAACACCCAGCGGCAGCGTCACCAGACGGCCAATGACCCGGTTGGCGCGCGGGCTGCGTAAAAAAACGTTATGGGAAGCGTCGTGATTCACATTGACGTTCAGCAGCATCCCCATCATCACAAACAGCAGATAGCCAGCGAAAAAGCCCCAGCTGTTTTGTTGTGTCAGGCAGAGCAGATAGCCGCTAACGCACGCCAGCGCCAGCAGCAAAGCCTTGCCCAGGTGGATCCGGTCAGCGAAGCGGTGATCGTGCCGCTGTTTGAGGTACGCCTGCGCTTCGCGGTGTAACTGACGATGAAACGCCTGTTCGCCGTCGGGCATAAACAACGGCATATCGGATAATTTACTCATGGCTGACGACCTGAGATAACGGACGGCGGCCCAAACCACAAGCCAGAGTGACGGCGTGCAGCGTCGCGAGCGGCATTAACATCAGCCAGAACACATCACGCCACGCCAGCAGCACGATAAAAATCAACGGCAGGGACAGCGTAATGGCCAGCCACAGCGTGATGCCCCAGCGGCGTCCTTCAGAAATCCCGCCGAGCGCCAGAGTACCCGTCGCCAGCAGTAAAAACAGACAAATTTGCGGCAGGGCAATGCTGTCGTAGCCGTAGCCAAACCGGTAGACATACCCAATCACCAGCGAGAATAAGAGCATCGCGCCGATAAACAAACTGGTGACCGAACAGTGAAACTGTGCGGTTTTCTGCTGCGCACGGAAGGGCCATTTCAAATAGCGGAAGAAAGGCTGATTGCTGGCCCAGAACGGGTTTTCTGAATGCCGCTCTTTACCTGCGCCAAAGCTGAAATCGCCTTCCGGCAGGGCCGGGCAGAAAGTCCCGAACATTTTATCCCAGAAAATAAAGCTGCCACCGAAGTTTTTATCCGAGTAAGAACGGTCATTAACATGATGAACGCGGTGATGTGACGGTGTCACAAATATTTTTTCAAGCAAGCCCAATTTTGGCGTCAGTGCATTATGATTGAACAGCTGTAGGGTGTAGTGCAGCAACGATACAGTGATAAAAACCGACAGCGGCACGCCAATCATTGCCAGCAACATAAAGAAAGGGATGGAGGTCAGTGAGGAGTACCAGGAATTGCGCACCCCGAGAGAAAGATTAAAATGCTCCCCCTGATGGTGAACCACATGCACCGCCCAGAGTGCGCCAAGCTGGTGATGTAAACGGTGTAACCAGTAAAACCCAAAGTCCCAGGCCAGCAGGGCAAATAACCAGACCAGTGGCTCAGGCCAACTGCTCAGCCAGTTAAGGCTGAAATGCGCGGCGATCATGCCATAACAAAATATCTCCAGCCCGCGGAATAGCCACAGCATGATATGGCCGGAGTTAAGGTTGAAAATCACATCCCGCCAGTTCACGGCTTCTTTGCGTATCCGCTGTAATATCAGGGCTTCACCGGTGACGACAACCAGCATAAAGATGATGGGAATGATCAAATCGGTCATGGGATCCTTCCTTGCGATGCCGTTTGCGTCGGGTGTACTGCACGCCATAACCACGCGCCGACGCAAAGTGCCAGCGCGGTGCCGCTCAGTAAATCAACCAACAGATGGCGGCGCAGCTGTAAAATAGAAAAACCGATAGCCAGATACCACAACCCGTACATTCCTGTTCGCAGCGGGTGTTCGCGGCGGCTCATGGCCCACACGGCCAGTAAAGTCAGCGCCATATGCAGCGATGGCAGGCAGTTTTGGGCGGAATCGACCTGAATAAGCCGGGTCAGCATTCTGGCGCTCAGTGACGCATCCGGTGTAAACATCGGGTAGATCAATGTGGTCGGCCACAGCAGATAGACCGCGCCGCAAAACAGCGCCGTGACCACCATGGCATTGCGCAACCAGTACAGGCGCCCTGGCGGGCAGGTCAGATAGGCCAGCGGAATAATCAGGAAGAATGACAGATAGAGCCAGATGCCAGCAGGATTAAAGGTAACCATCTGGTCAATGACTGACGGCGAGAGCACGGTCCCCGGTCGCTGGAAGGCATCGGTGAGGTTGTAAACCACGCCGACAGCGCCCCAGCCGCTCAACAGGCACCATAAACGATCACGCACTGATGGCCTCCTTAAGGCGCAGGATCCGCCGCTTTTTATGCATAAAACTTTGCGCGATTTCACCGGCCTGTAAAGTCCATTGCAACCGTGCCACCTCGACGCCCTGAACGGCAAAGTACTTTTCCAGCTGCGTTTTACAGTGCTCCAGCTCGGCAGGTCCAGTATCACTGTGCAGGTGCAGTTCCCGCGAATTACGTTGAACCAGCCGGTAGTCGGCGGTCAGCGGCAACGCATTCGCGATCACACGGTTGCAGGCGTCGGCAAACATCACTCTTTCTGTTTGTTCTGTCCCCGGCAAGACCAGCCAGTCATCACAGCGACCTTCAATACGCTCCAGCGCCAGAGTCACCCGGCCACAGGGGCACGGTTGGCGGCGTTTCACCAGAACGTCATCCAGCCGGTAGCGGACAATCGGCTGGGTATGGCGGGTAAAGTCAGTGATCACCGGAACAAAGCGCTGTTCGTCGATCCACTCAGGCTCGACGTGAATAAACTCCTCATTCAGATGCAAGATCCCTTGCTCACAGGTTGCAGCCAGAAAGCCTTCGGTTGCCTGATACACTTCGCCAACGTGATGGAAAACCTGCTCTAATAGCTGGCGGTCCTGAGGTGTCAGCACCTCAGCGACGGAGATCACCCGCTGTACTGGCAGATTCAGTGACTGATTAAGCACCGCCAGCGCCAGTTGCCGCAAAACCTGCGCCGGTGCCACGATGATCGTCGGGGCGAACTGCTGCAACCGCACGGTTTGCTGATCGAAAGAGGAAAACAGGTCGAAGAATTCCAGGCTCAGCCAGCGGTTGTTGACGCTGTGATACAGATGATTATCGGCGCGCAAAAACATGGCGACTCGCTCCCCACGGCGAAAACCGCCGGGCAGCATTTTCGCCAGCATTCCACCGGCCCACATCTGCTGTTCATGCGGACTGACCACAAACAAGCCGCGCTGGCCGGACGTGCCGGATGACAACCCCACGCTGAAACCTTTGACCTGCGCAGTGAAGTCGCGATCCTGCTCTGCGCGTTGTGCGCAGGCCAGTAGCTCGTCTTTACGTAAACCGGCCGTGTTCATCTGATCGAAATGGGCCATCATCAGTGCTTTATTCATTACCGGCCACGCCTGATGATGAGCGGGGTTATAAGCGCGAAACCAGGGGCTGCGGGAAAGCGTCCGGCGGGCAAACTGCCGCAGTTTTTTTTGTTGCCAGTTAAGCAGGGCGTCACGGTCACGAAACCGTAAGCGTCGGGTGCGCAGATAATGCCAGAGGGTCGTCAGCGAAATCATAAATCGCCCTCGTGACACAGGCGGATCTCCACTTTCCCGCCAAGAAATAATTGGTGCAGACGCCCGAGCGTGCGGTAATAGGCCTGCACATCGTCCATGACCAGATGCGCCAGCCGCGACGGGCCGCGTTGTTGTTGATAACTCAGCGGAGACCAGGCAGCATCGCTGGCCAGCAATACCCAGCCCGATGGCGTTTGCACAAAAGCACCGATATGCCCGGCCGCGTGACCCGGCAACGGCACCAGAATGATTTCCTGATCACTTCCCGGCAAGGTGAAACCCTGATCAAAGGGGGCCAGTTCGGCAGGCAGGGCTGTTTGCTCAAAGCGCTCCATGAACTGTACGCTATTCTCAAAATCGTCCGGGATCAGACCCGGCACGAACGCCCGTTTCAGGGCCGAAAAACCGCGCAGTGTACGGCTGGCTTCCCAGCCCACGGCGCTGCAAATAGACGGCACGCCACGAAAATCCCGCAGACCGGCGATATGATCCCCGTGGAAGTGGGAGATGATCAGCCCCTGAATATCCCCGGGCAAAATGCCCTGACTCTCCAACTGGCGAAACAGGGCATCGCCAGAATTGAAATGGACCGGCGTGGTTTGGCGGTACAGACGGAAAATACCCTGCGAGGTGTACTGCTCGAAGTGATCGGCGTATCCGGTATCCCATAACCAGCGCTTGCCCTGAGCCTCCAGTAACCAGGCGCGGGCCGGGAATTTACACACCCGCCAGCCAGCGCCTTTCAGAGCCATGCAGCCGGGATGCAAACAATAACCCACCTCAAATGTCGTGATGTCAGCCATTGAGGCTCCCTCTGTTTTCACGCAGGGCGTTTGCCGTCAGCGCGATACCTTCCGCCAGCGAATAGACCGGCTGATACTTCAGTTCAGTGGCTGCGCGCGTCTGGCTCAGCGTCATATCGTAATTGACCGCACCGACGCTGTAGCGGGTGAGCATCGGTTCTTTGCAGGTAAACCGGGCCAGAGTTTCCATACCGGCAGCCAGACTATAAAGCACGGGGTAGGCGACGGGTGTTATCTTGAAGTCAATGCCCAGCTGTTCACCCAATAACTGGTTTAGCATGAGGTTCAGTGGCTGAGGCTGGTGGTTGGTAATGTTATAGGCGGCACCTGCCGGGAGTGTTTCCTGTACCGTTGCCAGCCACATGGCTTCGACCACATTGAGCGTAAAAGTCAGGTCAAGCAGTACATCACCGCCGCGTGGCAGGCGCAGGACACCTTTTTGCTGGCGAATCTGTTGCAATACGCGCGGTAATATCACCCGGTCATGCGGGCCAAACAGGCCGCGGGGGCGCAAAATAATAAAGCGCGTCAGGGGGAATTGCTGCTGGCATTGCCGGATATGCCCTTCTGCCAGAAATTTACTTTTCGCATAATGATTGGCAAACCGTCTGGCGCGAAAACTTTCGTCAATGTCGGTCCGGTGCGTAAAATCAAAATAAATAGCGGGTGTGGAAATATGCACAAAGCGCGGGACGCCTGCCAGTCCGGCAGCGGTGGCAAGGCGGTCCGTGACCTGCGTGTTTGTCAGCATGAAGGCGGATTCCCTGCCCCAGGGTGACGACTTCGCTGCGCAGTGCCAGACGGCATCGCACCCTTCGACCAGCGACAGACATTCGGCCTGCGTGGCGAAATCGAGATCGATAAAACGAAACTCTGCGCCCAACTGGGCCAGCGTTTTTCCCTGTTCCCGATCCCGGCCTGTGGCAATGACCTGATGCCCTTTAGCCAGCAACCACTCGGTGGCATTACGGCCGAGGCCGCTGGCGGCACCCGTTACGACTATTTTCATGGCATCAGCACCATTCCGCCGAGCGTTAATCCCGCCGCGGTACCGACCAGGGCAACCGGTTTGCCGGGTTTGAAGCGGTCATGAGTGATGGCGTAGTGCAGGGCAGTCGGAATGGAGGCGGAGACCTGATTGCCATGTTGGCGGTAGATATCAATCAGCACGTCGGTTGGCACGTTTAACCGGCGACGCATATGTTCCAGCGAGACGTGACTGGCCTGATGCGGGATAACCGTGGCCAGATCGGCAAGGCTACATCCCCCGGCTGACAGCAGTCTCTGCCAGTACCCTTCAATCAGCGCCGCTGCCTGGCGGAACAGGCGTTTACCGTCCATCTGGAACAGGAAATCACTGTGATGTAATCCGGCGCGCGGGTTGCGGCGTGTCCCGCCAGCGCGGATCTGACACAGGTCGATTCCGGCGGGATAGGTCTCCAGCAGGCAGGAAAGAATGCCGCTTTGTCCGTCGCCCTGTTCAACAATGGCGCAGGCTGCGCCGTCGCCAAGAATAATCGAGGACTCTTCGTGCTCCCAGTCAATCCCACGCGATGCCAGTTCCGCGCTGACAATAGCAATACGGCGGTAAGCACCGGTATTAAGCAACCCGGCGGCGACCTGCAACGCCGAGATAAAACTCACGCAGCTGGTATTGATATCAAAACTGCTGATGCCTTTTTTCAACGGCGACGCTTTCAGCACATGCGCTGCGCTAAAAGGCAAGGCCTGAACCGGGATCGCCGAGGCGTAAATCAGTAAATCGACAGACTCAGGGGCAATCGCCTTACGATTCAGCGCATCCCGCAGGGCTGCAACGGCCAGTTCGACCTGGCTTGCGCTGTCGCTGCCGTGGAATCGGAAATCGATACCGGAGCGCTTTTCCACAAAACCGGCGGGTTTACCAAGCCGGTTATCCAGTTCTGCCGAGGTGACTTTGGTCGGCGGAAGTGCCGCACCGGTGGCAATGATTTTCAGCGGCGTCACTCGGCCGAAAGCGGCACTGGCAGGCTGCGTATTTCCATGTTGAGTCACAAATATCCTTATGAACCGGCTGGGTCTTCAGAGGTAGGGGAAACGGCATCTGCCAGATCGTATGATTTGACAGCATATTACCGTTTTTTTCGGGCTTCGCTAGCGGCTAACTGACAATCGGGTTTTTTACGAGCGATACGGACAAAAGCTGGGAAATGTCTTATGCCTGAGGTCATCGGATTTTCCATCAGAGTGGAAAATTTATGACATTTCCTGCGGTCGGCTCAGCGGAACTGTTGCGGCACGCGGGCAGGAAAATAACTCAGGCGGTAAAGCAGGGCGTGTGTGGGGGATTTATACCGAAATCTTACGTACGGATTGTCCGCTGACGGAGGTCTGTCCGTTGGGGCCGTACAATTTCTGGGTCTGGCTGGCGTTAAGGATCGCCATCGCCTGGCTGTTATAAGCCAGCTGCTTGTCGAGCAACATACCATTGTGGCGGTTAATGTGACTGAGTTTTTCACTCAGTTGCACCACGGTCTTCCACATGCCAGCAATTTCGGGCTGACGTGAATAGGGGGCAGTTTGCTTAAGCCTGACATCGTGTTCACGACGCTGTTTATCAAGATAGTCTACGGTGGTCAGCAATGAACTTTTTTGCTCGGTGATGTGCTGCAACGCCACCCCGTTGACACGCCCGGAACATAGCAAGGTTTGTTCATGATGGATGATGAGATCCAGGGCTTGCAGCGTTTCAACCAACGTATTCATCGTCTTGATAAAAGTCTTCATCGGGCTTTATGACCTTTCAACACAGTAGTTTTCAACATAAGTAGCCTTAAACGTAGACACCTGCGTACTACACGTTTTTCAGATAGTCTTGGGTGTCTTGCAACAGCGCATCGGCGATTTTGCCGGTATCCATCGTCAGTTTGCCATCGCGGATAGCCTGTTTCAGCTCTTCCACGCGGGCGGTATTAATGTCTTGTGAGTTTGACTGCGTCAGGGTTGCCTGCGCGTCGCTCAGGGTTACAGCCGTCCCGCTGACAGGTGCCGCAACACTGTTCTCTTTTTTAGCAGCCTGTGCGGCAACGTCAGAAGGATCGCGTTGCTGGATCGGGCTGACAGGCTGTGATGCCTGCGTACGTTCGATGCTCATAATAATTCTCCATAAAAACGGATCTGATGGCGGAAAACCCGCTTAACACCGCTAAAATGCGGCTCTTATAGTAGGTTATCGACATCTGAGGCCAAAACTTTAACCTTTATTGCAATTGTCGCTGAGCAAAAACCTTAAATCGCAATGCTCACCGTGCCATCGGCACCCACGGTGCCGTTGACTATCTGCCCCGAAGGCATTCTGACCCGCACAGTTTCGGCAGCGGCAGCATTGTTCATGGCCTTACCTGCGCTGGAGACATTGAAACCACTGCCCGTCGCCTGCACCTGAACCTGTTGTCCGGCGTGCACCATCCACGGACGGCGCAGCATCGACAGCGTCAGTGGCTGGCCGATATTAATATTGCGCAGCGTCACCGCGTTCAGCGCCTGCTGGCTGTCAAGGATAGCCCGTGGCGGCAATAAATCCAGCCTTCCGTTCTTTTGTTGCATATCCGCCGCACTGAGATGCGCGCCGGAGGAGACATTGCGCGCGGCAACCCAGTAAGTCCCGCTTACCTGCACCTTCGTTTGCACGTAACTTTTCTGCCCGTTGCAGTTCACCGCTACCGACACATTGCCCCAGGTGCGGCCGTTCGGCGACAGGGAAAATTGTGGCGACAAGCATTGCGGCTGACGGGCGGCAGGAGTGGTGACCACGGTTTTTACCTGCATTGCGCTGCTGGCGTATTGCAGCTGGAAAAACTGCTGGATCTGTCCGGCAAACAACGTATCGCTGTTCGATGAGGCGGTCACTGCGCTGACCGGAGCAGCCAGTGTTTGTGCCGGGATGGTCATAAGGCACAGTCCCAATATCCACCCGCATTTCCCGATCATCAGCTTGTTCATTCCGCTCTTCGCCCCGCCATGATTACCGCTATGAGAACCACCGTGGAATTCCCACTTCTGACAACAAGTCTACCCGCAGTGCCGATTTCCCAATGCGACAAATAGCGGGGCATTTTGCGCTTATTCCTGCGATAGGTTGTTGACGGGGGGATTTATGCTGTCGGCTCCAAATTCTCATTTTGCGGAGGGCGCATGCTCGACAAATTGAACGCCGCACTACAGTTCCAACAGGAAGCGCTCAACTTGCGCGCCCAGCGGCAGGAAATACTCTCGGCGAACATTGCCAACGCGGATACCCCCGGGTATCAGGCGCGGGATATCGATTTCGCCAGCCAGTTACAGAAGGTAATGGAAGCTGGCCGGGCCAACGGCAGTGGCATGTCGCTGGAGTTGACCAACACGCGTCACATTCCTGCGTCTACCAGCGCGGGTGCGGATCTGGACCTGATGTACCGCATCCCCGATCAGCCGTCGATGGACGGCAATACGGTCGATATGGACCGTGAACGTACCAACTTCGCCGACAACAGTGTGCGATATCAGACCGACCTGACCGTGCTTGGCGGCCAGGTGAAAGGGATGATGTCGGTACTTCAAGGATAACCCGCATGTCCATGCTCAGTATTTTTGATATCGCCGGATCGGCGCTCTCTGCCCAGTCGCAACGCATGAACGTCAGCGCCAGTAACATGGCCAACGCCGACAGCGTGACCGGCCCGGACGGCCAGCCATATCGCGCCAAACAGGTGGTCTTTCAGGTTAACGCCGCACCGGGGCAGGAAACCGGCGGGGTGAAAGTGGCTGAAATTGTTGATGACCCGTCACCGATGCGCATGGTGTATCAGCCCGGTAATCCGATGGCAGATGCCAAAGGCTACGTGCAGATGCCCAACGTCGATGTGGTCAGTGAAATGGTGAACACCATTTCGGCCTCCCGCAGCTATCAGGCCAACGTTGAGGTGCTGAACACCACCAAATCGTTGATGTTGAAAACCCTGACACTGGGTCAATAACGGAGGCTCTTATGTCAGTTTTAAGCTCAATCAACGACACCACTGATAACACGATTTCAGGCAGCAGCGCGACGCCTAAATCTACCGCCGACGACCTGTCGAGTAACTTTCTGACGCTGCTGGTTGCGCAGCTGAAGAATCAGGACCCGACCAATCCGATGGATAATGCTCAGCTCACCAGCCAACTGGCGCAGATCAACACCGTCAGCGGCATCGAAAAACTCAACACCACGCTCGGCAGCATCTCCGGCCAGATCAACAGCAACCAGTCTGTACAGGCAACGGCGCTGATTGGCCATGGTGTGATGGTGGCTGGCAAAGCGATCCTGGTCGGCAGCGCCGATGGCAAAGTCAGCACCACGCCATTTGGTCTGGAACTGGAACGTTCCGTGGATACTGCAAATGTCACCATTAGCGATTCGACCGGCAAAGTGGTGAAAACCATCAGCCTCGGCGCGCAGACGGCGGGCGTTCACAGTTACACCTGGGACGGCACGCAGGATGACGGCACCGCCGCACCGGATGGCAGTTACAGCTTCAGCATTAACGCCACCAACGGCGGCGAACAGATGGTCGCGACTTCACTGAATTACGCGCTGGTTAACGGCGTCACCAACGACAGTTCCGGTGCCGTGCTGGATCTTGGCGTTCGCGGCACCAGCACGCTGGCCAACGTGCGACAGATTTTATAAGAGCCACATTTTTCACACAGCAGCAAACAAACGTTTTTTTATTGAAATTCAACCATTTGATAACACTCAATCTCCGTCGGGCTGCAGGCAGTTACTCACCTTCCTGATGCCCGAAAGATGAAGAGTGTTAATGGAGCAGACCATGAGCTTTTCCCAAGCAGTCAGCGGCCTGAACGCAGCATCGTCAAACCTGGACGTCATTGGTAACAACATTGCCAACTCCGCCACGTCTGGCTTTAAATCAGCGACCGCCTCTTTTGCCGACATGTTTGCCGGTTCACAAACCGGTATGGGCGTAAAAGTTGCCGCTATTACCCAGGACTTCAGCGACGGCACCACCACCACGACTAACCGTGGTCTGGACGTGGCACTGAGCGGTAACGGTTTCTTCCGTCTGACCGACGCCAGCGGCGGCGTGTTCTATTCGCGTAACGGCCAGCTTTCTCTGGACGAAAACCGCAATCTGGTGAACTCGCAGGGCCTGAGCCTGACCGGTTATCCGGCCACCGGTACGCCACCGACCATCGCGCAGGGCGCGCAGCCTGTACCGCTGAATATCCCGAACACCATGATGATCGCCAAAGCCTCTACCACCGGCACCATGGCCGCTAACCTGAACTCCAGCGATAAAATCCCGGCAACCGCCACGTTCTCCAGTTCAGACCCAAGCAGCTACAACTACGTCAACACCATCACGACCTATGATTCGCTCGGAAACTCACACGACAACAACGTCTACTTTGTGAAGTCAACGACGCCAGAAAACTCATGGAAAGTGTACACGCAGGACACCAGCGCCACGCCGGTCACCGCGGCGGCACAAATCGGTAACCTGAACTTCAGCGCCAACGGAACGCTCACCAGCACGACCAATACCGACGGTTCGGCCACCACCGTTCCACTGGCCTTCGATCTGCCAATGAACACTGCCGCCAACGGTGCTACCACCCCGCAAGTGGTTTCCCTCAGCTTCCAGGGCAGTATTCAGCAGAACACCGGCAGCAACAGCATCGGTACGCTTAAGCAAAATGGTTATGCTGCGGGTCAGATGACCGGTTATCAGATCAATGATGACGGCACCATCGCTGGTGTTTACTCCAACCAGCAGACCCAGCTGTTAGGCCAGATTGTGCTGAGCAACTTCTCTAACCCGGAAGGTCTGAAATCTGAAGGCGACAACGTGTGGTCCTCCACGCAGTCTTCCGGTCAGCCTATTACCGGTCTGGCGGGGGCGGGCGGTTTCGGCAACATGACCAGCGGTGCGCTCGAAGCGTCGAACGTCGATCTGAGTAAAGAACTGGTCAACATGATTGTTGCCCAGCGTAACTACCAGTCGAATGCGCAAACCATCAAAACTCAGGACTCCATCCTGAACACGCTGGTCAACCTGCGCTAATCGTAGTTAACGACGTGCAGCACTGACAGACGGAGCAGGAACACACTATGGATCACGCAATCTACACCGCGATGGGCGCCGCCAGCCAGACGCTCAACCAGCAGTCGGTTACCGCGAGTAATCTGGCGAATGCCTCAACGCCGGGTTTCCGCGCCCAACTTATGGCGCTGCGGGCCGTGCCGGTGAACGGGCCAAGTCTCGAAACACGTACGCTGGTGACGGCTTCAACACCGGGCGCTGACATGACGCAGGGACAGCTCAACTACACCGGACGCCCGCTGGACGTGGCGCTGCAACAGGACGGTTTTCTTGCGGTGCAGATGCCTGACGGTTCCGAAGCCTATACCCGTAATGGCGACATTCAGGTGTCGCCAACTAACCAGCTGACTATTCAGGGCAATCCGGTTATGGGCGATAACGGCCCGATCGAAGTGCCACCAAATTCACAGCTGACCATCTCGTCGGACGGCACCATTGCGGTGCTCGAAGCGGGGGCTGATCCCAATACTATGGGACAGCTCGGTAAGCTGAAGCTGGTGAAAGCCACGGGTAGCGAAGTGATGCGCGGTGATGACGGGATGTTCCGTCTCACCCCGGCCACGGCGCAGGCCAGAGGTAATGCCCTGCAGGCTGATCCGGAAATCCACGTGATGTCGGGTACGCTCGAAGGCAGTAACGTCAAACCGGTCGAAACCATGGTTGACATGATTGCCAACGCCCGTCGCTTCGAGATGCAGATGAAGGTCATCCACAGCGTGGATGAAAACGAACAACGCGCCAATGCGCTGCTGTCGTTGAGCTAATGACCGCAGAGGAGTAACAACATGATCCCATCGCTTTATATTGCGAAGACTGGCCTGGACGCGCAGCAAACTAACATGGACGTGATCGCCAACAACCTGGCAAACGTCAGTACCAACGGCTTTAAACGCCAGCGCGCTGTGTTTGAAGATTTGCTGTACCAGACTATCCGCCAGCCGGGTGCGCAGTCGTCCGAGCAGACCAATCTGCCGTCCGGCCTGCAAATCGGTACCGGTGTGCGTCCGGTCGCTACTGAGCGTTTGCACGCGCAGGGCAACCTGTCACAGACCAACAACAGTAAAGATATCGCCATCAAAGGGCAGGGTTTCTTTCAGGTGCAGTTGCCTGACGGCACCACGTCATACACCCGTGACGGTTCGTTCCAGGTTGACCAAAACGGTCAGCTGGTGACGTCGAGCGGTTACCAGGTGATCCCGGCGATCACCATCCCGGCCAACGCCTTGTCTATCACCGTGGGCCGCGACGGCATTGTCAGCGTGACTCAGCAGGGGCAGACGGCGGCGCAGCAGGTAGGGCAACTGACGTTAAGCACTTTCATTAACGACAGCGGTCTGGAAGCCACGGGTGAAAACCTTTATCAGGAAACTCAAAGCTCTGGTGCGCCAACGGAAAGTACGCCGGGCCTCAACGGCGCCGGTCTGCTCTATCAGGGCTATGTTGAAACCTCCAACGTCAACGTGGCGGAAGAGCTGGTGAACATGATCCAGACGCAGCGCGCGTATGAGATCAACAGTAAAGCCGTTTCTACGTCAGACCAGATGTTGCAGAAATTAACGCAGCTGTAATTCCGATAAGACAGTAAAAGCAGGGCACGGCGGTGAGTACAGGCGCCGTGCCCTTAGTAATAAATGTCGATACTTTTAAGGCGATATCTGTGGTGACCATGAAATTTACGTCGGTAAACAGCGCGCACTTTCACCGACACGGCGTGTTGGCTCTGCCGCTTTTAGTGACTTTGCTGCTTAATGGCTGCGCGTATTTACCGCACAAGCCGCTGGTTGAAGGCACGACGTCGGCCCAACCGGCCCCAGCGGCGCCACCGGTACCGAACGGCTCGATTTTCCAGTCCGTCCAGCCGATGAATTATGGCTATCAGCCCCTGTTTGAAGATCGCCGACCACGCAATATCGGCGATACCCTGACCATTGTGTTGCAGGAAAACGTCAGCGCCAGCAAAAGCTCGTCCGCTAACGCCAGCCGCAATGGTTCCAGTAAATTTGGCGCCGCCGTTACGCCGCGCTATCTCGAAGGCTTATTCGGCAACGCCCGCGCTGACATGGATATGTCCGGCGATAACACCTTCGGTGGCAAGGGCGGTGCTGCCGCCAACAACACCTTCAGCGGTACGCTGACCGTAACCGTCAACGAAGTGCTGGCGAACGGCAACCTGCGCGTTGTGGGTGAGAAACAGATTGAAATCAACCAGGGCACCGAGTTTATCCGGTTCTCCGGCGTGGTGAATCCGCGCACCATCAGCGGCTCGAACACCGTGGTGTCAACGCAGGTGGCGGATGCACGCATCGAATATGTCGGTAACGGCTACATCAATGAAGCGCAGAACATGGGCTGGTTGCAGCGGTTCTTCCTTAATCTCTCGCCGTACTAATGGGGCAATCATGAGAAA
>Ga0105856_1000613_pt1 | contig 18148 bp, 12 predicted proteins | sample OrgsoiDNA_201060_FD_89681 | JGI IMG/M metagenome (GOLD analysis project Ga0105856, IMG submission 89681) | Permafrost soil microbial communities from the Arctic, to analyse light accelerated degradation of dissolved organic matter (DOM) -... | ecosystem: Environmental > Terrestrial > Soil >...
GGCAATCGCATCAAGTACCTTGAAGTGAAGCTCAAGTACGTGATCATCTCCAGCATCAACCCGAGCATCAACGCGCCCACCGCGGCGACTACGACGGGTGCGACCGCGGCCGCCGGCGCAAGCCTACCGTCCGAGCAGTTCTCGCTGAAATATGCAGCAGTGCAGTGGAAGTACACGCAACAGAAGATCGGCGGCAACCAGAGCGGTAACGCGCAAGGCGCCTGGAGCCTGACCAAGAACGACAAGACCTACGCGGTCTGATTCTGGCGTTCTAAAGAGTTGCAGTGAGTCCTGGGGCATCCTGATCCTGGCCGGTGCTGAGACGCTTGGGGCCGGTACGCATCCGCGTCCGGCGCTGGCGTCGCTTTCACGCCCAAGTTTCGACCGCAAGCAAAGCAGGGCTTCATGAAACGTTTCGAGCCGAGCTTTCTCGACAAACTATTCGACGACGACCCGTACGAACCGGCTGCGGCCGCGCTGCGTCAATTGTCGCTTGAAGAGCTGAAGAGCACCGTTGCCCGCGATGTCGAATCGCTCCTGAACACGCGTATCGCTTTCACGCAAGCAGACCTGGCTGCGTTGCCGGAATGTCAGTTGTCCATCCTGACCTATGGGCTCAACGACTTTGCTGGAATGAGCCTCGCGAGCCACTACGACCGCGTGTTTATCTGCCAGTCGATCCAGCAGGCCATTGCCCGGCACGAGCCGCGTTTACAGCAGGTATCGGTGAAGCTCGAACTGAACGAGCAGTCCACCAGCGCGCTCAACTTCGCGATCCGCGCCGTGTTGATCGTGCATCCGGCCGAAGAGCCGGTCAGCTTCGACGCCATGTTGCTGCCGTCGACGTTGCAATATTCCGTGACGCGCTCACGGGCGAAGCTTTGAAGCGCGCCCTGAGCTGCGAACCTTAGTGTGTCGTCTGGTTTTTCTGCAAGGCAGCATCCGTGCAAGACACGGAGACGGGGATTTGAGCAATGGAAGAACTGCTGCCGTATTACGAGCGCGAGCTGTCGTTCCTGAGACGTTATTCGCGCGACTTCGCTGAACGGTATCCGAAGATCGCAGCGCGTCTCGCCATGTCGGGCGAGCACGCGGAGGACCCGCACGTCGAGCGCATGATCCAGTCGTTCGCGTTGCTTGGGGCACGCATCAACAAGAAGCTCGACGACGATTACCCCGAGTTCACGGAAGCGCTGCTGGAAGTACTTTATCCGCACTACTTGCGGCCGTTTCCCTCGTGTTCGATCGCCCAGTTCGACCCAGGGCAGGCGCTTGGCCAGCTCACCGGGACGGCCACGATCGAGCGTGGGACCGAGTTGAAGTCCCGGCCGATTCGCGGCGTGCAGTGCCGCTTTCGCAACGCGTATGACGTCGTGCTGGCGCCGCTCAGGATTGTCGAGGCGAAGTACACGCCGGTTGCATCGGCACCGAGCGCGACGGTCTTGCCGCGGGACGCCGCAGCGCTGATCTCCGTCACCTTCGAATCCACCGCGGCGCAGCTCGATCTGGCGACCCTCGCGCTGGACCAGGTTCGTGTGCATCTGCACGGCGAACAGTCGTTCGTCGCGGCGTTGGCTGATTGCCTTCTCGTCAATACCACGGCGAGCTACGTTGAAGTAGATGGCAACGGCAAATGGAAAAAGCTTCAGGATTCCGCGGTCGAGCAGTCGGGTTTCAGCGAACGCGATGCGCTCATTGATTATCCGGAGAAGTCGCATCCGGCGTATCGCTTGCTGACCGAGTATTTCGCGTTCCCGGAGAAATTCAATTTCATCGATTTCGATTTCGCCGCGATGACGCGAGCGGGCGGTCGATGCAACCGTATTACGCTGCATCTGGTGCTGAAGGAAATACGCAGCGACTCACAGACGGCACGGATACTCGACGGTTTGTCGAAGGACCATTTGAGGTTGTTCTGCTCGCCGGTCGTCAATCTTTTCAAGCAGCACGGGGACCCTATTCGCGTCACGCATCAGGCTGTGGCGTATCCGGTAGTGTGTGACGGGCGCCGTGCATCCGCGTATGAGGTTTGCTCGATCGACTCGGTGCATCTTGTGCGCGAGCAGGCTGACGGCGAATCCGTGATCGAATTCCGGCCGTTCTATTCGCTGCATCATGGCGAAAGCGGGCAGGCGGGTCACTACTGGCTCGCGCGCCGCGACGACGCGGTTGCAAAATCCAGCCCGGGCTACGAGACGGAAATTTCAATTGTTGATATCGACTTTGAACCGCTGCAGCCGCAGACTGACACGCTGAGTCTCGAGCTGACTTGCACCAATCGCGACCTGCCGTCGCAACTCGCGTTCGGGCTCGACGGCGGCGACCTGTTTCTAGAGGGCGACTCACTCGTGAGCGGCGTGCGCATGTTGCGGCGTGCCACGCCAAGCGTGCGTTTTGAGCGAGGACGTGCCGCACACTGGCGACTGATTTCACATCTCGCGCTCAACCACGTCTCACTCGCTCAAAGCGGTGTCTCGGCGCTCAAGGAACTGCTGCGACTATACGATCTTCGGCGCACGGCGGTCTCGGCGCGGCATATCGAAGGTATAAGTGCCATCGAGCAGCGGCCTACCATCCAGTGGCTGCCTGGCAAACCGTTCGCCACTTTTGTGCGCGGCATCGAAATACGTCTCACGATCGACGAACAGCATTTCGTCGGCACGAGCCTCGGTTCCTTCGTGCGTGTGATCGACACGTTCTTTGGGCTGTATGTGCACCTGAACAGCTTTGTGCAACTGGTCGTCGTCTCCAAGCGGACCGGCGAGGAGATCTTGCGATGCAAACCCCGCAGCGGCGAATCGATCCTGCTGTAGTCGAGCGGTTGCTCGACGAACCGTATCGCTTTGAGTTTTTTCAGGCGGTGCGCCTGCTCGAAATAACGTTCGCGCGCGAGGCGGCCGATGGCAGCCGCCCCCGTGGCGATGCCATCGCCACGCATGTCTCGTTTCGCAACAGCTTGTCGTTATCGTTTCCGCCCAGCGAGATCCAGGCCGCGATGTCGTTCGATCACGACAACACGGCGTTGAAGAACAAGCCGGCCCGCACGCAGGCGTTGGCGAACGGGGGCTTGAGCCGGGTCGAAATCACGCCGGCCTTTTTCGGCCTGCTCGGGGTGCAGGGCGCGTTGCCGCTAGCGTATACGGAGCAGATCGCCGGGCGCGAGCAAGTCCATAAGGACTACGCGGCGCGCGAGTTTTTCGACATGTTCTCGAACCGCGCGACCGCGCTGTTTTATGCAGCATGGAAGAAGTACCGGCTACCGCTTCACTACGAGACCGACCGGGACCAGCGCTACTTGCCACTGCTGCTTTCGCTCGCCGGTGTCTCGCATGCGGAGACGCGCGCCGAGCTGCAGGGCGGCGCGGGCGCGCTCTTCGACGAAGCCATAGCGGGTTATGCGCTGGCAGCGCGGCATCGACCGGTGTCGGCGGCTTACCTGCAACGTACCTTGTCCGATTACTTCGGCGTGCCCATTCGCGTGGAGCAATTCATCGGCCGCTGGTACGACGTGCCGCGGGAGCAATTGAGCGTGCTTGGCGGCGTCAATGCGACGCTTGGCGCGACGGCGTTGGCAGGCCAGCGTGTATGGCAGCGCGACATGCGTGCGCGGCTGGTAGTCGGGCCGCTGTCGAAGAAGGACTATGAGGCGTTCTTGCCTGGCGCGGGGAATGCGCTCGCGCTGGAACGCATGTTGACGCTGCTGGCCGGCGTCACGCTCGAATACGAGGTGTCCCTTGTACTGCGTCGCGAGGAGGTCGGGCCGAGTTCTCTCGGTCTGGGCGCGCGACTGGGCTGGGATGCATTTCTCTGTACGAAACAAGCGCCGTCAGATCGTGCCGACGCATGTTACGAACTCCACGTCATCTCCTGACGCATCAAGAACACCGCAACGACATTACTGGACGTCACTCATGAGCACGCCGCTGAAAACGCTGATCGCCAAGCTGAACCCGACCTGCCGTCAGGCAACCGAGCGCGCCGCGAGTGCCTGCCTTTCGCGCGGCCACTATGAAGTCGAGCTGGAACACCTGTTCCTCGCTTTGCTCGAGGAGCCGGCGAGCGACGTGCTGCTCGTGTTGCGTGCAAGCAATATCGATCAGGCAGCTGTCCGGCGCGACCTCGAGCGGGAACTGTCGCGGCTGCAAACCGGCAACACGCGCACTCCGGTCTTTTCCGTGCATCTGATCGCGCTCTTCGAACAGGCATGGCTGATTGCATCCCTTGATTCGCAGATCGGACGGATCCGCTCGGGCCATTTGCTGCTTGCGCTGACCAATGCGCCTGAGCTTGCGCAGTTCGCGCAACGAATGTCACCAAAGTTCGCGTCAGTGCGGGTGGACCGGCTCAAACACGAATTCGATCAGGTAACCGAAGGATCGGTCGAGGCGCAAGCACCCACGCCTGCTGAAGAGACAGCGTCATTACCGCAAACGGGCTCCTCCAGAACACCAGCTCTCGACACTTATACGAGCGATCTCACGGCACGTGCTCGCGACGGCAGCATCGATCCGGTGATTGGACGCGAGGCGGAAATTCGCCAGGCGATCGATATCCTGATGCGCCGCCGCCAGAACAATCCGATCATGACGGGCGAGGCGGGTGTCGGCAAGACAGCCGTGGTCGAGGGACTCGCGCTACGCATTGCCGCCGGCGACGTGCCCACGCCGTTACGCGACGTCGCCTTGCATGTGCTCGACATGGGCTTGCTGCAAGCTGGCGCTAGCGTGAAGGGCGAGTTCGAGAATCGCTTGAAGCAGGTGATCGATGAGGTGAAGAAGAGCCCGCATCCGATCATTTTGTTTATCGATGAAGCGCATACGATCATTGGTGCAGGCGGGCAGGCCGGACAGAACGACGCCGCCAATCTGCTGAAACCCGCGCTTGCACGCGGAGAGCTGCGCACCATCGCCGCGACGACCTGGAGCGAGTACAAGAAGTACTTCGAAAAAGACGCTGCGCTCGCGCGGCGGTTTCAGGTGGTCAAGGTGGAAGAGCCGAGTGAGCCACTCGCCGCCGCGATGCTGCGCGGCATGAGCGCGCTGATGGAGAAGCACTTCAACGTGCGCATTCTCGACGACGCCATCACGGAAGCCGTGCGCCTGTCGCACCGGTACATCAGCGGCCGCCAGTTGCCCGACAAGGCCATCGGCGTGCTCGATACGGCCTGCGCGAAAGTCGCGCTCGCACAGAGTTCCACGCCAGCGGTGATCGACGATACGAAGAAGCGCATCGAGCGAACCGATGTTGAGCTTGCCGCGCTCGAACGGGAAGCCGCGAGTGGTGCTGCGCATGGTGAGCGCATCGCGGTCTTGCGTGAAGCGCGCGCACAGGATGTCGAAATGCTTGCGCGCGACGAAGCACGGTTTCAACAAGAGCGTTTGCTGGTCAACGAGATTGAAGAGTTGCGCCGTCAGATTGATTCTGCACGCGACGGGTATGCACCAGTCGACCTCAAGACGATTCGCGCGACGCTCGACGAACGGGTGAACGAACTGCGCACGCTGCAGAGCGCGCAGCCGATCGTGCCGCTTCAGGTGGATGGCCATGTTGTAGCGGAGATTGTTGCATCGTGGACCGGCATCCCGCTCGGACGCATGATGAAAAATGAACTGCAAACCGTACTGAATCTCAAGGCGCTTCTAACCACGCGGGTCATCGGTCAGGATCATGCGCTCGAAGCCATCGCTCAGCGCGTACGTACCGCTAGCGCGAACCTCGAGGATCCGAACAAACCTCGGGGTGTGTTCATGTTCGTCGGGCCGTCCGGTGTCGGCAAGACGGAAACTGCGCTTGCACTTGCGGATGTGCTCTACGGCGGAGAGCGCAAACTCGTTACCGTCAACATGAGCGAGTATCAGGAAGCGCATAGCGTGTCGGGACTCAAGGGCTCGCCGCCCGGTTATGTCGGGTATGGGGAGGGCGGTGTGCTGACCGAAGCCGTGCGGCGCAATCCTTATTCGGTGGTGTTGCTGGATGAGGTAGAGAAGGCGCATGCCGACGTCCTCGAAATGTTCTTCCAGGTCTTCGACAAAGGCACCATGGACGACGCCGAAGGTCGCGAAATCGACTTTCGCAATACGCTGATCATCCTGACATCGAACGTCGGGTCTGCTGCGGTGATGGCTGCTTGCCTCAACAAGCGAGACGACGAACTGCCGAGTGCCGACGCGCTGGCCGAGATGTTGCGGCCCCAGCTATTCAAGGTGTTCAAACCGGCCTTCCTCGGGCGCATGAAGGTCGTTCCGTACTATCCGATCCCTGACGACGTGCTGGCCGAGATCGTCGAACTCAAGCTTGGGCGCATTGCGAGGCGGATCGAGGCTAACCACAAGGCTGTATTCGAATGGGATGAAAGTCTCGTGGACGCGGTGCTCGCGCGGTGTACGGAAGTCGATTCGGGTGCGCGCAACGTCGATCACATCCTGAGCGGGACCTTGCTGCCGGAGATTGCCGGGCATGTGCTCGAACGCATGGCGAGCGGCACGGTGATTACACGCATCATCGCGGGCGCCGATGAGGGCGGCGGGTTCAGCTATGTGGTCGGGTGAGGGTTCGAACGGGACCCTCGCGTGTCCTTCTGAAACAACCAAGATAGTTGCAGTACTAAACGTTTGAATTGAATCATGTCAACGACCTCTGCCTTACTCGATCCTGTTTCCGCGTCGTCGCCTTGCGGCGATGACTTGCTGTTTTCTTCGGACTTCGACGCCGTTCAGCAAGCGCGCCGCTTCGACGATCCTTCGCTCGACCAGGGTGAGTGGGTCACCGAGATCAAGGAAGCCGACTGGCCCTTCGTGATCGAACGCAGCACCGCGTTGTTGAAAACGCAGACGAAGGATTTGCGTCTCGCGGTCTGGCTGACCGAGGCCCTTGCCATGCGCAACGGCTTGCAGGGACTCACCGACGGTTTCACCTTGCTCAAGGGTCTATGCGAGCGCTTCTGGGACCACGTTCATCCGTTGCTTGAGGGTGATGATGCTGAGTACCGCTTGGGCAATGTGGCGTGGCTCGTCGGCCGCAGTGCCGAGTTGTTACGTGGAGTAGCGCTGACGGACGGTGGTGGCCAGCGTTATAGCGCGCTGGACTGGGAGGTCGCTACGCATGCCGCGCAAGCGGCCAAGCGCGACCCTGAGCATGCCGACGACATCATGCGCGGCAAGCCATCGGTCGAGGCTATCGATGCGTCGCGACGCGCCACGCCTACGGCCTTTTATGCGGCGCTGCTTGGGCAACTGGCGACTTTCGAAGTGGCAATGCTTGCATTGGAAAAGGAGCTGGATCACCGCGCCGGCGAGAGTGCGCCGAGCTTCCGCCGTGCGAGGGATGCCTACGAGACGGTGTACCGTCTGGCCGAGCGTTTCGCTCGTGAAAGTGGTGTGAATGCCGTTGTCGAAGTGCCGAAGCCCGTGATTCTGGAAGCGCCGTCGCGCGTTGAGCCGTCATTTGAGCAGCAAGCTGTTACGCCTGGTCGTGAGGAGCCTGTGTTTATGTCAATGCCAATCATAGCAAGTGCGAGCGGCGCCCAGGCGCGGGCTCAAGCGGTGGCGCAATTGCGCGAGGTTGCAGAATTTTTTCGGCGTACCGAACCTCATAGCCCGGTGGCGTATCTCGCCGACAAAGCCGCCGAGTGGGCCGATATGCCATTGCACGAATGGCTGACCACTGTAGTCAAGGACGATGCGTCGCTCGCGCATATTCGGGAGTTGCTAGGGGTGAAGGTTCAGGCCGGGTAGTAAGAGGGGACATTCGTATTAGTCGAACGTCCCTCGCGTCCTGCTCTACTGTCCCGCCCGAAACTCAATCCGTCTGTTACGCGCCCGACCGTCATTCGTATCGTTCGATGCAATCGGCTGATCCGGTCCTACCCCCGTCGTATTCAGCGTCTGCGGACTAATTCCCTTCGCGACCAGATATCCCTTCACCGCATCTGCGCGCGCCTGGCTCAGCGCGACGTTCGAACTACGGTTACCCGCATTGTCGGTATGCCCAATCACCTCGACCGTGCGCGTTGTCATCTTCACGAGTACAGCTGCCATCTGATCGAGAATAGCGCGCCCCTGCGGCGTCAAAGTCGCACTGCCAGTTTCGAACTCAATCGTGCGATTAGCCAGCGTCCGGTCGAGCAATCCCTGTTCCGATGCCGTGACACGAAGGCCATTCTTGATCGTGTACGTAGGGTTCAATGCGTTGGCCATGTCGCTTGCGATCTGCTGGCGCTGCGCCTCATTACTCACTTCGCCCTTCACATCGATCGCCGTGCCGTCGATCCTCAACTGCCCCTTGCTGATCTGCTTCAACTGCGGGTTGATCAGCTTCTGCACATTGGCGCCCCAGTTCGGCGGCGTCGCAACATCGCCGATCTCGATCTGATCAACTACATTGCTCGCACCATAGGTATCGCGCAAACGCGCAAGCACCGCTGCCTTCGTCGCTTCGTCCGGCACAGTGCCACCGGCCACAACCTGTCCCGGCACCGTGTTGGCCGTCGCAGGCGCCGACACTATCGCGCCGGTCGCATTGGGATTCTGAAGAGCTGGCGGAGCCGGTGCCGCAACCGCGGGTAACGCCGTGGTCTTCACCGGATCGCCCGCGACCGGATTGACGGTCTGCGCATGCGCACTGACGGCACCGACCAGGAAGCACAGGGCAACGATCGAACGCATGCGCTCAAGCTCCGATGAAAACTTCGCGGAACGTGTCGATAGCGACACGCAGCGAGAGTTGCGGTTGATCGAGATAACTGACGAGCTTGCTGATGCCATGATCGTTCTGTGCATGTGCGTCGATCCACTCGGGATCGTCGATATCGATGTTATGGGACGCATATACCTGTGGATCGACAATACTGTGCAGCGTTTTCGCCGAGGCGCCGTTGAAGCCGACCACCAGCCGCTCACGCGAAGCAATCGTGCCAATGAAGATCGCCAGCTCGAAGTCAGCCTGCGAGACAAACGGTGCGATCAGTTCGAGCCAGAGCGCCGCCACCAGGCTCCGATAGAACGGATCATTCGGCAACGGCAGCGTCAGGCCGCGTTCGAGATGCGACGAGCCGCTTGCCATCACCGGCTTGAGCAGCGACCCGAGCGCGAGCATCGCGCCGCGCAGACGCACCGGATGGCCGTTCGCAAGCAGCATCTGCTCAAGACCCGCGAGCGTTTGATGCTCGACAAAATCGGCGAAGGTGCCGTCGTGCGGGTTGCGCTGCGAATCTATATCGACAGCAATCTGTGTTTCCGCCAGCGCCTGCAAGGCACCGGGCGGCTCGATGTCGCCGAGCAGCGGCTGCATCTGCGTCGCGATACGCGACCACAGTCGCGCGAAGGCGAGGGGACTACGCGGCAGGAAGCTCAACGGCCGATCGACCTCGAGCGCGGCCGCCGCGAGGAACGGAAAGCGACGCTGCGACTGGTCGTGGCTCGTCACCATGTGGCCGGCAATGGCGAGCTTGCTCTGCGAGCCGAGAAAGGCGAAGTGAACCGGCTTGGCTTCGTCATAGACGATCTTCCAGCGCGGATCTTCCGCGAGCAGTTCCATGCCCTGCGCCACATATCGGTCGAGCGTGTTCAGCAATTGCGGATTGTTCGCGCTCTTCACGAAGTCGCCGCGCGATGGAATCTTGCCGAAGTACGCGACCTGCGCCTGGACTGTCTGCGTCATTGCGTGTCTCCATTAGCCGATGTCGCGGCGGCAGTTTGTCTGGATCCGACCGGAGCCACGGGCACCGCCGTTCTGCCCGCCGCGGCTGCAACGTCGGCAACCGATGAAGGCAGTTGTAAACCGCGCAGGCTCTGGCGCTGAGGCTGATCTCCGCTACTGCCGCTGCCGCCACCCGCGCTTGCCGCCTGCGCCGAGCTGATGATCCGCATGCTCACGGAGATCGACACGCTGCCCTGGGTCCAGGTGAGATCGAAGGTGCCGTCGGGACGGCGCTTGCGTTGTGCCGCGTTGATCAGCTTCTCGAGACCGTAGCGGCCTGGTTCGTTGACCAGCTCGACCGTGCGGCCGTCGAACGTGGTCGCGCTCAGATGCGCGCCGGGCGTTCCCTGCGGATTCGGCCACACGAAGTTGGTCCACTGCGGCGGTGTGTTGCGATAGCGCAGTTGCTGGCCATCGATCTCGAAGGTGAATTCGGTCGTGCCGGAGCTCGGCTGAGGCAGGATCTGGAACACTGTCTGCGGTTCAGCCGAGCCCGCGCCACCGCCGCCGGCTCCGGTCGATGCTCCGCCCGCAAGCGGTGCGACCCAGCTGGCGAAACCATTAGTGAATCCAGGTGTCAGCGCGAGACCCATGTCACCCCACGTCCGCGCGCTCAGTGCATCGCCGCGACGTACCGCGAGCGGTCCGAGGGTCGTCCCCACGAACTTCGCGATCGAGCCGTCAGGCCCGAACACTTGCGCGATTTCACCGGCTCCCGCCTCCACCTTGCCGTTGGCCGAGAACGGATACTTGTCGGCGAGCGACGACTGGAACGTTTGATAAACCTGTGCGTTCCACACCTTGTTCACCTCGACGGAAGCCGGCTGGATGATCACCGCATAGGCCTGCATCAGTGGGCGCACGAGCAGCGGACGCAGACCTCTGCGCTGCGATTCTGTGAGGCCGTTGAGCATCTGCTCATCCACCAGTTTCAGCGAGTCCGAGAGTTCCGAGCCGCTCCCGTCGAGTGTCTGCTGCATCAACTGACGCGCACCCGGTCCCGGATCGCCCTGGTTCTTGAGGACGTTGAAGCGGGTTCGAACCTTTGATAGCGAGTCCATGTAGTTCTGCAGCATCGAGCCGCTGTCATGCTTCACGACAATGCGTGCGAGCCCTGAGAACTCCTGCCCGACCGGACCCATCGGCAATTGCACGGGGCGGCCGTTTAGGTCGATGTTGGCGTTGATCGCACCGTTGGACGAGCGCGAGAACAAGGTCGAGATCCAGCTCTTCGCACGTTCCATGGCCCCGGCCTTCGCACGGTCGACCTGGACGGAGGCAAGAGATGGGTTGTCCCACGAAGTCTGCTCATATGCGGTTTCAAGTACCTTGCGGATGGGTGAGTCCTGCGGATCGCCGAGCCGGTTCATCGAATCGACCGCTTGCCCGAAGCTGCCGAAACTTTGCACCACGACACCCTGCATGAAGCGCGTCCACTGCGCCGCGTACTCGGTCTTGTACATCGCGACAAGCGCCTTCTGGATCTGCTCCGGGCTGCCCTCGAGCGTCAGGTCGTCGTGCGCCGACACATTGAGCACCCAGTCCTTCGCCTGAAGTTCCTTGGTCGCGGCATCGCGGATCGCCGGCTGCACGTAGTCGCTCCACGCTTCACGGGTGAAGGTGCCGGGAATGGCGTAGCTGCCGGCCACCAGGCCGTTGTTGTCCTCGCCCACGATGCGCGCGACCGTCATAGGCGCGAAACGGGTGGAGGCGCGGGCCTTGATCTCTTCGTAGACACGTTCGCGAGCGGGCAAGCCGCGCACCACATGACGAAGGTTTTCACGCGTCTGGTCGACGAGCGCCAGATTCGAATCGATCATTGGCCAGTCGTTGTCATTGACGCGCGACAGATAGAACGTGAGCATGCGCTCGGCGCTGCGGATCATCTCGTCGCGAGGCATGTTGCCCCGATTCTGCTCCAGCCAGCCACGCCAGAAACGTGCGACCTGATCTGTCAAATGAGCGGTCTCCGCATGCCGCTTGTCGCTCAGCATCAGGTAGGTCTTGAGCGCGTTATAGGCGTCTTCCACGTTGGATGGCGACGCATCGTTATAGAGGCCGCCATTGTTGTTCGCCGCGGCCATTGCGTTGCGTGCATTCGCTGTGGACACTGCCATCGCACCGGATTCGGGCGGACGGGTCATGGGCGACAGTTGCTCCGGATGTGCGTTGACATCCTTCATGAACGATGCAAGGTTTGCCGATACTGGCGCGAGCAACAGTTGCTTCACGCCAAAGTAATACTCGGTGAGGAGATGCTGTTCGAGACGATCGCCCTGATACAGCCCGAGCGAAACCGAGAGCGGCCGGTCACGCCGGAACTGGTCGAGCTGTTCAATGCGGTCTTCGAGAATGTCCATGGCTTCGAGCCGCGACTGCAGGTCGTTGCGGTTCTGCTGCAGCTTGACCACCTTGTCGAGATCGGCTGCGACATTCGACGCAAGCTGCTGGTTGCCGATCGTCGACCAGGTCCAGCCGCCGAGCAACAGCGCAAGGACGGCGACGAAACCGAAGAACGCGGTGTAGCGTGTGCGGGTCTTGATCGGACTCGCAAACTGGCGCACGGTCTCGCGATCCGCAAAGATGACTTTGGAGAACAGGTCGCGCAGGAAAAAACCATTCTTCGAAAAGGCACTTTGCGCCTGGGGCAATCCCTCGCCTTCCAGTCCGAAGCGATGCGCAATGCGTTGTGTCGCCGCGCTGTTGGTCACGCCTTCCTGCAGCGCGCTGGTGAAATAGAAACCGCGGAAAATTGGCTTGTGCTGGAACGGATTGTTTTCGAACAGCGTCGCGAGGAAGGTGCGCAGGGTCGGCTTGATGGCCGAGAATTCAAGCGGAAAACTCAGTTGTCCCGGCGACAACTTCAGGCCGCGGTTCATCGATATCTGCGCGATGCTGATCTCTTTCAGGCCTTCATGCAGTTCGTCGAAGCGGGTGTCGAAGAGGCCCACTACATCGCGCTTTTCATCCGGCTCGTAGGGCAAGGTCGCGCCCCAGACGCGGTCGTATTCCTGTTTCTCGTTGCCGCTGAAAAATTCGGTGAAACCGGTGATGAGGTCGGCCTTGGTGAACATGACGTAGACCGGCGCGAACACTTCCAGCTTCTCGGTCAGTTCCTGCACGCGCTGGCGCAGGTTCTTGGCCAGGTTGATCGCAAACTCGGGACGATTGTTGGTGAGCTCGGCAATGCTCGCCGTCACGATGATGCCGTTGATCGGCGCCTTCGGCCGATAGCGCTTGAGCAGGCCGAGAAAACCGAGCCATTCGCTGCGGTCCTCTTCGTGAATCGAATAGCGCCCGGCGGTATCTAGCAGGATGCCTTCAGTCGTGAAAAACCAGTCGCAGTTGCGCGTGCCGCCAATGCCGTGGACCACGGCATCGTTTTTGTCCGCGAACGGAAATTGCAGGCCCGAGTTCAACACGGCGCTGCTTTTGCCCGCAGCCGGGTTGCCGATCACGATGTACCAGGGCAGCTCGTAAAGCGCAGCGCCACCCGAAGCCTGGCCGATTTTCGACGTCTTGATCGTTTTGACCGCAGCTGACAAGCGTGCGCGCAGCGTCTCGAGTTCGGCTTGCTTGCCGGGTTCCGCCGATGCATGCCCGCGGCCCGTTTCCGCTTGCTGTTCGAGCATGTCGCCCAGTTTCGTGTTGGCACGCCGCGTCTTGTGACGCTTCCACCCCCACGAGAGCAGCCACAACAACACCGCGGCACCGAAGATCGCCGCGGGCCACGTCCAGTCGATCTGGAACAGGTCGGCAACGACGAAGAGGAATGCGGCCAGCGTGATGGCGCCGACGATAGTCAGCGTGCGTGATCGGGTCAACACGTTCAGGAAACGTCGCATAGTGCAGTCAGGTCTTTGAAGTTTTCATAGCAACCGCGCGAATGGCGGCGACGCAACCGCGAGCGCTGGAGCAGCGTGTCCAGTGAAGCGATCAATGCGCCTGCCCGATCTTGAAGCCAGGCTTGTGGTACTCGACATGGCCGAGATCCATCAATTTCCAGCGCCCGCCCCAGGTCAGTCCGACCGATTCGGCGGTCTCGCCATACAACTGATAACCCCGCATTGCCCAAGGATCCTTTTCGGAAATTACAATCTTGCCGTTTTGCAAGAAAGCGTTATCCGCGGCAAGGCCGTATTGGTGATAGCTTTGAAACGCCCCGGCGTTGGTTATATTGTTCCCCATTTGCGCCAATCGATTCTGGCGCTCCGGGCTTCGATATCCTTCCAATAGCGCCATTTCGTATCCATGTTGTTCGCGCATGATTTTGTACACGAGCAACAAACGCGTCCGAAAATCGGCATCCAGCAGATTCCAGTCGCGGCTTGCGTCTTTCAAGGCAGGCCGGACCTGCTCGACTTCGCGTGTTGCAAACACATCCGGTGGTAAGGGTGGCGGCGGAACGAGTTGCTCGCCGTTAAGAAGAGCCGCTATTTTCTCGTCGGGAACACGCAGGTCCTCGTCATACTGGAATAATTGCCCCTGTTGCAATATCTTACGCATTACGAGCGCGACTAATGGCGGCGCGACAAGAATACCCGCGGTAGACAAAATCAGCAAGCGCTTGCCGACAACGAGGCGATGTGCATCTATAACCGAGGAACGGGAAATTTTGACCGAATACGCCAGTCGATCTTTCGCAAAGGCCCGCCTGGCGGACAACCTAATACGCAGGTTGTCAAACCATTGAAATAAAAGTCTGAATGCCGCCGATCGCAGTCCGGGTAAGAACAACAGCGCGGCTATTGCGACAGCAATCAGGAAATACGCGAAAATTGCAACTGCGATCAAGGTTAGCCCCGGGAATTTCTAGTCATTGTATTTTGTATTGCTTGCTTTTAGAATCAGGCGTCCATTGAACCACCGGAGGCTGCTTCCGGCGTATTATCCGGGCAAATCTAATCAAGTATCAACGAGACATTTTAATGAGTGTGCCGGACCCATCGAATTCCAAAGCGCCGCCTAGCCTCCTTTCCGGCAAGGAGAAGGCCGAGCACGCAAATGGCTCGCGAATTCTTGCCAGTCTTGAAGGCCGAGTGGAAAGCGGGCCAGTACGCCCGCGGCGCTCTAAATCGGCTTATGCGTTGCTGGCTCTTTTGATAGCAGGCGCGGCCGCATGGGGTGGTTGGCATTATCTCGGCGATGCACGGACTGATTCCGCGACCGGGTCCCCAATAAGTGCCCGGGCCAGTGCGAGTGCAAATAAAACCATTACAACGGCAGACGCATCCAGCCAGTCGGCGAGTGCGGCGGGTAATACCGGTGCAGCGTTGAAGTCTGCGAGCGCTGCGACTGCACAGGTTGCCAGTGCTCAGGCGGCGGTGAATTCGCAGGCAGCCTCGATCGTCGCGGCCGACGATGACAACGGCGCGTCGAAGACAACAGGCCGGATTGCGAGTGCACTTGAGAACGGTGCATCGGAGGAGGTCGCGGCGTCCGCTGCGGCACCGTCCAACAAGGTGGCGAACGCGGCGGACGCAGCGGGCAAGAAAGCCGCGAAATCCGAGAAAACGACCGTCGCGCACAGCGACGCGAAGGCCACCAGGAGATCGTTGAGGCAGGATGTGCGCGAAGCGCGTGATAGCAAGACGTCCAGGCATGAGACGCTTGCGGCGCAGAGCAAAAAGCGTCCGTCCACGCAAAACGCGGGCAAGCCGGATGATCAGGACGTCGACCTGCTTGCCGCGCTCGTCTCGCGCACCAAACCCTACGCGCCGCCCGCTACGGGCAAGCAGGATGCAGAGGCAGCCCGGGTGTCAGCGAAGGGCGACGCGAGGCTGGCTGCCCGCTTGAAAGAATGCGGCAAGGACAACTTCTTCACGGATGAGATTTGTCGCTGGCGTGTCTGCGATGGACACTGGGGCAAGGACCCCGCTTGTCCGGCATCGTCGGAGACGAATAACAGCCGCAATTAAGAAGGGGAGCGGCTTGGGGCGCTCCAACTGATCAGTCGCAAGTCTCGTAAATATATATCGTTATCCTATATATTTCATCGGTGCCCCTGCCGGTACCATTACATTTGAAATGTTCGCAAGCTAACTAGAGCCGTCACGGTCGAGGGGTCTCGTCGCCGAATCAAGGGACTCGTGACGAAGCGTGTCTCGCGACCGGCTGATGTCATGCCGTTTCATAAACATGTCAAAACGCTCTTCCTTTCCCGGAAGCGGTGCAGTGAATGCTCTGAGAACGACAAAGCCGACGAACAACAGAATACAGATAACCGATGGAATCTCGAGTAGTACGTGATTCATGGAGCCTCCCGCCGCGCCTCAACAAACGCAAATGGCCTTACGAGGTTCTATCGTAGGCTGATCGCCTTGCCTTGAGAAACGATTAAGTTTCACGTGTATGTGAGAAATATTCGCTTCGCGCGATGTCTGCGCTACTGTCTACGACAACCGCTCATTCTGTCCTCACACTCAGCGACCAGAATGCGGACTTCCCGAGGTCGGCGAATACGGGGCAGAAGTAAGCCGCGTGATAGTTGACCGGGAGCGGAAGGGGAATGATGGAAGCGGGCGCATCCCCGTTACGGCGCTCGATTGAAATTTCTTTTAAGCTAGTCAAATATTCAAGATAAGTGTCGCCTCGTTGTCGGACTGCTAATCCGAAAAAACAGGAGAATACGCTTGAAAGGTGATTCGCGGACCTTGTGCCTCGCTTACGAAAAGGCTACGCGCGCTCGATCGCGGCGCGCGGTGAAAGGCGGCGTCGCGCTCATCGTCGCCACGTCCCTCGCTGCGTGCATGGTCGGCCCGGACTATCGCAAGCCCGAGGTCCAGGTGCCACAAGGCTTCAAGGAAGGCGTCGACTGGCAGCGCGCCGAGGCGAATCCGCAGGCCGCGATCTCGAGCACGTGGTGGCGCATGTATGGTGACGACAAGCTCAATGGTCTCGTCGAGCAGGCGTTGCAGGCAAACCAGTCGATCGCGGCAGCGGAAGCCGCCTACCGCGTCGCGCTCGCGACCGTTGAGTCCCAACGGGCGGGCCTGTTTCCGGTCGTCAAGGCCGGCGTGTCCGGTGCGCGTTCCGGCGGCAATATCGGAGGGCTCGAAGCGAGTTCCGGTTCGACTGCCGCGGCGGGCAATAGCGTCGTCGCTAGCGGGAGCGTCAGTTGGGAACTGGACCTGTGGGGACAGATACGGCGTGAGATCGAGCAGGCGAAAGCGAACGCCCAGTCATCGGATGCGCAGCTTGCCGGTGAACGCATCTCGATCACCGCCAGTGTCGTGACTGACTACTTCCAGCTGCGCCAGGCCGACTTCGACATTCACGCGCTGAAGGAGCAGCAGGACATCGACAACCGGATTCTCTCGATGACGCAAACTGCGTTCAGAGTAGGTGAAGCGTCGAACGACGACGTGCTCAACGCGCAGCAGAACCTCGAAACGATCATCGCCGACCTGCAGGCGACCGAAACGACACGCGAGCAGGACGAGCATGCAATTGCCGTGCTGACCGGCACCTCGCCGGCGTCATTGGACATCGCGTCCGATCCGAACTATCCCTTCATGGTGCCTGCCGTGCCGCCGGCCCTGCCTTCACAACTGCTCGAGCGGCGCTACGACGTGGTAAGTGCCGAGCGCACGGCGGCGGCGGCCAACGCGGGCATCGGCCTTGCCGAAGCCGCGTTCTATCCGTCGCTGACGCTCTCAGCCGAGGGCGGTTTCGCACACAACACGTTGGCGCATCTGTTCACCGTGCCGAGCCGCTTCTGGACGCTCGGCCCCCAACTCGCGGAAACGATTTTCGACGGCGGCGCACGCACGGCCGCGGTGCGCGGAGCGCGCGCGACCTACGACGAAGACGTCGCGAACTACCGCAATACGGTGCTGACAGCGTTCCAGAGCGTGGAGGATAGCCTGTCGTCGATGAATCACCTGCAGGCGCAGGCAAGCGCGTTCGCGAAGGTGTACGACAGCAACAGCCGCCTGTTCGCGAGCGAACAGGCGCAGTTCGATGCCGGGGCGGTCAGCCAGCAGAACCTGCTGACGCAACGGCTGACATTGATCCAGGCGGAGCAGAGTCTGCGCGACACGCAGGCGCTGCTCGCCGAGAGCAATGTGCTGCTCGTCAAGAACCTGGGTGGTGGCTGGCAGCGCGATGACGCAGAGGTCGCGTCGGTGCCGGCTGCCGCTTCATCGCCCACTTCTTCGTCCGCTTCATCGTCCGCTTTATCGCCCACTTCGCAAGCGCCAGCGCGGCCTGCCTCGGAGGCTGCCGCCGACTGACTTAACGGCTGTTCCATACGGTCCGGCACGCTGCGGAGCACGCGCAAGCCGACCTCAAGCAAGAACGGAGTTCTCATGAAGTCACGTTCCCAGCGCTCGGCGCTGTCGTATCTGTGTCTGATCGTACTCGCCGCCTGCTCGAAAAGCGCGCCGCCGCCTCCGCCCGCGCAGGTTGCCGTGGTGAAGGCGCAATCGCAATCGGTGCCGCTTGAGCGTCA
>Ga0105856_1000615_pt1 | contig 18120 bp, 10 predicted proteins | sample OrgsoiDNA_201060_FD_89681 | JGI IMG/M metagenome (GOLD analysis project Ga0105856, IMG submission 89681) | Permafrost soil microbial communities from the Arctic, to analyse light accelerated degradation of dissolved organic matter (DOM) -... | ecosystem: Environmental > Terrestrial > Soil >...
GAGAGAATCGTCTTTTTCATCGTTTCTTCTTTTTATAGGTGGCTGTATTAGAAAGAAATTATGCGAGGCCAATCCCATATTGGCTAGAAACTTTGCAAAAGCGACATTGGAAATGCGACGTAGCGCACCCTATCGTTAAGATCATTATTAGCCTGTTTCCCTCCGCAGCCTATTAATCCGCAGAATAACTCCGCGTTTATTCATCTGAATTTTATATATTTATAGTCAAAGATATAAATAATATAAATTAGTGATAATAGTTATCACCGAAGAGGCCGATCGTCGTCACGTTTATAGTTAAAGTCTTTTGACAGATATTATTCCCGCGCCCTACATTCCCTTTGTTTTATTTATTCTGACAAAATAGTCTATGAGATTACGTTATTTATTATTTCTTTTACGTTATTTCTTTAAATAGGTAATGAAAGGGATATCATGAAAAAATTAACAGTTATCGCTTTAATGGTGGGTGCTGCAGTATCAGGTAACAGCTATGCAACGACGCCAGCCCCCACCAGTCTGGAAGCACGTATGGCGCAGCTTGAGCAGCGCTTACAACAGGCCGAGGCTCGGGCGGACAATGCGGAAAAACAAATTCAGCAGCTAAAACATGACGACCAGACAATGAAACAAACACAGGAATTGCAGGTCGCCGCTGTCGATATTAAACAGAAAGAACCTGCTAATAAGAAAAATCTCACACTTAATGGTTTCGATAATTTAAAACTTTATGGTGATGTAGAGTTTAATATGGATGGAGCGAGCCGCAGCGGGCAATTAACGTCGGCAAAAACCAGTGATAATAAAAACTGGAAGCCAGGTAGTAACGAACGCTGGGATATTAATGGTCGTCTGCTGATTGGCGTGGATGGTTACCGTCGTAACGATAATGGCCAGTTTTCCGGTTTCACGGTGCAACCTCTGGCTGACCTGCATGGCAGCATGAATGTCGATGATGCCGCCTTCTTCTTCGGGGAGGAAAACAACTGGCAGGCCAAAGTAGGGCGCTTTGAAGCCTATGACATGTTCCCGCTCAATCAGGACACCTTCGTCGAGTATTCCGGCAACACCGCCAACGATCTCTATTCAGACGGTTATGGCTACATTTACATGATGAAAGAGGGGCGCGGGCGCAGCGACAGCGGCGGTAACTTCAATCTGAGCAAGAATATCGGTAACTGGTACTTCGAACTGAACACGTTGGTGGAAGATGGCACCTCGCTGTTTGCCGATAAGAACTATCACGGCAATGACCTGACCAACGACAAAAACGTGGTCTATTTGCGTCCGATTTTGGCGTGGAAAGGGGAGGCATTTTCTGCGGCTGTCGCCATGGAAAGCAACGTGGTTAACAACGCCTATGGGTATGAAAATGCGCAGGGTGACACGGTTGATCAATCAAAACGCAATGGCTATGGCATGACCATGACGTGGGACGGGCAGAAAGCCGATCCTGAAGATGGCGCGGTCGCGAACTTCAGCACCGCCTATCTTGATGCGCAGGACGAGAAAGATTTCTCCATCGGCGCCAACGTGCTGTGGCACCGTCTGGAACTGGGCTATATCTATGCGCATAACCAAATTGATGAGTTCAATAACAGTAACTTTATGCGCAATGATAATGGCGACTATGCGTTCGACGGTGCAGGGAAATACAGCATCCATACCATTCACTCTTCCTACCTGATCCCGAACATTATGGATATGCAGAACTTCAATCTGTATCTGGGCGCCTACGCGTCAATGCTTGATACGGCAGAGGGAGATAGAAATAACGGCGATGACACACGTTATGGCGTGCGTGCGCGCTTTAAATACTACTTCTAAATATACCGTCATCCTTCACGTTGTCTCGGCGTTGGCTGCGCTCGCGCGCCCTGGCCACTTACTTGAGTAAGCTCCTGGGGACTTGCTCGCTTGCCGCCTTGATACACCGCAAATGATTTAGGTATATCTGAACTCGTTATCAATAAAAAACGGCATCTGATGAGGATGCCGTTTTTTATTGATGTCTTAACGAAGCACTATTTTCCCTGACTGGCCCACCAGGTCAGCAGTTGCAGGCATGACGAGTAGTAATCATCTTTCGGGGCGAGGTTCGGGCTGAGGGCGCTGCGGTTGTCCATGGTGAAATCACGGATGGCCAGCAGGCCCGGTGACATGTTGTACGGCGCTTTCGTGCCGGTCATGACATCGACCCAGGCCGGGGTCGAATCGCGCGGGGTTTTCTGCCACAGCTGGATGAACGGGGCGAGATTCGGGCTGCCGGGGTGCGCCCAGCCGAGATAGAGCGGAATGCGCACCGCATCAAAACTAAAGCGCGTCGGCCAGCGGCTGGACGGTTTCATGCTGCCGTCGGCACTCATATCAACCCAGTCAGTCGGCAGGCGTAAATCGCCAAACGCCATTTTACCAAGCAGCGCAGTGCCGCTCTCATCCAGATCTTTCCACACTTTCAGATGGCTGTGCTGATAAAACGCTTTCCATGCCGGGAAGAGGAAATAGGACGGGTTAAGCGTCACCGAACTGGTCTGGTTAAAACCGGAGATGCCGGGCAGCATGATTTTATAACCGGCGTAATCGATCACCGTATGTTTAATCAGCGCGGCCTGCAGTTTGTCAGAAGCCTGCGTATAGCGCGGATTATTCCACTGATCCCCGGCCAGCAGCAGCGCCCATGCCATCAGCGTGTCGCCATCGGAGGCGTTATTTTTATCCGCCACTTTTGGGGTACTGTTTGGGTCATAGCGCCACGAATAGAGCCCGATATCTTTACGGTAGAGGCTCTTGTTGGCCCACTGCCATAGGCTGTCGAACGTCTTTTGGTCATTGTTGAACACCGCCAGCAGCATACTGAAACCCTGCCCTTCGGTGTGGCTGACGTTTTTATTGGCGGTATCGACAATCCGTCCGTCCGGCATCAGAAAACGGCTTTTATAGTCTGACCAGCCGGCGTCCTGAGCCATCACTGCCGTAGAGAAAAGCGAGAATGCGAGGCAAAACCACAGCACCAGACTGCGGGCCCGAAATGACCACATAAAAATTCCTTACAATCCATTTTGATAACGAAAGACCAGAGCGCCTTCACGGGTGCTTTCCTGCCAGCGCAGCGGCACAAAAGATTGCCCGCCCTGCGCCAGCAGCCATTCGGCATACGCCCCTTCAAGCAGGGCGATAAGCGCGATGGTCCACAGTTCTTGATCCTGCCCCTGCGGCGCAGCTGGCGAGGCAATATGCACCAGCGTCAGATGTTGCTGGGTGGCTTCAATTTTGACCACGCCCCAGTCGAAGTGGCTCAGCAGTTGGTTCAGATTATCTTCCAGCTCGCCGAGCGTCGCAGAAGTGGGTACCGGATACTGACGTGCCAGATTGCCGCCCATCAGGGTCAGAAAACGGCGGCCATCTTCATCATCCGCGGAGGAGAGGATACCGGAAAACAGCACCTGCACCAGACTTTGCCAGCCGGTAGTCTGATGACGGTGGCGATAATATTGCTGCTCAACCTGCACGTACTCTTGTTCTTGCATGGTTTTTTCCACCGGATCAGTTGTCGCCCATCAGATAACGGAAGTAGACCTGAGCCTTACTTTCATTGTAGTCGCCGAACGTGTCATAGCCCACTTGCCCGCCGATCTGCATGTTCTTATTAAGATGATAATTGCCGCCGACGCCAGCATTCCAGCCGATACCACTTTTTGAACCGCCGGTATAATAGGCTTCCTGCGCGGTGTTGTTGGCCACTTTGTTCTCCAGCGCAGCCTGTAAATCAGGGTCTTCAGGGAAGTACGGGCTTTCATCCTGAGTATAGGATTGATAACCCACGGAGCCGCTCAGCTTGAGATCCCAGTCTTCATACTTCTGGGTATATTCCACCGGGAACGACACGCTGACGTAGTTCTGCGGGCTGAAGTAACCGCCCTGACCGTAGCTGAAGTAGCTGAGGTTTTTGTCAAAGTTCATATAACCGACGTTAATCCCGGTTTTCAGCTCGCGGTCGTCATAACGATACGGGCGAATATACATTCCGACGTTGGCATTAACCGCGCTGTTTGAGGTCACGTGGGTGCCCAGATAGCTGTAGTAGCCACCGCCCGCATAGAAACCGGCATCGCCATTATCATAGGAAAGATTAACGCTGCCGCCGTTTTTGGTGACCTGCCCCCACTTGCTGCCGGTGTAACTGTCCTGCACACCGACGTAAGAGAGCAGGCTGTCCGTCACGGCGCGGCGTTCAGCCGTGACCGTCAGGGTGGTGAAATCACCCAGTTTCGGTGCCCACTGGGCGCCACCGAGCAGCGAGGTTAAATCCTGCCCGAGCGGGGTAGAACCCACGTCGACTTTATAATTGTCGCCACTCAGGGCGGCGTTCACTTCTACGCCTGACTGACTTTGTGAACCGGAAGAGTGCTCGGCGATGTATTGCGAGGCTGACGGCGGTGTAGTGGAGGTATTAGCCTGCGCCTGCGCCGTCGGGCTGAGCACGCCATGCAGCGCACCGGTACCAAAGCGGTTATTGGCACTGCCGCTGCTGGTGCCAGAGTCTAGCGTGATCGGCGTGACGCCGAGCGTAACGCGTGAAGTATCAAAGGGCACGAAGGAGAAGGTCATCGGCGCTTTAGCTTCGGTCAACTGACTCAGGCCGCTTTCGCCGTCGCGCCCGCGTACGGACAAATCACCCTGCACCCAGGTGGAGGTTTTATCCTGCAGCGTCTCGAGCATGTCATCGATCTGCTTTTCGGTCGCATTGCGCTGAACCACTGCAGTCGGCGCAGCGCCGGGCAGCGGGGCCGTGCTGGCAGAAGCCACCTCGTCCGATTTTTGCCACGGCATGACCGTGCCATAAACAGACTGCGTGGTGCTGCGGGTGCCCTGTGTGGAGCGGTTGATAAACGGATTGTCGGTCAGCTGCAAACCGGCGATTTGCGACGAGCCGCCGTCCGCGCCTTCCAGCCCGATCATCTTGCCTTTAGCCGAACGTAATAGCGCCAGCGCCTGCTGGTGGTCGCCTTCGGCTTCCGCGACGCGGGCGGCCAATAACAGGCGATCCGGTGTGCGTGGCCCGGTCAGGCCGTTCATCAGCTCATGCGCCCGCTGGGTATTGCCTTCGGCCAGCGCCACGTTAATCGCGCCGACACGGGCATCCTGCGTTGGTGTATCGTTGCTCATCAGGTAGTTATAAACCTGACCGGCCTGTTTGTTCATTTTGCCGGACTGATAGAGACGGGCCATCGCCAGCATCAGGTCGCGGTTTTGTGGGTCGGCCTGCAACGCAACAACCAGCTTGTCATAAGCCGCCGCGTACTGGCCCTGTTCACGCAGCTGATCGGCCTGATTGATCACAAACCCATTGCGCATATCCGCCATTTCGGTCGGCGTGGTGCTCGACTGAATCTGCGGATTTTGCAGGAAAGCCTGCGCTTCATTGCTCAGCCCGGCCTGATTAAGCACCGTCACCTGATCGGCATAATCACCGGCATTGCCGTGGACACCTTTTTGCATATTCTGGCGAACCAGCTGCACGGCCAGCGGAATCTGCCCGGTGGCGGCGAGGTTCTTCGCCAGTGCGCCGACGTCAGCCGGTGCAGAAGGCGGATCCTGCGCCAGTGCCCGCAGCGTATTGGCGGCAGCGGCGCTGTTACCCTGCTGCTGATAGGCCTCGGCAGTCGCCATTTGCTGATTGAAGTTAGCGCGCTGGGCCAGTTCACGCATTGCGGCGTTCTGGTTGCTGCGCGGAATGCGCGACAGCAAAGCGCTGGCGGTGGACCAGTTCTTGGTTTCTGCAGCAAACAGTGCGGCAGCATAAAGGTCGGTGGCACCGGCTCCCGGACGGCCTGAGGAGGCCATCAGCGACTGCGCCTGAGCAGTTTGCCCCTGTTTTTGCAAGATGCGCGCCATATCCAGTTTTACCCAGACGTTACCCGGCTGGCGCTGTTGCGCCTGCTGTAAAATCGTCAGGGCGCGCTGCGGGTCGTTGTTTGCGACGGCCTGCGCGGCTTGACGGCGCATCGGTTCGATCACATCCGCCACGGCAGGTGGTTGCAGCTTATTGCGCAGTGCGACCGGCAGCGTTTGCAGAACCTGACTGGCTTCCGGCTTATTCTGCTGGCGCAGCACGTAATAGAGCCCGGCGCGCGCTTCCGGGTTGTCGCCCAGTGCGTTGTATTGTTGTTCGGCAGCGGCCAGATCGCCTTTGCGGCGTAAAATGTCGGCGCGCAGCAATCCGGCGGACACGCCTTTTTCGCCTTCGGCCTGCGTCAGCGGAGTGACGGCGGCGAGTGCGCTGTCATAGCTGCCGGATTCTGAGTCGGCTTTGGCTTTCGCCATCTGGGCGTAGAACGCAGAGTCCTGCGCCTGCGCGGCCAGCTGGGCGCTGTTGGCGCCACCCTGCTGCGCGGCGCGGTTGAGATAATCGGCGGCGGCGGCAAAATCGCCGCTGCGCTGGGCAATGTAGCCCAACCCGGCCAGTGCATCCGGATCGTTCGGATTGCCCGCCAGCACTGTCTGGAACTGGGTTTTTGCGTCGGTGACATCGCCGCTGTTGAGCGCAGTAAAGCCCTGGCCTTTGGCTGCGCCACCGATATTTTTCTGGAAATAGGCCATCACGCCGGTGTCATTGGGATGACGTGCCTGATAGCCCTGATAAAGTTCGCGATCGCTCTCTTTCGGGGCCATCCACAACAGCGCCTGACGCAGCGAGCGGTCCGCTTCCGGGCTGCTGGCGGACAGGCTGTTGAGCAGATTAATGCCGTCGCGGCGGGTCGATTCCTGATACGTCAGCACTTTACCCAGCGCCACCTTTGCCGGGGTGTCGTCAGGGCGCTGTGCTACGCGTTGCTGTAAACCTTCAATCGCCTGGGATTGCAGGGATTTATCCCCGGCCATCGTCAGGTAATATTCGGTCGCCAGACTGTCGAGCGGCTGGTTGCCATTGAAAATCGTACGATAGGTGGACAGCGCGCCGCTGATATTACCCTGTGCCGCCATCTGCCGGGCCGACGCCAGCTGAGTGGGTGGAATAGATTGCAGGGCTTTGGCGCTGCTGAGCGAGGCCAGACGCGGGTCCTGCGGCGAGACAGCGCTCAGCTTTTCGCGCCACTGGTTGGCGGCGGTTTTATCCCCGCCCTGCAACGCGTAGAGCGACATCAGGTAGAGCGCCTGTGTGTTGTTCGGGTCAACCAGCAACACTTTTTGCAGCGCATCTTTTGCCAGATCGTCATGGGCACGGTCGTGCCAGTAAGCGGCCTGATCGAACAAGGCTTTCAGTGCCGGGTTTGCCGCGTCAGCAGCGTAACCCAGCGTGCTGAAACTTCCCACTCCGGCGATCCCTACCAGATAAATGGCCCTGACCACGGCCAGTGACAGTTTATGTTTTTTCATTTTCAACTCCGGTGATCGCCGAGTCAGGTGCCATCATTATTATTTTTATTGTTGTTATGTTCATTTTTTCGGCTTCTTACCGAGGCGTTTTGCGGCATGTCTTGCCAGCAGAACATAGAGGCTTAGGCCGATCAGCAGCGAAACCAGTACGGTGATGAGCGACAGGATCACAAAGTGTGTGCTGGCGTACCACACCACCATCATGTACCACGGCATCTGGCCGGTCGGGAACTGCTTACCGACGGCAAAACTGCGGATACCGCTTTCATCCGTAATGATCGCCAGATCGCCGCGGATACCAGCGTTGATTTTGGCTGACTTGAGGTCGTCATGGATTTTCAGCAGTTGCTGATCGTCGGTACCGGTTGCCACCACCACCACGTGGTCAGGTGACCAGCGCGAACGGTAGCTGATAAATCCGCGCCAGGCGCCGGTTGACGACAGATATCGGTCGGCATCCACCGGCTGGCGATACCAGTCGCCGGTCAGCGCGTCGAGGGCGCGTTGCAGCTGCGTCGGCGTTTTCACGCTGAGCGAATTGTTGTTGATGGCGAAGGGTGAGGCTTCCAGCAGTTGCTGGTTGAAAGCCGAATCTCCGAGCGTGGTAATAGCCAAAATATCGCGGTCAAACAGCGGGTTTTCTCCGTCATTGTCTTTCAGGCCAAACACCACCTGCGCATGACTGACCGGTACGCCGGTCGCATTCCCGGAACGGGCGGCCATGTTCAGCAGGGTATGAATATCACCCGCCGTCGGCACCGGTGGCAGCAACAACAGGCTACCGGAGAAGTCTGCCTGTTTGGAGAAGGGATACGATGCACCGACGAAATAGGAGAGATTCGGCAACTGGGTAAAGTGGTAGCTGCTGCTCAGGTCGATATACGAGTTCGGGTCAATACGGCTTTTGATGTTTTCGCTGGTCAGGATGCTGCACGGCGCGTCTTTCTTCGGCTTGATATCAAAATAGAAGGCCAGCTGGTTATCCCCGTAAATCAGATAAGGGGGCAGTTTGATGGTGTAACTTTCCTGACGGCTGTCACCGCCGAGGCGCCGCCAGACGTTTTCCAGCAGGCCCACTTTATTGACCGTCAGGTTGCGCAGGAAAGTGCCGTTAATGGAGACATTCAGCTGCGAGTTGTCCTCGTCGATCCAGTTTTCGGTGGGAAAACGATAATCGATGCGGACCGGAATGGTGTGACCATCCCACATAAAGAGATCCGGAGCGGCGCGGAACGGCACATGGATTTCATTATGGAAGATCCCGGCCGCGGTCAGCGGATTCTGGTCGCGTGCGGCAAGCTCCCCTAACGTCACGGGACGTGAAGTGTCAATCCAGCGGGAAGCATCGTACGGTTTACGCGTCGGGATATTTTGCTGCGTGACGGGTAGGCGATCGGTGTTATTTGGCATCGCGGCGCTGATCAGGCGGTAAGAGGCCTGACGCAGCTGGTTTTCATCATTGCCCAATACCAGCAGCAGTTTGTAGACCGGGTTCAGCGGATTATCGATGATTTGAATCGATGGCCCGTTGCTGGCAGGCAGCGTCAGTGAGCCAATTTTATCGCCCGGTTTGCCAAACAGAATGCCGTTTTGCTCCGGTAAATCATTCAGGACCACCGGGAAGTCGATGTCACGGTAGTCAGACAGCATGCCAAGGTAAGAAGCGACCATCGCGGCCGCGCTGACATCCTGCGGTTGCAGCGTGGAGGAGAACGCCATCGTCACTTTTGACTCCTGCATTTGCAGCGGGTCAAAGAAAGGACGCGGGAAGTTGCCGAGGTTACGGCTAATGTTGAGCTGCTGACCTTCCAGCCCGATGCTGGTGGAAGGCAGAACCGTGACCCAATATTTGTCCGACTGATCTTTCTCGCAGTTCATGGTGTTGATGTCATGAACGCGGAAACTCAGGTTGTTGCTCGAGACCACCATCGCCGCCGGAACATCCAGTTCATAGACGTCGCCGCCGTTGCTGCTCTGGCTCAGTGGCAGATTGCCCAATGGCTGGCCGTTAAGCATCAGCTCCAGTGTGGTATCTCGGGCAATCAGCGCCGGAGAGATTTTCAGTGCCAGCGACAGTTTGGCATCGGTGATCACCTGATCGCCGGGCAGGGTGAAGATAATCCCTGATTGTAACTGACCGCCGCTAAGCGTCAGCCCATTCGGCTGGCCCATGTCTGCGACGGTGATGTTGCTGGCCACCGGTTGTACGAGCGGGATCACCGGCGCAGGTGTGGCATCCTGTGATGCGGCCACCGGCGACGTGTTTACCGGCGTGGTGTCAGGTTGCGGCGCGGCGTCAGTGGCGGAAATTGCGCTGGCGACCGGCTGGCTGGTGTCAACTTGCGGCACATCAGCGGCCGGAACTGGCGGCGTCGGTGGGAGCCAGGACGGAGCCGGTGGCAGATTACCGATTCCGCCGTCCGGTGCCGTAGTCTGGCCGTTACTTTGGGTCGTGGCCGGTGTGGCGGCTGACTCTTCTGCGCTGGTTTGTACCAGCGGAAGAACGCCCAGCGAAAGCAGCAATCCGGTCGTTAAACGGCGAGTGAATAATTTTTTTAATGGTCGTTTCATGCGGCTTCACTCTTACCGGCGGATTCTTTAACTAACACTCTGTTTTTCGCACGGCGTTCGCGCCAGGTGCCAAAGAAAAGATCGAAAACACAGCGGACAATACCGAACAGCGATCGCAGCGGCCTGTCTTGCGGATATTCATCACCGAGCCATGCATCAGCACGTGACAGCACCACCCGGACCAGTTCACGTCGTTTATCCAAAGGAAGATTTTCGAACTGCAAGCGCAGGCGGTCTTTGTCAGCGCTGATTTGGCTGACCGGGAAGCTTTCGGCTCCGGAAGCCAGCTGAATTTCTACCTCTTCAATCTCTTCATTCAGATAACGCACATCCGGTGTCACCAGCTGCACGCCGCCCATCGACATATCAATGGTTTCAGTGCGCAGGGAGATGCCATTGGCGTAATGGATAATCGCCGGGATGGCGACATCGATACGGATAGTTTTACGCACCTGACGCGTCTCTTTGGCGACGGCAATGGCGGCCAGCAAAATGATCACACTGAAACTGCCCCACGCCACGTTCAGGGCGATAACGCTCGGATCGACATCAAAGTAATTGTGGAATATCACCCTGATCAAACCCCAGCCAATGCCCAACAGCATCAGCGTCAACGCGATCAGATGCGGTTTAACGATATGGAAATCGAAAAATCCGTTATCCAGTAATCCGCCTTTATCGGTCACGTTAAACTTCCCTTTTTTCGGGGAAATCAGCGTTACCAACGTCGGGATAATCAAATGGAAGGCCATGACCGTGTCGTACACTTCCCCCCAGAAGGAGTAGCGGAATTTGCCATTCAGCCTTGAGTTCATATAAATCGACATGACCAGATGCGGGAGGGCATAGGCGAAAATAAGGCTCGAAGAGGAGGCGATGATATTGAGATTAAATAACAGGAAGGCAATCGGAGCGGTAAGGAACACCACGCGTGGTAAACCGGACTGGAAACTGATCATCGCATTGAGGTAGCAAAGCCTCTGCGGAATAGTCAGCCCGCGGCCAAACAGCGGATTATCCATGCGCAAAATTTGCGTCATGCCGCGCGCCCAGCGGGTACGCTGGATGATATGTAAACCGAGGCGTTCTGTGGCAAGACCCGCCGCCAGCGGGATTGCCAGGAAGGATGATTTCCAGCCCAGGCGCTGCATTTTCAATGCGGTGTGGGCATCTTCGGTGACCGTTTCTACGGCGAAGCCGCCAATTTCGTCAAGCGCGCTGCGACGGATAACGGCACAGGAGCCACAGAAGAAGGTGGCATTCCAGTTGTCATTCCCCTGCTGGATTGGGCCATAAAACAGTGACCCTTCTTTCGGAATATTGCGCCCTATCGATAAGTTGCGCTCAAAGGGATCGGGTGAATAGAAATAGTGCGGCGTTTGTACCAGTGCCAGGCGTTCATCTTTAAGGAAGCCGCCCACGGTGGCCTGTAAAAATACTCGGGTGGCCACATGGTCACAGTCAAAAATACAAATCAGCTCACCTTTGGTGAGTTTCATCGCATTGTTTAAGTTCCCGGCTTTGGCGTGGGCATTGTTATCACGGGTGATATACCCGACGCCCACATCGGCGGCAAATACGGCGAATTCATTCCGCTTGCCGTCATCGAGCAGATAAATTTTTATCTTATCTTTCGGATAATCAATGCATTGCGCGGCCAGAACGGTATCGCGAACCACATCAAGGCTTTCGTTGTAACTCGGAATATACACATCGACCGTCGGCCACAGCGACATATCCTCAGGCAAAGGCTCGATAGTCCGGTTTAAAGGCCACATGGTTTGCAAATAGGCCAGCATTAAAACCACCCAGACATAGATGTCCGCCAGGAACAGGCCTATTCCCAGTATGGTTTCGATTGTGGAATTAAAATGCAGCGTTTCTGTCGCCCGATAGTAGATATAACGGGTGGACATTAATACCGACAGGATCACCAGCACAATAGAGATACGTCGGTTTTTTATTCGCCCCAGAATGAATAATAAACCGATGCTGATGAGGCCAAAAATATACTGCTTTTGGCTGTCCATCGGCGTGATGATAATAACTGCCGCCACCGGCAGCAAAAGAAGGACGAGCAGGGAGAATAGGAATTTATTCATCGCATTTAGGATCGCTGTCTGCTGGAGCTATTAATAATTATTGGGCTTTGGAGAGGCGTGCAGTTCCCCATCACCGACTTTGATCCCTAAAATGGCCGCGACTTTTTTGCTGATCAGTTCAATATCAAACGCCGAAGCGGATACCGGACTGAAATCAATAATAGAGCGCTGCGAGGCGTTTGCCTCAGGCACACATTCATCCCTGTGGATAGTGCCCAGTAGCCGTTCGTTCAGACGCTGTTCAAAGAACTGCGTGACATCACGGCTGAGTGTCCGTCGGCTATCACTTTGGTTTACAACGTAATATTCGCCTTTCTTATTGTTTAGCGGCGTGCCGATAAGTTTATTTTTTTCCATCAGCGGCAGCAGCGATAACGACGCGGTATCCGCGAGCATCACGACTACGTGTAAATCCGCCAGCGCTTGTACGGCTTTCAGCGCCGGGCTGGGGCCGGGAGGGAAATCGGCAATGACGACCAGACCGGGGTAATTGAGCACGGTATTTAAACCACGCTGTAAAAAATGCGCATCGCTCGCCAGCTGATGTTCAAACTCCAGCCGCTGTTCTTCGCTCACTTCGCCATAAGGCAGTACGAAAGTATTCGACCCGGCCTTGAGGATAAACTGGCTCCAGTCTGACTCATTACCTGACCCGGCGACAAAACCACGGGTGTCGGAAATAGGCACACCAAAATGCAGGCGCAGGGCGTTTTGTACATCGAAATCGATGACCAGCACTTTGCTGCCGCTACGGGCCAGGGAGTACGCCAGATTCGCGGCCACCGTGGTTTTTCCAACCCCGCCTTTCGGGGAACACACACAAACTAACGGCATGATGCAATCATCTCTAACAAGGGTTGAAGCGGCGTATCGCGATGTAAGAAAGCACCCGCAGAAGGCGGGGCTTTTTGTTTAAACATTTGACGGAATTGCCCGTTGGGCGCTGATGCGGCATGTGCAGGTACTGCCGCCGCAGCGGCTTGTGTCCAGGTGGGCACTGGCGCAGGTCTGACCGGTGCGGCCACCGGCGCCGTATAGGCAGGTGCAGGCGCGACCGGCTGGTCAGGCAGGGCGTGCTTTACCGAATCCAGCAGGCTGCCCGTGCTGTCAGGCGTGACCGATTGTGCATGTAAAATCGCCGCGCTGTGCGGCGCAGAAGCCTGCGCGGTGGGGGCCTGTGAAGAGACAGATGGTTGAGGAGCCAGCGGCAGGGACTCACGCAGAGCATCCATCAGGCCACCAGGGGCAGGCGCAATGGCGGAAGAAAGGGTATTCACCGTCGTGGGTATTGCGACGAATGGGGCCGCAGAAGGTGCGGCTGCTACCGGCGTACTCGACCGCTCATGGGTTAGCGGCGCGCTACGCTGAAATTCTTCAGCGGAAATGGCCTGTGGCGTCGGCTGCGTGGTGCGGCCATTGTCCAGTGTGCTCTGCGCTTCTTCGCTGGCGGACACTTGCTTAATCAGTGCCCATTGATTCATCGAACCCGTCATGCCATTGCCGGTAGATTTTTCGTTTATCTCTTTATAATCAATATCTTCTGTTTTTGATTTTTCAAGAAAGCGCTTAATGTCGTCATATTTATTCATATATTCTGCCCAGTGGGATTATTTTTATCCGAGTATTTGGGACGCGAAAACGGCCAACGATCATCAGTGGCTAAATGTTAGCAAAGAAGTGATTAACTCATAAATAATGTGCTTTAGGATTAGTCTTAATATATCAGCTAAGGTATAGCCTGAAGCACAATTTACAAAAAATAGGAATTAGTCCATATCATTATATGGACCTTGTTAACTGCTTGGTAAAAAAGCGGTTTTGGAGAAATTTGCTACCAGTGTGAGATAATGGCGTTAATTGCTCGGACTTTAATGTGATAAGTAGCACATTTATTGCTTTAACGTTGTTAAAGCCGGAATGATTACCAACTCTTAAGTGGCCTTTCCCGGCATAAAATGAATAAGTATGGTTATTCCTATTTGTATGGAAAACGTGAGGAAAAACAGGCTGTGTTTATTCCTGTCATAAACGCGTTGTTTTCATAGACAAAACCGTGGTGGACGGGGCCAGAATTTTTTCTAATCAGGTATACTGCGCCGGGGTAGGGTTCACCCTCTCTGCCTGTTACGATATGCAGGCTGAAATTTCGTGGGAATGTGTCGGAGAACTATATTGCGGGTCAGGCGTTCATTAACCATAAAACAGATGGCGGCGGTATCCAGCGTCGCGGTGATCACCATCTGCTTTTTTATTGTCATCCAACTGTTTCACTTTGTGCAGCAGCGGAGGGACGATTACGCCCAACAACTTGAAAATATTGCCCATTCCGTCAGGCTGCCGCTGTCACAGGCTGTGCTGGACGTGGATCTCAAAGAAACCCAGGAAATTCTTAACACGCTGCGTCCGGTCGGCATTCTTAGCCGCGCAGAAGTGGTATTGCCGAATGAAATCACCGCGCTGAGTACCCATTTTCCTGCCGGCAGGCCGGTGCCTGAGTGGGTTATTCGCGGATTTAATCTGCCGGTCACCATTTCGGTGCCGCTCTATTCGGCCGCGGCCAGCCCGACTGCACCTAAGCCGCTAGCCTATCTTGAGTTGCAGGCCGACTCCTACCGCATGTACCAGTTTATTGTCAGCGCGCTCTCTACCATGCTCACCACGTATTTGCTGCTGGCGTTGATTTTGTCGATTTCAGTTAGCTGGTGCATCAACCGTCTGGTGGTGAAACCACTCAGGGCCATCGCCCGAGAGCTGGAAGCGCTGCCCGAAAGTGAGATTGCCCATCACCAGCTGAGCCTGCCGCAGCGCCATGAGGATGATGAGTTTGGCATGCTGATCCGCAGCTATAACCGTAATCAGCTGCACTGGCTCAAGGCGCAGCAAAAAATTCAGGAAGAGAACCCGTCGGCCAGCGCCCTGAGCAGTGAAGCACAGTTTATGGCGCACCTACAGTTGCGGATAAACGCCACGCCCGCCGAGAAAGATTTCCACCTGCTTCTTATTGGTATTGAAAGCCTGCGCGATGACGGCCATGTCAGTTGCCCGCTAGTCACGTCGATTATGGAAGTCTTACCGCCAGATTGTCTGCTGGCCCGTCTGAGCTATAACGAATTTGCCCTGCTGGCGACGGACATCGCACGCCCTTTCATGGCAATGCGTCTCGCGCGGCAGATTATGGAACGTATTAATGCGCCGCAGGAGAGTGATATTGCCCCGCTGGCGTTGCATCCGACCGGTAGCATCGGCATTGTGCATTATGACGGTGAAATACCGGTGACCGCCGCGCAGCTGATGGCGAATGCCCGCGCCGCGCGCCTGTCGGCCTATCAGCAGGGTAAAAATCAGATTCTGTTCTTTGAGCCTGAACTGACGGAGAAAATTCAAAAGCGCCTGCTGCAGGAGAATGAAATTCTGCATGCGATGGAGCAAAATGACTTCACCCTGTTTATTCAGCCGCAGGTCAATATGGCTAACGGCACGGTGATGGGCGCGGAAGCGCTGCTGCGCCGTAAAATGGCCGACGGCAGCTACGGGCTGGAGAGTGATTTTATCGTGCTGGCGGAAGAGATCGGCGTGATGGGGATGCTCGGTTATAAAGTGCTGGAATTAGGCTGTGGCATTCTGGCCCGCTGGCAGCAGTGCGGCATTACATTGCCGCTGTCGGTTAATCTTTCCGGTATTCAGGTGCAGCAGCGCAATTTCCTGCCGGAGCTGCGCAGTCTGCTGAGCCGTTACAAGATCAACCCCGGCCAACTGGTGCTGGAGATCACCGAAACTGCCCGTATCGAAGATCTGGATCGCGCGCTTTTATTGCTGGGTGAGCTGCGTGCGGTGGGTGTTTCCATCGAGCTGGATGATTTTGGCTTGGGCTATTCCGGGCTGGATTATCTGAACCGCCTGCGCAGCCTGCCGATTGACGTGATCAAAATTGACCGCAGTTTTGTCAGCGTGCTGCCGGAGGATGACGTGATGGTCAACATCGTGGCGTCCATCGGTAAGGCGATGAATATTCAACTGGTTGCCGAAGGTGTAGAAACCGACGAACAGCGGCGCTGGTTGCTGGAGAATGACATTCTGTTTGGTCAGGGCTATTTCTTCTCCGCGCCGCTGTCGCAGGCCGAGTTTGAACGCCAATTTTGTGATAACAAGGTTGTGCCCGTCTGACTGTGTGGCCCTTTCCCTTTTGCCTCTTTTTTCTTTCTCTCCTGCTGTTTTAATGTATCCGTGATCTTGTTGCTTTTCAGCTGAATGGTTTCGGCTCTAGTTTTACAACAACAGGGATTGCGAAACGCAACAAATTATTTCCATCTTGTTATGTCGGTGTTATTTTCCCGCCTGTCGATTTTGGGTATTACCCATAATGACTGAAGGGTTTTGTACCACAACAGGATGGCCATAAATGAAAACAAATATCTTCAAAAGCCTCTATTTTCAGGTGCTGACGGCGATCACCCTCGGCGTGTTATTAGGCCACTTCTACCCCGAGCTTGGCGCGCAAATGAAGCCTCTCGGTGATGGTTTTGTTAAATTAATCAAGATGATCATTGCTCCGGTGATCTTCTGTACCGTTGTTACCGGCATCGCCGGTATGGAAAGCATGAAGGCCGTGGGTCGCACCGGCGCGATTGCTCTGCTCTATTTTGAGATTGTCAGCACTATCGCCCTGATCATCGGGCTGGTTATCGTCAATCTGGTACAGCCGGGAGCAGGGATGAACGTCGATCCCGCCGCGCTGGATGCCAAAGCCGTAGCGATGTATGCCGAGCAGGCGCAAAGTCAGGGCATCATTCCTTTCCTGCTGGATATCATTCCGGGCAGCGTCATCGGCGCCTTCACCAGCGGTAACATCCTGCAAGTCTTGATGTTTGCTGTGCTGTTTGGGTTTGCGCTGCACCGTCTGGGTGACAAAGGCCAGCTGGTCTTTAATTTCATCGACAGCTTCTCGCGGGTGATTTTCGGCATCATCAATATGATCATGCGCCTTGCTCCGCTGGGAGCTTTCGGTGCGATGGCCTTTACCATCGGCAAATATGGCGTGGGATCGCTGGTGCAGCTCGGTCAGCTGATTCTGTGTTTCTACCTGACCTGCGTACTGTTCGTGGTGGTGGTGCTGGGGCTGATTGCCCGCTTCACCGGCTTCAGTATCTTCAAATTCATTGCCTATATAAAAGAAGAGCTGCTGATCGTGCTGGGAACCTCTTCCTCTGAATCGGTGTTACCGCGGATGCTCGATAAAATGGAGCGTCTGGGCTGTAAGAAGTCGGTGGTGGGGCTGGTTATTCCGACCGGATACTCTTTCAACCTCGACGGTACCTCGATTTACCTGACCATGGCGGCGGTGTTTATCGCCCAGGCGACCAACACCCACATGGATATCTGGCATCAGATAACCCTGCTGGTGGTGCTGCTGTTGTCATCAAAAGGCGCCGCGGGCGTCACGGGCAGCGGTTTCATCGTTCTGGCCGCGACCCTGTCCGCCGTGGGCCATCTGCCGGTTGCCGGTCTGGCATTGATTCTCGGTATTGACCGCTTTATGTCCGAAGCCCGCGCCCTGACCAATCTGGTGGGTAACGGTGTGGCGACGGTCGTGGTAGCCAAATGGTGTAATCAGTTGGATGAAGGTCAGCTCAAAGCCACACTGGCGGGTCAGAAGGGTCTGACAGCGGCTGAGAAATCTGCCTGACGGGCAAATTCTTTCCGAAAAATCTGGTATAAAAAAGATAAAAGGCAGGTCGGAATTTCCGAATCCTGCCTTTTTCATGTTTAATTCCCCTATAAATCCACCGGTTGCTTGATGTAACCATAGGATTATCTTCATAATGTGCCTCCCCGGTGTCCCTTCGGTTGTGGTTCGCAATAAATTTTCATGAGAACGGTGACATCGGCAAAAACATGCGGTCTAACAGAGTGCTAAACTTTGCCGTCTTCGTTTTTACACATTGATATCCTGTGGGTGAGTCGCAAGACGCCGGCAGGACAAGCACATTGAAAATTGGATTGTCATTACGTAGGGGTTCACATGCAGGGCACCAAAATTCGTTTACTCGTTGGTGGATTGCTGCTGGCAGCC
>Ga0105856_1000619_pt1 | contig 18007 bp, 10 predicted proteins | sample OrgsoiDNA_201060_FD_89681 | JGI IMG/M metagenome (GOLD analysis project Ga0105856, IMG submission 89681) | Permafrost soil microbial communities from the Arctic, to analyse light accelerated degradation of dissolved organic matter (DOM) -... | ecosystem: Environmental > Terrestrial > Soil >...
GAACTCAGCAGTGAAACGATGCATCGCCGATGGTAGTGTGGGGTTTCCCCATGTGAGAGTAGGTCATCGTCAAGATTGAATTCCGAAACCCCTGTCTGCTAACGCAGTCAGGGGTTTTGTCGTTTTGGAGCAGGTAAAAAGCTTCAAACAACAAACGGAAAAAGTGGCAGAGATAAGCTAAGTCAGACGCTCTAGCACGCCGTTCGGCGGGAATCTGGCAAGAATTCCAGCCATTTCATACAAACCCCCTAAGATTTCTCCTTCTCGTGCCGAAAGACTAGTGAGACATGCGTGCACAAAAGTAGAGCGGCTTCAGAAAGCCGTCTGCGCTGTTACATGGAATGTTGCAATCCGGAACGCATCCCCACTTTTTCCATAAGAAGTCCCCTGAAATGAATCTTAAGTTCAGCCATAAAATCCTGCTGGCCGCTTCTGGCGTCGTAGTGCTGGCTTTCGCGTTGTTCACTTTGTACAACGACTATTTACAGCGAAATACGATCCGGGAAAATCTCGAGTCCTCCGTCCAGCAAGCTGGCGACTTGACCGCCAGCAGCGTGCAGAACTGGATGAGCGGCCGTGTGCTGGTGTTGGAAAACCTGGCACAGAACGTCGCCCACCAAGGTGCGAATGCCGATCTGCCAGGGTTGGTGGATCAACCTGCCCTCACCTCGAACTTCCAGTTCACCTATGTCGGCCAGGCGAATGGCGTATTCACCCAACGCCCTGACGCGAAGATGCCGGATGGCTACGATCCGCGTCAGCGTCCCTGGTACAAACAAGCCGTCACTGCCGACAAGACCATGTTGACCCCGCCTTACATGGCCGCGGTGGGTGGACTGGTAGTGACCATCGCCCTGCCGGTGAAAAAGAACGGCGAGTTGCTCGGCGTTGTTGGCGGCGACCTGAGCCTCGAAACCCTGGTGAAGATCATCAACTCGGTGGACTTCGGCGGTATCGGCCACGCGTTCCTGGTCAGTGCCGACGGTCAAGTGATCGTCAGCCCGGATAAAGATCAGGTGATGAAGAACCTTAAAGATATTTACCCGAACACCAACGTACGCATCGAGAAGGGCAACCAGGAAGTCACCCTGAACAAGCAAGACCGCATCCTCTCGTTCACCCCGGTGACGGGTTTGCCGAGTGCCGAGTGGTACATCGGTCTGTCGATCGACAAGGACAAGGCCTACGCGCCTTTGAGCCAATTCCGCACCTCGGCACTGATTGCGATGTTTATCGCCGTGAGCGCCATTGCAGTGCTGCTGAGCTTGCTGATCAACGTGCTGATGCGTCCACTGACCACCATGGGCCGCGCGATGAAAGACATCGCCCAAGGTGAAGGTGACCTGACCCGTCGTCTGGCCGTGGAAAGCAAAGACGAGTTCGGTGAGCTGGGTGGTGCGTTCAACCAGTTCGTAGAGCGGATTCACGCGTCGATTTCCGAAGTGTCTTCGGCGACCCGCCAGGTTCATGACCTGTCGCAACGGGTGATGGCGTCGTCCAACGCCTCGATCATCGGTTCCGACGAACAAAGCGCTCGTACCAACAGTGTGGCCGCCGCGATCAACGAACTCGGTGCCGCAACCCAGGAAATCGCCCGCAACGCGGCAGATGCTTCACAGCACGCCAGCGGCGCGAGCGAGCAGGCCGATGATGGTCGTCAGGTGGTGGAAAAAACCATTCTGGCCATGACCGAGCTGTCGCAGAAAATCAGCCTGTCCTGCACCCAGATCGAAACCCTGAATGCCAGCACCGACAACATCGGGCACATTCTGGATGTGATCAAAGGCATCTCCCAGCAAACCAACCTGCTGGCATTGAACGCAGCCATCGAAGCGGCCCGTGCCGGTGAAGCCGGTCGTGGTTTTGCGGTGGTGGCGGACGAAGTGCGCAACCTGGCACACCGTACCCAGGAATCGGCCGAGGAGATCCACAAGATGATCACCTCGCTGCAGATCGGTTCTCGCGAAGCGGTGACCACCATGAACGCCAGCCAGGTTTCCAGCGAAGAGAGCGTCGAAGTGGCGAATCAGGCCGGTCTGCGACTGGTCAGCGTGACCCAGCGCATCGGCGAAATCGACGGCATGAACCAGTCGGTAGCCGCGGCCACCGAAGAACAGACGGCGGTGGTGGAAACCCTCAACGTCGATGTTAACCAGATCAACCTGCTGAACCAGCAAAGTGTGGCCAACCTCAATGAAACGTTGAAGGATTGCGATGCCTTGTCGTTGCAGGCCAACCGCTTGAAGCAATTGGTCGACAGTTTCAAAATCTGATTCATCGATGTAAAGAAGCCCGCTGTGGAGTTTATCCACAGCGGGCTTTTTCATGCCTTACGCAAACAACTTCTGCACATTGTTCATCGCATCATCGGCAAATCCCTGAACGAAATCCTTGAACCCCGGCAGTGCCTCGGCACCACCTTGTGCAGGTTCGGCGATGATGGTCCAGGTCGCCCGAGACTTGCCCGCCCCCAGCGATTCGACGTTCATCGCCGCCCACAAACTGGCCACGCCCAAGGTGTTGTAGATCGTGGTCCAGGTCATGCTCAGCGCCTGGTCGTCCCGGGAGTTGAGTTGCTCGACCACCAGGTTGCCGTCCTTGAAGACTTTCTTGCGCAGGGACGACACGCCTTCACCGGTCATTTCGATGTGCGACAGCGCCGGGATGAATTGATCAAAGCCAGCAAAGTTACCGACTACCTCCCAGACTTTCAAAGCGTCCGCCGGCACATCCACCGAAGACGCCACATGGCAGCCGTGAGGATTTTTGATCAGGGTATCGGGTTGCAGAGTTGTCATGGTCTTGCTCCAGTTGGGTGGGTCAGATGAAATTGATTTCTTTGAGGTAGTCGCAGCCGCGACGCAGCAGCGCCGGGGATTTTTCCGGGTAGTGCGCGCCCATTTGTCGGACACCGGCCTGGGCGTTGTCGTGGCCGATCATCGAGATATCGCCGATGTCTTCCTCGAAGCCGTTTAGGTAGAACCCCAGTACGCCGAACAGCGCGTTGTCGCTGTCGACCCGGCCCAGTTGCTGTTGCCAGTCGGCGACGCTGACCATCGAAAACTGCCGGCCTGCTTCGCGAAACGAATCCACGTAGGCGTCCCAACTCAGTGGCTCGGGGTTGTGCAGGTTGAACACCGCGTGTTCCGGCTGATAACGGCTGGCGTGGAAGGCAATGAAACGGGCGAGGAAGTCCACCGGCATCAGGTCGAAGTTCAGCGTGAACTCCGGCACCTGGCCGAGCTGGATCGAGCCCTTGAGCATCAGCATCAAACGATTTTTGTGCGGCTGGCAGACGCCGGTGAGGCTGTTGAAACTGATGTTGCCGGGGCGATACAGATTGACCCGCACACCGCGTTCCCGTGCCCGCTCCAGGATCCGCTCGCCGACCCACTTGGACAGGTTGTAGCCGTTCTTGATGTAAATCGGCGGCGTCTGCGCGGCCGGTAATTCGAGCACTCGGCCATCGTCAGAAATCGTGCTGGACGCCGAGAGCGTCGAGACGAAGTTGAAGATCTTCTTGCTGCGCCCCTCACACAAACGCAGACACTCGAAAATCGGCTCGACGTTGTCCCGCGCCAGAGACTCGTAATCGAGCACGTGATTGACGTTGGCCGCGTTGTGCACCAACGCGCCGAACTCCCGGTCCAGTCGCTCGTAGACATCAACGGCAAGCCCCAAGGACGGACGCGTAATGTCCGCCGCGTAAACCCGCACCCGGCTCAAGTCCAGATGCTCCAGACGGTTCTCGCGTAACGCGTGGGCAAAGCGTTCCGCCGCCGATTGCCCGCCACCGTCGCGCACCAGGCAGGCGACCTCAGTGGCCCCCCACGCGAGCAACGCCTCGACGATGTGCACGCCGACAAAGCTGTTGGCGCCGGTGACGATCACCTTATGCACATCGCCCATACGACTGACCGGTAGCGGCTGCACATCCAGCTCGCGGAAAGCATCGGCCATGGCCTGTTCGCTCAACACTTCTTCGGTACCCGAACCGCGCACCAGCGTCGCCAGTTTCGCGATGGTCGGCAATTCGATGAATCGGTTGATCGAGATGCTGCGACCGAACTCCTCGCGCAAACGCAGCAACATTCGCGACAGCAGGATCGAGTGACCGCCGAGGTTGAAGAAACTTTCGTCGGTGGAAATATCGCTCGCCGGCAGCTCCAGCAACTCGGCCCAGATCTCCAGCAACAGCGCTTCATCGGCACTAGCGGGTAACCGGCGGGCGCTGTTTTCCAGCACGGTCACAGGCAGTGCCAGCAACGCCTTGCGATCAACCTTGCCGTTACTCGCGAACGGCATGCTCGCCAGTTCAGTCCAGGCGCCGGGTTGCATGTAGTCCGGCAGGAATTGCACGGCGTGGGCCTTCAGCGCTTCGCGCGCGGTGCCGGGTTGGTCTTCCTGAGGCTGGGCGAGGAAGGCCAGAATCCGTCGATGACTGTCGATGACTACCGCCACTTGCCGATATAGCTGGCTGTCCCGCAGGCAGCGCTCGATCTCTTCCGGCTCGACCCGGAAGCCGCGGATCTTCACCTGATTGTCCCGTCGCCCGCAGAGCTCGATGCCATCGCGGGTCCACTTCGCCATGTCGCCGGTGCGGTAGGCGCGCAGGCTTTCGCCGTTCGGCAAGCTCAGGTTCAGATAGCGCTCGGCGGTCTGCTGCGGGTTGTTCAGATAACCCAGGCACACACCAGGGCCGACGATGTACAACTCACCGACGCTCTGCTCGGCGACCGGTTGAAAGCCCTCATCGAGAATCAGCACCTGGCTGTTGGCAATCGGGCCGCCGAGGGTGCGGTTGTTGTCGCCGGGCCGCAGCTGTCGCGCGGTGATCAGCACCGTGGCTTCGGTCGGGCCGTAGAGGTTGTAGAGGTTGCCCTGTCGCGTGAGTTGCTCGATGACGTAGGGTTCGCAGACGTCGCCGCCGGTCATGACGTGATCCAGCACCTGCAACTGCTCCAGCGGCAGAATGCTCAGCAGCGCCGGGGGCAAGAAGGCGTGGCTCAGTTGTTGATGACGGATCAGCGCCACCAGTTGCAGCGGGTCACGACGTTGATCGTCATTGGGTACTACTAGCTCGGCGCCCTGCAGCAGGGTTGGGAAAATATCGATCAGTGACGAGTCAAAACTCAGCGATGAAAACTGCAAGACCCGACTCTGCTCGGTCAGTTGCACATAGTCGGCGTACCACGCGGTGAAGTGCGCGAGGTTGGCCTGGCTGAGCAGCACGCCTTTCGGGTGCCCGGTGGTGCCCGAGGTGTAGAGCGCCATGCACGGCGCATCGAGAGCCGGTCGCTGACGCATCAATGGTTGATCAAGATTGACGTCATTGAGGTCGATGCGGCTGATGTCCAGCGCTGGCATCTCGGCGGCGAGCGGATGCTCACCATCGTGGAGCAACAACACCGCCCCGGCGTTCTGCAGAATGTACTGCTGACGTTGCAGCGGATGGCTCGGCTCCAGCGGCAAGTACACCGCGCCACTGCCGAGAATCGCCAGAATCCCTGCATACAACGCGCTGCATTTCGGCAGACAGATGCCCACCACCAACGAGCCCTGATGTTGATCGAGCAGCGGCTGTAAACGCTGCTGGATAGCGCGGCTGTGGGCATGCAATTGACGGTAACTGAGCGACATGCCGGCGATGTTCAGCGCAGGTCGTTCGGCGCATTCGATAAAGCGCTGCTCAAGCCGCTCGATCATCGGGATCCGGCCCAGTCGCAGCAGTTCGGGTTGAGCGGTGAGGTTGAGCTGATGGACGAAGGCCAGTTGCTCTAGATACAGCAGATTTTCCACGCGCTCGAAGTGCGCTGGTGCTGTCGGCTCGGTGCACCGAAAATACTCGGTATCCCGTGAGAAGCGACTAACCAGCAGTGCCACATGGTCCACCAATTCTGCCACCGCTCGTAGGCGTAATGCCTGGCCATTGCCGCTAGGTTCTTCGGCAATCGGCACGCGAGTAAACAGCGCCGAATCATATGAGCACAGCAAGTCCAGGGTTGGCAGTCCGGTGGACTCAGGCAAACCGAGACCCAGCTGTAGCGTCAGTCGCGGCACATCGCCGAGGTCGCTAAAGACCAGGCTGTCATCGTCGATCAGTAGGTCGACGTTGCCCAACGTTCGCTCACCAAAAGCGGCGGTGCGCACCAGTGAATGTCCATGTTGTTCGAGCTCTAGCGCCAGGTCGGTCAAGGCCTGGCTTTGTCCAATGAGCACAATGTCGAGACGTCTCATGATGTTCTCCTCGTTAAACCAGGTAGTCGCTCAGGGCTGCTTGAACGCATGGCGAATCAAGCAGCGAACTGCTGCGGAAAAACCGCACGATGTTGGCGACCAGCGGGTGATGGCGATTGATCGGGAAGGCCAGCCCCGACACTTCGCTCTTGAGTGCCCGGCGCGCGGCGTCGCTGATCTGCAAGGACTCGATCAACCGGAAGTCGAAGGACTTCTGAATATCGTTGGTCAGGTAGTGGCCGATGAACACCGGCAGGATCTGCGCGATACACTGACGGTCGGCTTCGCTCGCGGTGTGCCAGTAGATGCGCACCAGTCGTGCCCAGAAACTTGAGTGGCGGCCCTCGTCCAGCAAGTGGTCGGCCATAAGCCCCTTGATCGACTGCTTGACCGTGTCGTCCTTGGCGAATGCCGCCACATCGCCGGTCACGGTGTTTTCGGCGATGGCCACGCAGATTAATTCCACGGCGCTGCGCAGGTGTTCCGGAGCGAGTGCCACGGCCGCTGGTATCGCTCGGCTCAGCTCGATTTCATCCGGCAGTTCAATCGGCGTGATACCGGTCATGGCAACGGTCTGCTGCATGAAATCCATCGCCACCAAGGCGTGGTAATCCTCGTCCACCACCACGGTCATGGCGTCGTAGCGGCAAGCGAACGGGAAAGCCACGGCGAAACGATTTTTAGCGATGCTACGGGCGGTCTTGTCGACGATCTCGGTTTCGAAAATCACCACGTCGTTGATGAACTTGTAGAGCGTCTGCACCAGGGCGAAGTCCCGTTGTTCGGGGCACTCGCGCAGGAAGGTTTCGCTCAGCACCAATGGCTGGCGACTCAACGGATAGATCAGCTTGTCGTCGTTCTCCAGCACACGCCGGGGGCGGGTGCGGATGGTCGCGCGGCTTTCCCAGGCGTCGGCGAAGGATTGGTAGTCAGCGGCGTTCATGCGCTCACCTCGCCGACGGTTTCGCTCATGCTGACGCGCAAGCCATCCCACAAGGCAATGCGGCTTTCCACAGCGGCGATGGCGCTGGCGTAAACGTCTTCCTGACGTTGCGGGTCGCCATCGACCAACCGGGCGAGGAGCTTTTCGGCGGCCGGGCCGTGGTCTTCGGAGTCGACTTCGATGTGGCGTTCCAGGTAGTAACGGAAGGTCGGTGCCTGGTCGAGACCAATGCCCCAATCGTCGAGAATCCGCTGGAACATCTGCGGGATCACGCTTTCCCGGCCATGCAGAAACACCGCTGCCACGCTATGACCCTGCGCATGCAGCGCGGTGTGCAAGGTGTTGCGCACGAACTGTGCGGCAGCCGGATCGACGTTCACACTTTGCAGCGCCACGTCATAACTCACGCCTTCTTTTTGCAACGCCACGAAGCGCTCCACCGCTGCGGTGCTTGCACCGACTTCGCGCATCGCATCCAGGTACAACTCGAAATGGCTGTAGTGACCATTGGCGGGACGATCGTCGGACTCTTCACCCAGCACAATTTCGTTTATCAACCGCGCCGCTTGTGGGTCTCGCGGTGGCAGCCAGGGCAGTTGCACGCAGGTCAGTTCCTGCTGCAGGCGCTTGGTCAGCGACATGAAGTCCCAAACGGCAAAGACATGGGTTTCCATGAAGCGCTGCAAGATTGACAACGAATGTATTTCGCCAAAGATCGGGTGAGCGCTAAGTTCGGCTTTCTTTTGATTGAGACGGTCTTTAGTCGGTTTCATGGGCGAGCCTATAAGTTGTTGGAATACCGTGGGTTGTAACGAATCAATAAGCGATGGTTAGTTAATGTTTTATAGGGGCGAGCGCAGGCCTCAATCGAATTGATGTGTAGGAGTGGTGGAACAGTTCCAGGTAGAGCGCCGCGGGCACCGTGCCTGAGCATTGCTTGCTCGGATCCGGTAGCGGCGGAGAAAAACTAATACATCAATAAAGTTCCCGGCAAGTTATTTTTATTTTATTTGAAAGTTCAACTTTCGCGGGCGCGACAAGTTCCAATAAAACTTTTTATTTGAGTTTTATAGGGGTGAAGTTGCTCCTTCCGGCTTATATAAGTCAGAATCGAATAAGAGAGTGAATACCTCACTCAAAGCAACTTTATAACTGAGTTCGTTGGTTTGATCTGAGGGGGGAAGTTGGCCGGGAATACACCATCTACTTCCTTTCCCGTGGCAAGACTCCTTCCGTAGGTTCTTGGTGCGGCGACTGCCCCGCAGGTGCGGTGCGCCGTCCGTCATTATTGGGTTGGCAGACCCAAGAGTGAGCGTAAACGACGGCCGCCGCTATCGTTGGTGCGTCATTCTTGGGGTGCAATTATCGGGCTCGGGAGGGCATTACACGGCAGGGCCAAGAACGGCAGGAGCGGCATCGCAATACCGGCCCGGGAAGAGCAAAAGGGGATTTGTAAGAAGATTATTCGCCGAGTAGCCCAGGACGGGAGTCAGCCAAATGTTGCAGCCGCGCGGCGAACACATTCAGTGTGCTCGCTCACGTGGGTGGTTGCGGTTTACTTCGAGGTTTTCCTGCTCTGGGCGGCAGTGCTATTGAGGTAGCGCGTGATGACCTCGACGCCTCGGTTGAGGTGATGTTCGAGCAGTTTGACCGAGCGTTCGATGTCCCGCTCTTCGGCGGCTCGCAGCAGCTCCCGGTGATCTTCCTGGGACAATTTGCCCAGGCCCATCGCCTCGAGGTTGAAACGCAGGAAGCGTTCTTCTTCGTTCAACCCGTCTTCGACCAGTCGTAACAGCCGACGATTTGGCGCCTTGCTGTACAGCGCCATGTGGAACAGGCGGTTGAGCCGGCCAATCTCGGTGTAGTTGTGCTCGGTTTCCAGTTCGTCGATGTAGCGGGCAGCCAGTTCGAAATCTGCAGCTTCGAGCAAAGGGATTGAACGACGCAGTGCTTCGGCTTCCAGCAGGATCCGCAATTCATAGGTTTCTGTGGCATCGCCTTGAACCAGCGCTGCGACCACGGCGCCTTTATGAGCGACTACATTGAGCAACGCTTGCGCTTCGAGTTGGCGCAAGGCTTCGCGCACCGGCATGCGGCTGACGCCGAACAAGTCGGCCAAATCTTGCTGACGCAGGGCCGTGCCGCAGGGAATGCGACCGTCGAGGATGGCTGAGCGCAGGGTTTCTTCGATCACCGAGCGTGCCAGGTGAGCGGGAATCGGCCCGTTGACCTTGATGCTGTTCAGAGGATTGGGCTTCTGTGTCACGACAACGCACCCTGATTGACTGAAGTTGGTTTTGGATCCAAATGGACACTAGTGACTGCTGTACAGGTTGTCAAACCGTGTAGAGGATTGTCTCAAGGCTCGGCCTCGTGCGGACGAATTTTTTCATGACGCCCACCATTCAAAGTTTAGCGCGTCGTGAGTGATTGCACCGTGCCATTGTCTTTTGTCGGGCTAACCTTCACCATCAACCGATTCCCTCCTGCCTACCCTGGATGCCTCGCATTGGCGGTACGTTTCGCGATCCCTCGGATGTTGCGCTGGTTGTGCTGCGCGCTGCTGCTGGCCGGCGTCATGCTGGGCGGGTTGCATGCCGATTGGGATTTTTCCCTGATCAGCCGTCGTGCCCAGGCGTTGTATGGGCCTTTGGGCGAGGGGCAGCAACGCATCGATGCCTGGCAGCATTTGTTGGCTACCCAGAAACAGGTCGGCGAGCTGGAACAGCTCAAAGTGGTCAATCTGTTCTTCAACAAGCAAATGCGCTACGAAGAAGACATCGACCTGTGGCATCAGGAAGATTATTGGGCAACCCCCATCGAAGCCTTGTGGAAGGGCGCCGGCGACTGCGAAGACTACGCCATCGCCAAGTACTTCAGCCTGCGCCATCTCGGTGTTTCCAGTGACAAGCTGCGCATCACCTACGTCAAGGCATTGCGCCTGAACCGGGCGCACATGGTGTTGACCTACTATTCGACGCCTGAGGCCATGCCGCTGGTGCTCGACAGTCTGATCAACGAGATCAAGCCGGCCAGCCAGCGAACCGATTTGCTGCCGGTCTACTCTTTCAATGCCGAAGGCTTGTACCTGCCTGGCGCCAAGGGCAACAAGAAAGTCGGTGACACCAAGCGCCTGTCCCGTTGGCAGGATGTGTTGAAGAAAATGCAGGCCGAAGGATTTCCGGTCGAGACGACTAACTAGGAGCACGCGCTTAGATGTCTTTGTTCAAACAGCTGTTGATCGCTATCTGTCTGTTCCTTGTGGTCGCCTTCACCGGCAGCTTCATGGTCAGCCTGGAGAGCTCGCGCACCCAGTACGTCAATCAGTTGCGTTCCCACGCCCAGGACGCGGCCACGGCGCTGGCGCTGTCCCTGACACCGAACATCGACGACCCGGCGATGGTCGAGTTGCTGGTCAGTTCGATCTTCGACAGCGGCTACTACGCGAGCATCCGTGTGGTTGACCTCAAGACTGATAAAACCATCGTCGAGCGCAGCGGTATTCCGGCGGTGAACAACGTGCCGGACTGGTTCATCAAATTGATCGGCCTCGAAGCCGCGGGTGGTGATGCGCTGGTCAGCCGTGGCTGGGAGCAGGCGGCGCGAGTCGAGGTGGTCAGCCATCCGATGTTTGCCCTGGCCAAGCTTTGGCAGAGCGCGCTGGGTAGCCTGGGCTGGTTGCTGATCTGTGGCGCGGTGAGTGCGGTGTTGGGTGCGCTGTTGTTGCGCCGGCAATTGAAACCGCTGGACTACATGGTCAAGCAATCCCACGCCATCGCCCGTCGCGAATTCCTCAGCCTGCCGGAGCTGCCGCGCACACCGGAATTGCGCCGGGTGGTGCAAGCGATGAACCAGATGGTCGAGAAGCTCAAGGCGCTGTTCCAGGAACAGGCCGAGCGCAGTGAAAAACTGCGCATCGAGTCCTATCAGGACAACCTCACGGGCCTGGCCAACCGACGCTATTTCGAAATGCAATTGAACGCCCGGGTGAGCAACCCGGAGCAGGCCAGTTCCGGTTATCTGCTGTTGTTGCGGGTCAAGGATCTGGCCGGTTTGAACCAGCGTCTGGGTGGTCAGCGCACCGATGATTTGTTGAAAGCAGTGGGCGAGCAGTTGTCCCGCGAGTGTGCCAAGTACCCGGAAACCCAGAACCTCGTCACCCGGATTCGCGGTGGTGAATTCGCCGTGCTGGCGCCGGGACTGGTGCGTGAAGAAGCGCTGCAACTGGCGCAGAACCTCGACAGCGCATTGGCCAGTTTGCATGCGACCGGTGCGACCGACGTGGCTTCCGTGGCGTCTATCGGGTTGGCGCCATTTGTTCATGGCGACTCGCCGCAAGCGGTGCTCGGGCTGGCGGATCAGGCGCTGGCGCAGGCCGAAGGTCAGGGCGAACAGAGCTGGGCGTGTCTGGATCACAGTGCTTCGGCCAGTGTCGGCGATGACCATCATGCGTGGCACAAACTGCTGGATAGGGCGTTGAATCAGCAGCGGTTTGAGTTGTACTTCCAGCCGGTCGTAGCCAGTCAGGACACCGCGCTGGTGCTGCACTACAAAGTGCTGTCGCGATTGATCGATGATCAGGGCCAGACCATTCCCGCTGGGCGTTTCCTGCCGTGGCTGGAGCGCTTTGGCTGGACGGCACGACTGGATCGGCTGATGTTGGAATTGGTGCTTGGGCAAATGGCCGGGCATGAAGAGTCGCTGGCGCTGAACCTGTCTTCGGCGACGCTGGCGGACCCGCAGGCGCTGAATAAAATTTTTGAAATCCTGCGCCAGCATTCAGATCAGGGTGAGCGGCTGACCCTGGAGATTGGTGAGGAGCAATTGCCGGAGCAAGCGGTGCTGGAACAGTTGACCCGACGCCTGCGCGAGCTTGGGTTCTCCCTGAGCCTGCAGCGCTTTGGTGGACGGTTCAGCATGATCGGTAACCTGGCGCGACTGGGCTTGGCGTATTTGAAGATTGATGGCAGCTACATTCGGGCGATTGATCTGGAAAGTGACAAGCGTTTGTTCATCGAGGCGATTCAGCGAGCAGCGCACAGCATCGATCTGCCGTTGATTGCCGAGCGGGTCGAGACTGAAGGCGAGTTGTCGGTGATTCGCGAGATGGGGTTGTATGGGGTTCAGGGGCAGTTGTTTGGTGAGCCTAAGCCCTGGAAGTAAGGCTTTATAGTTGAGTCGTCAATGAGGCCGTCTTCGCGAGCAAGCCCGCTCCCACATTAGAGCTCAGTCGTTCACACATTATGTGTTCACTGAAGAACAACTGTGGGAGCGGGCTTGCTCGCGAAGGCGTCAGCACAGGCGCCGGAGTATTCGGCTGACGCCACAAGGTCCTAGGAGATTTCCTTCAAGTTGTAGCGGTGTTGGTGAACTTGTTTCGTCCAAAAGCCAAGGCTAGTCTGGCTTTGTCACTGAAAAATCGGTGACACGGACGTGCAAGTCCGGGTAAAAGACGACGCGCAACGCCATGGTTACTTGGCGAGCAAACTGATGCTCGTAGTTTCTGTTATGGCGGCTGTGCGTGGGAGATCTTTCTTTCGGGAACTATCTGCCGGGGTCCGTCTGCCCGGTCTTGCACACTCGCGCACAGCTGCCACCCTATTCGCGTGCAAGCGAACGGTAGTAGCTCCCAATACACAGATGGAGATACAACATGTTCAAGGTAACGCCGAATCCCCCGGAGCCCCGCAAAGGCAAGCTCTTCACCGTCTCCCCCGACGTCGACATTGAAGCCCTGTTGGCCAACGCCTCCGAAGACTCTTTATCCATCAGCGCCATCGCCGCCGACCTCGCAGACGATGTCGATGGCTCACGCCGTTGCGTCGCGTTGGCGCTTAGCCGAATGGCCGATGGGGTTCATTTGTTGGTAGAGCGGGCGCTGGATCACCTTGAATCGCCGCCGATTCAGACTCAGCCCCAGGCTTAGCGCTCACTTAGCATTGTTGGGCGGCGAAAAAAAAGATCGCAGCCTTCGGCAGCTCCTACAGGTACACATTCCCCTGTAGGAGCTGCCGAAGGCTGCGATCTTTTGCTTTTACCGGAGGCTTAGATCAACCCCGTCTCATCATCATCGATCAAATGGCTCAACCCGCCCAGCGCTTCCCGGGCCTGGGTCCGGTCCATCAGTTTGGCTTGTGCGGCGGCCGGCAGGTCGGTGACACGGATCACGCCTTTGCTGGTCAGCACCTGAATCAAGTCGTCGAGTACCCGGATCATTTCCAGGTCGCTCTGCTTAAGCTGTTTGAGGCTGGTTTCCATCACTTCGTTGGCGTACCAGGCCTGAATTTCGTGATGATCAGCCGGCAGTGTTTCCGTGGCCTCGGCGTAGGCCGCGGCTTCCACGCGCACCAATTGACCTTGCGCATCGCGTTGCACGTAAAACATTGAGCATCCCTCAGAAATGGACCGGCGTCATGCTGTCAGCAGCATAGCCAACGCAGGCGAGTATGCGGTGCGGCGACGCAATCGTCACCGGTGAGATGGGCGCAAACGTGACGGCCGCCCCAGAAGGGCGGCCGTTTTACGTTGGATCAGGTGTTGTTGTGGTCGACTTTGATGGTTGGGTCACTGCCGGCAATCAACGAGTGAATGTTGGCGGTGGACCAGTTGTTGCCTTCCAGTTTGATCGTCACGTCCGGGGCCGCCGCCACAGCGTCTGTGGAGTTGAGCTTGCCCGCCGAGCTGACTTGCAGCGACGACACACCATCAACGGTGGTGATCTTCAGGAAGTTGTCGATGGTGCTACCGGTCTCGCCCTGCAGCAAATCACGCAGGTCGATGCGGTCGCCTTCGCCTGCATTGAAGTCCTTGATCACGTCGTTGCCGGTGTCGCCGGCCTTCCAGACGAAGGTGTCGGCACCCGCGCCGCCAATCAGGGTGTCGTTGCCCGGACCGCCGATCAGCGTGTCGTTACCGGTGCCGCCGAGCAGGATGTCATTGCCCTTGCCGCCATCGAGGACGTCGTCGCCACCCTGGCCGAAGAGAATGTCATTGCCTGCGCCGCCGAGCAGCGTGTCGTTGCCGTCATGGGCGCCGGACACGTCGAACGCGGTGTAGTGCTCGGTGATGAACTGGTGCACGTTGCTGGTGGTGACTTTGCTGACGTCCACGCCGGTTTGCTGGGCGACGAACGCCTGCATGGCCTGGTAGCCCTCGCCGGCGATGCCGGTGAAGCTCACCAGGTCGCCGAACAGGATGTCATTGCCGTCACCGCCGCTGACCGTGTCGGAACCTGGCAGCGTCGCTTCGGTGTGACCGATGATCGAGTTGGCCAGGTCTTTCGGGTCGATGTTGGTTTGCGGGTTATTGTCCGAGTCGTATGGTTTCAGGTCGCTGAGGCCCACACCGCTGTTGATGCCGATGGCGTCGACATGCGACAGACCGTTCAGTATCGCGAAGCTGCTGTTGGCGTTGTCGACGGTGGTCTGGCTGGTACTGTTGCCGCTGCCCGCCAGGTTCGACAACTCGTAGGTGCCGTCGCCCTGAGCGTGAACGGTGCCCAGGTTGGAGGTGCTCCAGCCCCATTTCGACGTGTACGTCTGCAACTGCGCCGCACCGTTGCTGCTGATGGTGAAGTAGTGCGTGCTGTCGATGTACGTGCTGAAGGTGTCGCCGGTCTTGTAGTTGCTGGTTTTCACCACATCGTCGAGCTTCACGCTGCCGTACAGCGTCGGGTTGGTCTGCTCGCCGCTCTGGTAGTAGGTCGGCTGGCCGTCAGTGATGAAGTACGTGAGGTTCTTCGCCCCAGTGTTAGCCACGGCATCAGCGCTCTGGAACCAGTTGGCCGTGGTTTTGAACACGTCCTCGTAGTTGGTACCGCCGCCGGACGACATCGAGTCCAGGACTGTCTTGAGGGTAGCCAGCGCATTCGGATCGTTCAGGTTGACCGACACCGACTTGTTGACCTGGGTATCGAAGTCTGCGAGGAAGATGTTCACGGTGCCCGAGTTGCCGCCCATGCTCTGCTTCAGGGTGTTGAACACCGACGTCAGCGAGTCCTTGGCCGCGCTGATCGACGCCGCGCTCATGCTGCCCGAACTGTCGACCATGAAGGCGATGTTGTAGTTGGTGCCCGGCACCACGGTCAGGCCGCCGATGTCGGCGATCATGATGTCGTTGCCGTCGGTGCCGGTGATGGTGTCACTGGCTGCCGTGGCGGTGATCGCGTTGTACGTCGCCGGGTAAACGGTAACCGGGATCTGCGCCGTGGTGATGGCAGAACCGCCCAGCGCCTCGGTGGAAGTCGAGGTAACGGTCAGGTTGAACTGGCCGTTGAAGTAGGTCGGCGGGGTGACGGTCAGCGTGCCGAGGTTCCAGCCGGTGACGTTGGCTTCGCCGGCGGTCGCAGTGGCGGTGAAGGTGTGACCGGCGCCATCGGTAAGGACCGAGCCTGCCGGGATACCGCTGATTTTCACGCTCAGGCTTTCGGAGCCGTCGGTGTCGGTCAGTGCAGTATTGATCGCGGACAGGTGAACGTTGGTGCCTTCGAAGCCTTCGTTGAGTTTGTAGCCGTCGTAGTAGCCTTCGCCATTGGTGCCGTGCAGGTCGGAAACCGTCACGCCAGCCGCCGCCAGATCCGCCACGCCGGTGTACAGCGGCACGCCGGCACTGCTCAGGTCGATGGCGGTGCCGCCATTGACCGACAGGTTGACGTCATAGCTGCCCGGGCCGTTCTGGTTGTGGTGGTAGATGTCCAGGGTGTAGTAGCCGCTGGTGGTCGGGGTGAACGAGCCGCTCAACTGACCGCCAGCGCCCCACGTGGTGGCCGCGACGTTTTTGCCGCCGACGGTCACCAACAGGCTGTCATCGCCGGTACCGGTGAAGGTGTAGGTTTTGCCGGCTTCGAGGTAGATCAGGCCGAAGGTTTTCGACGCCGTACCGGCGGCCACGCTGCCGTCGGACTGCACGTTAGTGACGTTGCCGATGGTGTTTGGCGTACCGGCGGCATCGATGACCGATTTGAGCGTGGCGGTCGGTGCGCCGCTGCCATCGGTACCGAGGCCCGACAGGCCGGTCCAGACTTCCTTGACCAGTCCGGTGGATTTGACGCTGTTGTCCGCAACGTTCAGGGACGGTGCATCGGCGACCGGGGTGATGTCGATTTTCACCGTGCCGGTGTTGCCCAGCAGTTGGCCGTCAGTTGGCTGGAACTTGATCTGCGCGTAGTCCGCCTGATTGTTGCCCAGGCCAGTGCCACCGTAGCCGTTAGTGCCGGATTCATTGGCATCCGGGGTGAAGCGCAGCTTGCCAGCGTCGATGTCAGCTTTGGTGACGGTCTGGTTGACGGTGACGTCGGTCCAGGTCGAGCCGTTCAGGTACTGCAACTTGCCGTCGCCCGGCAGGCCGGTGATTTTCACACCCAGGCTCGCGGCCGGACTGTCGACATCGCTGACGCCGAAGGTCGACCAGCCGAGGATCAGCGGGGTGTCTTCGGTGCCGGTGACGTTAACCGGTGCAGCCGTTGGCGCGTCGTTCACGGCCACCACGTTGACGGTGGTGGTCGCGACATTCGAGTAATTGCCGCCATCGGTCACGGTCACGGTGATGATCCGTGGCACGGTGCTTGGGTCGTGGCTGCTGTTAGTGAAGCTGATGTTCTTGATCTGCTGCATGTAATCAGCGAGCGTCGCGTTGCCCGACAGGGTCAGCGTGACAGTGCCATTGGTGCTGTTGGCATTGATGGTGATGCCGTTGACGCTGTTGCCCAGGTTCAGCGCATCGCCGTCCTGACGGTTGGTCAGCACGATGGTGGCGCCGGTCAGCATGGTGCTGTCCGGGTCGGTGATTTTCAGGTCGGTGTCGGCAATCGACACACCCTGGCCAGTGGTGCCTTCGGTGAACGTCGCCTTGTAATCGGCACCGGTGGCGCCGCTGGAGTTGTTGGCATCGAGGTCGATGACCGGCGGCGCATCGTTGTCGATGATCGTCGTGCTGACGCTGCCGTTGGTGGCGCTGACTGCCAGGCTCTCGAAGTTGCCGCCCGTAGCCGAGTCGATCTTGACCACGAAATTTTCAGTGTTTTCGGTGATCTTGTCGTCAAGGGTCGCCACGTTGAAGGTGGCGGTGCTGGCACCGGCCGGGATTTTCACGGTGTACACGCCGGTGAAGTCTGAACCGTCGGTGGCAGTGCCGCTGTAGACGATTTTCAGCGTCACGTCGGTTTGCGCCGGGTGCGTCAGGTTGACGGTGTAGCTGGCGGTCTGGCCTTCAGTCACCGAGGTGCTGCCGGTGATGCTGACTTCGGTTTTATCGATGGTATCGGTGACGTTGGTCACGGCAGGCGTGTTGCTGGTGGCCAGGTTCTCGAAGTTACCACCGGTGGCATTGGTGATCGAGGTGCTGACCTTGCCGGCGTCGATGTAAACGTCATCGGCCGGAGCCGCGACGGTCACGGTGCCCGTGGTTTTACCGGCATCGATGGTGATCACCGAGCCGTTCGACAAGGTCACGGTTACCGGGGTGCCAGCCGCATTGGCCAGGGTTGCGGTGTAGGTGATCTGGCCACCTTCAGCGACGGTGTTGGTTGCGGTCAACGACAGGTTAGTGGTGTCGATGGTGTCGGTCACAGTGGTGCTGACCGGGGTTTTGTCGGCCACCAGGTTTTCGTAGTTGCCGCCGCTGACGTTGCTGATCGAGTTGGTCAGTGGCGCATGACCATTGAGGGCGTCGTTCGGTGCAATCGCGGTGACGGTCCCGCTGGTTTTACCGATGTCGATGGTGATGGTCTGGCCGTTGGCCAAGGTCACGATGACCGCGCTGCCAGTCACTGGTTGGCCGACGGTGGCGGTGTAGGTGACGGTGCCACCTTCAGCCGCGGATGGATCAGCC
>Ga0105856_1000620_pt1 | contig 17990 bp, 18 predicted proteins | sample OrgsoiDNA_201060_FD_89681 | JGI IMG/M metagenome (GOLD analysis project Ga0105856, IMG submission 89681) | Permafrost soil microbial communities from the Arctic, to analyse light accelerated degradation of dissolved organic matter (DOM) -... | ecosystem: Environmental > Terrestrial > Soil >...
CCCCCTTTACCCGATGTAACAACTATAATGCGTGCCATGAAAGGATTCCTTGTCAAAAGGGCTTAGTTTAAAGGTTGTATGGTTAACACGTTATTCAACAGGCTGAGGCGTGCTGCCTGTCCGAAGTAATCGGACGGGATTTGATCACTCAACCAGTACTGCCCTGCGATTGAGACTAGCTCAGCTCCCAGGTGCGTGCAAAATATCTGACAATTTGCATCACCTGCGGCGCCGGCCAGTGCACGGCCTCGCATCATGCCATATATGTGGATGTTGCCATCGGCAATAAGTTCCGCACCGGCGCTGACACTGCTTGTCACAATGAGATCGCTGTTACGGGCATAAATCTGTTGGCCAGAACGGACTGGCGTGCTGATCATACGGGTTTTGGCTGGTGCATTGTCCGGTACAACCGGTACCGGCGGCTCTGCGGCAATTCGCTGCGCACGGCCTTCACTCAGCAACGGTAAACCGGTGCGAGAAATAGCGCGCTTCTGCCGTTCATCTTTGCAACCACTGATGCCTACAACGCGAAAACCAGCAGAAGCAACAGCCTGTTGAATGTCTTTCCAGTTCGCTTCGCCTGTTAGCGCAGCGACGTTGATAACAACAGGGGCATTTTTGAGAAAAGCAGGAGCTTGCTCCACTTTTTCCTGCAATGCCTGATGAATAACCTCTGGTTGTGAACTATGTAAATGAACAACCGATAAGGTAAAACTGCTGCCTTTTAGTTCTATTGGCGATTGTGACATCTATCCTGACTCAGTCTCAGCAACTTTTAATCCCCGGAATACCATTCGGGGGGCGATATTCCGATGTACGATAAGCATGTTATAGTTACAGTTATATCTAGGCAAGCCGCCGTTTCAATAAATTAGAGTTAAAAATATGCTTTGTGCCATCTATAGAAGTAACAAACGTGACCAGACTTACCTGTATGTCGAAAAAAAAGACGATTTCTCCCGAGTTCCTGAGGAATTAATGCAAGGTTTTGGTAAGCCACAGTTCTCAATGGTGATAAACCTTGGTCAGCGCGAAAAGTTAGCCACTGCGGATATTGAGAAAGTAAAACAGTCCCTCGAAGAGCAGGGTTATTATTTGCAGGTACCACCGCCAGTAGAAAGTTTATTGAATATGCACCTACAAAACGGCGAAAAATAAAGCGAAGTCGTCCGTTATTGGTGTGGTTTTGTAAATTCGGAGCCGTCGTCTTGCATTCATCTCTGGGCTCCTTCAGGTTGATGACAATCCAGAGCCATAGAAATAATAAGGAATGAAGTGATGAAATTGTCGGTATTGGCCGTGTTAGTGACCAGTGTGATCTTAAGTGGTTGTGCAAAAGAGAGCGTGGCCACGGAATCTCAGAATGCAGCACCAGCAACCACTGCGCAGGCACCTGCCGTTGAAAAACCTGCCAAAACCACGCTGGCCGAGCAGGGACGTGATCCGGCTGAATTCCCGGCTTATGTCGAACAACTTAAAACTCAGGCCCGTCAGCAGGGGATTAGCCAACAAACTATCGACAGCGCTTTTGCCAACGTACACTTTATTGATCGCGTTATTAACTCCGACCGTAATCAGCTGGAAAAGAAAATCACCCTTGATGACTACCTGAACCGGGTGATGCCACAGGCAAAAATCGAGCAGGCCAGGATTCAATATAAAGATAATCTGCCCGCGCTGACCCAGACCAGCGATCGTTATGGGGTGCAACCGCAGTACATTGTTGCACTGTGGGCCATGGAAAGTAACTTCGGTAAAATTCAGGGGAAAGAGGATGTCTTCTCTGCTCTGGCTACCCTGGCCTTTGAGGGGCGACGTGAAGCCTTCTTTACTAAAGAGTTGATGGCGGCATTGAAAATTGTCGATTCCGGCCATGCCACCAGTGACATGATGAAAGGTTCATGGGCCGGCGCTATGGGGCAGTCACAGTTTATGCCGACGTCCTACCTGAATTATGGTGCTGATGGCGACGGCGACGGGAAAATTGATATCTGGAATGACACCAGTGACGTTTTTGCTTCAACTGCTAACTACCTTTCAACCGAAGGCTGGAAAGGGGGGCAGGGCTGGGGTCAGGAAGTGAAACTGCCGGCAGGTTTTGATACCACTCTGACCGGACTGAAGAACAACCAGATGCATCCTGCCAGTTACTGGCAACAGAAAGGCGTAACACAGGCCGATGGGAGTGCGCTGACCTCGACAGCAACCCGAGCATGGATTATCACTCCCGATGATCTGCAAGGGCGTGCCTTCCTGGTTTATGATAATTTCCGCACCATCATGAAATGGAACCGCTCGACCTATTTCGCACTTAGCATCGGTATGATGGCAGATGCTGCTGTAGCGAAACCGGCTCAGGCCCAGACGCCTTCAGCAAGTCCGGGACAACCTGAATCAGCACCTGCGAACACATTGCCGCCGGCACCGGCAGGTAAAAATCCTTTCGGTGGTTAACGGACTTTTTCAGGAGTTTCCCATGTATCAACATAGAGACTGGAACGGCGCTTTACTGGATTTTCCCGTGAATAAAGTGGTATGCGTTGGCAGTAATTATGCCGATCACATCAAAGAGATGGACAGCCAGGTCGCTGCTGAGCCGGTATTATTCATTAAACCGGAGACGTCACTTTGTGATATCCGCCAGCCGATCGCTATTCCTGCAAACCTGGGATCGGTTCATCATGAAATTGAACTGGCAGTGTTAATTGGTACGCCGCTTAAGCATGCGAGCGAAGATCGGGTGGACAATGCTATCGCAGGTTATAGTGTGGCATTGGATTTAACCCTACGTGACCTGCAGGCCGGTTTTAAAAAGGCAGGTCAGCCTTGGGAAAAAGCCAAAGGGTTTGATGGGTCCTGTCCGATCAGCGGTTTCATTCCTGTCAGTGAGTTTGGAGACGCACAGGCTGCGGATTTACAACTCATCGTTAATGGTGAAGTGCGCCAGAGTGGTAACACCCGTGATATGTTGACCAAAATTCTACCGCTTATCGCCTACATGAGCCGTTTTTTTACTTTGCGCGCCGGAGATATCATTCTTACGGGGACGCCGCAAGGCGTCGGCCCGATGGCCGCAGGTGATATCATTCAGGCTTCGGTCACGGGTAAAAGCGTGAGCACCCGAGTAATTTGATCTATGCGGATCTGTCTCAATAAATAAAGCTGCCTCAGGATTTTTTTGGGCGGCTTTACTTGCTTCTCTGCACTAAAGTGTTTATATAGGCCCCCTTCGTTTTACTTAACCCGGATACGACCATGACTGAACCCAATTTTTGGCAGCAAAAAAAACTGTCTGAGATGACCGATGAAGAGTGGGAAGCGTTATGCGACGGTTGCGGGCAGTGCTGCTTACACAAGTTGATTGATGAAGACACGGATGAAATCTACTTCACCAACGTGGCATGCAATCAGCTGAACATTAAATCATGTCAGTGCCGTAATTATGAACGCCGTTTCACATTGGAAGAGGACTGCATCAAATTAACGCGTGAAAATCTCACCACTTTTGACTGGTTACCGCCAACCTGCGCCTATCGTCTGATCGGTGAAGGGAGGCCATTACTGCCATGGCATCCGTTGCTCAACAAGTCCTCAAAATCGGCGATGCATACGGAACGCATTTCCGTGCGTTATATTGCTGTACGCGAAGATGATGTCGAAGATTGGCAAGATCACATCATGAATAAGCCGAGTTGGGCGAAGTAACTAATTGAAGCAGATGAATAAATCCATCACTGTGAAACAACGTGGGGCGTCTGTGGGGCATAACCCGTAACCCCTGCGTTTAAATTTTCACGTCTAGCCGCCTTTTCTCACTCCTTTCAATATCCACCTTTTATACCAACCCCCCTCTCGTCAAATTCCAGCACATGCACTTATTGTTCATTCATGCTAATGGAGGAAGCCACTGCATCATTCAAGCACCTGTGGCAGTGTTGATATGCAAGAGAATTGAAGCAAATATTACTATCGTTACGCTGATGTATTACTCATGTTTTCTGTCAGATTTTGTATAAAAATATACTTTTTGTTTCATCTAATATAAGAATAGTCTGTATAATCTACTCAAATTTACAAAGTTGAATGGACGATTGACAATGAACAAAAAGAGTATTTACCTCTGTGGCACCTCACTTCTGCTTGTCGCAACATTGGCTTATGGACAGTATGGCTCATCCAGTTATCCGGATTATGTCAAAGATGCTAAGAGTACAGTAAGTTCAAAAATGTCATACAGTTACGGACTTAACGAATGCAAGGTTTCAGAAGTGACTGTCGATGAATGGGCCCTGAATTGCACAGCCAAAAATGGTAAACCCACCTTACAGTTCTCCGTTTTTCCCTCAAGCAAAGCCCCATATGATGTCGCGACATCTTTCTATCTGGTCGCCAGAAATGATGAAGCTCGCATTGGCGCTAAAGGTGGATTACTCAGTTATTTAATGATTAGCACTACGCAAGATATTCAGAACGTAAGCAAAACAAACGAAAAAGCCCCGAGCGTGTAAACACCCGAGGCCTTACCAATCATTGCTACATGAAGTGGAAGGCGATTATGTCTAATGCCATGGAATTAGTAAACAACTAAATCTGTGAAGGGTAAGCGTTTTTTACTGAGTCGCCAGACGATGCTGAATTCGATCGTTTTGAAACCCGCTGACGCGGGTTTTTACGTTTGATAAAGATGAAAAAGCGGCATTCTGCAGATGATGCATTGCCTTAGTTTCTCCCGCTGCTATGATTTGCACATCAAATTTTTGCATATCAATGGGTTCGTCCATTCAGGAAGACAACGATGAAAAAAACGTTTATTGCACTGGCCGTGTTGATGGTGGCCGGTTGTTCGGGGAAAAATCCCTATCAGCCCGCGCCGCAAGTTCTTCAGTCTGCCGTAGTGACTGAAAGCCAGACAACAAAACGCAGAGCCCAGAACAGAACAAAGCTGATCAGGATAAAGCCGGGCAGGGGAAAACTATTGTCCGTCTTCACCGGATGGATCAATGGACTGTGATTCCCTTCGAGAGAACCTGCCCACTGTATGTCCGTGTTGATGGGAAAGTCGTTGCTGCGCTGCAATTCAACGAGTATGTCGATTTGCGCCTGGTCAACGGGCAACGTAATGTCAAAGTGAGCCTTGCCTGTACAATGACCGGTCGTTCTGCTGAAGCCGTCATTAACGCTAATGGCACCCATCAGGAATATGAAACTGACAGTGGCTGGTACGGTCAGCTGCGGTTGTGGCGTACAAAGTAATAGTTGCTGTTAATATGCAGCATAAAAAAGAGGCGCCTTACAGGGCGCCTCTTCCGTTTTAAATCTTTGATAAGTTCTCAGCGACCAAATAAATCGCGACGTTTAGGTTTAACAAACTGGGCAATCAATACCAGTAAGCCGAACAGCATAAATACGCTAAATACAACGACCAGCCACTGTGGCATCCCAAGACTCAAGAATTCCCACTGTTTTTCCGCGCAATCACCAGAAGCAACAAATATGGAAGGGAACCATTTATCCAGTGGCAACCAGCTCGGGAAACGCGCCGCAAAGTCGCAGGTGGCAAATGGCGAAGGATGCAGCTGGATCATGGTGTGTTCCCATGAAAGACGGATACCTTCATACGCGCTATAAAGCCAGATCAGAATAGCGATATAGCGTAATCCGGTTTTAGGTGCTGCTGCGCCGACAATACCGGCACCCATAATGCCAAACAGCGCGCAACGTTCATAAATGCACATGACGCAGGGTTTTAATAACATGACATGCTGAAAATAAAGGGCAACGAGTTCAAGAACCAGGGCGGTCAATGTCATCAGAAGCCAGGCACCGCGCCCCTGCGAGCAACGGTTAAGGTATTGCAACATAGTTTTGTTTTCCATGCAGTAAGCTACTGGCAAGCAGTGTAAACCAATTCATCTTAGCTGCCAGCCCGTTGATTTCAAAATCAGTTAAAAATAGTGCATAAACCGCACTCTTTGGCGTCGATCAAGGTAATTTTCTTTAATCCTACGCCGTGAAGGATCGCCTGTGCTTTTCTTTCTCAACTAATAGGTTAATGTGCTGGGATCACCTCGTTAACATTGGGTAAAGCGATCCAATGCATGTTACTGAACCAGATAGTCATATCAGGTAATAAATATTGAACACAAAGCCAACCTGTCAGGGTCATGACCACGGTATAGGGCAGCGCCATCCACACCATACGGCCATAGGAGAGGCGGATAAGGGGAGCCAGAGATGAGGTCAGCAGGAACAGGAACGCAGCCTGTCCGTTGGGAGTGGCGACGGAAGGGAGGTTAGTGCCGGTATTAATCGCCACGGCCAGTAGTTCAAACTGTTGCAGCGAAATAGCGCCGCTTTCCAAGGCAGCCTTAGCTTCGTTGATATACACCGTGCCGACGAAAACATTATCGGAGACGGAAGAGAGCAGCCCGTTAAACAGATAAAATAGTGAAAGCTGATCGCTCGGCTGAGCCTGCAGAACGAAATGTACAATCGGGCTGAACAGGTGCTGCTCAATAATCACCGCAACAACGGCAAAGAAAACCGTCAGCAAGGCGGTGAAGGGCAATGAGTCCTGAAAGGCTTTACCGATGGCATGTTCATCGGTCACACCACAAAGTGCAGTAGCAAAGATAATCACTGACAAACCAATCAGCCCGACCTCAGCCAGATGAAAAGCCAGCGCTGCAATTAGCCACACGCCAATGATCGCCTGCACGAATAGCTTAATGCGTTCTTGTTTATCGCGTTTGGCACTGTTTTGCTGATCATATTTCTTAAGCACTTCAAAGACGGGGTGGGGTAATTGCGCGCCATATCCGAATAAGCGAAAACGCTCGACAAGAAAGCAGACTGCAAGGCCGCAGAAGAACACGGGTACAGAAACGGGCGATACACGCAGGAAGAAATCAGCAAATTGCCAATCCGCGGATTTGGCGATGATCAGGTTTTGAGGCTCTCCCACCATGGTCATCACCCCACCGAGTGCGGTACCCACCCCCGCATGCATCATCAAACTACGCAGGAAGGCACGAAACTGCTCCAAAATCCCCTGACGTTGTTGATCCCCGGTAAAGCTGCTGTCGTCGTTGACGTCACTGGCTTCGTCGTTGCTGGATGCCACGCGGTGGTAGATAGAATAGAAGCCAACGGAAACGCTGATCACCACGGCAATGACGGTCAGGGCATCAAGGAAAGCGGAAAGAAAGGCGGCGGCCAGGCAAAAAGAGAGCGATAACGCAATTTTGCTGCGGATATTTAACAGCAATTTCGTGAAGACAAACAGCAATAGCTGCTTCATAAAGTAGATGCCAGCCACCATGAAAATCAGTAACAGAATGACTTCAAGATTGGAGGCAATCTCTTCGCCAATGCGTTCAGCGCTGGTCATGCCTATCATTACCGCTTCAATGGCCAACAATCCGCCTGGTTGCAACGGATAACACTTCAGGGCCATACCGAGAGTGAAAATAAACTCAATTACCAGTAACCAGCCCGCCAGGAAAGGGCTGACTAGAAAATAAATCAACGGATTAATAATAAGAAAGGCAAGGATCGTCAACTTGTACCAGAACGGGGACTGGCCGAGGAAATTTTTGACGAAAGCGCTTTTATAAGTCATATCCATGCTGCTGTCGTTCTCCTGAGTGTAATGCAACAAAATCAATATAATAGGCTAGTCAGTTCGACCACCGAAGGCCAGTTAAATGAATAATTTGTTCTGTTATTGCTTAACTACGGGGAAATAGTGCCAAGCTATGCACAGTTTCAACATAAGTTCCGAAAGGCCGCTATAACATGCCATTTTCGTCTGGTATGATGAGCTGAATTACATCGCTTATAAAAAGTCCTAAACGGAACGTAAAAAACATGGTTATTAAGGCGCAGAGTCCTGCCGGTTTCGCCGAAGAGTACATCATTGAAAGTATTTGGAACAGCCGCTTTCCACCGGGAACTATTCTACCTGCTGAACGTGAACTTTCAGAATTGATTGGCGTAACACGTACCACATTACGTGAAGTTTTACAGCGACTTGCACGCGATGGTTGGTTGACAATTCAGCACGGAAAACCCACCAAGGTAAACAATTTCTGGGAAACTTCAGGATTGAATATCCTGGAAACCCTGGCTCGCTTGGATCACGAGAGCGTGCCACAACTGATCGCCGACTTGCTGTCAGTGCGCACTAATATTGCGACTATTTTTATCCGCAAAGCGATGCGTCGTAATCCACAAGAGACGCAGCAAGTTCTGGCCAAAGCGCAGGAAGTCTCTGATAGCGCTGAAGCTTTTATGGAACTGGATTATGGGATATTCCGAGGTCTGGCTTTTGCCTCGGGTAATCCCATTTATGGATTAATTATTAACGGATTACGCGGCCTATATACCCGCGTCGGCCGTTATTATTTCTCGAATCCGGAAGCGCGTAAACTGGCGATCACCTTTTATCAAAAGCTTTCACGCATTTGTGATGAGAAAGCCTACGATCAGGTTGTTGATTGCGTGCGTGATTATGGCCGTCAGAGTGGTGAAATCTGGCACAGCATGCAAAGCGCTATGCCCGGGGATTTAACCGACAAAAAACGCTAATTTATTGCACCGTTGATGTTAAAAAGGAAAGGGCGCTGATGCGCCCTTTTTTATAGTCAGAATAGAAAACGGTGATATCACAGTGCGGTAGGTCGGGGCGGGCAACGCTCCAGTAACTCCACACCACCATCTTCATTCAACTGCTCCATAAATACATCAAAGCCCCACAGACGGTGAATATGCTTCATCACTTCCCGGCGACTCTTGTCCAGGGGAGCACGATCCTGTGGGATATAACGCAATGTCAGCGAGCGGTCCCCTCGCAGGTCCACATTCCAGACCTGAATATTAGGTTCATGATTACTCAGATTGTACTGAGCGGACAGCTCCTGGCGGATCTCCCGATAGCCTTCTTCATTGTGAATTGCCGCGATTTCCAGGTAGTTATTGTGGTCGTCGTCGAGCACGGTGAATAATTTAAAGTCGCGCATCACTTTTGGCGACAGAAACTGGCTGATAAAGCTCTCATCTTTAAAGTCACGCATGGCAAAATGCAGCGTCTCGAGCCAATCCGATCCGGCGATATCCGGGAACCAGTAACGGTCCTCCTCAGTCGGTGACTGACAGATACGTTTGAGGTCCTGGAACATGGCAAATCCAAGGGCATAAGGGTTAATGCCACTGTAATAGGGGCTGTTGTACGGCGGCTGAAAAATTACGTTGGTATGGCTGTGCAGGAACTCCAGGATGAATTTCTCCGACACTTTCCCTTCGTCATACAAGTGATTAAGGATGGTGTAGTGCCAGAAAGTCGCCCACCCCTCGTTCATCACCTGTGTCTGTTTCTGCGGATAAAAATACTGACTGATTTTGCGTACTATGCGCAAGATCTCACGCTGCCAGGGTTCAAGCAGCGGCGCATTTTTTTCCATGAAATAGAGGATATTTTCCTGGGGCTCGGACGGGAAACGACGGATTTGTTCTGGCGCATCGACATTATCTTTGCGCGGCAGGGTTTTCCACAGCGAGTTCACCTGGCTTTGTAAGTAGGCCTCGCGGCTCTCTTGGCGCGCTTTCTCTTCCAGCAGTGAAATTTTTTGCGGGCGTTTATAGCGATCAACACCGTAATTCATCAGCGCATGACAGGAGTCGAGCAAACGCTCCACCTCTTCCACACCGTAGCGCTCTTCGCACTGGCTGATATAACGGCGGGCAAATAACAGATAATCCACAATCGAACTGGCATCAGTCCAACTGCGGAACAGGTAGTTGTTCTTGAAGAAAGAGTTGTGCCCGTAGCAGGCGTGTGCCATCACCAAAGCTTGCATGGTCATGGTGTTTTCTTCCATCAGATAGGCAATACACGGGTTGGAGTTGATGACAATTTCATACGCCAGCCCTTGCTGACCCTGCTTATAGCGCTGCTCGGTTTCGATAAACTTCTTGCCGAATGACCAGTGCGTATAGTTGATGGGCATACCAATACTGGAGTAGGCATCCATCATCTGTTCAGACGTGATCACTTCAATTTGGTGCGGGTAGGTTTCCAGCCGATAAGACTTTGCGACCCGATCGATTTCTTCGAGGTAAGTCTGCAGTAACTCAAACGTCCAGTCCGGTCCATCGCTCAGGCGTTTGTCATCAGTTTTATGTTCCTGGGTCTTTGTCGTCATAAGCCGCCACCCTCATTCAGTTACGGACGCAACAGAGTGCTTGATTCAGAACTCTTTCTTACTAATTTGCGCGCCTCTAGATAATCGTAGCTCAATCCGGCATTTATGCTGAATCAGTCTGAACGTATACGCTTTTTTAGGCTTTCCCACCGCAGTAAAAGGCCCGGACCGGGAATGCGAAAGGGACTGTGCCATCATTCGCCAAGGCCGCGAAACAGTCAATGCATAAACGGGAACGAGGTAATATCACCCAACATCCTTGTATCGGAATAAAATTCTGAGAAATTGCCATTTTATTAGAATTAAATAACGAAAGAATTGCGCCTTTAAACACTAATGCTAAAGAGATAATAATTATTGCCACGACAGTCACATTCCTGATTTACCGCCATGACAGCCTGAATGTTGCGCGTTATTGTTATTTTTAAGTAACTATTGAAAAAATCTTTCAGATCAAGGATAAATAATTGTGATTTACGTCACAGTTATGGCTACGGATGTTGGCAGTTTTCTTCCGTCAGGTTAATTTCCTGTGCACAGAATATTATGCTTTATATTGCCTTTGACTGGAGTCGAGTATGCGTGTGGTAATTTTGGGCAGTGGCGTTGTCGGTGTCGCCAGTGCCTGGTATCTGGCGAAGGCCGGTCATCAGGTCACCGTTATCGACAGGCAATCTGGGCCAGCTGAGGAGACCAGTGCAGGTAATGCCGGGCAGATCTCTCCCGGCTATGCAGCACCGTGGGCGGCTCCAGGCGTGCCTCTAAAGGCCATTAAATGGATGTTCCAGCGCCACGCACCGCTGGCCATTCGCCTGGATGGCAGCCGTTTGCAGTTGCAATGGATGTGGCAAATGTTGCGTAACTGCAATATGGACCACTACCAGACCAACAAAAGCCGTATGGTCAGACTGGCGGAATACAGCCGCGATTGCCTGAAAGCGTTGCGTGAAGACACAGGTATTCAATATGAAGGGCGTCAGGGCGGGACGTTACAACTGTTCCGTACCGAACAACAGTTTGAAAGTGCATCTAAGGATATCGCCGTTTTGCAGGAAGCGGGTGTGCCGTATCAGCTGCTTGAAGCGGATCAACTTGCATCTGTAGAACCGGCCCTGGCGCAGGTCGCTCATAAACTGACAGGAGGTTTACGCTTACCTAATGATGAAACCGGTGACTGTCAGCTATTTACCCGTCAGTTGGCAGAAATGGCGCGTCAGGCTGGCGTGGTATTCGAATTCAACCGCGGCGTCGATAAATTACTTGTTGAGAATGGGCAGGTGGCTGGCGTGCAGTGTGGCGCTGAGGTAGTGAAGGGCGATGCCTATGTGGTGGCCTTTGGTTCCTATTCCACCGCGCTGCTGGCAGATCTTGTTCCCATTCCGGTCTATCCGCTTAAAGGCTATTCGCTGACCATCCCGATAACCGACCCTGCTTCTGCGCCATATTCCACCGTGCTGGATGAGAGTTACAAAATTGCCATTACCCGTTTTGATGACCGTATTCGTGTCGGCGGGATGGCAGAAATTGTTGGCTTTAATACTCAGCTGGCTAAGGCGCGCCGTGAAACGCTGGAAATGGTGGTCCGGGATCTCTATCCGAACGGTGGCAATATAGAACAGGCCACCTTCTGGACCGGGCTGCGCCCAATGACACCGGACGGCACGCCGATTGTGGGTAAAACCCGCATCAAAAACCTGTTTCTTAATACTGGTCACGGGACGCTGGGCTGGACGATGGCGTGTGGTTCCGGTCAGCTGCTGGCAGACATTATGTCCGGCGTGACACCAGCCATTCCTGCTGATGACCTGGCCGTGGAACGTTACAGCGCGGACTTTGCGGCGACGCATCCGACCAGCCACAAAATGCACCCGATCGGTTAATCCCGTTTTTACTCGTTTTCTCACCTCAGATTCCGGCTACGGCCGGGTCTGAGGAGCTACCGGAGTCATTATGCCTCGCCCGATTTCCGTTACGTTGTCACTTTCTGCATTATCACAAAATCTTCAGCTTATCCGAGGATTTGCGCCACACAGTAAGATATGGTCGGTGGTGAAAGCTAACGCCTACGGCCACGGTCTTAGTCGTATCTGGAAAAGCCTCTCCGCTACCGATGGCTTTGCTTTGCTGGATTTTAACGAAGCTATTTTGCTGCGTGAATCCGGCTGGAAAGGGCCGATATTGCTGCTGGAAGGTTTTTTTAGCCCACAGGATTTGCTGCTGATTGACCAATACCGCCTGACTACGACGGTTCACAGTGACTGGCAAATTGATGCACTTAAAAAAGCCAAGGTCAGTCAGCCGGTGAATGTTTACCTGAAAGTTAATAGCGGTATGAACCGCCTGGGCTTCTTACCGTCACGTATCGAGGCCGTCTGGCAGGAGCTCAATACAATATCGCAGGTGGGGGAGATCACGCTAATGAGCCATTTTGCTCATGCCGATGGTCCGGAAGGTGTGGATGGACAGATGCAGCAGATTTTGTCTGCGGGTGAAAATATCGCGGGCCCTCGCTCTCTGGCCAACTCTGCGGCAACCCTGTGGTATCCGCACACGCATGCGGACTGGATCCGCCCCGGCATTATTTTATACGGCGTATCTCCCAGCGGAAAATGGCGGGATATTGCCGACAGCGGCCTTCAGCCAGTCATGAGGTTACGCAGTGAACTGATTGCCTGCCAGACCTTACAGGCCGGTGACCGTGTCGGATACAGTGGCAGATATCATGCAGCGCAGGCGCATCGCATTGGCGTGGTTGCCTGTGGTTACGCTGACGGTTATCCGCGTCATGCACCCAGTGGAACGCCTGTATGGATTGACGGGGTATTTACGACAACGGTGGGAACAATTGCGATGGATACGATGATGATAGACCTGACACCTTGCCCACAGGCGCGTATTGGTTCAGTCGTAGAGTTGTGGGGAGATAATCTGCCGGTTGATGATGTGGCCACTGCTGCCGGTACGCTGGTCTACGAGCTGCTGACCGCGCTGGCTCCCCGTGTACCGGTAACAATGATTGAGTAAAAGTCGATTAACCGAGGCGGGTCAGGCGTCCCGCTGAGACGTTACTGGCTCGGCGTGCGAGCAGGGCTAAAACGCCACCTGCCAGCATAACCAGCGCCAGGCTTAATTTAGGCTGTAATGGCAGGGCCATGGCAATAAAACCAAACAGCGCACCGCCCGTCATTTGTACCGATCCCACTAACGCCGATGCAACTCCCGCTTCGTTAGAAAAGGGCTCCAGTGCATAGCTGGTGGCTGGTCCAATAAGGAATGCCAGACCGGCACAGGCGCTGGCAACGGGCATCATATACAGCCATGTGGCATGTTGTGCCTCGGGATCAACCAAAGTAAGCCCCGCGATGAGCCCTGCGCAGCCTAAAAACATCAATATGCCTCCGGTCGCGAGACAAAGCGGCCTGCCCACTTTTTGGATAATACGGTTGGCAATAAAGCTGACCGCCATGATCCAGAAGCCATTTGCACCAAATACCAGTGAGAACTCGAACGGTGTCAGTCCTGCCTGACTCATCAGCACGGTCGGTGCCAGCGAGACATAAGTCAATGCCATGCCCATAGCACCCGCATTGACGGCGGCAAAGGTAATGAAACGCTTATTGAGCAAAATCCGCGCATATTGCTTGAATGGCAGTGCGCCCCCAGTCTGTGTATCCGCAGGGCGGGTTTCCGGCAGCTTAAACAGAATCAGAATCAATACAGCGATGGTGTAACCGAACAGGGCCCAGAAGGGCGCGCGCCAGCCGTAATACTGCGCGATTAACCCGCCAATCAGCGGGGCCAACGCCGGAATAATATTCAGCGTGCCGTTGAGGAATCCGTAGGCCCGTGCCGCATCGTTGCCGCTCATGCGATCACGCACGCCGCTGAAAATCACCACGGATGTACAGCAGACAGCGAGCCCCTGAACCACGCGTGAAAGCATAAACATGAGCGGTGTCACTGACGTGGCGGCAACGGCAGCGCCGATCAAATACACTACTACGCCGATAATCGCCATCGGTCGGCGGCCAAAGCGATCGACCAAAGGGCCTGCGATTAATTGGCCTAATCCCATTACAAGGATAAATAGGGAAATTGAGGACTGAATCACCTCTTCGGAACCGTTTAACCCCTGGGCAATAGCGGGAATGGCGGGAAGATAAAGATCGATCCCTAAAGGTCCCAGCAGGACAAGGCTTAGTAGCAGGAAAAGGAATTTTTGCATAGAAAACATCACTGTCCGTGTTCGAAAGGAGGCTAAGGGTAATGATTTCATCCGAGGATGGAAAGAAGTTGTTAAATGTTGGTGGTAAAATGATTAATAAAAACGGACACCCAAGTGTCCGTTCGTTTTAATCGCCAATCGGGACGCTATTTTTTCTTCCAAAAATCATCAAATACGGTCACCGGCAGTTGACGTTTGTGCTCAGTACGGGTGTACCAACCTTCGATGATGGTGGCGGATTTGTCGTCAATTTTTTTTCCTTCGAGATAATCATCGATCAGCTCATAAGTGACGCCAAGCGCGACCTCATCCGGCAGTGAAGGGCGATTCTCTTCCAGATCTGCTGTTGGCGTTTTGGTGTATAAATGCGCGGGGCAACCAAGGTAATGCAAAAGGGCTTTACCCTGACGCTTATTCAAACGGAACAGCGGGTTAATGTCAGTGCCACCGTCGCCGTATTTCGTATAGAACCCGGTCACGGCTTCTGCCGCATGATCTGTGCCAACGACGACCCCTTTTCTCATACCCGCAATGCTGTACTGGGCTTTCATGCGTTCCCGTGCTTTTTCATTACCTTTGATAAAGTCACTTAACTCAATTCCAATCGCATGCAGAGTGGCCTCGCTCGCTAATACTGCGTCCTTGATGTTCACGGTAAGAACTTGATCGGGTTTGATAAAGTCGATGGCATCCACGCAGTCGGATTCGTCAGCCTGCACGCCGTAGGGTAAACGCACGGCAATGAACTGATAATCGTTGTCCGATGTTTCCGCACGTAATTCGCTAATTGCCGTTTGGCAAAGTTTGCCGGTGAGAGTAGAATCCTGCCCGCCGCTGATGCCCAGTACCAGTGATTTGATAAAGGGATGGGCCAGCAGGTAATTTTTTAGAAAATCGACGCTGACGCGAACTTCCTGTGCAGCATCGATGTGCGGTTTAACGTGCAGAGCCTGAATAATCTCTTGTTGTAAAGCCATGACCACTCCTCCTGAAGGCAACCTGCGAGGAACTCGCGGTGCAATAAGATGTTATCAACTGGTCTAAAGCTAACTCGCTGCGGGCAAAAGGACAAGATACTGCGGAGGGTTCGGCCGAAATCTGCGCAGAAAAGTGTGCCGGCGCGATGGTGCTGTTTTAAAGAGATAAGCTGGATAAGCGAGCAAAACACTTATTTTGGCTGAATCTAAAGAACGTGTAAAAGCAGTGTAATGATTGTGGTTGTTTTCTTTTCTGAAAATAACTGTCACTCGGAACTGTCTAAAAAACCCTGTTTAAAAGGATATTGGCACCCAGGTGCTGTATATTCGTTCGAGTTTTGATTGTTGGAAAGAGTCCGTGTGTCATCGAAAGGAGTTGCCAGGCTTTATTAAGGGAACTTAATGAATGGCAGAGTTATTTTGATGAGTGCTATTAATTTGAGTAAAGCGTTGACGTCATGGCGTGTTATTTGCCTTAAGTTTATTGGGGAAGCAAAATGTTTTTTCAGGTTGTCCGTCGTTTACCCGCTTACGCCGTAGTGTGCGGTGCAGCGTTATTCAGTATCTCAAGCCTTGCAGACACCACCATTTTTACCGTACTGGACGATCCGTCCACGGCTAAAAAACCCTTCGAAGGCAACGTTCAGGCCGGTTACACCGCACAGACGGGTAACACCAGTAACTCATCACTGAGTGCTGATACCACCATGACCTGGTTCAACACCAATACTGCCAACAGTATCTGGGGTTCTGCGCGTAACACCTCGTCCTCAGGCGTACGTTCTTCCGAGAAATATCAGGCCGGTGCCCGTAGCCGTTATAATCTTGATGACAGCAACTACATCTTTGGTCAGGGTAGCTGGCTCAGCGATCGTTACAACGGCTACCGTGCTCGTGATGTCGGAACCGTGGGCTATGGTCGTCAGGTCTGGAACGGTCCAGTTCATACGTTGAATCTGGAAGCCGGTCCTGGTGTTCGTCACGACGAATTCGAGCAGGGCGGAAATACTACCCGTGCTCTGGCATATGGCTCAGGCGTTTACGGCTATAAAATCAGTGATACGGCCCAGTTCACTCAGGCTTTCTCTGTATTAGCGAATGATGAAACCACCTACAACTCAGAGACTGCGTTGAAAGTGGCAATCAACAGTCATTTCTCCCTGAAACTGGCTTATGACGTGACCTATAACACCCAGCCTCCAGCCAGCGCGCCGGATAAAACTGATACAGTGACCTCGATTAACCTGGTCTACGGAATGTAATTTCATTCCCTGTGCGGTATGCGCAATGTTGAGTAAAAAGAAAGCCAGCTGATAACTCAGCTGGCTTTTTGTTGTTAAGGCCGGAATATTTTTTACGATACAAACCTGCACCAAAAATAAGGTTTAATTCTCGACCGTCTGCTTATGGAATAATTCACGAAATACCGGATAAATATCTTCCGGTTCGCGGATATGTTGCATGGCGAAATTGCTGAACTTCTCCTGCAAGACTTCATACTCACGCCATAATGTCTGGTGAGCACGGCGGGTTATTTCGATGTAACTGTAATAACGCACCATCGGCAGCAGTTTCTGCGCCAGAACCTGATGACACAACGGCGAATCATCAGCCCAGTTATCACCATCGGATGCCTGCGCGGCATAAATATTCCATATTGCCGGGTCATAGCGCTCTTGGATCACTTCATCCATCAGTTTTAGCGCACTCGACACAATGGTGCCGCCAGTTTCCTGCGAGTAGAAGAACTCCTGTTCATCCACTTCTTTAGCCTGTGTATGGTGACGGATGTAGACCACGTCCACGTTTTTATAGGTTCTGCTCAGGAACAGATAGAGCAGGATATAAAAACGTTTGGCCATATCTTTGGTTGCCTGATCCATGGAGCCAGAGACATCCATTAGACAGAACATCACCGCCTGGCTGGAAGGCTCAGGGCGACGTTCATAATTTTTATAGCGTAAATCAAAGGTATCGATAAAGGGTGTTTTGGCGATTTTCTGCCGCAACTCGGCAATCTCTTTGCGTAGCCGTTCTTCTTCCAACAGTTGCGCAGGCTCGCTGTTCTCGACGTCGTTAAGTGTCGATTCCAGTGCGCGCAACTCCCGCTTTTTCCCTGCGGTCATCGCCGTGCGGCGGGCGAGGGAATTTTGCAGGGAGCGGACAACACTGATATTGGCCGGTACACCGTTAGAGGTGTAGCCCGAACGGTGAGTTTTGTATTCGGTCAGTTGCCGGTACTGATTTTTTTGCAAATTAGGCAGCGCCAGATCTTCGAACAGCAGATCCAGGTATTCGTCTTTGGAGATCTGGAAGGAAAACTCATCCTGACCTTCGCCATCTTTACTGGCATCTCCCTGACCGCTACCGCCGCCACCTCCGCCTGGCGGACGTTCGATACGGTCATTCTGCACGAAGTGATCGTTGCCGGGATGAACGCGGTGACGTAAGCCCCCGCGCCCCTGATGGAACATAGGCTCGTTGATATCTTCAATGGGGATCGAGACGGACTCCCCACTGTCCACGTCGGTAACCGAACGCTTGTTAATGGCCTCGGCAATCGACTGTTTGATTTGCGACTTA
>Ga0105856_1000622_pt1 | contig 17951 bp, 12 predicted proteins | sample OrgsoiDNA_201060_FD_89681 | JGI IMG/M metagenome (GOLD analysis project Ga0105856, IMG submission 89681) | Permafrost soil microbial communities from the Arctic, to analyse light accelerated degradation of dissolved organic matter (DOM) -... | ecosystem: Environmental > Terrestrial > Soil >...
GCCAAAGTGTTTGAACCTGCACCCGAGGAGATGTATGTATGGAAAGCGTGATCTTTGACCTGGAGAAGGCGTCGGTCCGCGAGGTCAACCAGTTTCTTCACGGCGCACCCGAGACGCTCGAAGGCCGGCAGGTGACGGTCGTGTCACCGAACGGCGCTCACAACCTGGCGGTCGGCGTGGATGCCCCGGTACAGGTGCTGATCGACGGACATGCGGGCTATTACGCGGGCGGCATGAACAAACACGCGACTATCATTGTGGAAGGTAGCGCGGGCACGGGCGTCGCGGAAAACATGATGAGCGGCAAGGTTCACGTGAAAGGCTTCGCGTCGAATGGCGCGGGGGCATCGGCGCATGGCGGCCTGCTCGTGATTGACGGCGACGCCGGCCTGCGGTGCGGAATCTCGCTTAAAGGTGGCGACATTGTGGTCGGCGGGTCGGTCGGCAGCTTCTCGGCGTTCATGGCGCAGGCGGGCCGCATGGTGATCTGCGGCGACGCGGGCGATGCCCTTGGCGACTCCCTCTACGAAGCCGTGCTCTACGTACGCGGTTCGGTGAAGTCCCTTGGCGCCGACGCACAGTACGAAGAGATGACCGACGCCGATGTCTCGGCGGTTCGCGATCTGCTGAAAGCCGCGGGACTGAATCACGATCCGATGTCGTTCAGACGCATTGCTTCGGCACGCACCCTCTACCACTGGAACGCCGACGCGAACCAGGAATATTGACATTCCGTTCTTCTCAGAAGGTCCCCATGGAAGCCAAACCGGTTCATTTCGCCCGGCTGCAGCAAGAAGAGTCAGCAGGTTACGACCGCAGCACGATCGACTATATCCACACCGCGGCACAGCGCGGCCTGTACGAAATCCGCGGCCTCGGTGCGAAGCGCAAGGTGCCGCATTTCGACGACCTGCTGTTTCTCGGCGCGTCACTTTCGCGTTATCCGCTTGAGGGCTATCGCGAGAAATGCGCGACAAGGACCGTGCTCGGTACGCGCTTTGCGAAGAAACCCATCGTGCTGGATATCCCGATCACGATTGCCGGGATGAGTTTCGGTGCGCTCTCGGCGAACGTGAAAGAAGCGCTCGGGCAAGCCGCGACCGCGATGGGCACGTCTACCACGACCGGCGATGGCGGCATGACGCAGGAAGAGCGCCGCTCGTCGAAGACGCTGGTTTATCAGTGTCTGCCGTCGCGCTATGGCTGGAACCCCGACGACGTGCGCCGCGCCGATGCGATAGAAATAGTCATCGGGCAGGGTGCGAAGCCGGGCGGCGGAGGCATGTTGCTGGGGCAGAAGGTCAACCCGCGCGTGGCTGCCATGCGTACGCTCCCGGCCGGTATCGACCAGCGTTCGGCGAGCCGTCATCCCGATTGGACCGGTCCCGACGACCTCTTGATCAAGATCCAGGAACTGCGCGAGATCACGGATTGGGAAAAGCCGATTTATGTGAAGGTCGGTGCAACGCGCACGTTCAACGACGTGAAGCTTGCCGTCCATGCGGGCGCCGATGTAGTCGTGATCGATGGCATGCAAGGCGGCACGGCCGCAACGCAGACCTGTTTTATCGAGAACGTTGGCATTCCGACGCTGGCGGCTGTCCGTCAGGCGGTGGACGCGTTGGAGGACCTGAACATGAAGGGGCAGGTGCAATTGATCGTGTCGGGCGGCATTCGCACCGGCGCGGACATTGCGAAGGCCCTGGCGATGGGTGCGGATGCCGTGGCAATCGGGCAAGGCATGTTGATGGCGCTGGGTTGCAACAGCGATACGTATTTCCAGCACGGCGGCCTGCATTCGGCGGCGGCTGATTATGCGGCGCTGGGTACATCGGCGGGTTTTTGCCATCACTGCCACACAGGCAAATGCCCGGTTGGCGTCACGACCCAGGATACGTTGCTTGAACAGCGCGTGCAGCCGGAAGAAGGCTCGCGCCGGGTACGCAATTATCTGAAGACGCTGAACATGGAACTGACGACGATCGCACGGGCTTGTGGCAAGCAGAATGTCCATCACCTGGAGCCTGAGGATCTGGTGGCACTGACGGTTGAAGCAGCGGCCATGGCGCGGGTGCCGTTGGCCGGTACGTCCTGGATTCCGGGTTTGACCTGAGTAGAAACACTCCGAAAACAGGCTGCGTCAGTCGAGACACGAAGGATCTTGAATCGCCGTTATCAGCAGTTCAAGAAACGCATTCACGGCCTTGGGCAACGTACGCCCGGCCATGGTCTGAACCTGAAGTGTCCGCTGATGCAACTCAGGATTGCTGATGGGCACAGCCGCCAGATTGTCCGGCTTGAGGCGGCTGCGCACCGTCAGGTAACCGACCAGCGTGACCGCTTTCGTCTGCTGCACGAAGGTCTGCAGGGCGCTCCCATAGTTGCTTACGAACACGGGCTCGAAGGTCAGGCCTTCCAGGCTGCAGGCGATATCGAATAATTGTCTGACGGTTACGCCCTCGTGAAAGATCGCAAGCGGCCATGGTTTCAGGTCGGCAAGCGAGACGGACTTCCGCTGCGCTAGCGGATGGTCTTGCGCGACCAGCGCGAAGATCGGCGCGCGCTGTGCGTAATGCACGTTGACGTCCTTTTCCGGCGCGACGCTGAAACACACGGCAATGTCGGCGGTGCCGTCGCGTACCCGCTGCGTGGCTTCGGACGGCCCATCCACATCGAGTTGAAAATGCGCCGCCGGCCAGGTCTTCAGGAAGTGCACGAACACCTGTGGCAGGAAATCCCGGGCGACCCCTTCGGAACTCGATACACGGATCGTGGCGCGACGATCCGTCGTCAGGCCGCGAATCTCCTCGGTCACCCGATCCTGCTCCATCAGGCTGCGGTGCGCATGCGCGGCCAGGAGGCGTCCCGCCTCACTTAGCACCATGCCTCGCGGCCGCCGCTCGAACAGCGGCACGCCCATCTCATCCTCCAGCTTTGCAATCTGCCGGCTCAGTGCAGACACCGCGACGAACAGCCGCTCGGACGCTTTGCTTAATGACCCGCTTCGGGCAACCTCAAGGAAATAACGCAGCGCGGTGGTTTGCATGATGCATGCCTCGTGGGAGCTTTGCCTTTTCGGCAACGGAAAGTGCCAAATATTGTCATTGTCCATAAATATCGGCGGTATCAAGATCGCGTCATCGATTTCCCGGATCAGAAGACCCAACGCCTTTGGCATGCTTCATCGGAGATAAATACGTGACACGCGAGTCCGCTATTCAAGCTGCAGCCGATCTGTACGATTCCGGCATTTTTCTCGAAGACCTGCGTCGCCGCGTGGCAATGCGAACGGAGAGCCAGGAGCCTGAAAGCGGTCCGTTGCTGCGCGCGTATCTGAGCGAGGAGATCACGCCTGCGCTAGCTGAACTCGGCTTCACTTCCCGGTTGATCGACAATCCCGCGAAGGGCGCGGGGCCGTTCCTGATCGCTCATCGGCACGAAAGCGATGACCTGCCGACGGTCCTGACCTATGGGCATGGCGACGTCGTACGGGGCTACGACGCGCAGTGGCGCGATGGCATGTCGCCGTGGCAAGTCACCGTCGCCGGCGATCACTGGTACGGACGCGGCACCGCCGACAACAAAGGCCAGCACAGCATCAACCTGGCCGCGCTCAAGGCCGTACTCGATGCACGACGTGGAAGGCTCGGCTTCAATCTGAAGCTGCTGGTCGAAACCGGCGAGGAGGTGGGCTCGCCCGGCCTGCACGCGGTGTGTGAGATGCTTCGCGACGAATTGAGCGCCGACGTATTGATTGCATCCGATGGCCCGCGTCTGGGCGCCGCTCACCCAACGATCTTTCTCGGGTCCCGCGGTGTCATCAATTTCAAGCTCGATGTAAACCTGCGCGAAGGCGGCCATCATTCGGGCAACTGGGGCGGCTTGTTGCGTAATCCCGGCGTGGTGCTGGCCAGCGCGATTGCGTCGATGGTCGATGCCAACGGGCGCATCCTCGTTGAAGGCCTCAGACCGCCTGACGTGCCGCAAGCGGTGCGGCGCGCGCTGGAGGGCATTACCGTGGGCGGCAATCCGGGCGAGCCGGAAGTCGACACAAGTTATGGCGAACCCGGCCTCACGCCCGCTGAACGTGTATTCGGCTGGAACAACATGGAGGTGCTGGCATTCCGGACCGGCAATCCCGAGAAGCCAGTCAATGCAATCCCGCCGCACGCATTCGCCTACATGCAGATCCGCTTCGTGGTCGGAACGGACTGGAAAAATCTCGAGCAGATCGTACGTCGCCATCTGGATGAACGGGGCTTTGAGATGGTCAGCGTCGAGGTGGAGCGGGGCTCGCCCGCCACGCGCGTGGACCCCGATAACGCCTGGGTGAAATGGGCCGAGCGCTCGCTTAAACGCACTACGGGGCGGGCGCCTGTGCTCTTGCCGAACCTCGGCGGCACGCTGCCCAACGACGCTTTCGCGGAGATCCTCGGCATGCCCACGCTATGGGTGCCGCATTCGTATCCCGGTTGTTCGCAGCACGCACCCGACGAGCATTTGCTTGGACCGGTCGTGCGAGAGGGGCTGCGCATCATGGCCGGGCTGTTCTGGGATCTGGGCCAACCCGGTGAATCCGAGCGCCCGGCCTTCGAGCGGAGGAGCGCCTGATGAGCACGGAATCCGTCACCACCGTTTTACCCGGCGCACGGCAACATGCCAGCATTTACAAGCTGATTGCCGCGACATCGATAGGTAACGCGCTCGAGTTCTACGATCTCGTGGTCTACGGCTACTTTGCCTCGACGTTATCGAAACTGTTCTTTCCAACCACCGATAAAACCGTGTCGTTGCTGCTGACGCTCGGGACTTTTGCTCTGTCGTATCTTGCGCGTCCGGTGGGCGCGTTCGTGCTGGGGTCGTACAGCGACCGCAAAGGCCGCAAGGCGTCACTAACGCTTTCTATAGCCCTAATGACGCTCGGAACCGGCATGGTCGCGCTGATGCCCGGCTACGCGACCATTGGCATGCTTGCGCCCATCGGCATCTTCGCGTCGCGGCTGTTGCAGGGATTTTCGGCGGGCGGTGAGTTCGGCAGTTCGACGGCTTTCCTCACCGAGCACGCGCCTGCGCGCAGCGGTTTCATGGCCAGCTGGCAGTTCGCGAGCCAGGGAGCGAGCGTACTGGTTGCATCGGCGTTCGGCGCGGTGCTGACGAGCACGCTTTCGCCGGCGCAACTCGAAGGCTGGGGTTGGCGCATCCCGTTCCTGTTCGGTCTCCTGATCGGACCGGTGGGTTGGTATATCCGCCGCAATGTAGATGAAACCCCGGAGTTCGAACGCACGGAACGGTCTGCTTCGCCCATTCGCGAAGTGATGGCCACGCAGAAGGAGCGGCTGCTCGTGTGCATCGGTTCGCTGGTGCTGACGACTACGGCAAACTATATGCTGCTCTACATGCCGACGTATGCAAGCAGGCAACTTGGGCTTGCGCCGTCGTACGGATTTATTGCGACGCTGGCGGCGGGTTTTATCGTCATGGTGCTGACGCCGATGGTCGGTCACTGGTCCGACAAGGTGGGCCGCACACGCATCATGCTGGGTGCAGGATCGGTGTTTTTCGTGACCATCTATCCCGCGTTCATGTTCATGAATGCGCATCCTTCGCTACTGACGTTGCTGGCTGCGGTTATCTGGGTCGCAGTACTGAAGGCCATCTATTTCGCGCCGATTCCCGCATTGATGTCGGACCTGTTTCCAGTCCGTACGCGTACTACCGGCATGGCGGTGGGCTACAACGTTGGCACCACGGTCTTCGGCGGTTTCACGCCGCTTGCGGTCGCTTCGCTGATCGCGGTCACTGGCAATAACCTGGCGCCCGGTCTCTATCTGATGCTCGCGGCCATCATCAGTCTCTTCACGCTGCTGTGGGCGCGAACACGCCTGAAAGTGCATTAAACCGTTGGATGAACAACTGGACATGACCGACATGAAGGATTTGCAGCAAGCCATACAGTTCTCGAAAGATCATGAAAGCCTCTGGGACCGCAATGTGAATGGCGCGTGGGGCGTGCATGTGAACGACCCGCCGCCTTGGAACCGGCTCCTGGGTCCCGTGCATGATCGTGGTCCGGTTTCCGGTGCGATTTCCGTCGATGGTCAAGTGCTCACTACATGGGGGGAGCCTGATCGCGCCGACCTGACGTTTAGCATTGCCAAGACTTACCTGGCCTTGCTGGCGGGCGTGGCGTTCGATCGCGGCTTGCTGCCGAATGTGAGCGAGCCGGTGCATATACGCGTACCGGGTATCGGATTCGATGATGAGCACAATGCCCGCATCACCTGGGCGCATCTGCTTCAGCAGACGAGTGAATGGCGAGGCGAGTGTTTCGGACTGTCGGATCAGGCGGACCACTTTCGCGCAGTGACGTTCGGTCGCGCGCCCGATGGCAAGAAGGGCGACCTGCGGCGGGTGCAGGCACCTGGAACGTATTGGGAATACAACGACGTCCGCATCAACCAGTTTTCACTGGCGCTGCTGCATTTGTTCGGGCGGCCGTTGCCGGAGGTGTTTCGCGAGGCGATCATGCAACCGCTTGGCGCCAGTGAAGACTGGCAATGGGTGGGATATGACAACGCGTGGATCGAACTCAACGGGCAACGCATGCAGTCGGTTCCGGGCGGAACGCATTGGGGCGGCGGGCTGTCGATCAGCGCGAACGATCAACTCAAGGTGGCACGTCTTTTTGTCGATGACGGGATCGTGGACGGGCGCCGGATCATCTCGAGCGAATGGCTGGCGCGCATGAAAACGCCTTGCGCGCTTGCGCCGTACTACGGTTATCTCGTGTGGCTCAATCACGAACGCCGCGTGTTTCCGAGCGTGCCGGCGTCGAGCTATTTTGCGATTGGCGCGGGCAGTTCGTTCACGTGGATTGAACCGGAGCGAAAGATGGCGGTGGTGGTCCGCTGGCTGAATTCCGCTCACGCCGACGAGTTTTTCGGGCTGGTGTTGAAGGGGGTTGATGGGGTAGTGGGACGATAAAGATCTAGCGATCATGGCACAGGGCAGGGGCGATCTGGGAAGATCACGATCGCACTTCGTCCACAGTTCACACAATATCGTACGATCTGGGCGACGACAACAAAGGAGACCGCCTTGAGATTCGTGGCTGTGATCGTTACCCTTTTTGCCCTGCTTGCCGCGCCTGCCTTCGCCGCCGATGTCGGCTTCCAGGAGGTCAAGATAGCGATTGGCGGGGAGCCGCTGCTAACGGCCGGAATCTGGTATCCGACCAACGCACCGGCGACGCCGCATTCCTTGGGAGATTCCACCCAGACCGTGGCGCCGGGCGGTCCGGTTGCCGGCCGTCGCTTGCCGCTTATTGTGATGTCGCATGGCGGAGGCGGGTGGTACGACGGCCATTACGACACGGCACTCGCCTTGGCTCACGCGGGCTTCGTGGTGGCGTCGGTTAGTCACGTCGGCGATACGTTCAATGACCAGAGCCGGGTCTTGCAATTGTGGCGGCGTCCTGCACAGCTTCATCAACTAGTGGACTACATGCTTGACGAATGGCCTTCGCATGCGCTGTTGGATCCGGGCCGCGTCGGCGCGTTTGGTTTTTCCAACGGCGGATTCACGGTGCTCGTGGCCGCAGGTGGAACGCCGGACCTTTCGAAGATCGCCCCGTATTGCGAGGCCCACCCGGATCATGACCTGTGCGAGACCCTGAAGCATGCCGGCGTGGATCCAGGCGCCGGCACGGAGATTCCTGACGGCGCCTGGATCCACGATCCGCGTATCAAGGCCGTAGTCATCGCGGCACCAGCGTTCGGCTTCGCCTTTGGCCGCGCGGGATTAAGCCACGTGCGCGCTCCGGTCCAGCTATGGCGAGCAGCCGACGTTCATCATCAGCCGCATCCCTACTATGAGGAGGCGGTACGCGCCGACCTGCCTCGAGCACCCGACTATCACGTGGTCGCTAACGCCGGTCACTACGATTTCCTGCCTCCCTGTAGCGCGCGCCAGTCCCGGAAGATGCCGGAGGTCTGCAACAGCGAACCGGGCTTCGACCGCGCAGCGTTCCATGAACAATTCAACGCGGAAGTGGTGCGGTTTTTTCAGGCAAGGCTGCGATAGATGCTCACTGACTTTCACCAGAGCAGTTTAAAGGCAACGACTATTGCGAGAAAGCACAGTAGCCAGAGAATGACGGGACCGGAGGCACCTTTAAAGCTCACTCCCGCCACCTTGAATTCAATTCTTCCGTAACTGGCGGGAAGCAACAGAACAATGAGATAAGCCAAACCGGCGGCCAACGGTGAAGTTGCTCATGGCGGCGCGCGGGGCGCTATTCAGCCTATTTCATCGCCATCCAGTGTCCGCCTGCATCTTGCTTCTGGTAGGGCGCGAAACTGTCGCCCTTCACGATGATGGTGATATACCCCACCTCGATGCGGTCACCTTTCGGGTTAAAGCCGATCGTCCCGGTTGCCCCCGGATAGTTCGTGATCTTGTGCAGGGCCGCGGCGATCGCAGCGGGCGTCGCTGACTTGCTGTCGGCGATCGCTTTCGCCGTGACGCCGACAGCGTCGTATTCGTAAACCGAATACGCTCCCGGCCCTTGCCCGTAGGCCTTCGTATAGTTGTCGACGAAGCTGTGCGCGCCGCTCAGGAACTGCGCGAGCGGTTCCGTGGTGATAATCAAGCCGTCGGCCGCCGGACCGGCGGTCTTCATCAGTGTGGGGTCGTTGGTGCCGTCGCCGCCCATCAAGGTCATCTTCAGGCCCAGTTGGCGCGCCTCCTTCACGATCAGACCGGCTTCGGAGAAATAACCGGTGTAGTAGATCACGTCTGGATTCAGCGAGGCGACGTGGGTCAGGATTGGTGAGTAGTCCATCTGACCGGGTGTGATCGCATCGCTATAGACAACGTCGACGCCGTCCTTTTTAAGGGCTTCCACGGTGTTGTCGGCGAGACCCTTGGCATAGGTCGTGTTGTCGTGGATCACCGCTGCCCGCTTCGCATGGAGCGAATTCTTGATGAAATCGGCGGCGAACGGACCTTGCTCGTCGTCACGGCCAATCGCACGGAACACGTCGTTGTAGCCCATCTCGGTCAGCTTGGGATTCGACGACGCATCCAGCACATACGGAATGCCCGCGCGGTGAAAGGTCGACAATTCCGGCAGCGCCGCGCTCGAGCAGTAGCCGCCAGCTACCGCAACGACCCCCGCATCGACGAGCTTCTGTGCCGCTTGCACGGCGGTCTGCGCGTCGCAGGCGTCGTCCTCCCGCACCAGTTCGATCTGCTGGCCGAGCACGCCGCCAGCCGCATTGATGCGGGCGGCGGCAAGCTTGGCGCCGTTGACGATGTCTGTACCGGCGTTAGCACTGCTACCCGATAGCGGCACAGGTACGCCGATTTTGATGGTCTGGCTTTGCGCCGAACCGGGGACGATGCCGGCGAGCACGGCCAGAACGGCCAAGGCCGCGATTGTCGATTGCCGCAAGGTGTGCGCGGCGCGCGGCGCGCCATTCTTCTGAGAAATCATGTTGTGACTCCTTATTGTGAAAGAGATCGGAGCGATCCGCCACACGGCGCAACGGCTGACATCAGAAGGCGTTTGGAAATGGACATCGCATGCAAGTTGTAATCTGGTAGATCAACGGCTTGGCGATCGGATGCACGGCGGGGCGACAATGAAGGCGTTTTTCTCATGATAGGTCTCGCCGCACATTTGGGCCGTATAGGGTATGCGCCTATAGAACATAGAACACCGTACAAAAAACTTCGACAAGTTCGAATTGTTCGAGGGACGAGCGGCTTTCTATTGGATCGCGATGCAACTGCATGGGACGGGCGTACGTGCTGTGCATGGGACCAGAGTGCCGCGCTTAAGCGCTAACGCCAGTCGACCGCGATGAACCCACATGGGACCAGGGTAACGCATGAGAAGCGTTGTGCCAGGAGGCGGAATCGCGGGCGTCACGGCTGCGTATTACCTCGCGAAAGAGGGCCGCGAGGTGACCGGCTGCAGCGTCATCCCGTGCTGCCCTTTATATGCCGCGACCGCTGGCGGCGTCCAGCCGTCCAGCATCTGCGATGCGAGCCGGTAGATCTCGATACCAAGCGGCCGGCATACCTCCAGCCGATCGCGCGTATCCTGCCCCCACATCGGCAAGGAGAGATCGCCGCCCGGACAGGTCGACAGCGCGCACAGCAGATCGATTTCCGCGAAAAATTCGAGGTAGTCGCCCTTCTTTGCCGAGCATGGCTTCATGAAGTATTTGTCTTCGAGATTGAGGCCCGTGCACTGGAACACGTTTAGCACGTCGTGTACGTCGTATTCGGTCAGTCCGTACGGAGCGATCGCGCGGGTGAGGTTGGAGTGGCAGTGGAAATGAAAATCCTCGCCAGTCAGCATGCGGTTCACGTAGGGATCGCAACGGGTGCCGAGCAGATCATGAACACGGCCGCCATGCTCGTCGACGCCGTAACCGGCGAGGCTGTCGTCGGTGATCGTCACCATCGGACGCAGGAACGGGAGCGTCGACCACAGACGGTCGAACGTGCTCACGTGCGCCTGCTGCAGCTGACGTGTGCGTGAGGCCCACATGCGCTCGCGCGGGTTGTGCTGGTTCCACATGTTCAGGTCAGCCACCTGCGGACCTTCGATCGTGACGATCCGGAACACATGGCCGGCTGGCACGGTCCAGGCTCGACCCGACCTGATCGGCACGATGATCGATTCGACCAGCGTGCGGGTGTCGTGCGCAGAGGCAATACGCTGATAGAACGTTTTGTCGACGTCGAGTGCGCAACCCTGGGTCGACTGGTAGGCGGCGGGGTAGTTCAGCATGGGGCAGGCTCCTGTATATGGCGGGCTGACAGGTCGCGAGCAGGCATGCCGCGGTTTCGCCGCCGTTTCGTTACGGATTCTCTTGATCCTAGCTCAGCGGCGCGTGGTGCAAAAGCCTGTCGGCTGTTTCCGCGCGCTGCAAACTCTCTGAAAGTTGAAAGCAAACGCGCGTACCCGAGAGCCGCCTGAGAATTGGAGAGTCATCTACGGCCCTAAACCGCAGTGGGCAGGGTGAACTGGAAAGTTGCGCCTCGCTCAGGCGCACCCTCGACCCACAAGCTCCCGCCATGCGACTCGACGATTGATCGGCTGATGCGAAGCCCCATGCCGGTGCCATGAGGTTTAGTTGTAAAGAACGGATCGAAAATCTGTTCCGCCAGCTGTGACGAAACGCCTATGCCGGTATCACTGACCGAAACAAGAATCTGCTCGTTTCCAGTCCGCTGCGATCTAATCACCAACTCCCGTATTCCATCAACGTCTTTCATTGCTTCGAAGCTGTTGATGATCAGATTCATCGCGACCTGCTGCAACTGCACCCGATCTCCGACGATCGGACGAAGATCGGGTGCCAGTTCCGTCTGGACCGAGATGTTGTATCGCCCTGCCTCGCCGCGCAGCAGGCCGACGGTTTCCAGAATAATCTCGCTGACAGCAAACACCTGCCGATTCAGGGCGCCTTTCTCGAACTGAGTGCGAATCCTGCCGATAATCTGGGCAGCGCGTTGTCCGTCTCTCACCATTCTGGTGGCGGCCGCCCGCGCTTCATCGAGATTCGGCTTGTCACGGTCAAGCCATCGCACGCAGGCGTTTGCGTAGGCGATAGCAGCGGCAAGCGGTTGATTGATCTCGTGTGCCAGGGAAGCCGTCAACTCCCCCATGGTGGTCGCCCGGTTAATGCGTGCGAGATCGGCTTGCGCCTGACCTAGCGCTTCTTCGGCACGCTTCTGCTCGTCGATGTCGGTGGTGGTACCAATGAATTTCAGAACCTTTCCTTCAGCATCACGCAAGACCACAGCTTGTTGGAGATGCCAGCGATAGCTTCCGTCCTGAGCGCGCAGGGAGCGGGTTTCTATTGCGAATCCTTGTCCCAAGCGCACCCCGCCCCAAAAGACCCTCGATACCGCTTCGCGATCCTCGGGGTGGACTGCGGTCATCCAGGCCTCCGGATGCGACCGGACGAAATCGAGAGTCTGACCGGAGTAGTCAAGCCAAACTTGATTCACGAAGTCCGGCGTACCATCAGGCTTGAGCGTCCAAGCGGATACAGGAAGTCGCTGCAGCAGTCCGGCCTGGAGTTGCAGATCCGAATAGAGGTGCGCATTCTCCAGTGAAATAGCGGCTTGCGAAGCCAGCAACTGCAGTAGGGCGACCCGGTCCGACGTGAAGACGCACGGCGCCAGGCTGTTCTCCAGATAGAGTGCGCCGATCAGCTTCGCCTGCCTGACGATAGGCAGGCACAGTACGGACCGCGCGCGCTTCTTGCGCACATAGTCGTCCTCCGAATACGCGATGTCGGCCGACGCATCATCGAGCAATACACGCTCGTGGGTCCGTATTGCATAGTGCAGTGCGGATTGCAGGAGGTCAGTCGGCGTGATGAGGGCTTGCCGAACCACAACGTCGATTCCGCCCGGTCCAATGCTCGCCTCCGCTTCGATCCGCGGCTCGCCGCCCCGCGCGCCATTCCGAAAGAGGATGAGCAGACCCCGCTCGGCCCCCGCATTCTCTACCGCGAGTCGTACCAGTTTCTCAATCAGCATCGGCAGGACAATCTCGCTCGACAGTGCCTGCGACACCTTGATCACCGTGGCCAGATCCAGAAGCCCCGTCGTCGCCATAATCGTGCTCGATGAGCCCGCAGCCGGCTGTTCGTCCTTGATATGCGGATACAACTGATCAAGCTGCCTGACCTTGCCATCGGCTCCCCAGTTCAGATAGCAGTGCCGGGCATCGCGCAGGTAAGCTTTGGCAGTCTTTTCGAATCCACGTGCTGCATAGAAACGCGCCGCCAGTTCATTCGCTACCGCTTCATTATTCACAAAACCGTTTTCATGTGCGCAGCGGATCGCCTTCTCGTAGAGGTGCATGGCGTCGAGGTCGCGCCCTTCAACCCGGGCAATTTCCGCGCTCACCAGAGCGGCGCGATTTTCGAAATTCTCCGGGCAATTCTCCGCCCATATTGCAAGCTGCCTGTGATGCCTGGACAGAGCCTCCTGATGCTCCTGTCGCGAGTCCCCAGTGGCAGAATCAATGGCCGCCGCCCGAGCCAGAGCGCTGTAAAAGTGATGCTCCACCACTTCAAAGAAGCAGCGCGATGTCCACAGCAGCGGTTCGGCATTCAACGACGCCTGGATTGCAGCAGCCCAGTGTCCCGCAAAGAAACGCGCCTGTAATTTCCTGATCCAGTACCGGCATTCCACCAGTGCCAAGATAGGATTCAGTGACAACTGACGCTCGAACTGAAGCTCGTCAAAGTGACCGTCATCGAATGAACCGAATTCCGTTGTCAGGCCCCGGAGTGTTCGGACCAGCGCAAGCTGCGTGGCGATCTGGTAAATGACACGGCCGAACCGCACTTTTTCTGTGAACTCGAGGCCCATCTCGGCTTCACGCTGCACCTCGGCTAAAGGATCTCCCGCAGCAAGAAGATTAGTGATCCGATTGGTATGGCCGTAGGCGACAAAAGTGAGGTCGCCGATGCTGTTCGCGGTGTCCAACGCGCGCCGCACGAGCTCTTGTCCCGTCCTGACATGTTGTCTCCAATGCATGACACCGTGCCTAAAACGCAAATAGGTGCGCGCCCGGTGGCGATCCAATCCGCGCTTCTCCCCCAGATCGCAGCCTAGCTGGCCAAACTGGAAGCCGGCCTCATAATTCCCGAAATGCGGCCCGGCGATCATGCCGAACGATACGTACGCGAAGCAGGATGCGTTGCTATTACCATGCTCGAGGCTCAGGTTGACCATCCGGCAAAGCACGAGGGCGAAAAGGTTTTCATCGGTAAACTGCGCCGGCATCAAAATCTCCGTGAAAACATCCAGAACATCGAGCACATCCGGATCGGTGATCAACGGCAAGTCAACCAGTTCCTCGATTTTCCGGGCTTCCAGCGAAGACCAGATTCGATCGTATTCGCGCGATACTTCCTCGTAGGTGGGATGTGGCGACCAATCCTTGCCGAGACCTCTCTGGTATTCGATGAATACCTCCACGCCGCGGTCACTGCGATCCAGAAGGTCGTAGAGCGTCACGCGCAAACGTGCAACCTGCGCGACATCGTGAGCACTCTTCGCCCGTTGAGCCAGCATGGAAAGACGGTTTTCCGCATCTACCATGCCTCCGGTCAGTAATTCGCATTCAGCCAGCAAATACTCGATTGCGAAGACTAGCTCGTAGTTGTGATTCCAGCTCTCGTCCGTCAGCAATCCGCGTCCGGCGCGGACGTACTTGAGTGCCGAGGCATACGCGGTTGACATCTTTGCGCGTCTTCCCGCGATGAGATTCAATTGTGCAACGCGTTCACGCTCCGCAATGGTCGTGATCAGATCAGCGCCACGGTTGAGTTGATTGACGATCTCGAAGATCCCTTCCTCAAGTTTGTCTGGAGCGGTGCGTGAGGCCATGACCATGCCGATGCGCAGATGCGTCTCTGTCCGCAATTCCTGAGAAATCAGGGAATATGCTGCTTCCTGCACACGGTCGTGGAGAAACCTGTAAGCCTCTTCGGATCGGATGATGAGGCCGGTCCGGACTGCCTCCCAAAGCTGTTCGTGTATCTCCGTGCCCGAGTCCTGGTAGACCATGCGTAGCATCGTGAAGTCGGCACTGTTGCCGAGGCACGCAAGCTGCTGCAGTGCCTTCTGCGTCTCGATGGGCAGTCGATTCAACTTCCCCACCATCAGGTCCACGACGTTGTCGGTGTAACCCTTGGCGTGAATACGATTCAGGTCCCATTGCCACTGGCCTTCGGTGTGCTCAAAGGTGAGCAATCCCTCGTCGAAGAGAGAATAGATAAACTGAATCGCGAAAAATGGGTTACCGGTGGTCTTCTCTCTGACTAATTCCGCTAGCGGGCCAGCGCGCTCCCGCTCGCAATGAAGAGAATCTACGATTGCCTCTTCCAGGTCGTGATGCGTCAGGGGCGCCAGGACGATGTCATGCACGCTCGCGCCGCTCTTGCGTATTGCTTCCAGCTTGCGCATCAGCGGATGGCTCGGGGCCACTTCGTTATCGCGATAGGCGCCGATCAACATCAGATGTTTCACGTCTGGATGCGTGAGTAGATCCTCCATCAGATCTAGCGTGGCCGCGTCAAGCCATTGCAGGTCGTCGAGAAACAGAGCGAGCGGATGCTCCCGCGTGAACACGCTGACAAGTCGACGGAACACCAGTAGGAAGCGCCTTTGCGCATCCTGTGGTGGAAGTTCAGGGACCGGCTGCTGCTCGCCGATGATGTACTTCAATTCCGGGACGAGATCCACCATCAACTGGGCATTCGGACCCAGCGCCTCCCTGAGCGTCTCGCGCCAACGACCGACCTCTGCTTCGTTCTTCGCCAGGATCGGACGGATGAGGCTCTGGAACGCCGGCGCGAGGGTCGCATACGGTATGTCGCGCTTGTACTGATCGAATTTGCCTGATGCAAAAAATCCCCGCGGCGGCACGAGCGGTTTATGCAGTTCGTTGACGACCGAAGACTTGCCAACGCCTGAATAGCCGGAAACCAGAACGAGTTCTGGACAGCCTCCCGCGACGACGCGATCGAAGGACGCCAGCAGCGTGTTGATTTCGGATGCTCGCCCGTACAGTCTTTCGGGAATCAGCAGCCGGTCCGGCCGGTCGTGCTCACCAGGCCCGAACTCATCGATCCGTCCGTCCGATTCCCACTCTTTGAGACAGCGCTGAAGATCCCGCTCCAGGCCCACTGCCGTCTGGTATCGCTCTTCGGCGGTTTTGGCGAGCAACTTCATGATGATGGACGAAACCGCAAGTGGAACATCTGGCGTCCTCTCTCCGGGAGGCAGTGGCTGTCTTGCAATATGGCAGTGCACCCATTCCATCGGATCGGAACCGTTGAACGGCAGGCTGCCAGTCAACATTTCGTAAAGCGTGACGCCCAGAGAGTAGAGATCACTGCGAGAGTCGACCGAGCGGTTCATGCGCCCAGTCTGTTCAGGGGACATGTAGGCAAGTGTGCCGGCGATGATTTCGGGCGGCACGGGCGGCAAGCGCTCGCGGGGAAGCCGCGACGCGATGCCGAAGCCGGTGAGCCACACGTGACCGGTGTCGTTGACCAGTGCGTTGGCAGGCTTGACGTCTTTATGGATGAGCCCTTGCCGATGGACCTGGCCCAGTGCTGCCGCCAGACCGATGGCGATGCGCAGGAAGCGAGTCAGATCGAGCGGGTGTCCCCTGTGCTGCTCGATTACCCGATCCAGCGGTTCACCGCCTGGGTCCTTGAGAATGAGGACCGCGCGGCCCTGGTAACGCGTCAGCGCGAGCGGCTGGGCGGTCCATGCCGTATCGAGGTCGGCCGCGAGTGACCATTCGTGTTCGAGCCGCCGGAGGCTCTGGGGTGACGGATGATCAGCCGCGAGCGCCAGCGCCAGAATCGGCATCTGGTTGCCGAGCTGTCTGCCGCGGTAAAGGGTGAAGTCCGCCTCCTCGCGAAGCGGCTCTAACATGTACTCGGAATCCTCTGCCATAGAGAACACTCAAGTTGTCAGGAAGAAAGGCCGCATTTCTCCCAGAGAAGAACGGGCCCACAAAATTCCGTAATTGTGGGCAATCTTCTTACCAATTCTGAGGAGGCGCCTATGTTGGGCAGGCGCGTTTCCCCGTTGCCAGACATAAAGAGTGTCTCATACCGATGCGCAATCGGTGGATATAGGTCGGCCTCTGATTTCGGCCGACTGCGCACATCGACGGACGGCCGTTTTGAGTCGCGGAGCGGTCGTCTGCATATCCCCTGCAATTGTGGTGTGAAGATCCCCTTCTTGGCTGGACAGGGTCCAACGGTTTCCTCAGCTCTCAAGCTCAATACGATATCGCAGTGTCTCAGCGAATCCATACGCCGCCGGCTTTGCAAAACGCTCGACTAACACACCGTCGCAAGCAGCGATGACCTTCTGCGAGGCTATGTTGTCAGGATCAACGGTTAGCTCGACGTACGCCAAGCCTTGTCGCCTCGCTTCGCTTAGCATTAATTCGAGCGCCTGCTTGGCGTAGCCATTGCCTCTCTTCCACGGCACGATTGAGAAGCCGATATGGCCGAGCACATGGGGCGGCAATTCGGCGGTTCTAGCTTGCCATCGAAATCCGATCGCCCCGCTAAATTCGCCGTCCCAGATCCATCGAACAATGCCAGGCAGACGGGCGATGGTGGAACCATCGGGCAAAGGAATCGGTCCCCCCGAAGCGGTCGTATCCTCCAGACCATCGACAAACGCGTCCGCGTCCGTTTTGATTGCGTGTAATTGTTCGCGCTCATGCCAGCCGATCGTTATTCTGTGGCCTCTTTGGGCAGGTCCACCATGACCTCATTGGCGCCGGCCACGTACAACCGCTTGCCTTGTCGTGGGTAGTCACAAACGTCGTGCTCCAGCCTCTGGCCGGCGACGATAAGCACGAGAGGGACGTGACCCGTATTCGATAATGTATGTGCAGCACCTCCGCGTGCAAACCCCATGAAGTCTCCCGGTCCGACTTCATGCACCTGGTCGTCGATAGTCGCCTCACCATTGCCAGAAAGGATATAGATACATTCTTCTTCGTAGAGGTGCCGGTGATATTCGGTGGACTCGCTTCCTGGCTGGAGCGTTATGAGGTGAAAGCCAAATTGGCTGAGCCCGGTCATGTCGCTAAGCGACCTCTTGAGGCGAACCGCTCTTTCATTCAACGAATGGACGGAGCGTTGGGGCTCCATTGCGTCGATTTCGGTTGCCTTCAGCAGTGCGCGTGGTTGCTTCGACACTTTCGCCTCGCTTTTGACGGGTATTGCCTTTGATGAAAGCCTGTTTAGATTGTTCACAATTTTGCCCAGTTCAGTATTTCGTAACCAAGAGATAACCCAAGATGAACCCGTCACCTTAGTTGCCGCTAACCGGGAAGTCTCGCACAGCACGTCTGGCAAGCGCGCGCCGAA
>Ga0105856_1000625_pt1 | contig 17834 bp, 17 predicted proteins | sample OrgsoiDNA_201060_FD_89681 | JGI IMG/M metagenome (GOLD analysis project Ga0105856, IMG submission 89681) | Permafrost soil microbial communities from the Arctic, to analyse light accelerated degradation of dissolved organic matter (DOM) -... | ecosystem: Environmental > Terrestrial > Soil >...
AAAAAAGTTATAAATTAATCTCACTTGGATTAGAAAATCAGCAATCATTGCTTAAGCATATCGGTTTGGGAGAGTTAAATACTGTTTTTTCTGATACCACAGACGGGCTTCGCATAACTTTGAATAACGGAAGTATTGTTCATTTACGGCCTTCCGGTAATGCTCCTGAACTACGCTGTTACGCGGAGGCGGATTCTCTTGAGCAAGCTCGGCACATCGTTGATATTGTGCTCGAGAGTATCAAAAGGCAAAAATGAATAATTTCTTTTTCCTTATAAATATACTAATCAGTGTGTTTATTGAAAATGAATAATATAGTCATTTTTATTTTATGACTATTTATATTGTGAGGGATAAATGGATAATATAGATAATAAGTATAATCCGAAAATGTGTAATATTTTATTGGCCACTTCAGACCTGTTGTTTTTTAATGTGGCTTTGTGGCTCTCTTTTGGTTGTGTATATTTGATTTTCGACGATGTTCAGAGATTTATTCCGCACGAGCAATTCGAAGGAAAGGTTATTTCCCATCTTATCTTATCACTGATTTGTGTTGGTTGGTTTTGGATACGCTTAAGACACTATAATTACCGCAAACCTTTTTGGTATGAACTAAAAGAAATTTTTCGCACTATAATAATCTTTGCCGTCTTTGACTTAGCTTTGACTGCTTTTACAAAATGGCAATTTTCGCGTTACATTTGGGCTTTTTGCTGGATGTTTGCGCTAATTCTTGTGCCGTTATTTCGTGTATTAACGAAGAATTTATTAAACAAGTTAGGGATATGGAAAAAGAAAACCATTATCTTAGGGGCGGGGCAGAATGCCAAGAGCGCCTACAGCGCGCTGCAAAGCGAAGAAATGTTGGGTTTTGATGTTATTGCTTTTTTTGACGCAGATTCAATTAATGAATCACTTGATGGCCTGCCGATAATTAAAGATCCCGAGGTTATTTGGAGTCTAAATAGTAGCGGAGAAATTCATTATATTCTTGCCTATGAATATACCGATTTGGACAAAACTCAGTTTTGGATGCGCGAACTATCTAAGCATCATTGTCATTCCGTTACGGTTATCCCTTCATTTCGCGGGTTACCTTTGTACAATACAGACATGTCTTTTATCTTCAGCCATGAAGTCATGCTTTTGAGAATCCAGAATAATTTAGCAAAGCGCTCGTCTCGTTTTCTGAAACGAACCTTTGATATATTTTGTTCAATTCTGATTCTGCTTATTGCATCCCCATTGATGATCATTCTTTGGTATAAGGTTACCCGTGATGGGGGGCCCGCCATCTATGGGCATCAGCGTGTAGGACGCCATGGAAAATTATTCCCATGTTACAAATTCCGTTCAATGGTGTTGAATTCTCAGGAAGTGTTGAATGAACTTTTAGACAAGAACCCTGAAGCGAGATCTGAATGGGAAAAAGATTTTAAACTAAAAAACGATCCCCGCATTACAGCCGTAGGGCGCTTTATCCGTAAAACTAGCCTTGATGAGTTACCTCAATTGTTTAATGTCGTAAAAGGGGAGATGAGTTTGGTAGGTCCTAGACCGGTCATCATGGCTGAGCTCGAACGCTATTGTGATGATGTTGATTATTATCTGATGGCAAAACCCGGCATGACAGGCCTATGGCAGATAAGCGGTCGTAACGATGTTGACTATGATACCCGTGTCTACTTTGATTCATGGTATGTCAAAAATTGGACTCTCTGGAATGATATTGCCATTTTATTTAAAACGGTCAGAGTCGTACTTCGACGTGACGGCGCGTATTGATGTAGCCATTTTGTTTAGTACTTAGGCAATGAAGACATGCATGTAACTCGATTGCATCAATAGTTACCTTCTTCCCTATGACCTAGGTTAACATAGTTTCAGTTAAACCCGCCGGCTCAAGCCCGGCCGGGTAACCACACCTGACAGGAGTAAGAAATGTCCAAACAACAGATCGGCGTTGTCGGTATGGCGGTCATGGGCCGTAACCTGGCGCTTAACATCGAAAGCCGCGGTTATTCCGTTTCCATTTTTAACCGTTCCGGCGACAAGACTGATGAAGTTGTCGCTGAAAACCCGGGTAAAAATCTGGTCCCGCACTACAGCGTTGAAGAGTTTGTTGACTCGCTGGAAAAACCACGCCGTATCCTGCTGATGGTGAAAGCTGGCGAAGCGACAGATAAAACCATCGCATCATTGACTCCGCACCTGGATAAAGGTGACATCCTCATCGATGGTGGCAACACCTACTATAAAGACACCATTCGCCGCAACCGTGAACTGTCTGAGCAAGGTTTTAACTTTATCGGCACCGGTGTTTCCGGTGGTGAAGAGGGCGCATTAAAAGGACCATCCATCATGCCTGGTGGTCAGAAAGAAGCTTACGCACTGGTTGCTCCAATCCTTGAGCAAATCGCAGCCCGTGCTGAAGATGGCGAAGCCTGTGTGGCTTACATTGGCGCTGACGGCGCTGGTCACTACGTTAAAATGGTTCACAACGGCATCGAATACGGTGACATGCAGCTTATCGCTGAAGCCTATTCCCTGCTGAAACAGTCTTTAGGTCTGAGCAATGAAGAGTTGGCTAGCACCTTCGTTGACTGGAACAAAGGTGAACTGAACAGCTACCTGATCGACATCACCAAAGATATCTTCACCAAGAAAGACGAAGAAGGTAAATATCTGGTTGATGTGATTCTGGATGAAGCGGCCAATAAAGGTACGGGTATATGGACCAGCCAAAGCTCTCTGGATCTCGGCGAACCTCTAACGCTGATCACTGAGTCTGTATTTGCCCGCTACCTCTCCTCTTTGAAAGATCAGCGTGTTGCAGCCTCTAAAGTTTTGACAGGCCCAACGGTTAAGCCTTTTACTGGAGACAAAGCGGAGTTTATCGAGAAAATCCGTCGTGCGTTGTATCTGGGTAAGATCGTCTCTTATGCTCAGGGCTTCTCACAGCTGAAAGCGGCTTCAGAAGAGAACCACTGGGACCTGCATTACGGCGAAATTGCTAAGATCTTCCGCGCTGGTTGTATCATTCGCGCTCAGTTCTTGCAAAAAATTACCGATGCTTATGCTGAAAACGCGTCCATTGCGAACCTGTTGCTGGCACCGTACTTCAAAAATATTGCTGACGAATACCAGCAGGCGCTGCGTGATGTGGTCTCTTATGCCGTTCAGAACGGCATTCCGACCCCAACATTCTCCGCTGCGATCAACTACTACGACAGCTACCGTTCAGCGGTGCTGCCTGCTAACCTGATCCAGGCACAGCGTGACTACTTCGGTGCACATACCTACAAACGCACTGACAAAGATGGCGTATTCCACACTGAATGGTTGGATTAAGTGATTCCTGCCAGTTTTGATTAATATAAAAACGACCCTATAAATGGGTCGTTTTTATTTGCTTCGGATACGAGAACATGTATAGGGGCCCTATTAACTGTCGTTGAACATTGAATGTCCGCACATGTGTCAAATTTCGGTACAATCTGATCTAAATTACAGAGTTTAAGTTAGGTATTTACGAAAGCTCCAGTTTATAATTGCATTACGCAGACAATTGCTTATTTTTTTTGCTTAGGGTGAACATGAATTTAGATAACAATAGTGTGACGAGAGAGCGTAACAGTCAGGTAGATGAATCCATTGATTTAATTGATCTTTTCATGCAGCTTTGGCGTGGGAAAATCACAATCATTATTTGTGCTATTTTAGCGATTGCCGTTGCCATTGTTTATTTATCTGTTGCTAAAGAAAAATGGACTTCTGAAGCAATAGTAACCTATCCAGACTCCGGGCAGGTGGCTAACTATACTAATGCTATGGGGGTGCTTTATAGCGGGACTCCCGCCATAGCTGATGTACAACAGCGCTTTTTTGGCCGCTTTAACTCAGCGATGTCTGCTCTTTCCGAGCAACTGGATAATCAAGCTGAACCCGAGAAGCTCATCATAGTACCAGCAGTGAAAGATCAATCGGTGCCGCTTAAAATAAGCTATACCGCTAATAATGCAGCTGACGCGCAGAAGACGCTTACAAACTATATTCAGCAGATCAATAAGCGTGTCGTAAATGAGTTAGATGATGACTTACAGAGCAGTATTAATTCTAAAATTGGGGATTTGAAACAGGACTTAGCCACCAAAGAGAAAGTAGCTCAGGAGAAGAAGGACAAACGTTTGGCAATCCTGAATCAAGCTTTGATCGTTGCTGAGCAATCAAATACTAAGAATACAATTGTGCAACAAGCTGAAACACTCTCTGAAGATACCCTCTTTGCGTTAGGTAGTGATGCGCTTTCATCGATTATAAAGAATGAAGCCACGCGGCCACTTCCATTCGATGAGTCGTACTTTAATGCCCGTCAGTCACTTTTGGCAATTAGCGCGTTGAAATCCAAGCCTGATTCTACCTACTCTTTCCGCTACGTGATGAAACCAAACCTGCCTATCCGCCGTGATAGCCCGAAAAAGGGGATTATACTGGTGCTCGGTGCGTTAGTCGGCATCATTCTTGGCGCTGGTGTTGTGATGGGCCGCAATGCTTTGAGAAATTATTCGCGTTAGTTCTAATTTATGTGAGTATAAAAGGCCGGTTTATTCAATAAACCGGCCTTTTTGCTTTCTGAAACGAAGTGGAGTTACTTCTTATGCCTCTGACGCAAATTCTCAATTACGGCACTGAAATTAAGATCCTGATCCTGCAACAGAACCAGCAGGTGATACATTAAATCAGAAGCCTCATTGGTCAGTTCGAAACGGTCGTTGACGGTGGCGGCCAGTGCGGTTTCCACGCCTTCTTCACCGACTTTCTGCGCAATACGCTTGGTGCCACTGGCGTAAAGTTTTGCTGTGTACGAGCTTGCCGGGTCAGCATTTTTTCGTGATGCCAGCAACTCTTCCAGTTGGAACAGGAATCCCCAGTCGGTAGCGGCAGGGTGGAAGCAGCTGTTATTGCCTTTGTGGCAGGTTGGGCCAATTGGATTGACCAGAGCCAGCAGGGTGTCGTTATCGCAATCCGGGTAAATGCTTACCAAATCGAGGTAATTGCCTGAGCTTTCGCCTTTGGTCCACAGACGCTGCTTAGTACGCGAATAGAATGTCACTTTCCCTGATGACTGCGTCACGCCCAGCGCTTCCTGATTCATATAGCCCATCATCAGCACTTCACCAGACACCGCATGCTGCACGATAACGGGCATCAGGTTATCCACTTTTTCCCAATCCAGCTGATTAATCTGCTGTTCGGTCAGTCGACTGTTGTTCGAAATTTCATTACTCACAAGCGGATCTCCACGCCATTTTCGGCCAGGAAGCTTTTCAGCTCACCGATATTAATAATTTGTTTATGGAACACGGAGGCCGCCAGGGCACCGTCAACGTTAGCTTGCTGGAAAGCATCCAGGAAATGCTGAGGCGTTCCCGCACCGCCGGAGGCAATCAGTGGCACACGGCACTCCTCACGCATCATTTGCAGCTGCTGCAAATCATAGCCGTTACGCACGCCGTCCTGATTCATCATATTCAGTACAATTTCACCGGCGCCGCGCTCCTGAACTTCCTTCACCCAATCCAGCGTCTGCCAGGTGGTGACTTTGGTACGTGCTTCATCGCCGGTAAACTGGTGAACCTGATACGTTCCTGACTCTTCATCATGCCAGGTGTCGATACCCACCACGATGCACTGTACGCCGAAGCGATCGGCCAGACGGCTTATCAACGTCGGATCAGCCAGCGCTGGCGAGTTAATAGAAATCTTATCCGCCCCAAACTGCAGGATCTGCGCAGCGTCTTCCACGCTCTTGATACCACCCGCCACACAGAAGGGAATGTCGATCACTTCTGCCACCCGCGACACCCAGCTTTTATCTACTACGCGCCCGTCAGATGAGGCGGTAATATCATAAAACACCAGTTCATCTGCGCCTTCTTCGGCGTAGCGTTTTGCCAGTGGCACGATGTCGCCGATGATCTCATGATTGCGGAACTGCACGCCTTTCACGACCTGGCCATCTTTTACGTCCAGGCAGGGTATTATCCGTTTTGCCAGCATGAAATTGCCTCCGTCACGCTAAATTTACCGTCAAGCAGGGCGCGCCCGACAATCACGCCTTCTACGCCGCTGTCACGCAGCTGGGCAATATCATCCAGCGAACCGATACCCCCGGAAGCCTGAAAAGCGATCTGCGGATAACGTGCCGACACTTCGCGGTACAGTGCGACGTTTGACCCCGCTAGGGTGCCGTCGCGGGAGATATCAGTACACAGCACGTGTTTCAAGCCAAACGGTAAATACTGTTCGACGATTTGCTCCAGCGTCGCATTAGAATTCTCCTGCCAGCCGCTGATGGCAACATTTTTGGTGCCATTGGCATCAATGCGTACATCGAGCGCCAACACCAGCGCGTCAGCACCGAAACGGTTGAACCACTTCTGTACGGTGTCAGGATCTTTAACCGCGGTTGAGCCAACGACGACGCGGGTTGCACCCGCGGATAGCAAAGCTTCTACGTCCTGTTCATTACGGATGCCGCCGCCAACTTGTACCGGTACAGTTACCCCGGCCAGCAGTTTTTGCAGCAGAGGGATCTGGCGCGCCGCCGGATCTTTGGCACCGGTCAAATCCACCAGATGCAGTACTTCGGCCCCCTGACGCTGATAATCCTGTAAGCGTGGCAGCGGATCGCTGCCATAGTCGCGCTGCTGACCGTAGTCACCCTGATGCAAACGTACCACGCTGCCGTCGATCAAATCCAAAGCGGGAATAATCATGGTGCTTACATCTCCAGAAAGTTTTTCAACAACCGTGCGCCAGCGGCACCGGAACGCTCCGGATGAAACTGCACGCCGAAGAAGTTGTCTTTTGCCACGGCGGCGGTGAACGGCTCGCCGTACAGCGTTTGAGCAATGGTGTTTTCGCATATTGGCATCGCATATCCGTGGACGAAATAGAAATACGCGTTCTCGTCGATACCGCGGAACAGATGGCTGTCCGCATTGGCGATCACCTGGTTCCAGCCCATATGTGGCAACGGTAATCCGCGATCCTGCATGCGTTCTACTGGCTGGTCGATAATTCCGAGCGTTTTAATGCCGCCATTCTCATCGCTGCCTGAGCCTAATAACTGCATTCCGAGGCAGATACCCAGCACCGGCTGGGTACAGGCTTTAATCAGCTCGATCAGGTCACGCTGCTCGAGCTGTTCCATGGCCGCACGCGCCGTTCCCACGCCAGGTAAAAACAGCTTGTCGGCTCGCAGCACAATCTCCGGGTCACGGCTTACGTCGGGTTCATAGCCCAGACGCTGCACGGCATATTTCACCGAGGAGAGATTGGCACAGCCGGTATCAAGGATGACAACGTTCATCACAGCACTCCTTTCGAACTCGGCAGGGTGTTGCCGTCCACGCGGATCGCCTGGCGCAACGTGCGGCCAAAAGCTTTGAACAGACTCTCAACGCGATGATGGTCGTTCTTGCCTTTGGTGCGCAAATGTAGCGTACATCCCATGGCATAGGAGAGAGAACGGAAGAAGTGCTCGACCATCTCGGTGCTTAAGTCTCCCACGCGCTGATAGTTGAACTCCGCTTTATATTCGAGGTGCGGGCGCCCAGAAATATCCAGTGCGCAGCGCGCCAGACATTCGTCCATCGGCAGAACAAAACCGAAACGGCCAATGCCGCGTTTGTCACCCAGCGCTTTGTTCAGGGCTTCGCCCAGCGCCAGACCGGTATCTTCCACCGTGTGGTGATCGTCGATATAGAGATCGCCTTGACTTCGATGTTCATGCGGAAGCCGCCGTGCGTGGCGATCTGATCCAACATGTGGTCGAAGAAGCCCACGCCGGTGCGGATTTTACTTTCACCTTCTCGGTCGAGCCAGACGTCCACGTCAATGGAGGTTTCACGTGTTACACGTTTTATGTGTGCGTGGCGATCGCGCTGCGTCAGCTGAGCGGCAATCGCCGGCCAGTTTAGCGTGTCGCGCTGGTAGCGCAATCCGGCGATGCCCATATTGGCCGCCAGCTGAATGTCGGTATCCCGGTCACCAATCACATAACTGTTCGCGACATCCATCAGGCCGCTCTCCAGATAGCCTTTCACCAGTTCGGTTTTAGGCTTGCGACAGGCGCAGTGGTCAGCAGGCAGGTGAGGGCAGATCAGCACTTCGTCGAATATCACACCCTGTGAGGTCAGGATCTGCATCATCAGGTTGTGCGGCGGGTCAAAGGTTTCCTGCGGGAAACTGGCGGTGCCCAGACCATCCTGATTGGTGATCATCACCAGTTTGAAACCTGCATTCTGTAATGCCAGCAGCGCGGGAATGACACCCGGCTCGAGTGCCAGTTTATCCAGACGGTCTACCTGAAAATCTTCAGGAGGTTCGGAAATCAGCGTACCGTCGCGGTCGATGAATAAGATCTTTTGTACTAACGGGCTCTGGCTCACATCGGCTCCTTGCTTGGGGCGGTTTCGTTATTCGTGTTGGTGGCAGGCTGGCCTGCACCCGGCAGCGGTTGCAGCGCATCGATCACCCGCTGGCACTCTTTGCGCGTACCGACAGTAATGCGTAAACAGCCGGAAAGCCCCGGTTGTTTGTTCTGGTCACGTAAGATAATGCCCTGGTCCCAGAGGGTTTTAAACACCTGACTGGATGCTGTAAAACGCGCCAGCACGTAGTTGGTCTCGCTGGTGAAGACCTGCTCCACACATTCACAACGCGTGAGCTGCTCTTTCAGCCAAGTACGGGTTGCCCCAATCTCTGCCACGCGCGCGCGCATCCCGGCCAGGCCTTGGTTGCTCAACGCCTGTGCAGCAATATCGGCCACCGGCGTGGAGAGCGGATAAGGCGCGATCACTTTCATTAACAGCGCAATCAGTTCGCTGTTCGCCAACGTAAATCCACAGCGTAACCCGGCCAGCGCAAAGGCTTTAGACAGGGTGCGTAAAATAGCGAGGTGTGGATATTCCTGAAGCCAGCCGGTAACGGAGGCCTGTGGGCAGAACTCAATATAGGCTTCATCGATGGCCACAATGGCGCGGCCGCGAGTCATCTCCAGTACCGCGCGCAGCGCGGCCGGATCAATCAGATTGCCGGTCGGGTTGTTCGGGCTGCACACATAGACCAGCTTGACGCCGTCGAGCGCGGCTTCTATCGCCGGTAAATCCAGCGACCAATCCTCTTTGGCCGGCACGGTACGGCTTTCGACGCCGATGGTTTCAGCACTGACGCTGTACATGCCGTAAGTGGGTGGGCAATAAAGGATGGCATCTTTGCCTGGTTCGCAGAAAGCCCGGATCAACAGCTCAATCCCTTCATCTGCGCCACGGGTGACCAGCACCTGCTCTTTTGCCAGCCCGGCGTACGCGGCATAGCGTTCAATCACCAGCGCGGGCTGACACTCGGGGTAACGGTTGAAGGTTTGCGCCGTCAGTTCGAACTGTGGTGCAATCGGGTATTCGTTGGCGTTCAGCCACACGTCGCCATTACCACCGAGACGACGGGCCGACTGATAAGGCGTCAGGTTAAGCACATTCTGACGTGCCAGTGCCTGAACGCTCAGATTTTTTTCGTTGCTCATAACCCTTGCTCCTTCAGTACGTTAACGCGCAGCGTCACGGCATTCTTGTGTGCGGTCAGCTGTTCAGCTTGTGCCAGCGTTTCAATAGTGGTCGCCAGGCCAAGTAAACCCTGCGGGGTGAGCTGCTGTACAGTCATGCGCTTTTGGAAATCGGCCAGCCCGAGGCTGGAGCAGGTAGCGGTATAACCGTAGGTCGGCAGGACGTGGTTAGTCCCTGACGCGTAGTCTCCGGCGGATTCCGGTGACCAGTCACCGAGAAACACTGACCCTGCGCTGGTGATACTGTCGACCAGGACCTCCGGCTGACGGGTTTGCAGGATTAAATGCTCGGGGCCATAGGCATTGCTGATTTCAATACACTGTGCCAGATCTTTAGCCACAATCAGGCGGCTGCTCTCAAGCGCCTGACGCGCAATCTCTTTACGCGACAGCTGTGCCAGTTGGCGTTCCACCGCCTCACCCACGGCATTAGCCATCTCGATACTCGGGGTGAGTAGAATCACCTGAGAGTCCGGACCGTGTTCCGCCTGTGACAACAGATCCGAAGCCACGAAATCAGGGGTTGCGCCGCTGTCAGCGATCACCAACACTTCAGACGGGCCAGCTGGCATATCGATGGCGGCGCCATTGAGGCTCTGGCTTACCTGACGTTTGGCTTCTGTAACATAGGCATTACCCGGCCCAAAGATTTTCGCCACTTTGGGTACGCTTTCGGTACCGAACGCCAGCGCGGCAATCGCCTGCGCACCACCCAACTGATAGACCTCAGTGACACCGCACAGTTTGGCGGCATAGAGAATTTCATCGGCAATCGGCGGTGGCGAACATAAGGTCACGCGCTGGCAACCGGCAATGCGAGCCGGTGTCGCCAACATTAATACGGTCGATACCAGCGGGGCGGAACCGCCCGGAATATACAGCCCGACGGACTGAATCGGGCGAGTTAGCTGCTGGCAACGCACGCCCGGCTGGGTTTCGATATCCACTACCGCCAGTTTTTGCGCTTCGTGGAACGTGGTGATGTTACGCACTGCGTGCGCCATCGCCTGTTTTACGTCATCGCCCAAACGCGCGGATGCCGCGTCAATCTGCTGCGCCGTGACGCGGATATCAGCCACATCAGTCTTATCAAAGGTTGCACAGAACTCACGCAGGGCGCTGTCGCCCTCGCTGCGCACGCGGCGCAGGATCTCAGTGACCGACTCGGTGATACGGTCTGAGGCCGAGATTGCCGGGCGGGTCAGCAACGCGCGACGCTGCTGCTCGTCGCACTGCTGCCAGTCAATCGGGGTGGAAAACGCGTTTGGCTGCATGGCCTTACTCCATCATTTTTTCGATTGGCAGGACCAGAATCGAACTGGCACCTAACGCTTTCAGTTTTTCCATGGTTTCCCAGAACAGGGTTTCGCTGCTGACCATGTGCATCGCCACGCGTTGCTGATCGCCTGCCAGAGGTAAAATAGTAGGGCGCTCGGCACCCGGCAGCAGGGCAATGATTTCGTCCAGGCGCTCACTTGGCGCATGCAACATAATATATTTTGACTCACGTGCCTGAATGACGCCCTGAATACGGGTCAGCAGGCGGTCAATCAGCAATTGTTTTTCCTGCGGCATCTCGCCATCGCGCTGAATCAGACAGGCTTTCGAGCGGTAAATCACTTCGACTTCGCGCAGACCGTTGGCTTCAAGGGTGGCACCGGTGGACACAAGATCACAAATCGCATCGGCCAGACCGGCACGCGGGGCGACTTCGACGGAACCGTTGAGCAGGCAAGACTTGAATTCTACGCCTTGTTTATCGAGATATTGCTTGAGGATGTGCGGATAAGAGGTGGCGATACGGGATTTTTGCAAACTTTGCGGACCGGTATAGTCACAATCCAGTGGCGTTGCCAGCGACAGGCGGCAACCGCCGAAATCTAAACGGCGCAGCGTGAAGTAGCGTGGGTCTTCGCCCTGTGCGCGGCGGTTGAGTAGCTCTTCTTCCAGCACGTTTTCACCGATAATACCCAAATCCACCACGCCGTCCATGACCAGGCCGGGGATATCGTCATCACGCACACGCAGGATGTCGATAGGCATGTTTTCAGCGAAGGCAATCAGACGTTGCTCCTGCAAATTGATTTTGATCCCACAGCGCGCCAGCAGTTCGCGTGAATCATCACTCAGGCGACCTGACTTCTGCATTGCTATCCGTAAACGTGATTTATCTAACATGATGACCTCGACCTTTCTTATGCTTATGTTTGTTAGCTGTTATGGCTAAGTGTTTGCTTAAATTTCAGGTAAAAAAAAACCCTCGGAAGATATCTTCCGAGGGCTCTCTCTACGTTCTGCGCCACTGGAAGATCTTAAAAGTCTTCCAGCACCAATCGCCTGCAAGACTAGTCAGGGTGATGGTGATGATGATGGTTGATCAGAACGTTTGTCATGGTCTTTCTCTTTAAATGAATATGTTTGAGATTAAAACTCGTGCTGACAAAACTAAACTATCCCATAGCCGCAGTGCAACCTTTTTTATCAATGATGAATTTTTCTTATATGCATCGGGGGCTTCATTATTTATATGAATAATCCTATGCGTTCTGATACTGACTATATCCTGCGTGTTGGCTGAGACTGCCACATAGTATCTATTTAAGGCTTTTCAGCGTAATGCGGGCGGGATGCATGAAAAGCCCGTCGGCTTGTTACAACTGCGGAAAAAACCTGACACTAACCCGATGTTCACTGAAGGCTCCCGGGAGCATAATTTGCTAAACTAAAGGTAATTCGGTAGTGATCATGCAGGATCGTATGACGCGCATAAGGATGGAGTAAAAAGATGAAAAAAGTCGCAATCGTAGGCTTAGGCTGGCTGGGAATGCCACTGGCAATGGCGCTGACCTCAAGGGGTTATCAGGTGGTTGGCAGTAAAACCACCCCCGACGGCGTTGAGGCCGCGCGCATGTGCGGCATTGATTGTTATCCTCTGGTGTTTTTGCCGCAAATGCAGTGCGAGGCTGCAGACCTGGACGTACTGTTAAATGTAGACGCATTGATTATCACCTTACCGGCACGTCGTACGGTGGAGGGCAGTGAGCTCTATTTCCAAGCCGTTCAGCAGCTGGTGGACAGTGCGCTGGCGCACAATGTTAAGCGCATCATCTTTACCTCTTCCACCTCAGTCTACGGTGAGGGCAGTGGAACCCTGCGCGAGGATTCTCCGTTGCGTCCGGTCACACCAAGTGGAAAAGTGCTTGCAGAGCTGGAGAGTTGGTTTCACCGGTTACCTAACACGTCGGTAGATGTTCTGCGTCTGGCTGGACTGGTTGGTGCAGATCGCCACCCTGGTCGGTTTATGGCCGGCAAAACCCATGTTGAGGGAGGCAACAGCGGCGTCAATCTGGTTCACCAAGATGATGTCATCGAGGCGATGCTCCTGCTGCTGAGCCTGCCCAAAGGTGGTCACACTTATAACCTGTGCGCACCTGTGCATCCGGAGAAACAGCATTTCTACCCGGCGCTGGCCCGCCAGCTTAATTTGCCCGAACCGCAATTTGCTGAAGTTGCTGAAGGTGATAAAGAGGGCAAAATCATCGACGGTAGCCGCATCTGCAAAGAGCTGGGATTTGAATATCAACATCCCGATCCGGAACGGATGCCCGTGAGCTAATCAATAAATGCAAAACCCATCGCATCCGTGCTGTTAATGTCGATGGGTTTTTCCCACTTTGGTATGGGTATAATAAGCAGGCTATTTCAGTTCATATCGGACACATTGCAGAAACCCCTCCTTATATATGCTCCCTTCACCTATAAACTGATCAACTTCTGTTCTATTAGTCATGACATTTTAATGACGTGTTGTTTAACACATAATGACAAACACCCCATAATATAATCCTCCGTACCTATACCTGATGGTATATAACAGTGCATTTTCCCCGCGAACGTGTGTGTTCTGTCGACTTACTAATAAAAATCCTAAAAGTCACCTGCTTATTGTTCATTGTGCGACATAAATCTCTTTTCTAAGCACAATCGTTAAAGTTTTGCATTCGGCTGCCGATATTGACTGTGCCGCACAATGCGCGCCATTACATAACTATCGCTTCTGTATCCTTCCCTAGGGCAGAAGGTTTTTGTATGCCTACACCTTTTGTTACATACCTTGACTTTAACCTTCATTAAAGCCGCAGTTTCTCACGCTTTGTCTGCTTTTTGTTCTGAATTTATCCCACATTTTTATCCCAAATTACGCTATATGCCGCTGAAGCACAGACTAAAGGTGTTTTTGGTCGCTTTTGGTTTGTTGTGCTTACTAAGTTAAATAATCAGAATTAAAATCTGGATTTGAGTTGTAAATGGCGTGTTGATGGCTGTTAGTTTTGCTTTAAATGGTTGTTGTACAAAATGATCTAAAAAAGAGGGAAAAAGAGGTCTGAGGAGGTGTTTTTAAGACGCTTTTTTACTTTTGGTTATAATTTGAACGCAATATTCGACTTAATTACGCTTTTTAGACAAAAATAAATTTTATTTTTGTGACTTGCGTCACACTTTATCCAAAATGGGATAGTGCTGAGATTGTATGTGCTAAGGGTTCGGGGTTACATTTGCCGCGTATTAAGATTAATCCTAATAATGTGTGTAAAAGCGTTTCACAGAAAGAGACGCAGCCATAGCAACGGACCCTGCCTGTACGTTTCAATTGATTAATTATTGAATTTAGTTAGCCGTGAAATTGTCATTTTTTATTTAATTTACATCAGGAACTACTTTGTATTGGCGGTGAATTTAATCCGCGGGATAAACGTGTTTGTGTCGCAGAACATTTCTTTGAAAAAAGAAATGCACAGTTCATCGTCCAATGATCCATTTGTTTTGATAGTAAAAAATATCCCTGTTATGCCGGATTAACTTCCGCGGCGCGGATTATGTCTATCAACCAGCTATGTGTTCATAGCTGACGGTATGGGGTAAAGAAGCATGTCTGAATTGCTTAAACACATCTATGACATCAACCTGTCATATTTGCTCTTAGCACAACGGTTAATTAACGACGAAAAGGCCTCGGCAATGTTCCGCCTGGGGATTGATGATGTCATGGCTGACGCATTAGGCCAGCTGACCTTGCCGCAAATGGTCAAGTTAGCTGAAACGAATCAGTTGCTGTGTCAATTCCGTTTTGACGACAGCAAAACCATTGAGCGTCTGACGCAAGAATCACGCGTAGATGACTTACAGCAAATCCACACGGGTATCCTGTTATCCAGTCATTTGCTGAAAGGGCTCTCTTCCAGGGACGGCAGTGCTCCTAAGAAAAGGGCATAACCATGTCTCTGATCAAACCCCCTGCGCTAAAAGAGACCGCCGTGAAACCGGTGGTAAAAAGCATTGTTCAGGAAGCCCGGGATATTCAGCTGGCTATGGAACTGATTACGTTGGGCGCACGCTTACAGATGCTGGAAAGCGAAACGCAGCTCAGTCGTGGCCGGTTGATTAAACTCTATAAAGAACTGCGTGGCAGTCCGCCGCCGAAAGGGATGCTGCCTTTCTCAACGGACTGGTTCATGACGTGGGAACAAAATATCCACTCCTCGATGTTTTATAACGCTTACTCCTTCCTCATGAAGAGCGGGCACTGTAACGGCGTCGAAGCGGTGATTAAGGCCTACCGTCTGTATCTGGAGCAGTGTCCGGAACAGCCCGGTGAAGCGCCAGTTCTGGCACTCACCCGCGCCTGGACGCTGGTTCGTTTTGTTGACAGCGGCATGCTGCAACTCTCTTCATGTAACTGCTGCGACGGCTCATTTATTACCCATGCGCATCAGCCGAGACACGGTTTTGTTTGCAGTCTTTGCCAGCCGCCATCACGAGCGGTAAAAAAGCGTAAACTTTCCCCGCAAGTTGCCGATATTACATCTCAAGAGCTGGACGAAACGGTCAAGCGCGCGGTTTGAGATGATGTGGGCTGCAGTAATGTTCATATGAAAGAAGGCCAGGAGTGACTGCATTGTCACTCTTTGTCTCTTCCCTCAGCATCCCGGTTTATCACTGACGTCACCCTGACGGCAGGCAGATATCACACAACCACACCTCGCGTTGCCCTCATCTTGCCCTATACCAAAAAAGCCACATGGAATTAAGGAATCATCGTGCTAGTGATAATAGGTTACATTGTGGTCCTGGGCTCAGTCTTTGGCGGCTTCATGATGGTCGGCGGCGAATTGGGTGCGTTATACCAACCGGCAGAACTGCTGATCATCGCCGGTGCCGGTATTGGTGCATTTCTGGTCGGTAACAACGGTAAAGCCATTAAGTCAACGATGCGCGCTCTGCCAAAACTGTTCCGTGCCTCCCGTTACAACAGAGCCTTGTACATGGATTTGATGGCGCTGCTTTACCGTTTGCTGGCCAAATCCCGCCAGCAGGGGATGCTGTCGCTGGAAAATGACATAGATAATCCTCAGGAAAGCGATATTTTCGCTAATTATCCGCGCATCCTTGCCGATAAGCATTTAGTGGAGTTTTTAACTGACTATTTGCGTCTGATGGTCAGCGGCAATATGAATGCGTTCGAGATTGAAGCCCTGATGGACGAAGAGATCGAAACCTACGAACAGGAAAGCGAAGTGCCGGCCAACAGCCTGGCGCTGGTCGGTGACTCATTACCCGCTTTCGGTATCGTGGCTGCGGTTATGGGGATCGTGCATACGCTGGCGGCGGCCGATCGTCCCGCCGCTGAACTGGGGGCGCTGATTGCCCATGCAATGGTCGGAACCTTCCTCGGTATTTTGCTGGCCTACGGCTTTGTTTCTCCTCTGGCATCCGTGTTGCGACAAAAATGTGCCGAAAATACCAAAATGATGCAGTGCATCAAAGTGACCCTGCTCTCCAGCCTGAATGGCTATGCGCCGCAGATCGCGGTGGAGTTTGGTCGTAAGACGCTCTACACCTCAGAACGTCCGTCCTTCGTTGAACTGGAAGAGCATGTGCGCCAGGTCAAATCGCCTAACAAGCAAGCGGAAGAAGAGAAAGTATGAAGCATCAGAGTCATCCCATCGTTGTGGTGCGAAAGAAAAAGGGCAAGCACGGCGGCGGGCATCATGGCGGGTCGTGGAAGATTGCTTATGCAGACTTTATGACCGCCATGATGGCATTTTTCCTCGTGATGTGGCTGATTTCCATCTCCAGTCCGAAGGAGTTAGTGCAAATTGCTGAGTATTTCCGTACCCCGTTGTCGGTGGCCATCACCAATGGTCCCCGCAGCAGTGATGCCACCAGCCCGATCCCCGGTGGCGGCGAAGATCCGCTGCAGCAAGATGGCGAAGTGCACAAAATGATTCAGTCTCAGGGGGATATGCGAGAAACCGGCGACCTGCAGCGCTTGCAGGAAAAACTGGAGCAGATGCTTATTTCGGATCCTCGCCTGAAGGATTTGCGACCCCATTTGATGATCAACCTGACCGAAGAGGGGTTGCGCATCCAGATTATCGATAGCCAGAACCGGCCGATGTTTCAGCTCGGCAGCGCCACGGTAGAGCCGTACATGCGCTATATCCTGCGTGCGATTGCGCCCGTGCTGGATGATTTCCCGAATAAGATCAGCCTTGCCGGTCACACCGACGATATGCCCTATGCCATGGGCGAACGCGGTTACAGCAATTGGGAACTGTCAACGGACCGGGCCAATGCCTCGCGACGCGAAATGATTTCCGGTGGCTTAAGTGAAGGCAAGGTTCTGCGGGTCATGGGGATGGGGTCCACGATGCAGCTTAAAAATCACCCATCGGGTGATGCCATTAACCGTCGCATCAGCATTCTGGTACTGAATAAGCATGCTGAACAGGCGATCGAACGCGAAAACAGCGAAGGCGAAGCGATCAATATCAGTGACGCCGGCGAGCTGCAAAAAATGGTTCCAGGTAATAGTGCTGCCGCCGCCCCTGAAGCGCCGAGTGCTAAATCGGCACCCGCATTGACTCCGCATCTGACGTCTAAAGAGCCGGTGCCAACCACGTCAGTGCCAGCACCTACTTTACCAGCAACAGAATTACAACAACCGAAGAGTGAGACGCTGAACCCGGTCGTTACTTCCTCGCCAGGCAGACCGACGACGGCAATTCCTGCCGCCGCCGACGTTACGGCGCAACCGGCTTCATCGACAAGCCGCGATTCACAGCAGAGGTGATCACGTGAGCATGGATATTAGTGATTTTTACCAAACGTTTTTCGATGAAGCAGATGAACTGCTGGCGGA
>Ga0105856_1000631_pt1 | contig 17756 bp, 17 predicted proteins | sample OrgsoiDNA_201060_FD_89681 | JGI IMG/M metagenome (GOLD analysis project Ga0105856, IMG submission 89681) | Permafrost soil microbial communities from the Arctic, to analyse light accelerated degradation of dissolved organic matter (DOM) -... | ecosystem: Environmental > Terrestrial > Soil >...
CACGGCGGTAACAGGGGTTCGAGTCCCCTAGGGGACGCCATTTGCGGGAATAGCTCAGTTGGTAGAGCACGACCTTGCCAAGGTCGGGGTCGCGAGTTCGAGTCTCGTTTCCCGCTCCATATTTAACAAAAACGCCGCTCAGTGATGAGCGGCGTTTTTGTTTGCGCATTTTTTTTGTGGGAGTGAGCCTGCTCGCGATTACGGCCTGTCAGTTGGCGCACTTTTCGACTGATACACCGCAATCGCGAGCAGGCTCGCTCCCACATTTTTTTGCGTAGGGCCCGCCAATAGAGCGGGCCCGACTAGCGAATCAGAGCTTCGGCAACTGCCCGATACGCCCCATCATCTCGGTCACGATCTGCAGGTCCAGCAGGAACTGGTCGACAGTCTTGAACTCGTTGTCAGTGTGCCCGGTGTACTTGACCTCTGGCCGGGCCAGGCCGAACTGCACGCCATTGGGCAGCTCATGGACCGAAGTGGCGCCAGCGGAGCTGCCGAACTTGTGTTCCATGCCGAGGTTTTCAGTGGACACGGCCAGCAGGGCTTTGACCCATTCGCCCTCAGGGTTGCGGTACATAGGCTCAGCGATCGAGTAGTTGAAGGTTGCTGCAACGTGGACTTCTTGCTCCAGGCGCCAATCTTTTCAGCAATTTTCGTCTTGAGCGCTTCCGGGGACTCGCCCTTCGGCACGCGCAGATTGACCGCGAGCTTGAAGGCTTTCTTATCCATCCCGACATAGGTCAGGGACGTGGTCAGCGGCCCCATGAAGGCATCGGAAAAACCAACGCCCAATTTGCCACCCAGATAGTCCAGGCCCCAGTTATCGGCGGCGTAACGGGCGGCGTCAGTGATGTGGTTGTGCTTGAGCGCAACCTTACCGTCGAGGCTGTTGATGAAGTCCAGCATCCTGGCTACCGGGTTGACGCCTGATTCGGGCTCGGAGGAGTGGGCGGAGACGCCGGTGACCGTCAGTTTGACGTCCTTGCCGTCGACCTTGGCGCTCACTTCGAAGTTGCCGCCATTGCGCTTGGCATAGTCAGTCCCGGCCGTCTGCAGGCTGGCAGCCAATTCGGCGGGTTTGTCAGTCACCAGGGTGGCGACCGAAGCCGACGGAATCTGGTTAGTGGCCAGGCCGCCCGTCATCGAGATGATTTCGGCGCCTTTGCCCTCTGCCTTGCGCTTGGCAAAGCTCGCCATGACGGTGCCGTAGCCTTTCTCGGCAATCACTACCGGATAGCCGCCATCCAGCGCCAGGTTGTAGTTGGGTATCGGGTTGTGTTCGAAGTAATAGGGGATGGCGTCGCCGGTGGTTTCCTCGGTGGTGTCGACCAGCAGCTTGAAATTCCTCGCCAGTGGCAGCTTCTCTTCCTTGATGATCTTCATGGCGTAGAGCGCTACGACGATGCCGTTTTTGTCATCCTCGGTGCCCCGGCCGTACATGCGGTCGCCGATCAGGGTGATCTTGAATGGATCGAGTTTGGTGCCATCTTTCAGGACCCAGTTCTCCGGCGTCACGGGCACCACATCGGCATGCGCGTGAATGCCCACGACTTCATCGCCACTGCCTTCCAGGGAGATTTCATAGACACGGTTGTCGATGTTGCGAAAGTTCAGGTTGAAGGCCTGGGCAAGGCCCTTGATCTTGTCGGCGATCTTGATGAATTGCGGGTTGTCATGCTGGGCAACACCTTCCACTTGGAAGGTCGGGATTTCCACCAGTTCGCGCAGAGTCTCGGTGGCAGCGGCGCCATACTTCACTCGTGCATAGAGGCCAAGCAGGCGATATATCTCGTTCTGCTGATCTGGGGAAAGTGTCTTGTTGTCGAGGAAAGCACTGATTGCCGGGCCGAGGTCGTCGGTTTTGGCAAGATCGGTCTTGGCCAGGCTTCCCAGGAACTGCCTGAAGTCTGTCACCGAGGCGTCACTGAAAGTCTTGAGAATGGTCGCGCTCTGTTGCGGGGTGATGCTGGCGTGCGCAAGTGTGGTAAACGACGAAAGGCTGGCCAGCATCAATGTAGTTGCGGCCAGTTGTTTGAGAGAAAAATCCATTGCTGGGGGCATTCCTTTGCAGGCGGTTTGTGAGAAATGTCTGATCGATAGGTCAGAAACATTTTTTAAACTAACACCATGAGGGAGCGATAGGGGAGCCCTCGAAGTGGGATCTGTCGCACAGAAACGCAAAAGCGACGCACAAACGAAAAAGGCCCGCCAGTCAGACTGAGCGGGCCTTTTGCATGAGCGCGAGGTTTACATCGATAAAATCAGGCGCCCGGCGAACAGGATCAAAATCACTCCCATGGTGCGTTCGAACCAATGCCCCATGCGCATAAACAGCAGTCGCACTCGAGCGCTGGAAAAGAACAGCGCAACGATCACAAACCACAATGCGTTCACGAAGCACATCCAAAGGCCATACAAAGCCTGGATCTTTAGCAGCGTCGTGGCGCTGATGATGGTGGTGAAGATCGCCAGGAAAAACAGCGTGGCTTTCGGGTTGGTCGCGTTGGTCAGGAAGCCGGTGGTGAATGCCTTCAACAGTGTTTGCTCGACCACTGGTTCGTCTGCGGCCTTGTCACCTTCCAGCGCGGTTTTCGGTTTGCTGCGCAACAGACTGACGCCGAGATACAGAATGTAGGCGCCGCCCACGACCTTGGCCACTGTCAGCAACCAGGGCGTGGTGTGCATCAGCGCGCCAACGCCCAGCAGGGTGTAAAGCACATGCACGGAAATCCCCGCACCGATGCCCAGTGCGGTGCAGATACCCACCAGTCGACCAAAGCGCACGCTCTGGCGAATGGTCACGGCGAAGTCCGGTCCGGGTGCGACCACGGCCAGGAAGTGGATGGTCGCCAGCGCCAGAAACTCGCCCAGGTAATTCGAAAGCATCTCAACTCCAAAAGGTAAGGGGTGAAGCATTGCCGCGGTAGCCGACAAAGAACGAAAGGCTCAATCGCGGGTCTGCCACGCCCGGGGTCACCGAGTGCATGCAGCGCGAATTGAACATGATGAAATCGCCCGGGTCGGGGCGAATCTCCAGGGTTGGAGGTCCAAGCAGGGTCGGCTCGATGCCGTAACTGTCGCCACGCATTTCGTCGAACTGGTCGGGGGTAATGTCGTGGTCCCACATCTGCAACGCGCCGCCCTCGGTGGGCATGTTCAGGTACACGTTGCAGGCAAATTGCGCCTCCAGGCTTTTGGCCTGGAAACTGTCCGGGGCGTCCTTGGCGAAAATGTCGTGATGGGCGAGAAAGCACACCCCGGGCTTCACCACTCGGGACAGCCCGACATACATTTTGCGACCGTAGAGGTTCTCCAGGTGCGCGCCTGCTGGCCAGGACTCATCAAGCATGCAACGCAGGGTGTCGACCGGGGACGAGTAGGGCGCGCATCGGTTGCGCAGTTCCTCGATGTTGCTGGTGGCGCGCTCGAAATAGTCTTCGATCAGCAGTGGCTGGTTTTCCGCTTCGTAAAACGCCATGCCGATGCGACCGATGCTCGGCGCATTGATATAGCCTTCAAAGCCCGGTGCAAGAATCTTGTCGCCAATCTGCACCGCCAGCGGCTGAGGCAAAAAGCCTTTGACGCGGATGGCGAGGACTTCTTCATTGGCCAGTTTTTTTATGCACGTCTCATCGAGACGCTCGACGTCAAGCATCATGGTTTAGGTCCATCTATCGAGTAGTCAACGGAGCCCGCGAATGCAGGCGCCCCCGCGTCAGGCGATGACGGTGTCGACATCGCCAAAATGCTCAATCCACGTGGTAGTGGACGGACAACGTGCCCTTTTTCTGAGAAAGGGAGTCGATCGAGACTGTGCCCAAATCCTTCAGGCTACGTACATGGGTGCCGCCACAGCCGTAGGCCGGAAGTTCACCGAAACCGATTTCCCGGGCGCCTTCGCGCAGTGAAGTCAGGCGTGGCAGGTCATGGGCGATCCACTGTTCGATGCCGCTCTGAACGATCTGCGCATCAACCTCTTGTGCCGAGTCTGCCGGTTTGAACTGCACACGGCCTTCGTTGGGCCAGTGATGCGCCTTGGTCGGCATCCAGCCCAGCGCCTGAACGAAGTGGCCAATCAGGTGGCCGGCCGAATGCATGCGGGTATTGAATTGGCGGCGTTGCTCGTCGACCCGTATCTGAGTCATGCCGAGTTTTACCGGGTGGTCGACGTAATGGATGATCCGGTCCGGATCCTGGACCACCCGTAGCACCTGGCTTTCACCAATCCAGCCGGTATCAAAGGGCTGTCCACCGCCCTGGGGGTGAAACAGTGTGGCGCGCAAAACGACCGCGAATTCATTCTCGTGGGGCGTGCAATCCAGGACTTCCACATTGGCTTTGAGGTCATCACTATGGAAAAAGAGGCGAAGCGTCATATTCCATGCCCTTATTAAAGTTTCTATTTTTATTATATGAAGCGTGGAATTGCGTGATAATCCGTTCAAACATCAAAGGACTGTTGCGCTGTGAGCATAAATCTACCGCTACCGCTGTTGGGTGAAATGGCGATTTTCGTCAAGGTTGTCGAAACCGGCAGCTTCTCCGAAGCGGCACGTCAGTTGGGCTCGTCACCTTCGGCAGTCAGTCGCAGTATTTCGCGTCTGGAAAAAGCCTTGGCCACCCGGTTGCTGCAGCGCACCACACGCAAGCTGCGGCTGAGCGACGGTGGCGAAGAGGTGTTCAAGCGTTGCCAGGAGATGGTCAGCGCAGCCAAGTCAGTGATGGAAATCAGCGGCCAGTTCACCCATGAGGCTGAAGGCCTGGTGCGGGTCAGCGTGCCAAAAGCAGTGGGGCGATTTGTGATTCACCCGCATATGCCGGAATTTCTGCGCCGATATCCCAAAGTGGATGTGGAGTTGTTGCTCGAAGACCGGCAGGTGGATTTGATCGATGACCATGTCGATCTGGCGATCCGTATTACTGATCGGCCGCCCGCAGGACTGGTAGGGCGGCAGTTGCTGACCATTGACCACTTGCTCTGTGCGACGCCGCAGTACCTGGCCGAGCACGGCACGCCGATGCATCCCCACGACTTGCTCAATCACAGCTGCATCTACCTGGGCGAAACCCCGAGCGATGCGCGCTGGAAATTCAAGAAAGGCACTAAAGCCGTGACCGTCGGTGTGCGCGGGCGATACGCCGCCAATCACACTGGCGTGCGTTTGGGCGCGGTGTTGCAGCACATCGGCATTGGCAGCCTTCCGTACTTCACCGCCCGTTATGCGTTGGAGCAGGGGTTGATTGTGCAAGTGCTGCCGGACTGGACCTTTCTGGCCTCCTACCATGGCGGTGCCTGGTTGTTGCACTCACCGACCCGCTATCTGCCGCCCAAGCTTCGGGTGTTTATCGATTATCTGGTGGAGTGCCTGGAGAAGGAGCCAACATTGAGTAAGCCGGGTAAGCCCGGTGCGTTGGGTAAGGTGGCGGCGGAGTATGAGTTACCCGAGCGTGATGGGTTGCTCTGAAGTCAAGATCAAAAGATCGCAGCCTTCGGCAGCGCCCACAGGCGCAAGGAGCTGCCGAAGGCTGCGATCTTGTGATCTTCAAAACACAAAAAAAGCCCGCATGTTCAACCATGCGGGCCTTTTGTATTACTGATCCGGGATCAGTGCTTGCTGTCCTGGTTCGACATCGCCAGCAGTTGTTTTTCCTGGTTCCAGTCGAACGGTTCATCGTTCTGTTCGGCTTCGAAACGACGCTCTTCCAGCGCCTGATACAAGTCGATTTCATCATCGGGCATGTAATGCAGGCAGTCACCAGCGAAGTACCACAGCAGGTCGCGCGGCACCAGATGAGCGATTTGCGGGTAGCGGGTGATCACCTGGCACAGGATGTCCTGGCCCAGGTATTGGCTTTCGATCGGATCGACCGGCAGCAACGCACGCAATTCGTCGAAGCGCTCCAGGAACAAGGCATGGCTTTCTTCGGGAACCTGTTCGGCCTCACCTACGGCGACCAGGATGCTGCGCAAGTGGTCAAGCAAGACGAGATGGTCGGCAACGACATTGGACACGAGATAAGTCCTCAAGAGCAAAACGGGCGCAGGAGTATAAAGCTCCTGCGCCCATTTTTACATCGATGGCTGGATCAGCGGACCTTTCCTTCGGCCAGCGCCAACTCCTCTTTGTCGAAATCATCGACGTCGATCACCTTGCGCCGCGCCACTTCGGCGTCACGCAGGGTCTGCGCTTCACCCGGCTGCAACACCCCGGCTTCCAGCGCGGCATCGATGGCGTGCTCCCCGGCCGCCGGTTTGACTTGGCCACTTTTTAGCGCCACATGCAGCTTTTTCTGCAACGGTTGCGCTGCATTCAGCAGGTTGCAGGCGTGTTGCAGAGCACCAACGGCATCCTCGGCCGATTGCGGACGGTAGCAACCGCCGAGCAATTCTTCGAGGGTCGGATCGCCCTTGGCCCGACCAATCACTGCAGCCACTTCGGCGCCGAGTTTGTCCGACGGGCCTTTGTGACGACGACCGAACGGGAACACGATCACCCGTAGCAGGCAACCCAGCACCTTATTCGGGAAGTTAGTCAGCAGTTCATCCAATGCCCGTTCCGACTGCCCGAGGCTTTCTTCCATCGCCCAGTTAAACAACGGTGCCATGTGCTCCGGCGAATCGAGGTCGTGATAACGCTTGAGCGCGGCCGAGGCCAGGTACATGTTGCTGAGCACATCCCCCAAACGGGCCGATAGGCGTTCGCGACGTTTCAATTCACCGCCCAGCAGCATCATGCTGAGGTCGGCGAGCATGGCGAACGCGGCAGCCTGACGGTTCAGCGCGCGGAAGTAACCCTGGCTGAGTGTGTTACCCGGTGGATGTTCGAAGTGACCAAAACCAAGGTTCAGCACTAGTGTGCTGGCGGCGTTACTCACCGCGAAACCGATGTGCTTGAGCAGCAGGCCATCGAACTCGGTGAGTGCCTGGTCCTTGTCTTCACGACCGGCCAGCGCCATTTCCTTGAGTACAAACGGATGGCAGCGAATCGCGCCCTGGCCGAAGATCATCAGGTTGCGCGAGAGAATGTTCGCGCCTTCCACGGTGATGAAGATTGGCGCGCCATTCCAGCTGCGGCCCAGATAGTTGTTCGGCCCCATGATGATCGCCTTGCCGCCATGCACATCCATGGCGTGGCTGATGCACTCGCGGCCGCGTTCGGTCAGGTGGTACTTGAGAATCGCCGACAGTACCGACGGTTTTTCGCCAAGATCCACTGCATTCGCGGTCAGCATCCGGGCGGCGTCCATCATCCAGGCGTTGCCGCCGATGCGGGCCATGGCTTCCTGAATCCCTTCGAACGCCGACAGCGGTACGTTGAACTGCTCGCGGACCTGAGCGTACTGGCCGGTGACCAGACTGGTGAACTTCGCCGCGCCAGTACCGACCGCCGGCAGGGAAATCGAACGCCCCACCGACAGGCAGTTCATCAGCATCATCCAGCCTTTGCCGAGCATTTCCTGGCCGCCAATGAGGAAGTCCAGTGGAATGAACACGTCCTTGCCAGAGTTCGGGCCGTTCATGAACGCGGCGCCGAGCGGCAGGTGACGGCGACCGATTTCAACCCCGGCGGTGTCGGTCGGGATCAGCGCAAGGCTGATGCCCAAATCTTCTTTCTCGCCCAGTAAATGATCCGGGTCGTAGGCCTTGAAGGCCAGGCCGAGCAGGGTGGCCACCGGGCCCAGCGTGATGTAACGCTTTTCCCAGTTCAGGCGCAGGCCAAGGGTTTCCTGGCCTTCCCATTCGCCCTTGCAGATCACCCCGGTGTCGGGCATCGCGCCAGCATCGGAACCGGCTAGAGGCCCGGTCAAGGCGAAGCACGGAATGTCATCGCCGCGGGCCAACCGTGGCAGGTAATGGTTGCGTTGTTCGTCGGTGCCGTAATGCAGCAACAGTTCGGCCGGGCCAAGGGAGTTGGGGACCATCACAGTGGACGCGAGGTCGCCGCTGCGGGTCGCGAGTTTCATCGCCACCTGGGAGTGGGCGTAGGCGGAGAAGCCTTTGCCACCGAATTCCTTGGGGATTATCAGCGCGAAGAAGCCGTGTTCCTTGATGTGGGTCCAGGCTTCGGCTGGCAGGTCCATGTGCTGGCCAATCTGCCAGTCGGTGACCATTGCGCAGAGTTCTTCGGTCGGGCCGTCGATGAAGGCCTGTTCCTCTTCGCTCAGTTGCGCTTTTGGATAGGACAGCAGCTTGTTCCAGTCAGGACGGCCGCTGAACAGTTCGCCGTCCCACCAGACCGTGCCGGCATCGATCGCATCGCGTTCGGTTTGCGACATCGGCGGCAGGGTTTTCTGGAACCAGCTGAACAGCGGCGCGCTGAAGAATTTGCGGCGCAGGTCAGGTAGCAACAGTGGCGCCGCGACTGCTGCGATCAACACCCAGAGAATCAGCAGCAGCCAGCCTGGTGCGTGGTGGCTGAAGGCACCCATCGCCACCACATAGACAGCCACGATACTCAAAGCAGGCAGCGGGGCGATGCGGCGGTGGGCCAAATAGGCAATTCCGACGATCAGAACCAGTATCCACAACAACAGCATATTTAATCCTCCGTGAAGCCAAGGCAAAACCAACCTTCAGAGCTTAGACGGCATCCGCAAAACAGGTGGTCAGAGCAAGGTGATTGAAATCGTGGGAAACCTTAGATGGGTTTTGTAAGACCTGTGGGCAACAGGCGTGGGAAATCGTTCGTGGAGCAAGCGGCAAAGCGCCCATGTTTGGCCGAATCGTCGTTATCTCTGTGCTGAAGGTGTCGATAGACTCGAGATTCCCCCAGGAGATCATCCTCATGCACGAGTACCTGAGTCCCGGCCGCTTCATCGATAGTGACCACCCTTCGGTGGTGGAGTTCGCGGAAAAACATCGTGGCGTCAGTCGTGATCCTCGCGAGCAAGCGATCAATCTCTATTACGTCGTGCGCGAGGCGGTGCGCTACAACCCCTACACCTTCAGCCGCGACCCAGACACCTTGCGCGGCAGCTACGCGTTGGCGACGGGCGAAAGTTATTGCGTGCCCAAGGCTACGCTGCTGGCCGGGTGCGCCCGGCATTGCGGCATCCCGGCAAGGATCGGTCTGGCGGACGTGCGTAATCACCTGTCGACCCCGCGCCTGCTCGAACTGCTCAAGAGCGATGTGTTCGCCATGCACGGCTACACCGAGCTGTACTTGAACGAGCGCTGGGTCAAAGCCACGCCCGCGTTCAATCAAGGCTTGTGCGAAGTGTTCAATGTCGCGCCGCTGGAATTTGACGGGATCAACGACAGCGTTTTCCATCCGTTCAACCGCGATGGCGCGAAGCTGATGGAGTACGTAGTGGACCATGGCCAGTTCACCGACGTGCCCGAAGCGTTCTTTTTCGAGCATTTGCAAAAGTGCTATCCGCACCTGTTCGGCGAGCAACTGCCATCGCTGTTGGGCGATATGCAGAGCGATTTGAGTCGCGCCTGATCCGGCGTATGCTGCCTGCGCATTCATCCATAAAGAGGCGGTCATGCTGAAGATCTGGGGTCGGAAAAATTCGTCGAATGTCAGAAAGCCGCTATGGGCCGCCGAGGAACTGGGCCTGGCCTATGAAGCCATCGATGCCGGCGGCGCTTTCGGTGTGGTGGATACGCCTGAGTACCGCGCGATGAATCCCAATGGCCGCGTGCCGGTGATCCAGGACGACGGTTTCGTACTGTGGGAATCCAACGCCATCGTGCGTTATCTGCTGGCTCGTCATGCTGGTAACACCGCTTGGTATCCGGAAAATCTGCAGGCCCGCGCCACCGCCGACAAATGGATGGACTGGACCACTTCAAGCTTTGCCGGCCCGTTCCGTACTGTGTTCTGGGGCGTTTTGCGCACCCCGAAAGATCAGCAGGACTGGTCGGCCATCAACGCGGCGATCAAGGAATGCGAAGGCTTGCTGTCGATGGCCGATCAGGCGTTGTCAGACAAACCGTACCTGTCCGGCGATGAGGTCGGTATGGGCGACATTCCCTTGGGCAGTTTCATTTATGCCTGGTTCGAGATGCCGATCGAGCGCGCGCCGCAGCCCCATCTAGAGGCCTGGTATGCGCGACTGAAACAGCGCCCGGCGTATCAGAAAGCCGTCATGACCGCGTTGACTTAATACTCACTATCGACACACTTGACTGTACTTGTGTGGCGGCGACAAGCACCATTGCGTTCGTGCGCCGTGGTTGTATAAGTCGCCGCCCGCCCTTATTTATTCCTTTCTTCCCTTCTTGGTGCGTATCCCGATATGAGTTCCGCTCTGTCCATCCGGCAGCTAACCAAAACCTACGGCAACGGTTTCCAGGCCTTGAGTGGTATCGATCTGGATGTCGCCGAAGGTGACTTTTTTGCCTTGCTCGGCCCTAACGGCGCCGGCAAATCCACGACCATCGGCATCCTTTCGACCCTGGTGAACAAGACCAGCGGCACGGTGAATATCTTCGGTCACGACCTGGACAAGAATCCTGCGCAGCTCAAGCGCTCCATCGGCGTGGTGCCTCAGGAATTCAACTTCAACCAGTTCGAAAAGACCTTCGACATCGTCGTGACCCAGGCCGGTTACTACGGCATCCCGCCGAAAATCGCCAAGGAACGCGCCGAGCAATACCTGACGCAACTGGGCCTGTGGGACAAACGCGATGTGCCGTCGCGTTCGCTGTCCGGCGGCATGAAGCGTCGACTGATGATCGCCCGCGCCCTGGTTCACGAACCGCGCCTGCTGATCCTCGACGAACCGACGGCGGGGGTGGACATTGAACTGCGTCGTTCGATGTGGGCCTTCCTCACCGAGCTGAACCAGAAAGGCATCACCATCATCCTCACCACGCACTATCTGGAAGAGGCTGAGCAGTTGTGCCGCAACATCGGCATCATCGACCACGGCACCATTGTCGAAAACACCAGCATGAAGCAGTTGCTCAGCCAACTGCATGTGGAAACCTTCCTGCTCGACACCAAGAACACACTGGCCGTGGTCCCACAGTTGCTCGGTTACCCGACCAAACTGCTCGATGCTCACACCCTGGAAGTCCAGGTGGACAAGGCCATGGGCATCACCGCGTTGTTCACTCAATTGGCGCAGCAGAACATCGAAGTGCTGAGCCTGCGTAACAAAACCAATCGCCTCGAGGAGTTGTTCGTGTCCCTGGTGGAGAAAAATCTGTCGAAGGTGGCGGTATGAGTTCCGAGCTGCAACCCAACCTCGTTGCCCTCAATACCATCGTTTACCGTGAGGTCCGGCGCTTTACCCGGATCTGGCCGCAGACCTTGCTGCCGCCGGCCATCACCATGGTTTTGTACTTTGTGATCTTCGGCAACCTGATCGGCAAGCAGATTGGTGGCATGGGTGGTTTCACCTACATGGAGTACATCGTGCCGGGGCTGATCATGATGTCGGTGATCACTAACTCCTACGGCAACGTGGTGTCGAGCTTCTTCGGCAGCAAGTTCCAGCGCTCCATCGAAGAATTGATGGTCTCGCCGGTGTCGCCGCATACGATTCTGATCGGCTACACCCTGGGCGGCGTGCTGCGCGGGTTGATGGTCGGGGTCATCGTGACCCTGCTGTCGCTGTTCTTCACCGATTTGCAGGTTCATCACCTGGGCGTGACCATTCTGGTGGTGGTGCTGACGGCAACGATCTTCTCGCTGCTGGGCTTCATCAACGCGGTGTTTGCACGCAACTTCGATGACATCTCGATCATCCCGACCTTCGTGCTGACACCGCTGACGTACCTGGGCGGCGTGTTCTATTCGATCACTTTGCTGCCGCCGTTCTGGCAGACCGTGTCCCTGGCCAACCCGGTGCTGCACATGGTCAACGCGTTCCGTTACGGCATCCTCGGCGTTTCGGACATCAAGATCAGCGTGGCGATCACCTTCATGCTGGTCGCGACCGTGGTGTTGTACGTCGGTTGTGCGCGGTTGCTGGTGAGTGGGCGTGGGATGCGTACCTGATTCGGGACCGAGTTGCCCGCGAAGGCGCCAGCTCAGACACCGCATAAAAACGGCCTCCCAAGCGGAGGCCGTTTTGCATTCTTACATCCGGCGTTGCTTGCGCCGCTTCCATTGTCGTCCGACCCACCAACGCCAATACATCATCGTCAGGCAATAGGCGAGGGCGCCCAGCACTAGCCCGGTCACCACTGAGCCAAGCAGAAACGGTTGCCACAACGTCGAGAGTTCGCCGCTGATCCACTCCCAGGTCAGCTCGTCCGGGAGTGAACGGGCCGGCACGTCCATCAGCCAGGCGCCGGTCTGGTACGTGCAGAAGAACACCGCCGGCATGGTGATCGGGTTGGTCAGCCAGACCAGGCTCACCGCAATCGGCATGTTGCCGCGCACCATGATCGCAAGGAAGGCGGCGAGGAGCATTTGCAGCGGAATCGGCAGGAATGCGGCGAACAGACCGACAGCCATCGCCCGTGCCACAGAATGGCGGTTGAGGTGCCAAAGGTTCGGGTCATGCAGCAACGTGCCGAGAAAGCGTAAGGATTTGTGTTCCCTGATGCTGGTCGGGTCTGGCATGTAACGTTTGAATAAGCGCCGGGGCATAAGGCTTCTCGGTCGGTTCAGGCGGCAAGTATGTCTGGATTCTATTAGCCGCCCATTCAGACTTTGTGACAATTAATAACGACGCCCGTGCAACGAGCCGGCTATGCCTAGGAGGGGGACTCTCAAGGACGGGCTTATGCGCACAGGGATGGTGGCGCTGGCCCTTGGGTTATTGGCGTTGCGTTTTTTACCGGTTTTACCGCCGGTCTGGTTATGGCTGTTGTTGCCGGTCGCGGGTTTGATGCTGATGCCGTTTCGCACATATCCGCTGGCGTTTTTCCTCTTCGGCTTCAGTTGGGCCTGCGGGCAGGCGCAGTCGGCGCTGGATGATCGGCTACGGGCGAGCCTGGACGGCGAAACCCGCTGGGTTGAAGGCCGGGTCACGGGGTTGCCGCAGAACAATGAAGCGGTGGTGCGATTCGAACTGGCGGACGCGCGCTCGCGCCACGGGACGCTTCCGTCGCTGATGCGCCTGGCCTGGTACGGCGGGCCGCCGGTCAACAGCGGCGAGCGCTGGCGTCTGGCGGTGAAGTTGAAGCGTCCAACCGGGCTGCTCAATCCCCATGCCTTTGATTACGACGCCTGGCTGCTGGCCCAAGGCATCGGCGCCACTGGCACGGTCAAGGATGGCCAGCGCCTGTCGCCTGCCCGCTGGGCCTGGCGCGACGGCATCCGCCAGCGTTTGCTCAGTGTCGATGCCCAAGGTCGAGCGGGAGCACTGACGGCGCTGGTGCTGGGGGATGGTGGCGGGTTGAGCCGCGAGGACTGGCAAGTATTGCAGGACACCGGCACCGTGCATTTGCTGGTGATTTCCGGTCAGCACATCGGTTTGTTGGCGGGGTTGGTCTATTTGCTGATCGCCGGGCTGGCCCGTTATGGCGTGTGGCCGGCTCGCTGGCCCTGGTTGCCGTGGGCTTGCGGCCTGGCGTTTGCCGCCGCTCTCGGTTACGGGCTGCTGGCCGGATTCGAGGTGCCGGTGCGGCGGGCGTGCGTGATGATCGGTCTGGTGCTGTTGTGGCGGCTGCGCTTTCGTCATCTCGGCGCTTGGTGGCCATTGTTGCTGGCGCTTAATGGCGTTTTGCTGCTCGATCCGCTGGCGAGTCTGCAACCGGGTTTCTGGTTGTCCTTTGCAGCGGTGGCAGTGTTGATTTTCACCTTCGGTGGCCGTCTCGGCCCATGGCGTTGGTGGCAAACCTGGACCCGCGCCCAGTGGCTGATCGCGATTGGTCTGGGGCCGTTGTTGCTGGTGCTGGGATTACCCATCAGTGTCAGCGGGCCGCTGGTCAATCTGCTGGCGGTGCCGTGGATCAGTCTGGTGGTATTGCCACCCGCCTTGCTGGGAACCTTGTTGCTGCCGGTCCCCTACGTGGGAGAAGGGTTGCTGTGGTTGGCTGGTGGTCTGATCGACCTGCTGTTCAAGGCGCTGGCATTGATGGCGAATCAATTAACGGCGTGGGAGCCAGTGGCCGTGCCGATATGGATCGGGGCCATCGGCGCATTAGGCGCCTTTCTTCTTTTAATGCCGCGAGGCGTGCCCTTACGTCCGCTGGGATGGCCGATGTTGTTGCTGTTGGTTTTTTCACCGCGCGAGGACGTTCCCGAAGGACTGGCTGATATCTGGCAGTTGGACGTTGGCCAGGGTTTGGCGATTTTGGTGCGCACTCGCCATCACACACTGCTGTATGACGCCGGCCCGCGTTTCGGTGATTTCGACCTCGGTGAGCGAGTGGTGCTGCCGTCATTGCGCAAACTGGGGGTGAACGGGCTCGACCTGATGCTGCTAAGCCATGCTGACGCCGACCATGCCGGTGGTGCGCGAGCAATCGCCAGCGGACTGCCCGTTGCGCGGGTACTCAGTGGCGATCCGTTGGCGCTGCCCGTCGAGCTGCAAGCTGAAGGCTGCGAAAGTGGCGAGCAATGGACCTGGGATGGCGTGACGTTCCGGCTCTGGCAATGGTCATCAGCCAGTGAAAGCAATCAGAAATCCTGCGTCCTGCAGATCGAAGCCAACGGCGAGCGACTGCTGCTGACCGGCGACATCGATACCCATGCCGAGCGCGCATTACTGGACAGTCCACTGGCGGTGCCCACCGATTGGTTGCAATCGCCACACCACGGCAGTCGCAGTTCTTCATCCATGGCACTGCTCACAACCCTGCAACCCAAAGCCGTGCTGATCTCCCGCGGCCACGGCAATTCTTTCGGGCATCCCCATCCCACGGTGATGGCGCGCTATCGCAAGCGTGGTCTGCACATCTATGACAGCGCCGAGGATGGTGCCGTCCGTCTGCAACTGGGCAGCTTCAAGCCACCCCGGACCCTGCGTCAGCAACGACGCTTCTGGCGTGATGCGCCCGGGTTGAACAAATAACCATGAGTTATTACAGCCGGACGGGATGCGACATCACGGTCTTCGGTGCGCCGACCCCCTATGTTAGAGTGGCGCACTTTTTCGAGGGGACTGTCACTGTGTGGGAATTGGTCAAATCCGGCGGCTGGATGATGCTGCCGATCATTCTGAGTTCCATCGCGGCCATGGCGATCGTTGCCGAACGTCTGTGGACCCTGCGTGCCAGCCGTGTGACCCCGGAGCATTTGCTCGGGCAGGTCTGGGTCTGGATCAAAGACAAGCAACTCAATAAAGAGAAACTCAAGGAACTGCGCGCCAACTCGCCGCTGGGCGAGATCCTGGCCGCGGGCCTGGCCAACTCCAGGCATGGTCGCGAGATCATGAAAGAGTGCATTGAAGAGGCCGCCGCCCGGGTCATCCACGAACTGGAGCGTTACATCAACGCCCTGGGCACCATCGCCGCCATGGCCCCGTTGCTCGGGTTGCTGGGGACGGTGCTGGGCATGATCGATATCTTCAGTTCGTTCATGGGCACGGGCATGACCACCAACGCCGCGGTGCTGGCCGGCGGTATTTCCAAAGCCTTGATCACCACGGCTTCGGGCCTGATCGTCGGTATCCCGTCGGTATTCTTCCACCGGTTCCTGCAACGGCGCATCGATGAGCTGGTGGTGGGGATGGAGCAGGAAGCCATCAAGCTGGTCGAAGTGGTGCAGGGCGACCGTGACGTGGATCTGGCTGAGGGCAAAGCGTGAAATTCCGCCGCAAGCAACGGGAGAATGTGGACATCAATCTCGTGTCGCTGATCGACGTGGTATTTGTCCTGCTGCTGTTTTTCGTTGTGACCACCACCTTTACCCGTGAAACCCAGTTGCGCGTCGAATTGCCGGAAGCCGTCAGCGGCTCGCCGGCCGAAGACCAACAGCTCAAGCAGCTGGACATCGCCATCAGTGCCGAAGGCGTGTTCTCGGTGAACAACCAGTTGTTGCCCAAGAACGACCTGGCCAGCCTGATGGACGCAATGCAGAAAGAATCAAACGGCGACACCAACATGCCGCTGTCCATCAGCGCCGATGGCAAGACTCAACATCAGTCTGTCATCACCGCCATGGACGCCGCCGGCAAGCTCGGTTTCAGCCATCTGCGCATGACCACCGTCGAGGCAGCGCCGGCGCACTGATGGCCATGTCTGATCGTTTGCTCGCCGCGTGGTACCAAGGTCATCCGGCCCTGAAGTTGTTGCAGCCACTGGAATGGCTGTATCGGCGGGTGGTCAACGCCAAGCGCGAACGTTTTCTGGCGGGTGAGGGCGAAATCTATCAACCTCCGGTGCCGCTGATTGTCGTCGGTAATATCACCGTCGGAGGCACCGGCAAGACGCCGATGATTCTGTGGATGATCGAGCATTGTCAGAGAAGCGGATTGCGGGTTGGCGTGGTCAGCCGTGGCTACGGCGCCAAGCCGCCGCAATTGCCGTGGAGGGTCGAGGCCGATCAAAGCGCCGACATCGCGGGCGACGAGCCGCTGTTGATCGTCCAGCGCACCGGCGTGCCGGTGATGATCGACCCGGACCGCAGCAGCGCCGTCAAAGCCTTGTTGGCCAATGAACCGCTGGACCTGATCCTGTCCGACGACGGCATGCAGCATTATCGATTGGCCCGGGATCTGGAACTGGTGCTGATCGATGCCGTCCGTGGCCTGGGCAATAAACGTTGCCTGCCCGCCGGGCCATTGCGCGAACCGATCGAGCGTCTGCAAAGCGTCGACGCCGTGCTCTACAACGGCGCCGCCAATGATCGCGACGACGGTTTTGCCTTTCAACTGCAACCCTCTGCGCTGATCAATCTGAAAACGGGCGAACGTCGACCATTCGACCATTTCCCGGCAGGCCAGACCCTGCACGCGGTCGCCGGGATCGGCAATCCGCATCGTTTCTTCAAAACCCTCGAAACGCTACACTGGCAGCCAGTACCCCACGCATTTGCCGACCACGCCGAATACAGCGTGCAGTCCTTGAATTTCACACCGTCATTGCCGTTGGTGATGACTGAAAAGGATGCGGTGAAGTGCCGTGCCTTTGCCGCCGCCGATTGGTGGTACCTGGCGGTTGATGCTGTGCCGTCGCCGGCCTTCGTGGCTTGGTTCGATACGCAGCTGATACGCCTGTTGCCGGCTCGTCTTTTGCCTTAAATCCGTTTTTATCCAGGGAATGCTCATGGACACCAAATTGCTCGATATCCTCGCTTGCCCGGTCTGCAAAGGCCCGCTCAAGCTCAGCGCCGACAAGACCGAGCTGATCAGCAAAGGCGCAGGCCTGGCGTACCCGATTCGCGACGGCATCCCGGTGATGCTCGAAACCGAAGCCCGCACCCTGACCACCGACGAGCGTCTGGATAAATGACCACAGCCTTTACCGTTGTCATTCCTTCGCGTTACGCCTCCACCCGCTTGCCGGGCAAACCGCTGCTGTTGATCGCCGGTAAGCCGATGATCCAGCACGTCTGGGAACAGGCGAGCAAAAGCAGCGCCCAGCGCGTGGTAGTCGCCACGGATGACAGCCGCATCGTCGAGGCCTGCAAAGGCTTTGGCGCTGAAGTGGTACTGACCCGTGAAGACCACAATTCCGGCACCGATCGCCTGGCGGAAGTCGCCGCGAAACTCGGTCTGGCGCCTGACGCCATTGTGGTCAACGTCCAGGGCGACGAGCCGTTGATCCCGCCGAGTGTGATCGATCAGGTTGCTGCCAACCTGGCTGCCCACACTGAAGCAAGCATGGCCACGTTGGCTGAGCCGATCGAAGACGTGGAAACCCTGTTCAATCCCAACGTGGTCAAGGTCGTCAGCGACCTCAATGG
>Ga0105856_1000632_pt1 | contig 17726 bp, 15 predicted proteins | sample OrgsoiDNA_201060_FD_89681 | JGI IMG/M metagenome (GOLD analysis project Ga0105856, IMG submission 89681) | Permafrost soil microbial communities from the Arctic, to analyse light accelerated degradation of dissolved organic matter (DOM) -... | ecosystem: Environmental > Terrestrial > Soil >...
CCGTCTTTCTTGAGCTTTTCACAGATGTCAGCAGTACGGCGGCATTGCCAAACGATGGCGTTATAAATCGGCTTGCCGGACTCTTTTTCCCACACGATGGTGGTTTCACGCTGGTTAGTGATCCCGATACCGGCGATTTGGTCAGAGTTGATGTCGGCTTTCGCCAGCACTTCAACCAACACAGAACTTTGCGAAGACCAGATTTCCATTGGGTCGTGTTCAACCCAACCGGATTTCGGGTAAATCTGCGTGAATTCACGCTGTGCAACGCTGATGATATTGGCATCGTGGTCTAACACAACGGCGCGAGAGCTGGTGGTACCTTGATCGAGCGCGACGATGTATTTTTTTTCGTGAGTCGTATCTGCTGACATAATAATATTCCTACGAATTAGAGAGCTGTGAACAGTGTAGCCGATCAGGCTTTGCGTTGTTTTGATGGCTGCTGGGCCGCTTCTTTTTCTGCTGCCGCATTGATTTCGTATGGCAGGTGGCGACCAATCAGTGCTTTATAACCGACTGCCCCTAAGGACGCGCCAATCAGCGGGCCAAAAATCGGGACTAAGAAGTAAGGAATGTCACGTGCGCCAGTGAAGGCCACTTTGCCCCAGCCAGCGAAGTAAGCGAAGAGTTTTGGACCGAAGTCACGCGCCGGGTTAAGGGCGAAGCCGGTCAATGGACCCATTGATGCGCCGATCACTGCGATCAAAATACCGATTAACAGCGGAGCCAGCGGGCCACGTGGAATACCATTGCCGTCATCCGTCAGGCCGAGGATTAATGCCATCAGTACCGCGGTGATCACCACTTCAACCAGGAATGCCTGCAACACGCTGATGTGTGGATTCGGGTAGGTTGAGAAGATGCCTGCCAAATCCAAGCTTTCGACGCTGCCGCGCACCATGTTATGGCTTTGCTCGAAATCGAAGAACAAGTTGTAGTACAGACCGTAAACCAACGCCGCGGCGCAGAAGGCACCGGCGACTTGCGCAATGATGTAAGGCAGAACTTTGCGTCCTTCAAAGTTTGCAAACAAGCACAGCGCGACGGTAACGGCTGGATTAAGGTGAGCGCCGGAAACCGCTGCGGTCAGGTAAATGGCCATCGCCACACCAAAACCCCAGACGATACTAATTTCCCACTGACCAAAGGCTGCGCCGGCAAGCTTCAGCGCAGCAACACACCCGGCACCAAAGAAAATGATAAGCCCGGTACCCAGAAACTCAGCGATGCACTGACCTTTTAATGTGGAACTCATGGTTTGGCTCATAGTCGGATCCTATAAAGGATAATGTTAAGGGTTAGTTATAATTTTTCTTACTAAGGTACGTGAACGTAATCGGAATAAGACGTTCATCAGTAAATGAGAACGTAATGTGAATTTATCGTTAACGAGCATAAACGAGAAATAGCGAAATCAAAATTTGTGTGTTGCGTCATAAAAATGAGCGAATTCGAGTGTGGCGAGGATTCAACCAACCTGAAAAAGCGGTTTTTCCTGCGTGTTTAACCCTTCTTACTGCGGGGTTATCGGCCGTTTTGCGCAAAATCGCGTTGAGTTGTGTCATCTATGTCGAGGTTGCCTCATGCGCTCATCGCGTAATGCTAGGCGAAATTTACCGCCAGATCCCTTGGGCCACCGCGCTTTTTAAGCATTTACTGATAGTTTTACCCGTAAAATTGCAACAGACTACGTGTAGGGCCGGTATGTTGCTAGACAGGGCCAGACAGGCTACATACAATCGTATTTCAAGACATCGGCAGACTAAGCGGTTTTCCTTAGAGGAAACCTTAACAAAATCTGCGTGGTGCGAGATTTCAGAGCCGTATCGGGATGATGCGGCAGAACTTACAAGATGTACGCTCTGCGAACATAAGAGGACCGAAGAATGTCATTTGAAGTATTTGAGAAATTAGAAGCAAAAGTTCAGCAAGCGATTGATACCATTACTTTACTACAGATGGAAATCGAAGAGCTGAAAGAGCAGAACAACACCCTGTCTCAGGAAGTTCAGCAAGCGAGCGGTAATCATGAGTCTTTGGTGCGTGAAAACGCGCAGCTGAAAGATGAACAACACGTCTGGCAGGATCGTCTGCGTGCGTTGTTAGGAAAAATGGAAGAAGTCTGATCCCCAGATTTTTCCCCTTAAAATGAAAAAGGACGCGATAAGCGTCCTTTTTATTGCGTGGAGCATGAGGTTGGAGAGGGTTACTCGATATCGAGTGCTTCTTCAGACAGGATGATCCCGGTGTTATCGGCATACAAATGATCTCCGGTGAAGAAGGTGACGCTGCCGAAGTTCACGCGAATATCACTTTCACCAATGCCTTCGCTTGCCGCACCGGCAGGAATGGCGGCCATGGCCTGAATGCCAAGATCCAACTCCTGCAAGTCATCCACCTGACGCACGGCGCCATAAATCAGGATGCCTTCCCACTGATTTTCCAGTGCCAGCGTGGCTAAGTCGGCGTCGAGCAGCGCGCGACGCACAGAGCCACCGCCATCCACCACCAGCACACGGCCTAAACCGTTTTGCTCCAGCAGATCATAAAGCAAGCCATTGTCTTCGAAACACTTCACCGTAGTGATTTGCCCGCCAAATGAAGTACGTCCACCAAAGTTGGAGAACAAGGGTTCAACGACATTCACTTCTTCGTGATAGATGTCGCATAGTTCTGAAGTATCGTATTTCATAGGATTTCATCTGGTTGCTGCATGAATATTCAGTATATCCCTTTCTTAAGGCTGTTGGCAAAATCATCAATTGTTAACTTGCGCATTTCACCAGACCTTGTGCTGCCTGCTAATTGAGCAACAGGCCTGCTGCAAACAATACGTTGGTCAGCAGCGCGGCTTTCACCATCTGTTCCAGCAAGGGACGGACTTCCCGTGACGTTTTCGCGTTCTTTACCTGATAAAGGTGGAGGGTCAACATCGGTATAGCCAATAAGAACAGCCAGCCCGACCAGTGCCGTAGGTAAGCGGCAGAGAATATCGCCAGACATAGCGAAGCGGCAGTCAGAATAAGGGTGTGATAGCGACGGGCATTTTGGGGCCCCAAACGCACCGCCAGGGTGTTTTTTCCGTTGGCACTGTCGGTGTCGATATCGCGCAAATTATTGATATTGAGCACGGCGGTAGCCAGTAAACCGGTGGCCGTCGCGGGCAACATCACAATCCAATCGAAATAACCCGCTTGCAGATAAAAGGTACCCGCGACGCTTATCCAGCCAAAGAAAATCAGTACCGAAATATCGCCCAACCCCATGTAGCCATAAGGGCGCGTGCCAACGGTGTAGGTGATGGCGGCACCAATCGACAGCAAACCGAGTATCAGGAAACCGAAAATATCGCTGGGTTTTTGACAGGCAACGGCAATCAGCGCGATGCCGGCGATAACCGATAACACCACGGTCAGGATAATGGCTCGCTTCATTTGCGCGGCGGTGATCATGCCTTTTTGCATTCCGCGCAGTGGCCCGACGCGATCTGGTGTATCGCTGCCTTTTTCGGCATCACCATAATCATTGGCCAGATTAGACAAGATTTGCAATAAGCCGGCGGTCAGTAAGGCGAGCAGGGCAATGACCGGGTGGAATACGCCTTGCAAGCTGGCGAGGGCCGAACCCATCACGATGGAGGCGAAGGCGAGAGGTAAGGTGCGTAATCTGAGGCTTTCAAGCCAGGCTTTGGTCGGCGATGTGGTGGTGCAGGGCGTCATTATGCTCATCATTTTTTTCGCTCTTTAGAACAGAAGTTTCAGCCAGAAATAACAAAGGGAGGCATAACGCCTCCCTATGGATAACTTTCGAAACGTATGAGCGAATTATAAGATGAAACGGCTCAGATCTTCATCAGCTACCAGCTCATCAAGGTGGCTACGAACATAATCTGCATCAATGTTTATTGAGATACCGTTACTTTCACTGGCGTCGTAAGAGATATCTTCCATCAAACGCTCCAAAACGGTATGCAGACGACGGGCACCGATATTCTCGGTGGTTTCGTTAACTTGCCATGCCGCTTCAGCGATTCGGCGGATACCGTCAGCGGTAAAATCAATGGTTACCCCTTCGGTTGCCATCAGCGCTTTATACTGATGGGTCAACGACGCGCTTGGCTCAGTCAGGATACGTTCGAAGTCTTCTGTCGACAGCGCCTGCAACTCAACGCGGATCGGCAAACGGCCCTGCAATTCTGGAATTAAATCCGACGGGCTGGCGGTCTGGAAGGCGCCTGACGCGATAAACAGAATGTGGTCAGTGCGCACCATGCCGTGCTTGGTCGATACGGTACAGCCTTCAACCAGAGGAAGCAGGTCACGTTGAACGCCTTCACGTGAAACGTCAGGGCCGGAACTCTGACCGCCACGTTTACAGATTTTGTCGATTTCATCGATGAACACGATGCCGTGCTGTTCAACGGCTTCGATCGCCTGCTCTTTCAATTCTTCAGGATTGACCAGCTTGGCCGCTTCTTCTTCAATCAACAGCTTATAGGCTTCTTTGATTTTCATTTTGCGCGGTTTTTGCTTCTGACCGGCCATGTTCTGGAACATGGATTGCAATTGGTTGGTCATCTCTTCCATGCCTGGAGGGGACATGATTTCGACGCCCATCGGTGCGGCCGCGACGTTGATTTCAATCTCTTTATCATCGAGCTGACCTTCGCGCAGTTTCTTGCGAAAAGCCTGACGCGCCGCAGAAGGTTCCTGTGCTTCGTCAGCCTGTCCCCAGTTGTTTTTCGCTGGGGGGATCAACACGTCAAGAATGCGTTCTTCGGCCATTTCTTCCGCGCGGAAGCGGTTCTTGTCGATAGACTGCATGCGGACCATTTTCACGGCGGAATCCGTCAGATCACGGATAATGGAGTCCACTTCTTTACCGACATAGCCCACTTCGGTGAACTTGGTGGCTTCCACTTTGATGAACGGCGCGTTGGCCAATTTTGCCAGACGACGGGCGATTTCGGTTTTACCGACACCGGTTGGGCCGATCATCAGAATATTTTTTGGGGTCACTTCGTGGCGCAGCGCTTCGTTAAGCTGCATACGGCGCCAGCGGTTACGCAGGGCAATCGCCACGGCGCGCTTGGCTTTATCTTGACCGATGATATAGGCGTCTAATTCGCCGACGATTTCGCGCGGAGTCATTTCAGACATATTTTTAGATCCTTACGCTTTAGAAGACAATTCTTCGATGGTGTGGAAATGGTTGGTATAGATACAGATATCGCCAGCAATACTCAGCGATTTTTCCACGATGTCGCGGGCGCCAAGCTCTGTATTTTCCAACAATGCGCGGGCAGAGGCCTGAGCGTAAGGACCGCCAGAACCGATGGCAATCAGGTCACTTTCTGGCTGAATCACATCGCCGTTGCCGCTGATAATCAGCGAGGCATTTTCGTCAGCCACGGCCAGCAAGGCCTCAAGGCGACGCAGCATTCGATCGGTACGCCAGTCTTTCGCCAGTTCTACGGCAGCTTTCACCAGATGGCCTTGATGCATTTCCAGTTTGCGTTCGAACAGCTCAAACAGCGTGAAGGCGTCAGCCGTGCCGCCGGCGAAACCCGCGATCACTTTGTCGTGGTACAGGCGGCGCACTTTCTTCACGTTGCCTTTCATCACGGTATTACCCAATGTGGCCTGGCCATCACCACCGATCACGACCTGGCCGTTGCGGCGTACACTTACAATTGTTGTCACGAGCGGTTCCTCGTTGCAGACGGAAAAGATCCCCGCACGCTTGTGTTACACGCTAGGTGTCACACAAGAGTACGAGGCACATTGAAGTAATAGATTGGGGAGGAAAACGGGTTTTCAACCCCCGGTGGCGAGGGGAATGCAACCGGAGATACCTGCGTTCTTCAGGCGAGATAAGGTGCCGTCGGCACCAGAGCGATTATTGTAAGGACCGATGACCACGCGATTCCAGCCGCCGCCCGTGGTTATCCGGCCTTCGAAGCCTTCAAACGCCAGTTTGGCGCGCTGAGATTCAGCCTGTTCTGTCCCTTTGAACGAACCACACTGCACCATAAAGTGTTGGGTTTTTTCCTGCTCTTTTGGCTTATCTTTCGGCTTCTCCGGCGTCACCTGAGTGATTGCCGCAGGCTGCTGAGGTTGTTCTTTTGGCGCCTGTTGGTGCTGTGGCTGCTCTTTCGGTTTAGGTTTTGGCTGTACCGGCTGAGTTTGTGCCTGAACTTGTGGCGCACGAACCGGCTGCGTCTGCGGAGCACGCACGGGCTGCTGTGGTGCAGTTTGCTGCACGTTTTGCTGCGAATACGTCGGCTGCTGATAAGGCTGTTGTTGCTGTTGTGTTCGCTGAGTTGGCGCAGTGCGTACGGCTTGCGACGGATCATTGTACGGCACTTCGGACAGCGTCGTCGGTTGCTGGCGCATGTCGGCCTGCATCTGATCAAGCAATTGGCGCTGTTCCGTCGTTAGCTGCGTTTTGGTCTGCACATTACCGCCGGCGGTCGGCTCGGTTGGCGTCGCGACACCCATTTGCCGGTTTTCCAGCTCCTTGATGTAGCGCCAGCGCTCTTCCGGTTTCGGCGGCAAGCCATTGCCCGGCCGCACGGGGTGCGTCGGCAGGATCGCGGCATCTTCAGGTTTATTGTGCGTAATAAAATAGAGGCCACCAATGAAAACCACTAACACCGCAACGGCTAACACCACCATGGTTTTGGAGATCATCGGGGAACTGCTTTTTTTCCGGCTGGTGCTTTTCCGCCGCGCTCCTGAGCGCCCACGGCTTACATAGTCTCGTTGTGCCACTATCGTTTCGCTGTGTCGTAATGTGGGAAGAAGTGCGTCATGTTACGTAACCCTGAACCTTTTACTGAACAAAAACTTACTGAAGTATAAACATATTATCAGCGTTTGGGGGCCGCAGTGCTGCCGCGGATGACAAGTTCGCTTTCCAGCAAACGCGAGCCACTTTGTACCGAATTACCGTATAGCTGTTCAAGTAATAATAACATGGCCTGACGGCCAAGCTGGAATCTTGGCTGTGCAACGGTGGTTAATGGCGGATCAAAATACTGGCTCTGCTTGATGTCGTCGAAGCCGACCACGGATAAATCCTGTGGAATGCGCAGGCCCATTTTCTTGGCTTGAAACATCGCGCCAATGGCCATCACGTCGTTGTGACAGAAAATCGCAGTGGGCGGCACAGGTTGGGACATCAGTGTTTCCAGCGCCAGCGCGCCGGACTCGTAGGTGAAATCACCTTTGGCGCTGTACGTCGGCTCGACGTTCAGGCCGTTACGGCGTAAGGCCTGCACATAGCCTTGTGAGCGATACTGGCAGAGCGGCATTGGGTCTGGGCCGGTAATACAGGCGATACGCTGATGCCCCAGACTAATCAAATAATGCACGGCCTCATAGGCGGCGGTCAGGTTGTCGATGTGCACCGTCGGCAATTCGAGTTCAGGCGCGAATTCATTCGCCATCACCATCGGCGGCAAATTGCGTTGTTCTTCTTTGCTGGCGTCGAAAGGTAAATCAGAACCTAACAGCAACATGCCATCAATCTGCTTGGTAATAATCAGATTAATAAAGGTTTTTTCCTGCTGATTCTGCTGTGCGCAGTCGCCAATCAACACCAGATAGCCATTTTCGGCCGCGGTGCGTTCGATCCCTTGGATCACATCGGCGAAATAGGGATCACAGATGTCGGGGACGATCACCAGAATAGTGCGAGATTCGTTGCGTTTCAGGTTGCGCGACAGGGCGTGTGGAGAATAGCCCACCGCGAGAACGGCTTGTTCCACTTTTTGTCGCGTGGGGGCCGACACCTTTTCCGGATTCATTAATGCGCGAGATACGGTTGCTGTCGAAACCCCTGCCATTTCAGCCACATCTTTCATCGTTGCGGCGTTTAACTCTTTCTTCTCTTCCAACGCATTTCTCCTGGCAACAGCATCGTTCTGATACGACATTATGGATGTTTCCCTTCAACACTACGTCGATCCCTTGCGAGTCAGCTTATAGTCCTCCGACTAACTCATCCGGCTTACGGCGGCTGCGTAGCTCATCACATTCTAAACAGTTTGTGATTAGGATTTGTTACCTAATTTGCATGAAAAGTGTGAGCTAGATGCTTTTTTTAGATCCACGCCGCAGAACTTCGCTGATTAGCTGTCGATTGGGTCAACGTCTAGCGTCCATTTTACCTTTTTGGCCTGCGGCAAATTGGCAATCAGCGGCTGTGAGCTTTTGATTAAATGCTGTAAAACGCGGCGGGAAGGGTGCTGCAACAGTAACTGCCAGCGGAAGCGACCGTTACGTTTTGCGGCTAACGCGGGAACCGGGCCGAGTATCCACAGCGACTCATCTTTCAGCGGACTGGATTCGAGCAAATTGCGTAATTGCTGTAAAAACAGTGCCGACTGCTGATTATCGTGGTCTTCGGATCGGATCAGGATATGGCTGGTGTACGGCGGTAAAAACACGCTCTTGCGTTCGGATAACGTTTGACGGGCAAAAGCGTCATAGCCTTGTTCGAGCAGCACCTTTAATAGCGGATGTTCAGGGTGGTGGGTTTGTAGCACCACTTCGCCCTGCTTTCCGGCGCGTCCGGCACGGCCTGAGACTTGCGTATACAGCTGGGCGAAACGCTCGGCGGAGCGAAAATCAGCCGAGAATAACGCGCCGTCCACGTCCAGTAGCGACACCAGCGTGACATCAGGAAAATGGTGACCTTTCGCCAGCATCTGGGTGCCGATAAGAATTCGTGCACCGCCGCGATGCACTTGCGCCAGATGCTGCTCCAACGAGCCTTTTCGGCTGGTGGTATCACGGTCGATGCGGGTGATCGGGGTGTCGGGGAACAGCGGAGCTAATTCATGTTCGAGTTGCTCGGTACCCACGCCGACGGACACCAGCTGTGTCGAGCCACAGTGTGGGCATTGATGCGGCACCGCGCGTTGGCTGTCACAGTGGTGGCATCGCAATTGGCGCTGGTTCTGATGCAGCGTGTAGTAATGGTCGCAGCGCTGGCATTCGGCTATCCAGCCGCATTCATGACACAGCAAGGCTGGCGCATAGCCCCGACGGTTGAGGAACAGCATCACCTGATTATTCGCTTTTAAATGCTGCTGCATGCGCTGAATCAGCGGCTGAGAAAGCCCGACTTTGAGCGGCATGCCTTTGAGGTCAATCAGATGCTGTTGCGGTGGCTTGGCGTTACCGGCGCGTTTGGTCAGCTTAAGTTGGCGATATTTCCCCAGTTCGACGTTATGCAAGGTTTCCAGCGCCGGTGTCGCCGAGCCCATGATGATCGGAATGTTTTCTTCGTGGGCGCGGAATACCGCTAAATCGCGGGCGTGATAGCGCCAACCTTCCTGCTGTTTATAAGAGCCGTCGTGTTCTTCATCGATGATGATCACACCCAGACGTGCAAAAGGTGTAAAGAGAGAAGAGCGGGTTCCGATCACAATTCCCGCTTCGCCATTGCGCGCCCGTAGCCAGACGGCAAGCCGCTCGCTGTCGTTTAAGCCGGAATGCAGTACGTCAACCGGGGCGCTAAAACGCTCGCGAAAGCGGGCGATAGTCTGTGGCGTCAGGCCAATTTCCGGCACCATAATCAGCGCCTGACGGCCTTGCGCCAGAATATTTTCCAGCACGCTTAAATAGACTTCGGTCTTGCCGGAACCGGTCACGCCTGCCAGTAACCAGGCTGAAAACTGCTGATCTTCGCTACGAATCGCACCGACGGCGGTGGCCTGCTCGGTGTTGAGGCGCAGGCGTTCGCCCACTACCGTAAAATCGGTACGCCAGTCGTGAGTGTCGGGGGCGATGCTGCGTAAATCAGCCAGGCCTTTGGCGCGCAGAGCCTGCAGTGCGGCATCGGTCAGTTCAAGATCACTGACCTGATGGCGATAAATGCCACCTTGCATCAGCGCGGCCATGGCTTGCTGTTGTTTCGCCGCGCGTTTCAGGCTGTCGAGCGGGGTGGCGCGACCTTGCTCCGTCGCGAACCATTGCCAGAGCGGCGTTAACTCCGCAGGTTTCCCTTGACGCAATAACACCGGCAGGGCATGGAACAGCACTTCGCCTACCGGAAAATGATAATAGTCCACTGCCCAAAGCAGGATGCGCCATAAATCGGTGGTGAACAGGCTGGTGGAATCGAGGACGTCGCGCACCGGTTTAAGCTTGTCGATGCCAAACTCGCTGGACTCGCTGATCGCGACCACAATGCCAATAGCCTCGCGCTTTCCAAAAGGCACGCTGACGCGACACCCTTTCGCTACCTGCAACCCTTCTGGCAGGAGATAGTCGAATGTGCGGGCGAGCGGAACGGGTAAAGCAACGTGGGCAACAGGCATCGAGGGGTCCAGACTTTAAAAAAATGACGAGATAGTGTACACTGTGTCGTTCGAAATGCATGAACATCATTGCGTGGCCCACAGAGATTCTGTATGATTCGCCGCCTTTGGTGCATTTCGCATCAAAACCTATCATCCACCACGCGTGGTGTCCGACGAAACAAGGTTGGATAGCGACGCGGCCTTAAGAAGAGGTTTCCATGAAACAAGGTATCCACCCTAAATACGTAGAAATTACTGCAACTTGCTCATGCGGTAACGTGATCAAAACTCACTCAACTGTGGGTCATGATTTGAATCTGGACGTTTGTGGCGAATGCCACCCGTTCTACACTGGTAAGCAACGTGAAGTGACTACCGGTGGCCGTGTTGACCGCTTCAACAAGCGTTTCAGCGTGCCAAGCAGCAAGTAATCGCTGTTTGAGAGCAAAAAAAGGCGCCTTAGGCGCCTTTTTTGTTGCCTGCTATTGGGTAAAACATCCACTGGCAGACCTATCCCATCTTTTCACTTCACGAACCCTAATGACGCCTGCACGACATCGCGCACAGGCTGCTCATCTTTTCGCTTCTTCGCTTAATATTCCCAGGTATCAGGATCGACACCCAGTTCACGCATCAGGATCTTCGCCGCTTCTGGAATTTCGTCACTGCGTTCTTTACGCAGGTCTTCGTCATTTGGCAAAGGCTGACCGGTAAAGGCATGAAGGAAAGCCTCACACAGCAGTTCACTGTTGGTTGCATGGCGTAGGTTATTCACCTGACGACGGGTACGTTCATCAGTGAGAATTTTAAGAACTTTCAGCGGAATGGATACCGTGATTTTTTTAACTTGCTCGCTTTTCTTACCGTGTTCAGCGTAAGGGCTGACATATTCGCCGTTCCACTCAGCCATGGGACACCTTAAATTTATCAAAAAAAATAATGTTCTGAAAACCCGGGGATTATGCCCGATTTTCACTGATCTCACTAAATAAATGTCCCTTTGGGACCGGTAATATCAGAGAAATGTGCACTGTGTTATTCATTACGCCACCGAACATGCGTGCGGTTCTATGGCTCGGTGCATCACCCTAGGTTCTGATACCTATAATTTTAGCGGGTATTCACCTGTCTCTCAATCTATACGCAAAGAAGTTTAGATGTCCAGATGTATTGACGTCTATCTCGCCAGCGATTAATCTTTGTGACTTCATCCTCAGAATCCCGGCAGAGAGAAACAACGTATGACGCTCAAGCAAGCGACGATCGCCGTCGGTAGTGGCCTTAATAGTGACAAGCAATATGGCTGTGTTGTTCCGCCCATTAACCTTTCCAGCACCTATAATTTCGAAGATTTTAACCAGCCTCGAGCCCATGACTACTCGCGCCGCGGTAACCCGTCGCGTGATATCGTGCAGCGCGCGCTGGCAGATCTCGAGGGCGGTGCCGGCGCGGTGATGACCAGCAGCGGAATGTCGGCGATCCATCTGGTCTGTACCGTGTTTCTCAAACCTGGCGATCTGCTGGTGGCTCCCCATGACTGCTACGGCGGCAGCTACCGTTTATTCGACAGTTTAAGCAAGCGCGGTGCCTATCGCGTTTTGTTTGTTGATCAAGGTGACCCGCAAGCCCTGGCGGCAGCACTGGCCGAAAAACCGAAACTGGTGTTAATCGAAACCCCAAGCAACCCGTTGCTGCGCGTGGTGGATATTCAGGCCATTTGTGACGCGTCTCATGCCGCTGGCGCCCTGACCGTGGTGGATAACACCTTCCTCAGCCCGGCCTTACAGCAGCCGCTGAAACTGGGTGCTGACTTAGTGGTTCACTCCTGTACCAAATACCTCAATGGTCACTCAGATGTGGTGGCGGGTACGGTGATTTCTAAAACGGCTGAACACGCAACTGAGCTGGCGTGGTGGGCGAATAATATCGGCGTGACCGGTGCGGCTTTCGACAGCTATTTGCTGTTGCGTGGCTTACGTACGTTGACGGTACGTGTAAAACAGCAGCAGGAAAATGCGTTAGCGATTGTTGCTTATTTACAGCAGCAATCCTTGGTGAAAAAGCTGTATCATCCTTCCCTGCCAGAGAACCAGGGGCACGAGATTGCCCGCCGTCAACAATATGGTTTCGGCGCGATGATCAGTTTTGAATTCGACGGTGATGAAGCGCGCTTGCGTCATTTCCTCAAGCAGTTGAAGTTATTTACCCTCGCAGAATCGTTGGGCGGGGTAGAAAGTCTGATTTCCCACACGGCAACCATGACCCACGCAGGCATGGCACCGGAAGCGCGTAAAGCTGCGGGGATCTCCGACAGCCTGCTCAGGGTTTCTGTAGGTCTCGAAGACAGTGAAGATTTGATTGCCGATCTGGAACAAGCATTCCAGGCGGCGGCTACGAGGTAATAATGAATGCAATAGCGGTAGCAGCGCCGGCAGGAAGTCGGCAGTTGCATAAATTTGGTGGTAGCAGTCTGGCCGACGCGAAATGTTATTTGCGCGTGGCGGGAATTATGGCGGAGTACGGCAATCCGGGCGACATGATGGTAGTGTCCGCAGCGGGCAGTACCACTAACCAGTTGATCAGCTGGCTGAAACTCAGCCAGACCGATCGTCTGTCGGCGCATCAGGTGCAACAGGGGTTACGTCGCTATCATACGGAGCTTATCACCGGACTTCTGCCACCAGAAATGGCAGAACCGCTTATTGCCCAATTTATTGGGGATCTCGAACGTCTGGCCATTCTGCTCGATGGCAAAGTGACGGATGCCGTTTATGCCAGCGTTGTCGGGCAAGGGGAAGTGTGGTCAGCACGTCTGATGTCAGCCGTGCTGGCGACGAAAGAGTTACCCTCGGCGTGGCTTGATGCGCGTGACTTCTTACGTGCAGAACGCGCCGCCCAGCCACAGGTTGATGAAGGCCGCTCGTATCCTTTATTGCAACAACTGCTGGCGCAGCATCCACAGCATTATCTGGTAGTGACCGGTTTTATCTCGCGCAACGAAGCGGGCGAAACGGTGCTGCTGGGCCGCAACGGCAGTGACTACTCTGCCACGCAGATTGGCGCATTGGCCGGTGTGCATCGCGTCACCATCTGGAGCGACGTGGCCGGTGTTTACAGCGCTGACCCACGCAAAGTGAAAGATGCCTGCCTGCTGCCGTTACTGCGTCTTGACGAAGCCAGTGAACTGGCGCGTCTGGCCGCACCGGTGCTGCATACCCGCACGCTACAACCGGTATCCGGCAGCGACATCGATTTGCAACTGCGCTGTAGCTATCAGCCTGAACAGGGTTCGACGCGTATTGAGCGCGTTCTGGCTTCGGGGACGGGCGCGAAAATCGTCACCAGCCATGACGATATCTGCCTGATCGAAATTGTTATTCCCAGCGAACATGACTTCGCGTTAGCGCATAAAGATGTCGAGCTGTTGCTCAAGCGCGCGCAGGTTAAACCGCTGGCGACCGGCATTCATCCGGATCGCAATCTGCTGCAACTTTGTTACACCTCCGAAGTGGTAAATAGCGCGCTATTAGCGTTGGAAGAGTCTGGACTGCCGGGGCGTTTGTCGCTACGTGAAGGCCTGGCGATGGTCGCGTTGGTCGGAGCGGGCGTTTGCAAAAACCCGCTGCACAGCCACCGCTTCTATCAAGAATTAAAAGATCAGCCGGTTGAATTTATCTGGCAGGCGGAAGATGGCATCAGTCTGGTGGCCGTCTTACGTGTGGGGCCGACCGAACACTTGATTCAAGGCTTGCACAAGACGCTGTTTCGCGCTGAAAAACGCATTGGCTTGATGTTATTTGGTAAAGGCAATATCGGTTCACGCTGGCTGGAACTGTTCGCCCGTGAGCAGAAAAACATTTCCGCCCGCAGTGGTTTTGAATTTGTGTTGGCAGGCGTGGTAGACAGCAAACGCAGCCTGCTCAATTACGACGGTCTGGACGCTAGCCGCGCGCTGGCCTTCTTCGATGACGAAGCCCGTGAACACGACGAAGAGTCGCTGTTCCTGTGGATGCGTGCCCATCCGTATGATGATTTAGTGGTGCTGGACGTCACGGCGAGCGCCGAGCTGGCTGACCAGTATCTGGACTTCGCCAGCTACGGTATTCACGTCATCAGTGCCAACAAACTGGCGGGTGCGTCCGATAGCAATAAATATCGCCAGATCCGCGATGCCTTCGCCAAAACCGGCAGCCACTGGTTATACAACGCCACGGTGGGCGCGGGTTTACCGATCAACCACACGGTGCGCGACCTGCGCGAAAGTGGCGACAGCATTCTGGCGATTAGCGGAATTTTCTCCGGCACGCTGTCATGGCTGTTCCTGCAATTTGACGGCACGCTGCCCTTCACCGAACTGGTCGATTTAGCGTGGCAGCAGGGGCTAACCGAACCCGATCCGCGTGTTGATTTATCCGGTCAGGATGTGAAGCGCAAATTGGTTATTCTGGCGCGGGAAGCGGGTTACGACATCGAACCGACGCAGGTTCGCGTGGAGTCGTTAGTGCCGGAAGACTGTGAAACCGGCTCGGTGGATCAGTTCTTCGAGGACGGTGACGCGCTGAACGAGCAAATGCTGCAACGCCTTGAAGCGGCGCGTGAAATGGGCTTGGTATTGCGGTATGTGGCGCGTTTTGATGCTAATGGCAAAGCCCGCGTTGGCGTCGAAGCCGTTCGCGACGATCACCCGCTGGCATCATTACTGCCGTGCGATAACGTCTTTGCGATTGAAAGCCGCTGGTATCGCGATAACCCATTAGTCATCCGCGGGCCGGGTGCCGGGCGTGATGTCACCGCCGGTGCCATACAATCTGATCTTAACCGTTTGACGCAACTGCTTTAATTCCTTAACCCCTTCCGGCGCCTGTCGGAAGGGGATTCATGCCCTTTCCTCACCTTCGCTGCGCCCACTCATTCCCACATGAATTTCCTTCACTTTGAGTGAATATTAATCATATGCAGAAGCATTTTTGCCGTTGACAGCTTTGCTGACTTCCTTCATTGTCTATCCATACGTTTAGACGTCTAGACGCTTGTAGGGTAAGCCGACAACCATTAAGAAGTGAGCCACGAGGTATTGATCATGAGTTTTTCCCACGTCAATCAGCGCGAAGCGTTGAACCAAAACCTGGCAGAATTACAGGGTCAGTTTAACGTCTCTTTTGAATTTTTCCCGCCGCGTACCAGCGAGATGGAAGATACGTTGTGGAGCTCTATTGATCGCCTCAGTAGCCTCAAGCCAAAATTCGTTTCTGTGACCTATGGCGCTAACTCCGGTGAACGCGACCGCACGCACAGCATCATCAAAGGCATTAAAGAACGTACCGGTCTGGAAGCTGCGCCACACCTGACGTGCATCGATGCCAGCCGCGAAGAATTGATTAAAATTGCGCACGATTACTGGGACAGCGGTATTCGCCATATCGTGGCTTTGCGTGGTGATCTGCCCCCGGGTGGCGGCAAGCCAGAACTGTATGCGACGGATTTAGTGCAGTTGCTGAAAAGCGTCGGTGATTTCGATATCTCCGTGGCGGCGTATCCCGAAGTGCACCCAGAAGCGAAAAGCGCCCAGGCCGATTTGATTAACCTGAAACGCAAAATCGATGCTGGCGCTAACCGTGCCATCACCCAATTCTTCTTCGATGTCGAAAGCTACCTGCGTTTCCGTGACCGCTGTGCGGGTCAGGGCATTGACGTTGAAATCGTTCCGGGCATTCTGCCGGTGTCGAATTTCAAACAGCTGACTCGCTTTGCCGCCATGACCAACGTGCGTGTACCCCACTGGATGACGCGTCAGTTCGAAGGGCTGGACGACGATGCAGAAACCCGCAAAATGGTCGGAGCCAACATCGCGATGGACATGGTGAAAATCCTCAGCCGTGAAGGCGTGAAGGATTTCCACTTCTACACCCTGAACCGCGCGGAGATGAGCTACGCCATCTGCCATACCTTGGGGGTTCGTCCTGAAATCACGGCTCCTTTGAGCACTGCTGTTTAATTAGTTTCCTAAAGTAATAAATAATAAAGAAACCGACTTAAATGTCGGTTTTTTATTTTTTTGAATTTTAGGTAAATTTTATCTCTTTAATGCCGATAAACATTTGGCATTCTCTCGACAACTCATACTGGAATAGTTTTTTGCCGCCCGTGCTTTTGGTGAGGTGATCTATTTATGAGTCGTATGATTTATTGACTTTTTCGTAAAGGAATTACCCATGGCAACGCAATTTACAATGACCAACCCGAAGACGGGTGAGATAAAAACCGCATTTTATGGCTACTCTTGGACAACGCTATTCTTCGGAGCTTTCCCTGCACTATTCCGCAAAGACTTTATTACTTTTATTGGTGTATTTATCGTCGCAGCCATTATCGCTTTGTTGACTGCGGGTATCGGTGGTTTCTTTATTTCGCTGGTGTGGTCGTTTATGTATAACAAATATTATTCGACCAATTTGTTGAAGCAAGGTTTTGTCTTCTCAGGCAGCGAGATCGAAAATAAAACTGCTGCGGCACGTCTGGGTGTGATTTTGAATGACAACAATACCTTGGCATCTCCTGTTCAAAGAACGGTTTCTGCTATCTAATCATGGCTGATTTGAGTTCTTGTCAGATATAAAAAAACCGGCTCATCGCCGGTTTTTTGTTTTCAGCTTGCTGCTAGCCGGTATTGCGCATACCTGCTGCGACACCCGCGATGGTGACCATCAGCGCTTGTTCGACGCGTGCGTCAGGCGTCTGACCCTCTTTTTCCAACTGACGTGAACGGTGCAGCAATTCAGCCTGCAAGACGTTCAATGGGTCGGTATAGACGTTGCGCAGCGCGATAGATTCTGCAATCCACGGCAGGTCGGCCATCAGATGATCGTCGTTAGAGATCGCCAGCACCACGTTGATGTCGCTCGCCAATTGATCCCGCAGTTTCTGACCGAGCGGCCACAGTTCTGGCGAGACCAGACGCTGATCGTAGTATTCCGCCAGCCACAGGTCGGCTTTGGCGAACACCATTTCCAACATGCCGATACGGGTGGAGAAGAACGGCCAGTCGTGGCACATCTCACCCAGCTCATCACGTTTACCGGCATCCACCACCGATTGCAGGCCAGCGCCTGCGCCCAGCCATGCCGGCAGCATCAGACGGTTTTGCGTCCACGCGAAGATCCACGGGATGGCGCGAAGACTTTCGACGCCACCGTTGGCTTTACGTTTTGCCGGACGCGAACCGAGTGGCAATTTGCCCAGTTCCTGTTCTGGCGTGGCGGAGCGGAAATAAGGCACGAAGTCTTTATTTTCACGCACGTAGCCACGGTACATATCGCAAGACACATCAGAAAGCTGGTCCATGATCTCCACCCATGCCTTTTTCGGCTCAGGCGGTGGCAGCAGGTTGGCTTCCAAAATGGCACCGGTATAG
>Ga0105856_1000633_pt1 | contig 17688 bp, 14 predicted proteins | sample OrgsoiDNA_201060_FD_89681 | JGI IMG/M metagenome (GOLD analysis project Ga0105856, IMG submission 89681) | Permafrost soil microbial communities from the Arctic, to analyse light accelerated degradation of dissolved organic matter (DOM) -... | ecosystem: Environmental > Terrestrial > Soil >...
AATGGGGGCCCTGTTGGTTCTCCCGCAACACTAACTTGTTAACTCGGTCAGGTCCGGAAGGAAGCAGCCGCAGCAGGCGTCGTGTGTGCCGGGATGTAGCTGGCAGGGCCTCCACCATTTCTGCTATACCCGTTTCCCTTCCTATCCCCAGTATATTTCTCTCAACGTATTTTTCTGCGCACAAAAAAGGGCACGATCGCCGCACCCTGTTTTCACTACCCGCTATAGCCTTTAATGATGTACCAGCGTAGTGAAATAGTACGCCAGTGGGATCGCCAGAATATATAACCCCAGCGGTACCTCGCGTGCTTTGCCCGCCACCACTTTAATAATGATGTAAAACAGCAGACCGCCAGCGATACCAGTACCAAAACTGTTAGAAATCAGGGTGATCATCACCATCATCAAAACCGGCAAACCATCAGTGAAATTTGCCAAATCCACTTTGCGTAACCCACTGAACATATTCAGACCAATCAGAATTAGTGCTGGTGCGGTGGCTTCTTTAGGGATCATCAGTGCAATCGGCGTAAAAAGTAGCATCAGCAGGAACATTACCGCAGCCGCCAGTGCGGTCAGTCCGGTTTTTCCTCCCGCTTCGGCAGCGGCGGCAGACTCAATGAGCGCGGTGGCAGCCGGAATACCCACGATGGGCCCGAGCGCGGCAGCGATGGAGTCCACCATAAACGGGCGGTTGATATGCTGCATATTGCCTTGTTCATCCAGCAAACCCGCTTCACCACCGACCGCCAGTGTGGTGCCCATGGTCGAGAAAAATTCGGAAGCAAAGAAAATAAATAAAAACGGCAGAAACGCAATATTAATGGCACCGATCAGGTCAACTTTGCCCAATAACGGGCTGACTGAGTAAGGGAGGGCAAGCCATTGGTGCGGCAGGTGAGTGATCCCAAACGGAATACCGACCAGCGTGGATAAAAGAATAGCCCACAGGATGGCCCCCGGTATTTTTCTCGCCTGCAAACCGACTGCGACCAGCAAACCTAGCAGGGCGATCAGCGCGCCAGGGGCGGTGAAATCACCTAAGGCCAGTGCATGCGTTTTGGCATTAGCCAGCACCAAACCTGCATTACGAAAACCCAGTAATGCCACGAAAATTCCGATGGACGCCGTTAACCCTAGCTTGATTGACTGAGGCACTGAACGCGTGACCACTTCGCGCAGGCCAAAAACGGTCATTACGAAAAATAGAATACCCGACCAGCAGGCAATACCCAGTGCAACGGGCCAACTGATACCGTCACCGGCCAGCGTGATCCCAACCAGAACAGAACCTCCTATGCCAGGGCCGACCATAAAAGGTAAGTTGGCATAGAAGGCCATGAGTAAGGAACCAAGCACAAATACCAAGATCACGCCGGTTGTGGCGGCACCTTTATCGATACCCCCGGTGGCCAGCAACCCGGGGATCACCACCAGTAAATAGGCTGCGGCCAGAAAACCGGTGATGCCTGCCAGACACTCCGTTTTTACCCTTGTGTCGCGTTCATGAAGTTTAAAGCGTCGCTGTAGCCAGCTTTCTCCGCGGGTCTTTTCCACGCTTTTAATGGAACTGTCAGTCATGATGAAAACTCCCTGAAACAATCTGTTTATTATGATGTTGCATTTGCTATCACTGTTTAAATGACACCGTTTGAGGCTGCTCTCAGACGTGGTCTTCCCAGATTTCGAGGATGGGGTCGACCATTTCCCTCCGCTCACCGTCAGTCAGACCTAAATCGGTCAGATGCGGACCGGCATTACAGGCAAGGCAGGTGCCTTCGATGGCTTTGAATACGCGATAAGGTGGCTCCCATTCGGCGATTTTGGCACTCATTTCGCGCAGATTTCTGAACTGTTCAGCCAACTCTACAGCAGGCAGGTCAGATAACATGCCCGCAATCGGCATAGCCACATGAGCCAATAATTCACTATTTTGACTCAGGGCCATGCCGCCGCCGCTGGCGATAAGCTGGTTAGCCGCTACTACCATGTCAGACGGGGAACGGCCCAACACCACAAGATTGTGTGAGTCATGGGAATAGGAGGTGGCAATCGCCCCCTGCAACTCTCCCCAGCCTTCCAGTAGTGCCATACGCGGCGTGGCGTCGTGGCGGCCGTGACGGTGTTTGACCCAAATCAGGCTGAAGCCTGCGGGGATCTGCACGATGCCATCACGAACATCAACCGTGACTTCACTCCATTGAGTAAAGCGTGCCCCTTTAATGTTCCGCAGACGCGCTTTGCCGTTATTCAGGCCCGGGATCCGCAATTGGAAATCAGCGGCGGCCAGGGGGGAAATCCGCATAGTATCTCGTGGCGAAGTAACGCCGCTGGCGGCTTTCGGGCTAAACAGTAACTTGCCATGATGAGAAACGCAGTCGCCTGCGACATACACCCGCAGCGGATTAAGTGTTTCCAGAGAGTCGAAGACGATGAGATCAGCAGTACGTCCGGCGGCAATCAGGCCGAGATCGGCGCGCTGCATACGTAGTGCAGCATTGAATGTCGCCATGCGCAGGGCGTCTTCTGCACGCAGACCATGGGATATCAGTAACTTAATCAGTGCGATCAGCCCCCCTTTTTCCAATAAGTGGTCGGGCGGTACATCATCAGTACAGAGCGTTATTTGCGAAGAGAGGTGTGGCAGCGTTTTCAGGGCGGTAACAATCTCCGCCAGCAAATAGGGGTGTGACCCACGAATCTGCAAGGTCAGCCCTGCACGAAGCTTTTCCAGAGCGTCCTCTGCTGAAGTCAGTTCGTGATCGGACGTGACACCGGCGGCGAGATAAGCTTGCAAGCCTGCGCCTTTCAGGCCGCGCGCATGGCCCTCAATCAATTTTCCACTGCGTAAACCGGCATCCAGAATTTCCAGCATGCGGTCGCTGGCATTGAGCACGCCGTGCATGTCCATCACTTCGGCCACCCCGGCGACCTCCGGCCAGCTCAGCATGGTTTCCATCTCCTGACCTTTAAAATCAGCGCCCGACATCTCGAGGCCGGGTGTAGACGGGACGCTGGACGGGGCAGCGCAAATTACTCTCAGCGGCAGGTTACGGCTGGACTCCACCGCATAGCGCACGCCGTCCACACCGAGAACGTTTGCCAGTTCATGTGGATCCCAGAATACCGTTGTGGTGCCTTGTGCGACGACGATCTCTGCATAGCGTTCAGGTGGCAAATGTGAACTTTCGATATGAACGTGCGTATCAATAAGGCCTGGTGAAAGTAAAGCTCCCTCCAGATCGTCGACGTTTTCGGTTTGTGTAAACTTTCCGCACGGATGTACGCTGGCAATCATGCTGCCTGTCAGGCCGACGTCGGCATGGCGGATCTCACCCGTCACCATGTCAATAACGCGTGCATTGCGCAACAGTCGGTCGAAAGGAATATTGCCCAAAGCGGCCTGAACCGCACGCTGGCGCAGGGCGGTGGCTGAGGAAGTGTGGTTCATCGAAAGGTCCGTAAGTGGGATAGTATTTGGCTAATGTAGGGAGCAGAAAGCGCTTTGCACAGATGATTTATTTTATCGCTCTATAAGAAGGGGTTATGCTGAGCAAACGTTTACCTACTTAAGAATGGATATCCGGAAGCTATGTCTGAACCCTGGCGCCGACTGCCTGCGTTATCCCTCAAACAGATACAATATTTCGTTACCTTGTCTCAGCTGCGCAGTTTTACCGAAACCGCAAGTCGCCTGACGATAAGCCAGCCTGCATTAAGCAGCGCGCTGCGGCAAATCGAGTCAGTATTAGGAGGGAAACTGGTTAACCGCACTGCACAGGCCGTCACTTTAACCGAGCTGGGAGCGGCAATTTTGCCGCATGCTGAGCGATTACTGAATGTGGCGCACAGTGCTTTCGAAGATATACAGCAAATTATGCAACAAGGAGGGGATGGAACGTTGCGGATCGGGCTGGTGCCATCAGTCAGTGCATTACTGTTCCCTGCGGTGCCCCGGCTAATCTCGGAGTATTTTCCTGCTATACGCCTCGAGTTTCATGATCTTACTAACGACGCACTGCTCACTGAACTGGATAACGGTGCGCTGGATTTCGGTATTGGTGCCACTGATAGCACCGTACCTGACAGCCTGAGAGTTTATCCGCTGCTTGAAGATCCTTTTGTTGTCGTGATGCGTAAAGATGATCTATTAGCAGAAGCGCATAATTTACCGTGGCGACAGTTGGTTAAAAGACCTATTGCTCTGTTTCTAAAAGGGAATGTTAGCCGATTGGTGACGTCGCTCATCGAGAGCCAAAAAATCAATCTGAACATCCGTTATCGTGTCGATTTTCAGGAAACATTGTATGGGTTAGTGCGTTCCCGATTGGCTCTGGCAATTTTGCCGCAGTTATATACAGCAACGCTCAATGATGATGAATTGATGGTCGTGCATTTGCAGCAGCCGACGCTTAGCCGCACGGTAGCCATGATGCGTAAACCCGCACCTTTGCGATCCCCGCAAACGGAACAGTGTTTTCAATTTTTACTGCAGACTTTTCAGGAAGGAATTAAAAAAGGGGGAATGGAGTTTCAATAAACGGAACTGTTAAGATCCCGGAATGTTTCTGGTCGCATAATAACCATTGGGCCGATAATATTAACGGCCCAATGAAGACATTTATGAACAACGTTAACGTACGAATTTCCAAACGGCAACGGGCACTTTGTCGTAGAGCTTATTCATCGTCAGCTCTGCAAGACGGTGATCGGCTGCAGAGTAAAACAACTCCAGTTCATCGTCGGAAAGTTCGTACTTATTTTTCTCAATGACGCGCTCAAGTGTATCAATTGTGGTGCATTTTCTTAAACGCATCAAATAGTCGATTTTGTTCATCATGGCCTTTTTCGTTATTAATCTCAATTACTGCGGGTAAAGTATTACTTAAGTTTTCATCAGGGTACAGACGTACTCACCTGAGAACATTCTGAATAGTCGTTTCTTGGTTTTTTGCCATTGACGTAAGTCAGAATCATTAATTCCATAATTACTGAACAGGGTGTAAGTATCGTCCAAATACTCTTCAACCAGATCGCTCAGGTTTGTGTCATCAGGATATTTTATTTTAAAGCTCATTACGAAGGAAGCAATGTGCTCGATCAGTTCGTTCAGTTGCAGATTGACCGCAGACGTCGGGTCGTTAACCCAGCCGTGATGGCTGTCCCCCAGCGTTGCAATTCCTTCATCGTACAGATTTTCATTAAGGAACCGCAACTGCGCTATATCATGCCGTTTAGGCGAGTACTCATCCATATCATCCCCTCCGTAATGGCTTATTCGGTGTTGATAACACTCAGTGAGTAAACAACAACACTTGGTGGTTTACGGATAACTGCATACAGCGAGATACATTGAACGACAAACTAAAACATCTGTTGCTACTCAACAACAATTAACACAGTTAACAATGTTACGTTGAAAAGAGGCTTTATTAAGATGACAACATATTAAATATAATTCATTTTACTAAATCTGCGCAAACCTATTACTCAAACTTACAATTCATCCGCCATGGCGGAGCGCTCTGTATCAATAATATCAAATTCTAACGCATGCGTTTTGACTACAAATGAGACTTTCTCAGTCGTGTATTCCTCAGCATTAATGTCAAGGCAACCGTTAAAAATAGTCCATTTAAACTTATAACCCATTGAATATGCGTCTCTGCCCATCTTAGTGATAGACGTCACCCTCAATGAACCAAGCGTATATTGTGCATTTTCGGAGTAATAACTCAAATCGCCAACCAAAAGCGCTTCGATAACCGAAATCTGCTTTTCAATAACATCCTGTAAATACGATAGGGAAGTTTCTTGTCCATCGTTTTCATAAGGGATTAATTTCTTCATGCTTCTCCCCCTGTGAAATGGCCCTAATCATATTATTGCATATTTTTGCTGGGAATGTGTCCGACACCAGGATTTTTTTGCGCTATATCGCTTTTTTATCTTCATGATTTATAGGTTTTTTGTGGGCAGTTCATATTTGATTACCTTTTAATGACATTAAGGTTACCTATGAGGTGTTTTGCTGCATGTGGGGGTGTTTGAATGTTGTTGCAGCTTCGCGACATGAAAGATTACAAGTTTGGATCTTGTAATCGCATTATGTTTGTGATGTTATATTATAACATAAAGAGGTTTTCAATGCACAAGACGTTATTTACTCTCTCTGCTCTTGCCCGCTGTGGCGCTGCCATCATTCTTTTGGCGGTACTCTGGTGTGGCATTTATTGGGCTATTTCGTTGCCATGATTTCAGTTAAACAACTTTCAGTCGGGTATGACCGGCGCGCTGTGGCGAAACCGTTGGATGGGTGTTTTACCTCGGGTTCTCTCACTGCGATTATCGGTGCAAATGGTGCCGGTAAGTCCACATTATTGAAAACACTCGCCGGTTTGCAGGTTGCTGTCGACGGTAAGATCTTCTTTGAGGCAGCAGGCTGTGCAAGGAAAGTGCCGCGTATGGCCTATTTACCCCAGCAAGCTGAACTGGACCGGGCATTTCCCATCAGCGTTTTTGATCTGGTTGCGATGGGGTGCTGGCCTCAAAGCGGGCTATTTGGCGGTATCAGCCGTCGCTCAGCAGAACAAGTGGCGGATGCACTCGATACGGTAGGCATGAGTGCTATGGCGCATTCGCCCGTGGGTGATCTCTCTGGCGGGCAGCTGCAGCGCACCTTATTTGCGCGTCTGCTCATCCAGCAAGCTCCTCTGATTATGCTGGACGAGCCTTTTACAGGTATTGACAGCCAAACTATTGAGTTGTTGCTCAGAGTGATTGCCCAATGGCACCGCGAGGGAAAAACGGTGATTGCGGTTCTGCATGATATTTCCATGGTAGCCCGTCATTTTCCGCAGGTTTTATATCTCAGCGCTGAAAGGAATATCTGGGGCACGACTGACGACGTACTCAGTCATTTCCCCAACCGGACGCATGCCTGCATTTCCACCGAGACTTTTAGCCTTGCTTCCGGGGTCACTGCATCATGATGCTTTTCCATTTACTTGCCGATCCCTTTATTGAATTCGGCTTTATGCGTCGTGCGCTCATTGCCTGTCTGGCTCTTTCTATCAGTGCCACACCCTTGGGCGTTTTTTTGTTACTGCGGCGCATGAGCCTGGTGGGGGACGCTCTTTCACACGCGGTCTTACCGGGTGCGGCCATTGGATATTTGATTTCAGGTATGTCATTGGTCGCGATGGGTATAGGCGGATTTATTGCTGGCCTGGCGGTAGCTATGCTTTCCGGGCTGGTGAGCCGCCGGACGCAATTGAAAGAAGATGCCAGTTTCGCGGGTTTCTATCTGGGCTCTTTGGCTCTTGGGGTGACCCTGGTGTCATTACGAGGGTCGAGCGTAGATTTATTGCACGTACTTTTCGGTTCAATTCTTGCGATCGACTCTTCTGCCATCATCATGGTCGGCATTATTTCCACTGTTTCACTGCTGGTGTTAGCCGCTATTTATCGTGCACTGGTCATTGAATCCTTTGACTCACTCTTCCTGCGGGTCAGCGCCGGCAAATGGTTGGCAGCCATTCATGGAATTTTCCTCGCACTGGTAGTTGTCAATCTGGTTGCTGGTTTCCAGATATTGGGCACGCTGATGTCTGTGGGGCTGATGATGTTGCCCGCGGCGAGTGCCCGTTTTTGGGCACGTGATCTACCGCATACTCTTTTAAGTGCGATGGTGATTGGTGTTATCAGCAGTGTGGTTGGCCTGGTGTGGTCTTACTATGCGTCGTTACCTGCCGGCCCGGCGATTGTTCTCAGTGCCAGTGTTATTTTCTTTATCTCAGTATTATTTGGAACGCGGGGCGGTATGTTGACCGCATCGCGTCGTTAAGCACTACCACAAGAAAGGAGAAATGATGAAACGTTTACCTGTTGCTCTGGCAGTAGCTGCCCTGCTGTCGAGCCCGCTGGCAATGGCGAAAACCGTCAATGCCGTGGCCAGCTTTTCAATTCTGGGGGACATCGTGCACGAAGTGGGCGGTGAGCACGTAAAAGTTACCAGCCTGGTCGGCCCGAATGGCGACCCGCACAGCTTTGAACCTGCGCCAAAAGACAGTAAAGCGATCAATGCTTCTGACGTTGTTTTTGTCAGTGGCTTGGGCCTGGAAGGGTGGATCGATCGTCTGGTATCGGCCTCCGGTTATAAAGGCAAAGTCGTTACTGCGTCAGATGGCGTGGACTCGCGCCAGATGGTGGATGACGGCAAGGAAATCACCGATCCGCATGCGTGGAACAGCATGGCAAATGGAGTTATTTATGCGACTAACGTGATGAATGCTTTGATTGCTGCCGATCCTGAAGATGCCGATTATTTCCGTAAACGGGGGGGCGCTTACATCGAACAACTCAAAAAACTGGACGAATGGGCTAAATCAGAGTTTGCCGGTATCCCTCAGGTAAAACGCAAAGTGCTGACCAGCCACGATGCTTTCGGCTATTTCGGCCGTGAATATCATGTCACCTTTATGGCACCGGTAGGCTTCTCGACCGAGTCGGAAGCCAGTGCCAGCGGTGTAGCATCATTAATCAAACAGATCAAAGAAGAGCAGGTGAACACCTACTTTATTGAGAATCAGACCGATCCGCGCTTGGTGAAACAAATTGCTGCTGCGACGGGCGCGCAGGCAGGCGGTGAACTCTATCCGGAAGCTTTGTCTGGTCCGCAGGGACCTGCCACTACTTACGAGAAGGCGTTCAGGCATAACGTGGAGTCCATCGTAGCCAGCATGAAGTAAGCACGCTCCCCTTTCCGTCATTAGTGCGGAAAGGGTTTCATCATTTCTCTCACAAACAAAAGCCCCGTCGGGCAAGCGATGGGGCTTTTTTATTATCAGATAACCAGAAGACAGTCCCGCCAGTCAGCGTTTTTTCTTCTTACCCTGTACGGCCTTGAAGCGCGGATTGGTTTTACAAATGACATAAACACGGCCTTTGCGGCGCACAACGCGGCAATCCGGATGACGGTTTTTCGCCGAGCGTAACGAACTTAACACCTGCATAAATCATCCCTCAGTACATCTTACTTTTTACCCAGGAAGCTGCCAAAACGCTGGTTGAAGCGCGCGGTACTGCCCTCTTTTGAGTACTCTTTCTGCTTGCCGGTGTAATACGGATGGGAGGCAGAAGAGACTTCGATAGTGATGTACGGGAAGGTATCGCCTTCCAGTTCAATGGTTCGATCGGTCTTGATAGTCGAACCGACTTTAAAATATTCATCGGCGCTGGTGTCGTGAAATACCACGGTGCGATAAGCAGGATGGATACCGGTTTTCATATAAGCCTCAATTGTTATGTTATACTATAACAATAGTATGCGCCGGTTCGTTTTGCAGTTCAAGCTTCTTCACGCAAAAAAAAGGCCGCTTGCGCGGCCTTCTTGATGATCACTCTTTATCCGTTATGGATTGTGATGGTCTGGCGTATGCGTATGTTCGATATCCACGTTCTTCTTACCGAAGCGGCGACGAACCACCACAAAGAAGACCGGAACAAAGAAGATAGCCAGCAGCGTTGCAGTAACCATCCCGCCCATTACGCCCGTACCTACGGCGTTCTGTGCGCCGGAGCCGGCACCACTACTGATAACCAGCGGCATAACACCGAGGATGAAGGCCAGTGATGTCATCAGAATCGGGCGTAAACGCATACGGACGGCTTCAAGTGTCGCCTCAATCAGACCTTTACCTTCTTTGTCCATCAGGTCTTTGGCGAACTCTACAATCAATATGGCGTTCTTCGCTGACAATCCGATGGTGGTCAACAGGCCCACCTGGAAGTAAACGTCGTTACTCAGGCCGCGCAGGGTGGCTGCAATCAATGCACCGACCACACCCAGTGGAACAACCAGCATGACCGAGAACGGTATTGACCAGCTCTCATACAGGGCGGCCAAACACAGGAAGACCACGATCAATGAAATGGCATACAGGGCTGGGGCCTGGTTACCCGACAAGCGTTCCTGGTAAGAGAGACCTGTCCAGTCGTAGCCGATACCGCTAGGCAGTTTCGACGCCAGAGATTCCATCAGAGCCATCGCATCACCACTACTTTTACCGGGTGCTGGTTGGCCGAGGATTTCCATTGATGGCAACCCGTTATAACGCTCCAGACGTGGTGAGCCGTATTCCCACTTCGAACTTGAGAAGGCAGAGAACGGAACCATCTGACCACTGCTGTTGCGGACATAGAGGTTATCAATGTCTTTTGGCAGCATACGGTATTGGCTTTCAGCCTGAACGTACACTTTCTTCACGCGACCACGGTCGATGAAGTCATTGACGTAGCTACCACCAATCGATGCACCCAGCGTGGTGTTGATATCAGAAATCGATACCCCCAGCGCCGAGGCTTTTTCCTGGTCAATTTCAATTTTAAACTGCGGTGTATCTTCCAGACCGTTTGGACGTACCTGAGACAGTAAATCAGGATGCTGGGCAATCATGCCGAGCAGCTGGTTACGTGCCTGAGTCAGTTTGTCATGCCCAAGGTTAGCCTGGTCAATCAGTTCAAAGTCAAAGCCGCTCGCCGTACCCAATTCCACAATCGCTGGCAAGTTGAACGGGAACACCAGACCGTCTTGGATGGTGCTGAATGCACGCATCGCTCGGGCAGCAATCGCCGGAACTTTGTTTTCAGCACCAGGTCGATCGCCCCAATCTTTCAGACTGATAAACGCTAAACCGGTGTTCTGGCCACGCCCTGCGAAACCGAAGCCGTTAACCGTAAATACAGAATTAACGTTGGCTTTCTCTTTGGTCAGATAGTAGTGGCTGACTTCATCGAGCACTTTCTGCGTACGTTCCTGAGTCGCACCTGCTGGCAACTGTGCCATGGTCAGGAATACGCCCTGGTCTTCTTCTGGCAGGAAGGAGGTTGGCAGGCGGATAAACAGCAGCGCCATCCCTACCACGATCAGCAGATAAATCAGCAGGTAACGACCGGTGCTGCGCAGAATGTTACCTACGCTGTCTGTATAGTGGTGTGTGCTTTGGTCAAACTTCTTGTTAAACCAGCCGAAGAAACCTTTTTTCTCGCCGTGGTCACCCTTGGCAATAGGTTTCAGCATCGTGGCACACAACGCCGGGGTCAGGATCATCGCGACCAGTACTGACAACACCATCGCGGACACGATTGTAATGGAGAACTGACGGTAGATTACACCGGTAGAACCCCCGAAGAATGCCATCGGGATAAATACCGCTGACAGCACCATGGCAATACCCACCAGTGCGCCCTGGATCTGCTCCATTGACTTCTTGGTGGCTTCTTTTGGCGGCAGGCCCTCTTCGGCCATAACACGCTCAACGTTTTCGACCACCACGATGGCATCATCCACCAACAAGCCTATCGCGAGCACCATCCCGAACATCGTCAGGGTGTTTATCGAATAGCCAAATGCGGAGAGGATCGCAAAAGTACCCAGCAGAACCACCGGTACTGCAATCGTTGGGATCAACGTTGCGCGGAAGTTTTGCAGGAACAGGAACATAACCAGGAAGACCAGTACGATGGCCTCAAACAGGGTTTTCCCTACTTCTTTAATCGAGATCTTAACGAATGGTGTGGTGTCATACGGGTAAACAACTTCTAAGCCTGCCGGGAAGAAAGGTTGAAGCTTAGCCAGCGTTGCCTTGACCGATGCAGCTGTATCAAGGGCGTTTGCGCCGGTGGCCAGTTTAATCCCTAAACCTGAAGCCGGTTGTCCGTTATAGCGGGCTATAACGTCGTAGTTTTCCCCACCCAGTTCGATTTTCGCCACATCTTTAAGGCGAACCTGCGAACCATCGGTATTCACTTTCAAAATGATTTTACCAAACTCTTCCGTGGACTTCAGACGCGTCTGGGCCACGATAGAGGAGTTCAGTTGCTGTCCTGGAACCGGCGGAGTACCACCGAGCTGCCCTGCCGCAATCTGGTTGTTCTGAACTTTAATCGCATTGATCACATCAACCGGCGTGAGTTGGTAATTATTCAGTTTGTTTGGATCCATCCAGATACGCATAGCGTACTGGGCACCGAACAACTGAACGTCACCCACACCATTGGTACGGCTGATAGGGTCTTTGATGTTAGAACCTACGTAGTCGGCGATATCATCCTGATTCATTGAACCGTTGTTGGAAATAAAGCCAGCAACCATCAAGAAGCTGCTACTGGATTTCTCAACCGAAATACCCTGCTGCTGAACTTCCTGCGGCAGCAACGGCGTTGCTAATTGCAGTTTGTTCTGCACCTGTACCTGCGCGATATCCGCGTCGGTGCCGGAGGCAAAGGTAATGGTTATCTGAACGGTACCCGACGAGTCACTCGTCGAGGACATGTACATCATGTTATCGATGCCGTTCATGTTCTGTTCGATAACCTGAGTCACGGTATCCTGAACCGTTTGCGCATCCGCACCCGGATAGGTTGCGGTCAGCTGGATAGCCGGTGGCGCAACGGTTGGATACTGTGCGATTGGCAAACTAATGATTGCCAATCCACCCGCCAACATGATGATGATGGCGATAACCCAAGCGAATATCGGGCGATCTATAAAAAACTTAGCCATGAATTACCGGCTCCTATTAAGACTTCGGCGCTGTATCAGATGCAGGCTTTTTATCAGCGCCTGCGTTTTGATCGACTTCCTGCGCATTGACCTGCACGCCTGGCTTGATTTTCTGCAATCCGGTTACGATAACTTTGTCACCAGATTTCAGACCATCGGTCACAACCCATTTGTCGCCAATCGCTTGCGTCGTGGTGACCGTGCGAAGTTCAACTTTGTTATCTGCACCCACCACCATGGCGGTTGCGTCACCACGTGGGTTACGGGTGATGCCTTGTTGAGGAACCAGTAACGCATTCTCATTCACACCTTCATCAAGACGGGCGCGAACGAACATACCAGGCAACAGTTCATCTTTCGGGTTAGGGAAGACGGCGCGCAAAGTAATGGAACCGGTTGTTTCATCAACGGTAACATCAGAGAATTCCAATGTACCCGGTTGTGAAAATTCAATACCGTTTTCCAGCAGTAACTTAACTTGTGCTTTACCGTTAGCTTGTTTGATTGAGCCATTGGCCATTTCCTGTTTCAGACGCAGGAAATCATTACTCGACTGAGTGACGTCAACATAGATAGGGTCGAGCTGTTGCACCGTTGCCAGGGCATTGGCCTGACCGTTGGTAACCAGAGCACCTTCTGTCACTGAGGAAATGCCAATACGTCCACTGATAGGAGAGGTCACTTTGGTGTAAGCCAGATTGATTCGAGCCGTTTCTACTGCGGCTTTGGCTGCGACGACAGAAGCGTCAGCCTGAGCTGCGGTGGAGAAAGCCGTATCGTAATCTTGTTTACTAATGTAGTTGGTACCAAGCAGGGCCTTGTAACGGTTTACGGTTACACGGGAAACCTGAGCGTTAGCCTGAGCTTTCACCAGATCACCTTTAGCGCTGTCATAGGCAGCTTGGTAGGTGGCTGGATCAATTTGATACAAGGACATGCCTGCTTTAATGTCACTGCCTTCAACGAAGTTACGTTTCAGGATAATCCCGGTGACTTGTGGGCGGACTTCTGCAATTCGGAAAGAGGCAGTACGGCCAGGAAGTTCTGTAGTGACATTCAGCGGCGCAGCTTTCAGCGTAACAACGCCGACTTCTGGCGCTTTAGGGGCACCTTGTTGAGCTTCCTTATCGTTACATCCTGTAAGTGCTAAGCTTCCGGAAAGCATCAGAACTAGCGCCAGAGGCGTTAACCCTCTGTTTTTGTTCATAAATAAACCTCAAGTGTCCGATTTCAAATTGTCCAATGGATCACAAGCTTTTAAACCCATTGCTGCGCTTTTAATATGTGCGTGCTATGTTACATACATTCCCGAATGTATGTAAATCAAACGCCCCCAAAAGCTAACCCTATGGCACGAAAAACCAAATTACAGGCACTTGAAACCCGGCAGCAGATTCTCAATGCTGCGATACGGGAGTTCTCAGCCCGTGGAGTTGCTTCTACTTCGCTGACCGATATTGCTAATGCAGCCGGAGTAACGCGGGGCGCTATCTACTGGCATTTTAAGAATAAAGTGGAACTGTTTAACGGCGTCTGGGAACAATGCGAATCCCAGATACATGATCTCGAATTAGAGTATCAGACAAAGTTTCCCAATAATCCACTGCGTATTCTGCGTGAGATACTGATTTACATTTTACGTGCCACAGTGACCGATCCTCGTCGTAGGGCATTGATGGAAATTATATTTCATAAATGTGAATTTGTTGGGGAGATGACTTCCGTCCATGACGCGCGCAAAGCGCTCTACATGGAAGGTTATGGCAAAGTAGAACGTATCCTGCAACGCTGTATTGACGCTGAACAGTTACCACCAAAATTACACCCTCGTCAGGCTGCGATTATCTTGCGTGCCTATCTGACCGGGTTGATGGAAAACTGGTTATTTGTGCCCGAGAGCTTTGATTTGGAAAAACAGGCGGCGCAATTTATTGATACTTACATAGAAATGCTGCAGTTGTGTCCGAGTTTGTTACTGTCCCAACATCCCGCCTGATTCCCACCTGCCATCGTTGAGATTTTCGAGTTACCGACTGTTGTATTCTGACACGCTTTTCGTGCGTTATACTCTGTGTCCACTGTTAGTGTAGTGTTAATATCATTGCCTCTTTTCTGAAATGAAGTTAACACATGCCTAGCCGATTTTCCGCGTTGTTCTCCACGTCGTGGTTTTCTTCTTTGCCGCTAACGCTATGTTTGCCGCTAACGCTATGGCGTGCAGTGATGTTTGCACTGACAGTGTCCCTGTCGGCTTTGGTTATCACTCCCGCCAGTGCAGCAAACGGCAATGATCTGCCAACTCGAAATGAAGTGCAGAATCAACTCGACGCTCTGAGCAAGCAGAAGAGCCTGACTCCGGTTGATAAGCTTTCTCAGCAAGATTTAATCCATACCCTTGAATATCTTGATGCACTGGATCGCGTTAAACAGGATGCCGCACAGTTGCGCCAGCAGGTTACCGAAGCGCCAGCCAAGCTTCGGGTGGCCACTGACGGTCTTGCGAGGCTTAAGAATGGAGATAACGACGGCGTTACACAGGCATCTCTGGCTGCACTGCCTCTGCGTCAGTTGGAAAATCGCCTCAATGACACCCTCGATGACCTTCAGTCATCGCAGGATGATCTCTCCACTTTCAACACCCAACTCATCTCGCTGCAAACACAGCCGGAGCGGGTGCAGAGTGCGATGTACACCTATTCACTTGGCTTGCAGAAGATCCGTAATCAGCTCAACGGACTGACCTCCAGTCAGGAGAACCTGAGGGCGACCCAGCAGACGATGCTGATGGTCCAGCAGGCATTGCTCAATGCGCAGATAGATTTCCAGCGAAAAAGCCTTGAGGCGAACACCACCTTACAGGACTTATTGCAAAAGCAGCGTGACTTCACCAATGCACACATTGGCCAGTTGGAGCGTGTGGCACAGCTTTTCCAGCAAGTGGTGAATGGCAAGCGGTTAACGCTGTCAGAGCGTACGGCGAAAGAGGCGCAAACGCCGGATGACACCACCAACATTCAAAATGATCCGCTGGTGGCGCAAGAGCTTGGGATCAACCGCACGCTCAGTCAGCGCCTGATTGCCGCGACAGAAGAGGGCAATCAGCTGGTTCAGAAGAACATTACCGTCAAAAACTGGCTCGATCGCTCCTCTCAGGCAGAGCATGATCTGAAAGAGCAGATCAGCGTGCTGAAGGGTAGTTTGTTGCTCTCACGAATTCTTTATCAGCAGCAGCAAAATACTATTCCGCCGACCGGGCTTATTACTGATATGAGCGCCCGCATCGCCGATCTGCGTCTTGAGCAGTTCACCATTAACCAGCAGCGGGACGCTTTATTCCAGGGCGATACCTATATTCAGGGCGTGGTGGATAATAGCAAAGAGAAGATCAACGACGATATCAGCGACGCGCTCGACCAGATTGTCGACATGCGTCGAGAACTGCTCGATCAGCTCAACAAGCAGTTGGGCAACCAACTTTCGCTCGCGATAAACCTGCAAATTAACCAGCAGCAGTTAATGAGTATTAACGAGTCGCTGACGCAAACCCTCACCCAGCAGATTTTCTGGGTAAACAGTAACAAGCCAATGAACTGGACGTTCATTAAAGCGTTGCCTGAAGATGTGAAAAACCAGCTCAGCAATTTGCACATCGATCTCCCGCGTGGCGAACTGATGATGGGGGCTCTGCACTCTCTGCCGGTGACCGTACCAATACTTGTGATGATTTTACTGCTGCTCTGGCGCAGAAAATCGATCAACATGCACCTCGACAAACTCAATAGCGAAGTGGGGCAACTGAAGCACGATACCCAGTTACATACGCCACGCGCGTTGGTGCTCACCTTGCTGAATACCTTACCGCCGGTGTTACTGGTGTTGGGGATTGGCTATTGGTTCTCACAGTGCGATATCCCGCTCAGTGGCTTCTTGTGGACACTCTCCCAGCGTCTGGCGGTTTTCATGTTGGTGATGGGCTTCTGTTACCGCTTGCTGAAACCCAACGGTGTGAGCGAACGTCATTTCGGCACACCGGCAAAACTGTGTGAGCATTATCGCCGTTCTGTCGTGCGTTTAAGTCTGGTGATGTTACCGTTGATTTTCTGGTCCGTAGGGGGCGAAAAAGCCCCGTTAGGGCTTGTGGATGACATCATCGGACAGGTCGTGATTTTGGTTACGCTGGCTGTGCTGACCGTCTTAGTTTTCCCAATCTGCCGCGATGGCTGGCGTGAGAAAAATTCCCATACGGTACGTCTCACGATTGTCACCGCCATTGCATTGGCGCCGCTGTTTTTAATTGGCCTGATGCTGGCTGGCTATTTCTATACCACCCTGCGTCTGGCGGGTCGCTGGATAGACAGCCTCTATTTACTGATCTTGTGGAATTTCACCTACCAGACTGCGTTGCGCGGTTTGAGTGTCGCGGCCCGTCGTCTGGCCTACAGACGTGCGCTTGCACGCCGCCAGACTAGCAATGTGAAAGAGGGCGCAGAAGGCAGTGAAGTGGTTGAAGAACAGCCGCTGGGTCTGGATCAAATCAACCAACAATCCCTGCGTCTGACCACCATGGCGCTGTTCTTTGTCTTTGCTTCGGTGTTTTACTGGATTTGGTCTGATTTACTGACGGTGATCTCCTACCTCGACAGTATTTCTCTGTGGCACTACTCCAGCAATGTTGCGGGCTCGGTGGTGCAGCAAACGGTCACGCTCGGCAACCTGATGCTGGCCTTTGTGGCGATCATTGTGTCGTACGTAATGACGCGAAACTTACCTGGACTGCTTGAGGTGGTGGTGCTTTCGAAGCTACAGCTACGACAGGGGGCTTCTTATGCGATCACCACGATCCTGAGTTATTCAATCACGGTGATCGGTACTATTACTGTGCTGGGATCGCTTGGTGTTTCCTGGGATAAACTTCAGTGGCTGGTGGCAGCACTGTCGGTCGGTTTGGGTTTTGGCTTGCAGGAGATCTTTGCCAACTTTGTATCGGGCCTGATTATCTTGTTCGAACGCCCGGTCCGTATCGGCGATACGGTGACCATCGGCACTTATTCTGGCTCAGTCAGCCGTATCCGCATTCGCGCGACGACCATTACGGACTTTGATCGCAAAGAAGTGATCATTCC
>Ga0105856_1000636_pt1 | contig 17650 bp, 13 predicted proteins | sample OrgsoiDNA_201060_FD_89681 | JGI IMG/M metagenome (GOLD analysis project Ga0105856, IMG submission 89681) | Permafrost soil microbial communities from the Arctic, to analyse light accelerated degradation of dissolved organic matter (DOM) -... | ecosystem: Environmental > Terrestrial > Soil >...
ACACTTATTAGTCATGGAGTCAGACGTGATCAGCATCTTCGATATTTTCAAAATTGGTATTGGCCCTTCCAGTTCTCATACTGTCGGCCCAATGAAAGCCGGGAAAATATTCAGCGATGAACTTATCTCCCTCGGCCATATCAATAATACAACCCGCGTCGTGGTAGATATTTACGGCTCTTTGTCTTTAACCGGCAAAGGGCACCATACCGATCTCGCCATTATCATGGGGCTGGCCGGTAATTTACCGGACTCCGTTGATATTGATGCGATCTCTGCTTTTATTCGTTCGGTAGAGAGCACTGGGCGCCTGATGCTGGCCAACGGCGCGCGGGAGGTTGATTTCCTGGCCGATGGCGGGATGAATTTCCACAGTACTAATCTGCCGCTGCATGAAAACGGCATGACGGTCAGTGCCTTTGATGGCGAGAGCCTGCTCTACACCCAGACCTATTACTCCATCGGTGGCGGTTTTATTGTCGAAGCCAGCCGGTTTGGCGTGCAGGAAGAGAGCGCCGTTACGATGCCGTTCCCGTTCCAGTCCGCCAAAGATTTGCAGCAGCACTGCAATGACACCGGTCTGTCGCTGTCGGGTGTGATGCTGCAAAACGAACTGGCCGGGCACTCGCGTGCTGAAATTGCTGACCACTTTGCGGCGATTTGGAATGTGATGAGCGAAGGCATCACCCGGGGTATTCACACCGAAGGTCTGTTGCCGGGACCGATGAAAATCAACCGCCGTGCCGCAGCGCTGCGTCGCATTCTGGTCACGCAGGACAAAAACAATGTCGATCCGATGGGGGTGGTGGACTGGATTAACATGTACGCCATGGCGGTCAACGAAGAAAACGCTGCCGGTGGCCGCGTGGTTACTGCGCCAACCAACGGTGCCTGCGGCATCATTCCAGCGGTGCTGACTTACTACGATCAGTTTATCCGTCCGGTCAGTCCCGACTCTTACAGCCGCTTCTTCCTGGCGGCAGGCGCGGTCGGTGTGCTCTTTAAAATGAATGCCTCTATCTCTGGTGCGGAAGTGGGTTGTCAGGGCGAAGTCGGCGTGGCCTGTTCGATGGCGGCGGCTGGCTTAACCGAGTTACTCGGCGGCAGCACGGCACAGGTGTTTATGGCCGCAGAAATCGCCATGGAGCATCATCTTGGGCTGACCTGCGATCCGCTGGCCGGACAGGTGCAGGTGCCATGCATTGAGCGCAACGCGATATCCGCCGTCAAAGCGGTTAACGCCTCGCGCATGGCGCTGCGCCGCACCAGCGAGCCGCGCGTTTGCCTCGATAAGGTCATCGAAACCATGTACGAAACCGGCAAAGATATGAATGCGAAATACCGCGAAACCTCACGCGGAGGATTGGCTATCAAGGTTCTCGCGTGTAATTAATTCTGCTTTCATCATCTCTTTCTTAAAAGGCGGGAAACCGCCTTTCTTAGCCCCGAAATCCCCTCCGCCCTGTGCTATGTTAAATCTGATACTTTCTGAAACCTGACAACATCTAAAACAGTTAAAGGGACGAACCGGCATGTCTAAATTTTTCATGAATGACCGCAAGAATCTGATTAACGACGTGATAGAAGGCGCAATTCTCACCTCTCCCTACAAAAACCTGGCGAAGCTGGACGTCGATCCGGCCATCCGTGTCGTGGTGCGCAGCGACTGGGATAAGAAAAAGGTCGCCCTGATTTCCGGTGGCGGTTCAGGCCATGAACCGGCGCATGTCGGCTTCATCGGTAAAGGTATGCTGACGGCCGCCGTCTGCGGTGACGTGTTTGCCTCGCCAAGCGTGGACGCGGTGCTCAACGCCATCGTGGCGGTGACTGGCGAAGCAGGTTGCCTGCTGATTGTTAAAAACTATACCGGCGACCGTCTGAACTTCGGCCTCGCGGCGGAAAAAGCCAAAATCCTCGGTTATAAAGTCGATCTGGTTATGGTGTCTGATGATATCTCCCTGCCTGACAACAAGCAGCCGCGCGGTATTGCGGGCACAGTACTGGTGCATAAAATTGCCGGTTACGCGGCGCAGCAGGGGAAATCGCTGAAAGCGGTGACCGCCGCGGCGCAAAAAGCCATCGATGCCACCGCGAGTATCGGTGTGGCGATGGCCGGTTGCAGCCTGCCGGGCGACAGCGGTGAAGAAGAGGAAGAGAGCCGCATTCCTGCCGGTCAGGTTGAGCTGGGCTTAGGTATTCACGGCGAGCCGGGCGTATCCAAACTCAAAACCCAGAACAGCGAAAAAGTCATCACCACGCTGGTGGAAAAACTTCAGGCCGGGTTCAAAAAAACCGACAAACTGGCGGTGCTGGTCAACAACCTCGGCGGCGTTTCTCCGCTGGAGATGAACCAGTTGACCAAGGAACTGGTGCATTCGGCGCTGGGGAAATCCATTCGCTATCTGATTGGACCGGCGGCACTGGTCAGCGCGCTGGACATGAAAGGCTTCTCGCTCTCGGCTATTGCCCTGACAGATGATTTCGAAAAAGCGCTTTTGGCTGAGGTAGAAGCCTCGGGCTGGCAGCCGCTGGTGAAACTGGAGAAATTGCCTACGCAGAAAGCCAAAAAAATCAGCCAGAAAGCGAAAGTGAAAGCCTCGACGAACGCCAGTGTTGGCAAAATTGTCGAGACTATCACGCAGACATTGTCGGGTCTGGAAGATGAGCTGAATAAGTTGGATGCCAAAGTGGGGGACGGTGATACCGGTTCGACATTTGCCAGCGGTGCGCGGGATATTCAGGAGCAGAACAAAGGTAAAAAGCTACCGCTTAATGATCTTTCTGCGCTGTTCACAGTAGTGGGCGATCGTCTGGCGACCGTAATGGGCGGCTCCAGCGGGGTGCTGATGTCTATCTTTTTCACCGCGGCCGGTCAGAAAGTGGAAGAGGGCAAGCCTGTCGCCGATGCGTTGCTGTTTGGCCTCGAACGCATGAAGCATTACGGCGGCGCAGATCTGGGGGATCGCACGATGATCGATGCCCTGCAACCGGCACTTGAAGCGCTGGGCAAAAAGGGTGACGTCAAAGCGGCCGCTAAAGCAGCAGCCAAAGGCGCAAAAGAAACAGCCAGCATGAAGAAAGCCAATGCGGGGCGTTCATCCTATCTGAGCAGCAACAGCCTGAAAGGGGTGAAAGACCCCGGTGCGGTTGCCGTTGAGAAAGTCTTCGAGGCCTTAGCGAAGTAAGTTTCACGCAGTAAAAGCGGCCTGTCCGGTCTTCCGGCGGGCCGTTTTTATTCATTGCCCCGATAATCCAACTCCCGCATTACCAAAATTGATCTGGCGCAAGTTCAGGTCACTCTCACCAGCGTACACAATATGGCCCCCGTATAATTTGCGGCCACTATTTGCCGCCGAATGAAGAGACCTTATGTCTGTCAGCCTGATCCAGCCCGATCGTCACCTGTTTTCTTACCCACTTTACTGGGCCGAATGCTTTGGTACGGCGCCTTTTCTGCCGATGTCGCGCGACGAGATGGATCAACTTGGCTGGGACAGTTGTGATGTGATCGTGGTAACCGGTGATGCCTATGTCGATCATCCGAGCTTTGGTATGGCGATCGTGGGCAGGATGCTGGAAGCGCAGGGGTTTCGTGTCGGGATCATCGCCCAGCCTGACTGGACCAACAAAGATGATTTCATGAAGCTCGGCAAGCCGAACTTGTTCTTCGGGGTGACGGCGGGAAACATGGATTCGATGATCAACCGTTACACGGCGGACAGAAAGATCCGCCATGACGATGCCTACACGCCGGACAACGCGGAAGGCAAGCGGCCGGACCGTGCCACCGTGGCTTATTCCCAGCGCTGCAAAGAAGCCTTCAGCGATGTACCGGTGCTGCTTGGCGGTATCGAGGCCAGCCTGCGGCGTATCGCACATTATGACTACTGGTCAGACACCGTACGCCGTTCGGTGCTGGTGGATTCTAAAGCTGACATGCTGATTTATGGCAACGGCGAGCGTCCGCTGGTGGAAGTGGCACACCGTCTGGCGGCGGGTGAGAAAATCGCTGAGATCACCGATGTACGTAATACCGCCATTATGCGCAAAGTGGCACTGACAGGCTGGAGCGGCGTGGATTCTACCCGCCTCGATAAGCCCGGTCGCATCGAACCTATTATGAATCCTTACGGCGAAGATTTACCCTGCTCCGAAGGCGTTTTGCCGGAACCTGATGGCCCGCAGCCGGTCACCGTTCGCGCGCCAAAACCCAAGCCGTGGGAGAAAACCTACGTGCTGCTGCCGTCGTTTGAGAAAGTGAAGAACGATAAAGTGATGTACGCCCATGCGTCGCGCATTTTGCATCATGAAACTAACCCCGGCTGTGCGCGGGCGCTGATGCAAAAACATGGCGACCGCTATGTCTGGATCAACCCGCCCGCCATTCCGCTGGCCACCGATGAAATGGATTCTGTGTTTGCACTGCCTTTCCAGCGCGTCCCGCATCCGTCCTACGGCAAGGCACGGATTCCGGCTTATGAGATGATCCGTTTTTCGGTCAATATCATGCGCGGCTGCTACGGCGGTTGTTCGTTCTGTTCGATCACTGAACATGAAGGGCGGATTATTCAGAGCCGCTCGGAAGAGTCGATCGTCAAAGAAATCGAAGAGATCCGCGACCGCGTGCCGGGCTTCACCGGTGTTATCTCCGATCTCGGCGGGCCGACCGCCAACATGTATATGCTGCGCTGCCAGTCACCGCGCGCCGAGCAGACTTGCCGCCGCGCCTCCTGTGTCTACCCGGATATCTGTAGCCACATGGACACTAACCATGAGCCGACCATCAAACTTTACCGCCGTACCCGGGCGCTGAAGGGGATCAAGAAGATCCTGATCGCATCCGGTGTTCGTTACGATCTCGCTGTGCAGGATCCTTTGTATATCAAAGAACTAGCTGAGCATCACGTCGGCGGTTATCTTAAGATCGCCCCAGAACATACCGAAACCGGGCCGCTGTCGAAAATGATGAAACCGGGCATGGGCAGCTATGATCGCTTCAAGAAATTGTTTGACCATTATTCGAAACAGGCGGGGAAAAAGCAGTACCTGATCCCATACTTTATTTCGGCCCATCCGGGAACGCGCGACGAGGATATGGTCAATCTGGCGCTGTGGCTGAAGGAGAACCGCTTCCGTTTGGATCAGGTGCAGAACTTCTATCCGTCGCCGCTCGCCAGCGCCACCACCATGTATTACAGCGGCAAGAACCCGCTCAATAAGGTGGATTACAAAAGTGAGGACGTGGTGGTACCGAAAGGTGATCGCCAGCGCCGCCTGCATAAAGCGTTGCTGCGCTATCACGATCAGGCCAACTGGCCGGTGATCCGCGAGGGGCTGAATGCGCTCGGTTTAAAACATCTGATCGGCAGACGGGCCGACTGTCTGATCCCGGCTGAAAATGCGGAGGATCGCGGGCGCGGGTATATTTCCCGCACACCGAAATTCACCAGCCGTCCGGCGGCCACCCGTTTTACCGGCGCACCTGCGGTGACTCAACCGGCCGGGAAGAAAAAACCGGTCAGTCGAGGTAAAAAACCGGCTTAAGGGAGTCACTCACCGGGCTGTTATCGGCATTGGCTGGCATCACGTCGGCCATATGCTTCCACCAACGCTGGCAGACGTCCGTCTGGGCCACCGCGTCCCAGCGTTCTTCAGATTCAATCTCCACCACCCCAAATAAAAGACTGCGTTTTTCGTCGAGAAAAATACTGTAGTGGTGTGCCCCGTAGGCTTTCAGAGTCTCGGCCAGTTCCGGCCAGATGGGGGAGTGCCGCTGCTGATATTCCGCATGGGCATCCCGGTTTACCTGCATAACAAAAGCTTTGCGGATCATGCTGTTTCTCCGGTTTTCTCCTCCCCTTCGCAGGGGAGGGAACTCAAGATCACATCGCGCTCAGATACAGTTCGCGTACCTGTTCACGGCTGGCAGTGCGGGGGTTACAACCGGCGCAGGGATCGGTCAGGGCTTTGTCCAGCCACGCTTCGATATCACTCTCTTTGATCCCCAGCGCCGCAAAACCTGACGGGATGCCGACCTTCTGCGAAAGCGCACGAATGGCGTCCAGTGCAGCATGGCTTGCCTGTTCCTCATTCATCCCAAGCGTTTTCACTCCCATTGCGCGCGCAATGTCGCCGAAGCGGTGCGGACAGGCTGAGCGGTTAAATGCTTCCACCACCGGCAGCAGGACAGCATTGCAGACACCGTGCGGCAGGTTGTGCGTCGCGCCCGGCTGATGGGCCAGCGCGTGGACCAGACCCAGCCCGGCGCTGTTGAACGCCATGCCTGCCAGATATTGCCCCTGCGCCATTTTCTCACGTGCCTCGAGGTTTTTACCGTTCGCCACTGCCTGTGGTAGCCATTCGGTGATGGTGCTGATGGCGGCCAGCGCGGTCGGGTCAGTGAGCGGATGCGCGCCAACCGAGACATAAGCTTCGATGGCGTGGGTCAGGGCATCCATGCCGGTGGCGGCCGTAACACCAGCCGGGATCGCCAGCATGATCGACGGATCATCCACGGCAATATCCGGGATCAGGTTGGCATCGATAATCACCTCTTTCACGAGACGCTGGCTGTCGATGATCACCGCGTTGCTGGTCATCTCTGCCGCGGTACCTGCGGTGGTGTTGATCGCCACTAAAAATACGCCCGGCTTTTTTACTTTACCGATGCCGGAGTATGCGGTGACCGGGCCAGGGTTGGCGGTGAGGATTTTGATGCCTTTGGCAGTGTCAATCGGGCTGCCACCACCGAAGGCGATCAGGAAATCGCAGTGATGCTGCTGATACCAACGGAAACCTTCGTCTACCACTTCGGAGGTCGGGTTAGGCGTCACGCCACCGTAAATCGCGTAAGGCAGGGCGGCACTTTCCAGTGCCGCAAACAGGCCGTCAAGCAGGCCGAGTTCGATCAGTTGCCCGTCGGTGACGATCAGTGCTTTACCGGGCAATTTTTGCTCCAGCATGGCGACCATGTCTTCAATCGCGCCTGTTCCGTGCAGGCTGATTTTGGGTAAAGCCAGCATAAAACTCATGATTAAAATCCCTCTCAGAGTCCGGTGTCTACGCTTTCAGCGCAGCAGCAAAAGGTGTGACTTCAAAGCGTTTCCCTAAGGCGATTAGCTCTTCGGTCGAGATGGTTTGCTTCTTGCCTCCCATCGACATCACCTTCACCAGAATTTCTGCGGATTTCTCAGCGGTGTCGATCAACCCAAACGCGTCATCCAGAGAAGGGCCGCTGCCAAAAATACCGTGGAAAGCCCACAGCACCAGGCTGTGATGTTGCATCTGATCGGCGGTCGCCGCACCAATGCCGTCGGTCCCCGGCACCATCCACGGCACAATGCCGATACCGTCAGGGAAGACCACCAGACATTCGGTGCTGCACTCCCAGAGTTGGCGGGTAAATGAGGCGTTATCCAGTTCCAGCACGTAGGTCAGTGCAATCAGATTTGTGGCGTGGCAATGCATGATCACCCGGTCCTGACCCTGCGTAACGTTCATGCGTACGGTGTGCGATTGCAGATGCGCAGCCAGTTCTGACGTCGGCAGGCCTCCTGCGGTCAGCCCCCACAGAATGCGGTAACCGTTGCCCTGACTATTGAGCTGCAATATCACCAGCGATTCGGCCGGTGCCAGCTGCACATTGCGGAAAAACTTGCCGGAGCCGGTGACGATAAAATACTGATTCGCCAGCTCTGGTGCCGGTTGGGTTAGCGCCACAATACGGGGCTCAGTGTAGAAATCGGCCTGATACGGCGCGATATCTTCCGGCAACAGGCGCAGACTGACGTTGCCGCCGTTGCGCTCATCCCAGCCCTTTAGCCACATGTCGGTGGTGGCTTTGATCATGCCCTGAACAAACCAGGCGTTGAGTAAAGTTTTCATTGTGAGTTACCTGTAAGAGAAACCTGTAAAAAGAGTGTTAAGAAGCTCAGCGTTTGGCGAGTTCGGTTTTTTCGTAATGGCGGACGTTGTCGAGCCACTGGCCACCGACCGGTACGTCGTGGCGCTGGCAGTACATGTCCCACACGGCCTGCCACGGCAGGCATTTCTGCTCTTCCAGCAGCGCCAGACGCGCAGTGTAGTCGCCGTCGGTTTCGAGTTTTTTCAGCATGTGCGTCGGTTCCAGCAGGGCGCGCAGCAGGGCTTTTTTCATGTTGCGGGTGCCTATCACCCACGCCGCAATGCGGTTGATGGAGGCGTCAAAGAAATCCAGGCCGATGTGTACGCGGTTGAACAGGTCGTGACGCACAATTTCATTGGCAATGGCCTGTGTTTCGTCGTCGAGCAGCACCACATGGTCACTGTCCCAGCGCACCGGGCGACTGACGTGCAGCAACAGGCGTGGCACAAACAGCATGGCGCTGGAGATTTTGTCGGAAATGACTTCCGTCGGGTGGAAGTGGCCGGCATCCAGACAGAGCGCCGTCTGGCGGCTGGCGGCATAGCCGAGATAAAACTCGTTGGAACCAACGGTGTAGCTTTCAGAGCCGATACCGAACAGTTTGCTTTCGACGGCATCAATATGATGGTGAGGATCGAGCCTCTCTGAAATCACTTCATCCAGCGCGCTCATCAGGCGCTGACGCGGCGCTAACCGGTCAACGGTGAGATCTTTCATGCCGTCCGGGATCCAGATATTCATCACCGACGGCGTATTCAGCGCTTTACCGAATGAGGCGGAAACGCGGCGGCTGGCCTGACAGTGTTCAATCCAGAACTGGCGGACCTGCTGGTTGGCGCTCGACAGCGTAAAGCCGTCGGCGCTCATCGGATGCGAGAAGCAGGAGGGGTTGAAGTCCAGTCCCAGTTTGTTTTTCTTCGCCCATTCGACCCACCGACTGAAGTGTTTCGGTTCGATTTCATTGCGGGCGACCGGCGTGTCAGATTCCAGATATATCGCATGCAGATTCAGGCGGTTAGGGCCGGGTATCAGCGAAATCGCCTGCTCCAGATCGGCACGCAGCTGCTGCGCATTTTTAGCTTTGCCGGGGTAGTTACCGGTGGCCTGGATCCCGCCGGTCAGCGTGCCTTCCGGATTCTCAAACCCTGCAACGTCATCGCCCTGCCAGCAATGAATGGAGACCGGCAGCGCGTCGAGTTTTTTCATGGCGGCTTCGGCATCAATGCCCAGCTGGGAAAAGCGTTCTTTGGCGAGTGTCCATGCGCTTTCGATAGAAGTAGATGACGTCATACGGCGAGCTCCTCATTAGCGTGGCTCAGCGCCTGAAAACGGCGCCAGTGGATAGCAAGTTCGGGTTGGGATTGCGGCAGATAGCGCTGCTGACGGAAATTGGCAGCGAGGATTTGCCGGTAAAGAGTGACATTTTCGACCAGATTCAGCGCCATCAGCTGGCAGCCGATATTGCCGAGGGTCGATGCTTCAACCGGTCCGGCGGTGACAGGTGTCTGGCAGGTATCGGCGCAAAGCTGGTTAAGAAAGGCATTCTGACTGCCGCCGCCAACGATATGAATTTCATCCAGCGGGGCAGCCTGAAGTTCAGCCAGTTGCAGCGCCGTCTGGCGGTAAAGCATCGCCAGACTGTCGAAGATGCAGCGCGCCAGTCCGGCGGTGCTTTGCGGCACCGGTTCACCCTGTTCACGGCAGACGTCACGGATGGCGTCCGCCATTGATGGCGGGTTGATAAATCGCGCGTCGTTGGGATTGATCAGGCTGATAAACGGCGGCAGGGCGGCGGCGGCGGCAATCAGCGTGGGTAAATCTTTCACCGCCAGCTCATCGCACAGGCGTTGCAACAGCCACAGCCCCATGATGTTTTTCAGCACGCGCACGCTGCCGTTAATTCCGCCTTCATTGGTGAAATTGGCCTGCAGGGCGCTGGCGTGGGTGAAGGCTTTGGGACTTTCGATGCCCATCAGAGACCAGGTACCTGAGCTGAGATAGGCAGAATGTTTACCGGTCATTGGTGCGGCGACGACGGCGCTGGCGGTGTCATGGGTGGCGACACTGATCACCGGCACCTGATGGCCGCGTGGCGTGATCCAGTTGCCGAGTTTTTTACCTGGCTGCGACGGTTTCCCTAACCAGCGGCGCGGCACGCCGATGTGCTTTAACAGGTTTTCATCCCAGTCGCCGGTACGCAGATTGACCATCTGCGTGGTGCTGGCATTGGTATGTTCCCAGTTGAGTACACCGGTTAAGCGGTAATGAATGTAGTCGGGTATCAGCAGGAGATAGTCGACCTGAGCGGTGAGTTCCGGTTGCTGGCTGGTGAGCGCCTTCAACTGGTAAAGGGTATTGAAAGGCAGAAACTGAATGCCGGTGCTGCGGTAAATCACCTCGCTGCCAAGAGTCTCAACGGTGCTGGCCATCACGCCGTCGGTGCGTTTATCGCGATAGGCGATGGGCAGACCGACGCGTTGCCCCTGTTTGTCGAGCAGGACAAAGTCTACGCCCCAGGTATCAACGCCGATGCTGTCGACAGGGATCCCCGATTCATCCAGACGGTTCAGCCCGGTCAGAATATGCTGTTCCAGCGCGTCCAAATCCCAGGTGTCGTGGCCGTCGACGGCTTTCAGACAGTTGGGAAAGCGGTGGATCTCTTCGAGTGTCAGCGTCGGGGGCACTCCGGCACATTCAGTCCTGAATGTCGCCAGCATTACGCGTCCGCTTGAGGCGCCAAGGTCGATTGCGGCAATATGGTGAAGTGTCATAGCGGCCATTCCTTATCGGGTATGGTCGCAGTGTAGGGGAGGCCTTTTGCCGCCACCTTCCGTTGAATGCCATGCTGTCTGTCTGGCTGGCAGCATGAAAAAGGTAGCAGCGAGACAGATCACAAAATGCGGCAAAGAGGGCAGTTTGCGGCATTATTCATCGGGATGCAGCACGTTGCAAAAGGGTGTGATCCTGACCGCAGTTCCAGTCACCCGACGTAAAATCTTTGAAAAATGACGGCGGAACCCGTTTTTCATGCCACGGTTTCAAGGTTATCGCGCACCGCGCAGGATAGGGTGATTTCCTGAACACTCTTAACCCTGCCCACGTAATGGAGGTGAGCGATGACGTTACTGACTGGTGAGGACTATTTTGCCGCGCCGGAACTGACCGTCACGGTCGAGCGCCGGACGCCTCAGGCGGCGTTCCCGGAGCATTACCATGATTTTCACGAGATCATGCTGGTGGAAAACGGCTCCGGCGTGCATATTTTCAACGATAACCCTTATACCCTCACGGCAGGCACCGTCTGCTTTGTGCGCGCCAGCGATCATCATCTGTTTGAGAATGTCGATAATCTGCGCCTGACTAACGTGCTGTTCCGTTCGCCACAGGCCTTTCGTTTTCTGCAGGACGTCGGTCGGTTTCTGCCGCAGGAACACCATTATCGGCAGCAAATTCACTGGCAACTGAGTCCGTGCATCCTGCAACAGGCGTTGCAATGCGTCGCCGCGCTGGAGCGTCAGTCCGCCGGAGTCAGTGCTGAGCAGATTGCGGCCACGGAAAGTCAGTTTCTGCATCTGCTGATCCTGCTTTATCAGGATTGTTTTCAGCCACAATTGCGGGATGCGCCGGAAAACAAAGTTAACCAGCTGTTAGCCTGGTTGCAGGAGCATTACAGTGAGGAGGTGAGCTGGAAAGAGGCGGCCGACCGTTTCTCTCTGGCGCTGCGTACGCTGCACCGTCAGGTGAAACAGCACACCGGTATGACGCCGCAGCGTTATCTCAACCGGCTGCGGTTACTTGAAGCGCGGCGCCGGTTGCATCACAGCGATCAGAGTATCACCGATATTGCTTACGCCTGCGGTTTCAGTGACAGCAACCATTTCTCGACGCAGTTTCGTCGGGAGTTTTCGGTGTCGCCAAAGTTGATGCGTAATCAATTGCGTTAGCTGACGCCCATTTTTGCCCTCAGGCGCGGGCGTAACGTTGGCGATGCCTTTATATTCCCTGATTTGAAAGGGATTGGGGGAACCGTTATGCCGCTGAAGTTAAGGAAAAATGATTTTTTCCTGACCCCTAAAAACTCAGTGATGGTGGCCGAGCGCCACCCGCAGGTCAATTTCCCCAGTCACGATCACGACTTTGACGAGCTGGTGGTGGTGTGGCGCGGGAACGGCCTGCATATCTGGAATGATGTCCCGTATCCGATCACCTGCGGAGACCTGTTTTATATCAACGCCAGTGACCGTCACAGTTATGAGTCGGTTAACGAACTGGCGCTGGATAATATTCTTTATTGCCGCGACCGGTTTGGCCTTTCCGCCGACTGGGCGCAGCTGTTGCCGGGAGCGGGGGTTAGTCAGGAGCAGCGTTACTGGCGGTTGAGTTCTCTGGGTATGACGGCGCTGCGTGAAAAAGTCGATGAGCTGGCCACCGAGTGTATGAAGTCGGAGTCGCTGTCGGTACAGCTCAGTGAGGCTCTGCTGATGCAGCTGGCGCTTCTGCTCCTGCGCTACCGTCATCCGCCCAACAGCGGCGTGCTGCCGGACGCCCATCAACTGGATTTACTCATGATGGCGCTGCGGGCCAGCATCACCGACCCTTTTCATTTCGACACTTTTTGTGCGCAGCACGGCGTCAGTTCACGCGGCTTACGGGCGCTGTTTAAACAGCATACCGGCATGAGTGTGACGCATTATCTGCGTCAGCTGCGCCTGTGCCGCGCCATGAGTTTGCTGCGCTACGGCCACCAGACGATTGGTGAAGTGGCGGCCGAATGCGGCTTCGATGACAGTAACTACTTCTCCGTGGTGTTCAACCGCGCCTGCGGTGTCTCTCCGCGTGATTACCGGCAACGGTTTGCCGGTACTTTGCATAGAAATCTGCCCGTTCCGACGCTCGGTTAAAAACGCTACTGTTATGCGATACGACGAGCCTCAACGCCAAGCAGCCAGGCCAGATTCTCAATAATCCTTCCCTGATGTCCGAGGCCAATGGCGCAGTGATGCGCCGGGCCACCACATGACCATTTCGTCGAAAACTCGCGGGCATTGAGAGGGAAGCGGTAACGGCTGTTGGTGTTGCCGATATCCAGTACTTCTCCGGATATTGATTCACCCTCGGCGTATTGCAGTACCACCTTGCTGTCACGCTCTTCGATAACCGAGAGAAAGGTGACCGGGCCATTTTTTACGGACATTTGAATCGATACGCCTTTGCCTGGCTTGCCGTGGTAGACCGACAAAGGTACCAACGAAACTTTCCCTTCGGCCATATCGGGATGAGCAGGGCCGTCATGACCCCAGAGAACGGCATCATCAGCAAATTCAATCCCGTAGGGTTCGGCAAATGAACCGCCAGCTCCCATAAGTGAGAAGATCTTCATGGCGATCACGTTTTTAATTTCGTACTCGCCGGCGACAGGAATGCCCCTGCCTGTCAGCAGTGTGTTGCCAAGAATGATCGAAGTGACCACATTTTCATAAGCATTGCCGGGCTGGCCTTCATAATAATACGCCAGAGCGCCGAGCTGATGGTCATGCGCCAGGGCATCCAGTGCGCAAGCGGTAAGCGCTGCGCGCTCAAGCTCCTGCATTTCACAACTCTTATCGATATTTAGCCGGCTTTGCACTTCCTGCCATTTTTCCTGCCGCTGAGCTGATGTGACCTGCTGGCGCAACGCCAGCAACTGACACATCTCCAGAGGCCGGAAGCGCACGCCTAATCGGGCTGAAAGGTTGGCCATATTGGAGTAAACATCCACCATGCCATCGTAATAATGCCCAAGGACACCAATCTGGCAGCAGGCCAGTGCCTTTTTGAGCCTCGCAGCTATCAGCCATTCTTGCAACTGAGACCAGACCAAAGGATCGCCATTAAGTGCGCCGACCAGCAACTGATAGCGGATACCGGCGCGGTTGAATACGTTAGCTAACTCGGGTGCGCTGCACAACTGGCAGTGCGCCAACCATTCACCGGTACGGGTACCCCGGTCATGCATATCTCGGATTTTCTGATAAGGGAGTCCAATTTCCGGTTGTAGTGCCAGAATGATCACCGGCAGCCCAAGCTTTTGCACCAGCGGTAAGATGGTGGCGCTGAGTGCGTAAGTGCTAATATAGAGGCAGATAATATTGCATTCGGCCTGCAGAAAACGACTGGCTAATGCGTCAGCCTTTTGGTTGTTATCAACCAACCCGCCGTCGGTTACAGCATGCCCCTCATTTTTTAGCCGGTCGGCGATGTCATGTAAATAGCCTTTTAGGCGCGCTTCTAACCCATCGAATTGTGGCCAGTAAGTATCGAGTCCCATGCCCAACAGGGCAATTTTTAGCGGTGCCATGTATTACTCCTTTATTGCCCTTCGGGTTGCGAGAATCGAAGTTATGTTGTCATTCCCATGCCGACAATGTTGGCGGCCAGAATGATGATAAGACAGCCCAGCGTCAGGATTGCCACCGGTTTGCGGCCAACGCCGAGCCACTCCTTGAGCAGCAGGCCGACGATACCGCCACAGAGTACGTAGAAACTCATGTGCAGCATCCAGCTCATATAGTCATATTCCGGTGGAATGCTGGCGTGGCCCCAGGCGTAGAAGAAGAACTGCAGGTACCACATCACCCCGCCCAGAATGGCGAACAGCGCGTTCGTGATCAGCAAAGGTTTGGCGACAGAGAGATCCGCTTTTATGGAGAGTTCGCGGCGTGAGGCCAGACGGATAAAGCAGAAGCCAAGGTTAACAATGGCCCCGCCGCCCATGATCACCACGTAGCTCGGCAACGCCACATACAGCGGATTAAGGCCCAGCAGTGCCGCGGCTTCATGCATCGGCGTGGCTGCGCTCATCGCAAAAGACATGCCTGCGGAGAAAATGCCGCACATGACGGCCAGAACCAGCCCTTTTTTCAGGTTAAATTCTTCGGCTTTGATCCCTAGCGATTTTTCTTTTAGATAACCTGCGTAGCTGACCACCGCAACACCGACGACCGCAACCAGTACGCCCAGCAGCGTCATTCTTCCGCCCGGCGTGCCCATCAGTAAGGCCGCTTTACCCTGCAATACCGGCGTCATCAGGGTGCCGATGATCAGCGTGACCCCAATGGCAATCCCAATGCCGAGTGACATGCCCAGATAGCGCATGGTCAGGCCATAATTGATATTACCGATACCCCACATCGCGCCAAACAGAAAGACCGGCAGCAGGATGGCGGCGCTGAAAGAGTCGTAATAGGCCCAGAAGTCAGGCAGCAGAATGTAGCTGACCGTCCAGGGTAGAATGATCCATGAGAACAGACCGGCCAGTGACCACATGGTTTCCCATGACCAGTGTTTCACTTTCTTCAGTGGTGCATAAAAACAGGCTGCGCTGGCCGCGCCAACCAGATGCCAGACAATGCCAAGAATGATTGAACTGCTCATACAATTAACCTTTATGTGAGTAGGATACCCGACTGATAAGTGAGGCTTTTTAGGTAGGTTATCGTTGGCTGTTAAGCGTGAGTATTACAGGGTAAGGCACGCAAAACGGTCATTGAGCGTAGTGTAGGAAGCGTGGCAGAACGTCACCTTCCACTGAGTGCCATCGCGAATTGGCATCTGGCATTGATCAGAAGATAGCGGTGAGACAGCTCACAAAATGCGAAATAGGAAAGGATAAATAACAAAGCAGGGAATATATTTCAAACTGATTGAAATCAGGAATAAGATCACGCTATTGGTAACATTCAGCGCTCAATATTGTGCCCAATTCATAACAATTTTCCGGGAAAATAAGAGTCAAACTGCATGGTTATGCAGCCGAAGTGTTTAATACAGCAAATAACATAATATTATTCTGCGGTGCATGGAATAGCTGTTCGGCTTATATGTGAAACAATTCTACTGAGAGAAATATCCCATTTCATTTACAGTACAATTGGTTGTTCAGTCTTTGCCTGTGGCTGATCCCATGCATAGAAAATTTTATTGCGACCGCTATTTTTTGCCAGATAAAGGGAGCGATCGGCAGCGCTAATGGCTGTGGAGAAATCGCCGTCTACGAATGCTGATAAGCCCGCGCTGACCGTGACATTCGTCGAGACCTGAGCGTTGAAATGATGCGGAATATTCAGGCCTAGCACCTGATTTTGAATCCGGTCAGCCATAAGAATGGCGTACTCCTGATTAACGTCTGACATCAGCACCAGAAACTCTTCACCACCGTATCTCACCACCACATCACGCGAGCGGACGGCGTCACGTATCGCGGCAGAGACCCGTACCAGCGCCTGGTCACCCATGCTGTGACCATAGTTGTCGTTATAGGCTTTGAAGTGGTCGATATCCAGCAGCATCACGTAATGACTGGCGTGTGGCTGGCTGAGCAGCACATCCAGTTTGTTCTGCAAACCGCGCCGGTTATAGAGGCCAGTGAGCGGGTCAAGCATACTCAGATCGCTGAATTTTTCCCTTTCATTGTATAAATTGTCGACCATTCTGCGCGTAAAAGCATCGCTGCGCCTGAGCATAACCTGATGCAGGGAGAGGCCAATCAGCGGCAGGGCGACGGTAAACAGGATTTTCCCCGTATGGGTGAAATCGTCTAAAAAAATAACAGCAATAGAGGATGGTGCTGCGTGAAGGCAAAATGCCAGAAAATTATCCGATAAAGCAATGGCACTGATGAAGAATATACTGAGCAGGCTGACTAACAGAAAGCTGTTATCCGTATGACCCAGTTGTTCAAACCGTAAGGAAATATGCCACGCCCACAAAGAGCCCACAATTAATGAGCAAGTGTTTAAATAGGATGTGTTATTTTTTTTGTTGAAGTAAGAGAATATTAATCCCAGGGCACAAAACACGCCAATCATTGCCAGAGGGAATGTTGTTTTTAACGTTTTTAACGTTGGGTTCAACATGGAAAATAGCGCAGAAGCACTATTTAGAAAAAAGAATAACAACATCGAAAGGCGGTGTTTGCTTTTAAGCAACTCATCATAGGAATGAGATATCATTAAAATTCACTCTATTAGCGGGTGGTCTTCTGAATAGATGAGGATGGAGCACCTGTAATCAATCGTGCCCTGCTGAATTTTGGAGGCCCGAGAGGGTATTAATGTGTGAAGACTGCTAATAATCCTGGTATGTAATTATTTTAATTGGATTTAATTAAAAGCAGCTGAGGACAAAATTACCACTTTTGGCTGCGGGTGTCACCCTAAGGGGGCGATGACAGCTAAAAAGATGCGTGATGAGAAAGATTGCTATATGATATTGTTTCTCATTATCATTATTGGCACAAAATCATGATCGCAGCGATGATAACAGCGTGTGGAATGTGGGGGGTGACCTGGTTTTTGGGGAAAAGGCTGACCAGCGGATGGGGCGTGCTTTTGCCTTGCGTGCTGCTGCCTTTTCTGGCTCTGGCGGATATGTCCCTGGAGCAGTTGCGCACTCTGGTAGTTATTGCGATGCTGGCAACGCTGGTAATGCTGCTGCATAAAACCTTACGTCATTACGTACTGCTGCCGTCGTTTGTCGCGGTAGCCGGCGGGCTGGCGGCGTTATCGCTTAATTTCAATTTATTCTAATAATGCACTGACGTACTGATTGTGAATACACCGAAATGATTTTGTCTGTTTTGGAGTTTTTATGTGCCTGAAAGGCAAGAGGTCTTGCTAATGAAGGGGCCGATAATCGAAGAGAATCATGTGGTGCGAAGGGAGGGACTCGAACCCTCACATCCAAAGGACACTAACACCTGAAGCTAGC
>Ga0105856_1000637_pt1 | contig 17637 bp, 22 predicted proteins | sample OrgsoiDNA_201060_FD_89681 | JGI IMG/M metagenome (GOLD analysis project Ga0105856, IMG submission 89681) | Permafrost soil microbial communities from the Arctic, to analyse light accelerated degradation of dissolved organic matter (DOM) -... | ecosystem: Environmental > Terrestrial > Soil >...
AACTAATCTCACTGCACGTTCGCGTAATTCAGGTGAGTAACGATTTGATGACATTTGAGTCTCCTTTTAACTACTAGTTTAGTCTCCAGGATCCCCGGGGCGATTCATACAGCAACGAGTTCACTTACCTGAACCGTCTTGTGTTGGGTATGCACCCGCCATTATGGGCAAAGCAGAAAGGCATTCCGGCTAAACAGGTACGCGACCATATGAACGCTGAGCAACTGGCGCTGGTGGCCTATCTGGAGAGCCGAGATTGTGCGCTGTTAGATCTGGATACGGCTACTGACAACCGTAAAGAGAAACTCACTGAACTGGCCAAGCGTTGGCAGGCAAAGCATGTGGAGGTAACACCATGAGCGCAACAGTAAACGGCCTGCCGCTGGAGCTGGTGGGTCAGTGGAACGAGTACCCAACCAAGCACAGTTTCGCTGTGTCTGTCTCTGCCAAGCTGCGCCGCCAGTATTACGCCGATGACTCAGCATTCAGCAAGGCCATGCTTGAAGCGGGTTATGTTCCGGTTCGCACTCGTAAGCTGACGGGAAAAAAAGAAAGCTTCTGGTTGTACCGAGTTACGGGGAATGATAAGGGGGTATGTCCAGCAGAACTCGCAGCACACAAGGCTTTCAGCGTATTTGTGCAGGTGTCAGAGAAGCCGTGCAAAGCGTTTAAACGCCTCGCCGTTGATGGAAAATGGCAGCATGTTTATGACGACCATGTGCGTTTTCTAACGAAGAAGCGTGTGCGCATTGAAGGTAAGCAAGTCACAGGCTACACCACCAAAGGTCTGCGTGTGGAGGTGGCGGCATGATGGATCAATTTTATGGGGTTGTTGCATTGGAGGTCTTGCATACCAAGGGCTACAGCGATTTTGTGCAACAGACAGGCCCGACTATTTCAGGTCAGTTGCGGGTCAGCAATCCTGACGCACAAATTTTGCACAACTCATCCGGAGTTTCGCAAACCAAACACGAACAATATTCGCCTTCACTTAAACCGGAAAACTATTCCGGTTCGGCTGAACATTACTGTTACTCAGTTTTGACGAATGGCACAGGTTTGCGCAATGAAAAAGGCAGCACTTCGAATGCCGCCTATGAGATGGTGCCGTTTCTGGTTCATGAAGAAAATCAAGAACATCCAGCATTGGAGCATGACTGCTTTTTCAGTCATCTTGAAAATCAGCATCTTGCAAAGTTGCAGGATAACCAACCCTCTTCAAGAGGGTTGGCTCGGCATTTGCGCAGGACTAAAAGACACGTGCAAAACCGCCTATATCTAAGTGAGTCGGTTAACAGCATTGCCCAGAGTAACCCTGTTCAGGCTTTAGGCTCAATGCCGCGGCGTTTTAGCTCTTGCCGGGCAAGTTCTTTGAACCAGTTGCTTAGAGTCATATTGTCAGATTCCGCCGCCTCGTTTAGCTGCTCGCGGAGCTCAGGATTTATGCGAATCTGGAATGCTGGCGATTGCCCACCCGATTTTGGAGTACGATCTTTTACCCTTGACATAGTACACACTTTCTCTTTTAATGGATTTTATAAAGTGTGTACTTTATATCATGAGTATTCTTTAAAACAAACGCCCCCGAAAGGTATTACCAGTACCAGACAAGGGCTAACCACCACCGTTAAAGCAAGTAACGAGGCAGCTATGAAAGATCATACCCAAACTCACCCTAAATTCACATGGCGTTTTCTGGCGCTTAGTGCCAATACCCGCAATGTAATTAGTATCACCGCCGCTACAGAACGCGAAGCCCGTGATCAATCCCCTATTGGCTGTGTGATGGTATTCGCTGGCCGCCTGCCCGCTCAGGAGGTGCGCCATGCATAAAGAAACCTTTGAAGTAGTCACCCATGCTGAAAGCGCACTGGCATACGGTAATCAGGCCATCGCAGTACTGGATATGTGGATGGACACCCTGACGATAAACGATAACTACGAAGCTAATCGTGTGGCTGCTGTGCACAGCCTTATGCGTGAAGCGCTATCACACCTTCAAAAAGCCACGGAGGTACGCCATGCGTGATCCAATCGCTTTAGACGTAGCGGAATACCGCGCTGGCCTTGCCTGTTCGCTTTACGAAACCATTATGGAAAAAGCCTGCAACGAGTGTTCGCCGCAGCTTATCGACCTGATTAGTCTCGCCTGCGATATCAACCAAGAGGTTCATCAATCCCTGAGGGCGGCAAGGGGGGTGGAACGTGCGTGAGCCAATGCCAAATGAACGCTATCAGGACAAACAGGGCAATGCCGTTACCGTGCGCATGGTTGCCTTTAACCGCGTGACGTTTGTCCGAGACGGATATTCAGAGCCTTGCCTGATGCTTTTACCGCGCTTTCTTACCGCGTTCACGCTGATTCAGGAGGCAAGTAATGGACAATAACACTGATTATTTGTCAGTAGCATTTGCAGAGCTGGAAATGAACCGTGCTGCGCTGACGTGCCTCATGGAGTGTTTCGGCGGAGAGATGGAACCTAAGCGCGTTGTCCTAACCGAGAACATGCTCCACCTGCTAGAAGGTGGGCTTGACCGGGTTAGCGCCTTGCTTGAGCAGGAAACTCAGTACCGCTTGGAGGTGAAAGCATGATGGACACTTTCGTTAATGACGTGCGCGCCAAGGCTAACGGCCACTGGGAGGGTATTTTCCAGCGTCTGGATATACCGACGAACCGCAGCGAAGGCGAGTGCCCCAACTGTGGCGGCAACACCCGCTATCGATTTGATGATCGGGAAGGGCGGGGAACCTATTACTGTTCACACTGTGGTGCGGGTACCGGCCTGGATATGGTCATGAAGGTCAATCAGTGCGGCGTTCGCAAAGCCGCCGAGCTGGTGGCCGATGCTATGGCGCTTCCACTGCCGGAGCCGGTGCCAGCCAGAGAAAAACCACAGCACTATATCGCTATCGCTGACAAGGTTGCCGCACTTGTGGCTAAAGCGGTGCCTGGCGAATCCCAGTATCTGCTTAACAAGGGGCTTCCAAGCCCCTCTAAAGCCCTGCTCAATGACGGCTCTCTGTTGCTGACGCTGCAAACTTTAGACGGCGCGACAACTGGCGCACAGCTTATCAGGGCAGACGGTGAGAAAAAGCTGGTGGCCGGCACGAAGAAGAAAGGCGCATTTATTCCCGCACGTTTACCGATCGCGGGTGAACCGGTGGAGACGGTTGTTATCTGTGAAGGGTATGCGACTGCGCTGACGGTGTGCCAATTCTCCGACTTTCCAACATTTGCCGCGCTGGATGAGGGCAATCTTTTATCGGTTGTGATGGCGTGTCGTGACCGCTGGCCGGATGCAAAAATCATCATTGCCGCTGATAACGACTGGCACGCGCCGGGCGAACTCGACGACAAAGGAAAACCAAAAAGGAATATGGGGTTTATCTCCGCCGAAAAAGCCGCTAAATCCGTCAATGGGTGGGTATCTATGCCAAATGATGAATGCAAGGCTGATTGGGATGACTACCGTCAACGGAACGGTGCAGAAGCCGCCGCAGAGGCTTTTAATGCCGGTATCTATCAACCGAAAGAGGAAAATGTGAAGCCGACGCTAACGATTATTGAAGGAGGTAAGCCGACGAGCAGGCCTAAAGACGACATGAAACCTTATGTTGATGAACGTAAAGGCGGTTTGTGCTGGGTTGAGCCAAAACTCGATAAAGAAACCGGTGAGATTGTCGAGAAAGAAAGCTGGTTAAGTGCGCCTTTGTCAGTAACCGGCATTGGAGAGGACGATAACGAGCGCTATCTGGTATTGAGCTGGAAACCGGAAGGCAGTCAGCGTAACCGCGTTGAGGCGCTACCGATGCGTGATATTGGTGTTCGTGAAGGCTGGGCAAAACTTCGTGCCGGTGGCCTTTCTATCACGGCGAAAAGCAGCCTGCAGGCAATTCTGGCCGATCACCTTCAACGTAGCGGTAATCGTGAAATGTGGGCCATTACTGGCGAGACTGGCTGGCAGTGTGGCGCTTACATCATGCCTGACGGTGAAGTTATCGGAGAACCGTTAACGCCCGTCCTATTCAATGGACGTTCCGCAGCGGCAAAAGGGTACACCGTGAAGGGAACCGCTGAGAGCTGGCGTGAGAGTGTTGCGCGGCTGGCACAGGGCAATCCTTCAATGATGCTGGGTATCGCCTGTGCGCTGGCGGCTCCGTTAATCGGCGTGGCCGGTGCTGATGGCTTTGGCGTTCATCTGTTCGGTGGTTCGTCAGCAGGTAAAACAACCACCGGTAATGCCGCCAGTACCGTTTACGGCGAGCCAGACGCGCTAAAACTCACCTGGTACTCAACGGCGCTGGGTCTGGTGAACGAGGCGGCGGCGCACAATGATGGTTTTATGCCGCTGGATGAAATCGGGCAGGGAAGCAATCGCCGAGCGGTAGCCGATGCCGCATATGCCCTTTTCAACGGCGTGGGCAAGATTCAGGGCGCCAAAGAGGGCGGAAACCGTGACGTGAAACGCTGGCGGGCAATGGCGTTCAGTACCGGAGAAATTGATATGGAAAGCTATATCCGGGCTGATGGTGGCAAGGTTAATGCCGGGCAACTGGTGCGACTGCTGAATGTGCCGATCAGCAAAGCAACGGAGTTTCACGGTTTGCCAGATGGTAAATCCCACGCAGATGCGATGCGGGATGCCTGCAAAATGAATTATGGCGCGGTGGGCCGAGAGTGGATTAAACAGCTTGCCAGCCAGAAAGAAGCCTCAGCCGAATCCGTGCGGGTTGCCGAACGTCGCTGGTTGGGACTGCTGCCGGAGGAAGCCAGCGAGCAGGTGCGTCGTGTTGCGTCGAGATTTGCCGTGCTGGAAGGGGCGCTAGTCCTTTCCCTGCACCTTACCGGTTGGGGCGCTCAGGAGTGCCGTGACGCACTACAGCACAGCTTTAACGCCTGGGTAAATGAGTTCGGCATGGGTAACAGGGAGTCTAAAGCGTGGGTTGAGCAGGCTGAGTCGTTTTTACAGCGTTATGGCTACAGCCGGTACCTGCCTTATCAAAATACTGACCCACGCGATTTGCCAATAAAAGATTTGGCCGGATACCGAGTAAAAAGCCGGACGGGAGAAGAGATGATTTTCCATACGTGGCCGAGCGTCTTCAAAGATGAAATAGCAGTCGGCGCTAACTATATTGCCTTTGCCCAGGTGCTGGCCGATGCAGGGATGCTCGACAAGCCCAAAAAAGGGATAACTAAAAAGACACTGGTACACGAGGGTAGGCAATGCCACTTTGTTGTAATGACCTTACCTGTGGATGATGAAGAATAAATTTTATCACATGGGGTAAAAAGAGGTCGGGTAGTCGGGTACTTCTTTATAGTGTGTTGAGTATTAAGGAATTATTTTTAAAAATCTACCCGACTTGTACCCGACCTCATAGCGATTTACCCGACCTATAAAAAAGAGGCTTTTCTCTGGCTGGCAATCTACCCGACCCTGCAGGGATTTACCCGACCCTGCAGGGATTTACCCGACCTTGAAAAGTGCTAAAGTCGGGTAGATTTTAAAATTAAAAGCCCTATTAATTAATGGGTTACAGGAATCTACCCGACTACCCGACCTACCCGACGCACTTTTGCTTATATATATAAAAAAAAATTAGTCGCCGAATTGTTTATCTGACGGAAGGGATTGTATGAAAATAGAGCTAAAAGACGATGGCACAACAGCAGTGATCACCGTAACTTCATCTTGGCTGAACGCGACAAATGTGAACGGAGCTTTGGAGATGGTGAAACTGTTGGCTGATGTTGATGTAAAGCTTTCGGGGATACTCATGCGCACAACGACGATCAGCGGCCCCAGGGGGCAAGTATTGGTGGCTGGAGAAGTGTTGAACCGACATATCGGTTAGCCGGTGCCAAAAATTTAGCAAATAGTCTTGGCGTACTTAACACCCCCTGTTTTTACTCGATAAATCCCCAGTATTGTTCGATCGCATGTAAGAGATATTATACCTTTTAACCACTATTTTTCGTGGTTGAAAAGCGGATGATCCTGCTCCCATAGAATGTGGGACAGAATTTAATAAAAATAGATTATTCATTATTGAAGTAAGATTTATAGTAGGAGTTATTGTGATTTCACATGGCGGATTTTTAATTGAACCCTTAGAGCACTTAGGTAGTGGAAGTTTTGGGAATGTTGAAAAAGTAATATTAAGAAACTCTAGCAATGGTGTTTGTGGAGAGTTTGCTAGGAAAATATTAATTAATCAGCATGAAGATCCTGACTTGTTGACAAGATTTATTAGGGAGGTAAAGTCTCAAGATAAATGTCTACATGAAAACGTGGCTCAAATTTTTATTTGTAGTCTTCATTCCAACCCTGCTTGGTTTTTAATGGAGTTAGCTGAGTCTAGTTTGGATGCTGAAATAGAAGCGGGTACCTTAACTCAAAATGAAAAAATAAATGTCATTTTAATGATTGCTGAAGGGATGTCGTGGATACACTCCAAAGGTTTTTTTCATCGTGACATAAAACCCCAGAACATACTAAAATTTCCTAATGGTATTTATAAAATATCAGATTTCGGGTTGGCTCGACATATGGACCCTGCAGAAGCGAGTAAAATTCTCACACAGGTTGGTCACTTTCCAAGAACGCCAAGATATTTTGACCACAGTGTAGTCCTTAATGGGTACTCACGGCAATCAGACCTGTTTTCTCTAGGTATAATAATAGAAGAGTTAAATGTTGATGGCTTTGATGATATAATAGCCAAATGCACTGACAGGAAACTACCCAAAAGATATTCCAATTCAGAACAGCTTATAGTGGATGTCAAGAAAATAAGTGGAGTTGCATAACTATGTATAATTTAATTTCAGCCTCATTTTTTTCCTGCCCAAAGGTCGTCGATAGGTTGAATCAAGACGCAATGCTGCCTCCGATAAAAATAGGCAATGGATATCTTTTTGCGGTTGCTGATGGTGTAGGTGGCTACAGGGGTGGGAGAGAAGCATCACAAATGGTAACTGATTATGTGATGAAAAATTTCTCACGTGAATTTGACAATAATCTTAAAGATTTATTTCCTAACCTGAAAGAAAAAATCAAATGTTTAAGTGATGTTGATAAAGATTATGTCAATGCCGCGAGTACTTTAACATTGTCGTATGTTACAGATGAGTTCCTTTATATCGCTCATATTGGCGACTGTCGTTTATATGTAAAGAAAGGCATTAAGTTAATACAATTAACTAAAGATCATACGCAGCATCAAGCTTATATTGATGATGGTGTTTTCACTGCACGCCAACTCAGACATGCCAAGGGTAAGAATATTCTAACAACTGCAATTTCAAAAACACTTGATCTACAGTTTGATATTATCAGCACTCCGTTGGGAGAACTTATTGATGAAGACGGTTCTTTAACTCTTTTCATAATGTCAGATGGGGCACACTCATTTTGGGAAAAACGCCCAAAATTTTCGATTAATACTCTTTCAGAACCATCTAGATTTATATCGAGCCTTAAAAAGAGAATTGAGAGTGGTCCCCCTGTAGACGATTATTCTGTCGTATGTGCAAAATTTATTTTGTAATTCTTGCTACTACTTTACAAAAACCCGGCTATCGCTCCGGGTTTTTATATTTATCTCTTACTGAGATTAAATTAATTACCTTCCGAATACTCACCAAATTTTTTCATCCTGCGTTTTAAGCTATCTACGGCCCCGCTTGTCCATTGATCACCGCGAGCCGGCCTAATCCCCAATTCATTGAGTCTGGATACAATCGCCTTGTTACTGGACTGTATGCCCTTACGCTTAGATTCTTCTACCATTTCCGCAATCACATTCCTCGCTGTTGGTGCTGTTGCACCTTCTGATGTCTGTGCTGGCGTTAGATCACACCAAGTCACATTAGCCGGTCTACCAATTAATTCTTCCATCTGACCAATCAGCACTTCCATCCGCGATTCTGGGGAGAGTGACGTGCTCGGTTTGTCCAGCCTCTCCAGAACGGCGGCTAGCATCCACGCCGACTTATCCTTGCCTGAAATCTTCACCGCCTGGTCTATTTGTTCAGCCAAATCAGCGGGAACCCTGAACGAGAATAGTTTGCTTGGTTTCTTATTTGTCATCTGTAAACACCGTAAACGTAGATATGCCAATGGTCCGTGTTGCCTGCTGTAAACACGTATACAGCCTCAATGCATGAAACATTAACATCCCTATTATTGCAATTAAAATTGATAATGTTGCAATTTATGCAATACTAATCACTGTGTTTATATCAGGGTTTAGGGGGATTTATGACCAGTAAAGCGAGAGTGAAACCCATTCTGCTCAGTCAGGATCAGGTGAATTCTTTGGAGCGAATTCAGGCAGAGGAGCGGGCTAAATCGCCGCTTGGGATCACGCCCAGCCTCCACGCCATCGCGCGGGGGATTATGGATAAAGCACTGAGTAAGCGCGTTCTGCCTTAGTCAGCCATATAATCACAGTGACGGATATATCGATGAAATCATTCAAACACCTCTTTAGCAACAACAGCAAAGCAACTGCAGGAACGGGTCCTTTCGGACACCTTTTCAGCGCCAGCAACGATGCCCCGGTACAGCTTGACCAGACTAAGCAGCAAGAGAAAGTAATTATCGTTGCCAAGCCGAGTCAGCACAGCCGCGAGCATAACGTTGCCGTTTCGGACGAAGCCAAAGCCAATCCCATTCTGGCTATGCGCCTGCTCAATGACACAGACCTGTCATCAAAGAAAATCATTGCCCAGTTGGCTGATGCCCCAATGGCTCTGTCCAGGTTCACGCAGAACTTCATGGAAGCCAATGATCCAACCTGGGAGTTTCAGGACGAAGAAGACCAAGCTATCACAGCATTGACCTTCTCAACCCAACATGGCGATGCGAATGGATATATGGCAGGTCGCAACCGTGCAGCTAAATCACTGGAGAAATTGAAAGAGCCTTTGACCGAGGACGAGCATCAGGAATTCATGGAAACCATGAGGCGCATGGCAAATGAAGACAATCCGAATACTCCGGACAATGTGGAAGCCCGCCGCCAGGCTGATGAAGATTATAAGCAGGAAGTGGCAAATGCCGCCGCACGCCGTAACGAGCAGCTGCGCGCCACCGGCATGGCTCTGCCCGGGGATAGCAGACTGGTCAGCGGGAAGGCAGCCAACCCAATGAACGAAGCGGCTGTGATCAAGTCCCGTTTGGACGCAGGTCTGCCCGCCACTGATATGCCACTGCAATAATCAGGTGAACGGGTATGAACGATTTTAGCCACCTCGGTTTTCAGAGTCTTGGCCTGCAGAGCCTCAGGCCGGTAATTTGCCGATCACCAGAACAGCGCCGGGTGCTGGCGCTTTCAGGTGATAACTTCCTGCCAGAAGAGCAGCAGCCAAAGCCCAAGCATTCCAATGCGCACCAAATCGCGGTCAGCCAGCCAGCGAAGAACAACCCGATACTGGCCCTTAAGCTTATTGACCGCGGCGAATCCTCAGAGATAGCCATTGAGACGCTAGGGGCCAGTTACCGCCATCTCAGCAACTTTACTAAGCACAAAATGATAGCCATCTGTTCCGGCTGGGAGTTCATGGATACAGAAGACCGTAATCTGGAGGCCTTCACTTACAGCACCACTCATCAGGACAGCAACGGATACCGTGCGGGATTTAATGCGGCACTGAAGGCGCTGGAGAAGTATGTAGAGCCGCTAATGCCTGAAGACATCCGGACTCATATTCAACCGTCTGGTGTCACTGGAGCAGCTATAGGGCAGGCCATCCATGCATAGGCGTGTGGTAAAGGCTCGGAAAAAATGGGTCCTTCCCCGGACTTATTTAACTCACGGGCATTGCGCGCCGCGTTCTGCGTCTAGCTATGAACTTTTGAATTTGATTCACACTTTACACTTCACACTTTTGTTACAACGTTGTTGCATGTCTTTAGTGGCGAGGCGTAGAGGGGAGTTAGCACAATATTTGATTTACAGTTTGATTCACACATTCCGCCAAAAGTGTGAACCCCCTTCACAGTTGTGCACACTGCGACTGTGAAGGGTTCACACTCTGCCTGTTAGGGAGAATATTATTATGTTGATGTCAGTTAGCCAGTACGCCGAACATGCTCAAATGAGTCGTCGAGCGTTCTACAACTGGGAGGGTAAAGAAAGTTTCCCTCAGCGCGTTAACGGTAAAGTTGATTCAGAAGCCTGTGATGCTTACCTGTCGCAATATCGTGATAGCCATGACCCGCGAGCGCAGAACGCCAAGAGCAAACCAGCGCCAGCCAAGGGTAAGGCTAAGGCAGGTAACGAGCTGGTAGAAATGACAGTTGCCGAGATAAAACAGCACCTGGAAGGTTGCATTGGTCAGGCAGCGGAAATGGATGCTGATGAACGTGCGGCGCTGGCGGCTAAAGCCGTAGGCCTGTATCTGAGCGAGGGGCCTGATAACCCGCCTGTGACGTTTGGCGGCTATCGCCTGTCTATCGTTGGCACACCAACGCACGAAATCGGGCAGATCATTGCCGGTGGTGCCTTTGGACTATCCGCCACTGATGCAGTATTTGAGTGCTGGGATTATACAGTAACGCTGATGGACGATGAGACAGAGGACACCGCAATGCGCGAGGTGATCCCTGCATTGCTGTACGCGCTCGGAAACGATGAATAATTGACGACATAGTGGGCTGAGACCCGCACTCTCCAACGTTTGCCAGCCTCTGTGCTGGCTTTTTTGGTACTGGAGCGGTAAACGTACAATGTACGAACGCGGTTTCGCTGATTATCTCAACAACTGAGGATATCAACATGTTAAAGCGTGACCAGATTGAGAATACTCTGATCGCAGCAGCCCAGCGGCAGGGGATAGAGCTGAACGATATGGACTTATTGGATATCCGTACCGGGGTAGCGGCTTCACTGGCAGGTAAAGAGCGTCACAAGCAGCGCATGAACTCCCCAGCCTATCAGTGGACAAAACCCGCGCCGCGCAGGTGAATTTTTCTCGGTACGCAAAATAAAAATCACTACCCCCCTCTACCTGACATATGCTGCAAAAAAATATATTGTCCTATAGCCATATTTGAAAAGGAGTCGTTATGAAAGCTAAATTATTGGGTGTCGCCTTGATGCTAACACCATTTTTTTCACTTGCTTCTGAACTACCTTATTTATTCGATTTTGCTGGAAGTCCTGATACAGGTAAGACCTATAAATCCCTAATATCGAAGCAAGCACTACCGGAATGGGTAAAAGATGGCGGCACTAGCACACCAGCTAAAGAAATAGAAATTGAAGGACTAAAATACCTTGTTCTTTCTGGCTGTAAGCCGCACAACTGCCCATCACAATCCATCGCCGTTATATACTCTTCAGAAAAAAAAGAGATTCACGGGGTTTATTCGGAATATAACGTTAAGAATGACAGACAAAAGTTAGTTTGGTTAAACCTTGACCCTATAGAATCCGGAGTCATGAGGAGCATTCTGTTTGCAGAGTTGTCCGGTAATGTTGAGGCACATCCTGAGAACTATAATTTCAAATGACCTTTGGCGGGCAGCTTTTCTGGCTCATAAGGCTGAGTCCACAGTAGCTGCCCTACCAGTGGTTATATGGCCACATTCAATCTACCCGCACTACTTTCCCGTCGATAGCTTCACGCTTACCGCCAATATATGGCAATGACGCCAATAAATATCCATCCTCATCGAGCACTCTGTTTTAGCGTGTACACATGGGTGTACCCAAATCTAAAGCTCACTATCGTAAACCCTCACGCAACAAGGCGTAGAGCCACCTACTCTACAAACAGATTCAATCGAATAATATTGCGCCTGAATAAGTGCATAAAAAAGCCCGCTGCAATAGCGGGCTTTTTCATTTAAGCCTTACAGCTAACGACCGTTAGCTTTCCCAACGTTTCAATAGAACACAGGCGTTAACACCGCCGAAGCCGAAACCGTTAGAAAGCGCGTAAGTGATAGCGTGCGGCTGTGCGGTATTGCCTACAATATTCAAGCCTTCAGCAGCCGGATCTTTATTTTCAAGATTCAGCGTTGGCGGCACGATTTGGTCGCGAATAGCCAGAATAGTGAAAATAGTCTCCAGACCTCCCGCCGCACCCAATAAGTGACCCGTGGCTGATTTGGTGGAAGTTACCGCCAACTTACCGTCGGTACCGAACAGGGTTTTAATCGCATTGATTTCACCCAGATCGCCGACCGGCGTTGATGTCGCATGTGCGTTTAAATGCTGGATGTCAGAAGGCTGTAAACCGGCCTGACGTAAAGCAATTTTCATTGCGCGCCCTGCACCGTTACCGTCTTCTGCACCTGACGTCATGTGGTAAGCATCACCGCTGGTACCGTACCCGACGATTTCAGCAAGAATGGTCGCGCCGCGTGCTTTCGCATGTTCCAGCTCTTCAATCACCAACATGCCCGCGCCTTCGCCCATCACGAAACCATCACGTGCGCTATCGAAGGGACGAGACGCTTTTTCAGGATGATCGGTATGGCCTGAAGACATCGCTTTCGCTGCCGCAAAACCACCCAGGCTTACGGTATCGATAGCCGCTTCAGCGCCGCCACATAACGCCACGTCAGCCTCATCATTACGAATTAAGCGCACGGCATCACCGATAGCCTGAACGCCCGCGGCACAGGCCGTCACCGGCGCACCAATAGGTCCTTTAAACTGATGTTTAATCGACACCTGACCAGAAGCGAGGTTGACTAAAAACGACGGGATGGTGAAAGGTGATAAACGCTTTGCACCACGGCTGTCATTGGTACGCACAGCATGGGCAATGGCCGGGAAGCCGCCAATACCAGAACCAATGATTGTCGCCGTACGCTCTTGCTGTTCGGCGGTTTCCGCTTTCCAACCAGAGTTAGCAATCGCTTTATCTGCCGCGGCCATCGCAAAAAGAATGAAACGGTCCATTTTTTTCTGATCTTTCGGTAATACCGATTCATCAGGATCAAAGCCCGACTCTGGGTCTTGCTCTTTCGTTAACACCTGCCCACCGATTTTAACGGACAAGGTTTCTACAATTTCATCAGGCAAAACGCGGATGCCAGACTGACCCGCCAGCAGGCGCTTCCAGATAGTTTCGATATCGCAGCCCAGAGGACTCACAGCCCCCATGCCGGTAATAACCACTCGACGATGAGTCATAAAATGTTCCTCTTTCGTTTTCTATTGTTCATGTTGTTGCGCTAAGGCCTTAATGGCGTCTCCGCAACAGCGTGATGTTATGTCACGTAGAATGACAGTATGTGATGAATTACGATTTTGTAAACTCGTAACTCTAAAAATTTGTGTCAGAGTTTAATTCGACAAGCTCCGAAGCACCAGACTAGTGATAGCAACGACACGCTCTTCCAACTGCTCAGGTGTTTTTTGCTCGAGCATGAGAGGATGAGAAAACGGCGTCATGACGCTGGTAATGGCCATACAGACTTCATCCAATGGCGTTTTACGTTCGAACTCGCCTGACTCTCTACCATCCACCACGACATGTTGCACAATACTGTAAAGCTCAGCACGGTGATTTAACGCCGACTTCCAATGTTGCGCAGCAGCTACTGCAGCAATATCGTGGAGCCTCCGGTCATCAAAAAACAAATCCAAGCTTTTGGTCATTAATGCCTTAAAGATAGTGCGAAGACGTAAGGTTGCCGTTTCATTGCTGCTCGCAATTTCGCGTAATGCTAGACCAATTTGCCCCACGCGCTGTGAACACACGGCTTCACCAATAGCCTGTTTTGATTCGAAAAACTTGTAAATATATGCGCTGGAAACCCCGATAGCTTTCGCTAAGTCGGCCACGGATGTTTTGGCATAGCCAAAATGGCGGAAATGCTCAAAAGCAGCATTGATTATTTGTTCGCGTCGTTCATGTTCTGCTGGCCCTCGCTGCGTTAATGCAACCGGAATATCAGGCTTCATGCATTCCTCCAGACGAGTAAGTCATTACCTTTACGGCAAGAGAGAAGATCACTGTGCAAGTGATGATTTCATATAATCGTAACCGCTGAAGTTATTTCCCGCCATGATTTTTCTCAAAACGCTGCGGCAAAGCCCATCGTTTCGGCACGATTTTTTAAAATAATCGACTTTGTCGCTTATTATTTCTAATGTGAAAATTGAGAGGAAGCATTCTTTGTGCCTACATCAATACATTCATCTGACACAGGCATTACTTTTAATAATCCGATATTCTATCAGTCAGAAAAACTCAGTCGTTCAGCGCGGTAAATCCCTCTACCCTGAGCCCAAATTATTCTTCCATCATTAAGACCCGAGAAATTATGTTACTCACTGTCCTGTACATTATTGGTATTACTGCCGAGGCCATGACCGGCGCATTGGCGGCTGGGCGTCGAAAAATGGATACCTTCGGTGTCATTATCATTGCTTCAGCGACGGCGATTGGCGGTGGTTCTGTGCGGGACATGCTGCTTGGGCATTATCCATTGGGCTGGGTAAAGCATCCTGAGTACATTGTGATTGTGGCGGCGGCTGCACTTCTCACTACGTTACTTGCCCCGTTGATGCGCCACTTACGCCGCCTTTTTCTCGTGCTCGATGCACTCGGTCTGGTGGTATTTTCGATTATTGGTACTCAGGTCGCACTGGATATGGGGCATGGTGCAATCATTGCTTCAGTATGTGCCGTGATTACTGGAGTATTTGGCGGCGTCTTGCGGGACATGATGTGTAACCAGATCCCACTGGTGTTCCAGAAAGAAATTTATGCCGGGATCTCTTTCGCCTCTGCCTGGGTGTATATCGGTTTGCAATATTTCACCCTGCCGCACAATCTGATAGTGATCATCACCCTGTTAGCGGGTTTTATCGCTCGCTTGATTGCTTTGCGTTTTCGACTCGGTTTGCCGGTATTCAACTACCCACACTCTGATCATTAGTCCTTTTTTATTTTTGGGTAGCCGTACTCACTCGGCGAAAAGCGGGGACGTTTTCGCGGTTTAGAAATTCGACCAGAGATTGGATTTGCGGATGATTGATAAACGCCAAAATATCAGCCACGCGCTTTTCCCCTATTCCTACGCTATGTCGCCACTCAGCTGCGGTAATTTGCGCCACGTCATACCAATTTTGGTAAGCCGCAGCTGTTTTAAGTGCGAAGGAAGGAAAACCAATAGCTGAAAGCCATTGCCTAAATGTTTTCTGCTTAGTGAGCTGTAACTGAGCGTAGATTTTTTGCGCTTGTTTTATGCTGATACCTGGAGCCAAGATCATCAGCTCAGGCGTCAAATGTAGCCATTCACCGAGGTGATTAATTCTTTTAGCCTCAACCAGTGACGTCCACGTTGCACCACCCAGCCCCTGTATTTTTAGTCCTTCGGGCCCACTCAACCAAATAAGGCGTGACAGGAATTGTTGCTGACAACCTGCAGTGGGTAAAAAACAGGTTAGGGCAGAGTAATCATTGTGTGGCAGCGCTTTTTGAGCCGCCCGTTCTTGTACGCGCCAAATCACTTTTTCAAGCTTCGGGATCCCTTGGCCCGCAAGAACAATGGAAACCTGATCGCCCGGAATAATATCCCACTCCTCAAGTTTAGCGAGTGAACCAACACTGACCTTATTAACGCGTTTATCATCCAACTGAACGTCTTTAAGATGGACAATCGCAGTAACTTTGCCACTTCTTCCGACCACAACGTCAATACGCTTCACTTCTGTTGATTGCTTTTGTGGGGGATACTTCCATGCAACAGCCCAGCTTGCCGTATTATTTCTCCAATAGCGCCCCGCTGGCTCCTGTCCCTGACGAATCACAACGCCATCAGTTACAAAAGGCAGTGGCTGACTAAACCACGTTTCCCGCCATGCCGACACATCCTCTGGCATTCTGATCCGCTGAGTGAATGCTTTTGTCTGCGGGAAGCCTAAACGCGCGAGGCTCTCCATACGTTCTTCCATCCTTTCAGGCCCGTCTGGCCATGACCAGATAAAGACCCCCAGCTGACGCAGTCCTGGCGATGCCGTATGACGCATCATGGAACCCGCCACTTTGGAACGTGCATTCATGCCACCTGAAATATTTTGCTGATGTCCGGTCATCATCAGATAGAGCTCACCTTGCAACACTAACTGCTCGCGAGAATCGTTAATAATTGAAGGGATAGCCGGTATAAAGGCCGCTTTTGACGTCCAGTCTTGCCCTATAATCCCATCGCCGCGGCTCAGTAAAGAAACCAGTTTCCCCTGGCGGTAAACGAGCGAAACCGCAACCCCATCAATTTTGGGTTGTATCCATAGATCCTTGCGCCCTGACATCCAGTGTTTCAGCGCCTTTTCATCTACCAGCTTCTTAAGTCCCGTATGAGCAATCGGATGTTTGATGAGGGGTTCACTGCCTGAAGAAGGAGTATCGCGAGGCGGATTGGGCTCTGATGTGGACTGACTGGCACATTGCAGCCAATTTTTCTCTTTAAGGCGTAAGCCATCATAAATAGCGTCATCAACCGGACTAAAGCCCTTTTGATGATAATCACGGTCCCACTGTACTAACTGCGTGGTGAGAACAGTGGTCTCACTGCTCAGGCGTGACTGCGGCCAGTCAGGGCAATCCGCGGCCTGACAGGAAGAAAAAACCAATAACATCAGCACTACTTTCACTATCTGGCGCATAAACGCGTCCTTGTGAGCCGCTATAAGAAGCCAAAGTAAACGCCACCTCTTTTCGTTACTCCATCGCGTATTTGCAATACAGCGAGATACCTTCCCAACATTTGCTTTTATTGCTGCAACACGTCGAAATTTTGGAATGTGTCGCGGAAAAACAACTTTTGCCGCTGTTTTATCACTGCATGTTGCGATGAAATACGTCTCAACGCTGCACCAGAAGCGGCTAGCGTGTATACTGTGCGGAAGATCACTCTTCGCACACATCCCATCAACCTATTCAGTTGAAACGTCATCATGGTCCAAGGCACGCTATATATTGTCTCCGCTCCGAGTGGAGCAGGTAAATCAAGCCTGATTCAGGCTTTACTGAAAACACAACCGCTCTACGATACGCAGGTTTCTGTATCACACACGACCCGCACAGTCCGTCCGGGTGAGAAACATGGCGAGCACTATTTCTTCGTATCGAAAGACGAGTTTTGCGAGATGATCAGCCAGGATGCTTTTCTCGAGCACGCAGAAGTTTTCGGTAACTATTACGGAACGTCGCGCGAAGCCATCGAACAGGTTTTAGCATCGGGTGTGGATGTATTTTTGGATATTGACTGGCAAGGCGCGCAGCAAATCCGTAAAAAAATGCCGCAAGCACGCAGTATTTTTGTGCTGCCACCATCAAAAGATGAGTTAGACCGCCGTTTACGGGGTCGGGGTCAAGATAGTGAAGAGGTTATTGCCAAACGAATGGCGCAAGCCGTCGCGGAAATGACCCACTTTGCTGAATACGACTATTTAATTGTGAATGATGATTTTGATCTGGCTTTATCGGATTTAAAAACCATTATTCGCGCCGAACGTCTGCGTCTGGGCCGTCAAAAGCTCCGTCATGACGGATTAATCACCAAACTATTGGCAGACTGAAGTCACTTTCAGTATTATGCCCAGTCTTTCGTCACCCTGTGGAGTAGCACATATATGGCACGCGTAACTGTTCAAGACGC